>WNGK01002019.1_pt1 | contig 61521 bp, 60 predicted proteins | sample 5400601 | NCBI WGS metagenome assembly WNGK01 (sample SAMN13153376, study PRJNA577476) | soil metagenome | isolation source: 60 cm soil or saprolite under Garry oak tree replicate 1 | place: USA:California | collected 2016-06-15
GCTGATCAATAAGAGGAAAGGCTTGCCGGGGGCCCGACCCTTGAGCGTCGCCAGGGCCTCGACGTCCCGTTCCACCGCCCGCGACCCGAGCCCGTACACCGTCTCGGTGGGGTACCCGAGCAGGCCACCGCCCCCGAGGTGCGCCGCCACGATGGGAATCGCCGCGGTCACTTCGGTGGCGCTGCGGAACGGAACCGGATTCACCGCAGCTCACGCGCCAGGGCCTCGGCGAGCCGGAAGTCGTCCGTCGTCGTGATCTTGACGTTGTACGGCGAATCGGTGGCCACCTCGACCGGAAACCCGGCGCGCTCGCACACGTCGGCGTCGTCGGTGGGTACCGGACCGTCGGAGCGCAGGGCGGCATATGCCTGATCGATCATCGCTCGTGGGAACCCCTGAGGGGTCTGCGCCCGCCAGAGATGCTCTCGCTCGACGGTTTTCGTAATACGGTTTTCCTTGACGACTTCCTTGACAGTGTCGGCGAGGGGTACGGCGGCGACCACGCCCACACCCGCCCGCGCGCGGCCGATCACGACATCGATCGTTCCCCGACCGACGAAGGGTCGTGCCGCATCGTGCACCAGGATCACGGCGGCGTCGGGCGGGAGGGCGGCGAGACCGGCGCGCACCGAGTCGGCGCGTTGCGCCCCGCCGGCTACCAGCGTGAGGCGGTCCCCCCGTAGCTTGCCGAGCCACTCGGGGGGTCGCTCGACGTAGGCCGGCGGGAGCGCTACGACCACATGCAGCACTTCGGGATGCGACGTAAACGGCCGGAGCGCGCGGAGCAGCATCGGGACGCCAAGGATCGGCCGAAACTGTTTCGGCTCACCCGGGCCGGCACGCACACCGGCCCCGGCAGCCACCACCACGACTCCAACGTCAGGCTGCGAGACGGCGGGCAAGCTCACCAATGTTCTCCAACCCCACGATGTCCAGGCCCGCGCCAGCCAAACGGGACCGCGCCGACAGAAAGACGCGGCGGAAGCCCTGCCGCGACGCCTCGGCGAGGCGCCGCTCCACGCCGGCCACGGGCCGCACTTCGCCGCCCAACCCGACTTCGCCGACAAAGAGAGCGTCGCCCGGCACCGGCCGATCGTGGACGCTCGACACCAGCGCGGCGAGGACCGCGAGGTCGGTCGATGGCTCGGCGAGCCGCACGCCGCCCGTGACATTCACGAACACGTCGAGGTTCCCGAAGGGAAGGCCGCCGCGACGCTCCAGGACCGCGAGCAGCACCGCGAGCCGCCGGTGGTCGAGACCGGTGGCGACGCGCTGCGGCGTTCCGAACCCCGCCTTCGAGGCCAGCGCCTGGATCTCGACCAGCATCGGGCGCGTGCCCTCCATCAGCGCGGTCACCGCTGAGCCCGAGACGCCCGTGGAGCGCCCGGCCAGGAACGCCGCCGCGGGATTGGCGACCGGCTCGAGCCCGGCGCCGGTCATCCGGAACACGCCGATTTCGTCCACCGAGCCGAAGCGATTCTTGACCGCGCGGAGGATGCGATGATCGAGCGTGCTTTCACCTTCGAAGTAGAGCACGGTGTCGACGATGTGCTCGAGGGTCTTGGGGCCGGCGATGCCGCCTCCCTTGGTGACGTGCCCGACGAGCAGCACCGCGGGTCCCGCCTCTTTGGCGAATCGCATCAAGCGGGCCGCGCATTCGCGCACCTGCCCGACGTTGCCGGGGGCGCCCTCGAGCTCCTCGGTGTATGTCGTCTGGATCGAGTCGAGCAGCACGACGCGGGCGCCGAGCGCCGCCGCGTGGTGCACGATCGCCTCGAGCCGCGTCTCGCCGAGCACGTGGATGCTGCCGGCGTCCTCGGTCAGCCGGTCGGCGCGGAACGATTCCCCCCCCCAGTACGAAATCAAACTCGGCGAGACCCGTCTTCCAGCGCTCTACCTCCACCCCACCCAGGGCGGACAGGCGGATGGGCGGACGGCCGGACGCTGCCGAGTCCTTATTGACTGCCCGACCGCCCGACCGCCCGACCGCCTCCTCCGCCAGCGTATTCCACGCCCCGCACGCGTCGCACCGCCCGGCCCACTTCGGTTGTTCTGCCCCGCAATCGGTGCAGCGGAAGACCGAGCGGCCCTTAGACACGCGCCGCCTCTTGCGGGGGGGGAGCATCGCGCGAGGTATAGTTGTCGAACCGCGTGTATTCCTTCTTGAAATGCAGCTTGACCGTGCCGGTCGGACCGTTGCGCTGCTTCCCGACGATGACCTCGGCGATCCCTTCGATGCTCTCGTTGCTCTTCGGGTCCACCGGGCCGTCGTAGAACTCCTGGCGGTAAATGAAACACACCACGTCGGCGTCCTGCTCGATCGCGCCCGACTCCCGCAGGTCGGAGAGCTGCGGCCGGCGGTGCTCGCCGCCCCGCTGCTCCGGGGCGCGCGACAGCTGTGAGATGGCGACCACCGGGACGTCGAGCTCCTTGGCGAGCGCCTTGAGCGAGCGCGAGATGTAGGAGATCTCCTGCTGGCGGTTCTCGGAATCACCGGGACCCTGCATCAGCTGGAGGTAGTCCACGATGACGAGCGCGATGTCGTGCTCGGCCTTCAAGCGGCGCGCCTTGGAGCGCATCGCCAGGGGCGTCAACGCCGCCGAGTCGTCGATCCAGATCGGCGCCGTGCCGAGCAGGCCGGCGGCGCGGGCGAGCTTAGGGTAGTCGTCGTCGCGCAGCTGGCCGCGCCGCAGCCGCTGGGCGTCCACGAGCCCTTCGGAGCAGAGCAGCCGCTGCACGAGCGCGTCCTTCGACATTTCCAGGGAAAAGATCGCGACGCCCACGTTGTGCTCGATGGCAGCGTGCTGCACGATGTTCAGGGCCAGCGCCGTCTTCCCCATCGAGGGCCGGGCCGCGACGATCACCAGGTCGGCGCGTTGGAAGCCGGCGGTGAGGCGGTCCAGGTCGAGGAACCCGCTCGGCACGCCCGTGACCGAACCCGCGCCCGACTGGAGCTGCTCGATCCGCTCCATCGTCGGCCAGATCAGCTCTTTGATCCGGCTGAACTCTTCCGAGCGGCGGAACTGCGCGACCTGGAACACGCGGTGCTCGGCGTTGTCGAGCACCTCCCCCGCGGTGCCGCGGCCGTCGTAGACGTCCTGGATGATACCCGTCGCCGCCTCGACCAGGCGCCGCAGCACGGCTTTGTCGCGGACGATCTTCGCGTGATAGTCGACGTTGGCGGCGGTGGGGACCACGTCGATCAGCGTCGCGACGTACTCCATCCCACCCGCCCGGTCGAGATCGCCGCGGCGCGCCAGCTCGTCGCGCAGCGTGACAGGATCGATGACGTCACCGCGCTCCGTGAGGGCGATCATCGCCCGGAACAGCAGGCGATGGCCCTCGCGATAGAACATCGTGTCGTCCAGGAATTCGGCGGCCTTGAGGGCCGCGTCCTGGTCGAGCAGCATCGCGCCGAGGACCGCCTGCTCCGCCTCGTTGCTCCACGGAGCCTGGCGGCCGGCGAACTCGGACGACCGCTCAGCTGTCGAGGATACGGCGGGCGATGCGGACGTCATCCCAGGTCGGTCGCTTCCAGTTGGGGTTGCGCAGCAGGGCGGCCGGGTGATACGTGACGATCACCGGAATCCCGCGGAACCGGTGCACCTGGTTCCGCAGCGCGCCCAGCGACTGCTTGGTGTTGAGCAGCGTTTGCGCCGCGGTCCCGCCCATCGCGAGGATCACCGCCGGCTTCAAGAGCTCGATCTGACGGAACAGGTACGGCACGCACGCCGCGATCTCATCGTACTGCGGGAGGCGGTTCTCGGGCGGTCGACATTTCACGACGTTACAGATGAAGACCTGCTCCCGCGGGAAATCTATCGCGCCCAGAATCTTCGTGAGCAGCTCCCCCGCCTTACCCACGAACGGGCGTCCGGTCTCGTCTTCGGTGCGCCCCGGTCCCTCGCCCACGACGACGAGTCGCGCGCTCGCGGGACCCTCTCCTGGTACCGTGTGCTGTCGCGCCTCACACAGCTTGCACTTGGTGCACTCGGCGACGAGGGTCGCGACGGCGTCGAGTGTGCCCGCTTGTTGGACGGGATCGGCGGCGAAGAGATCGCCGGAGGGGGGATCGAAAGAAATGCCGGCGGGCGGACGGCCGGACGGCCAGACGGCCGAGTCGGCAGGCGCGTCGGGTTGCGGTGGTGCGGGTTTGGCCGTCGGGCCGTCAGGCCGTCGAGCCGTCAGTATCACCGCATCCCCACCGAGGAGCCGTTGCTGTTTGAGATATGTCAACGCCAGAGCCCGCCCGTCGTTCACAAGGCTTCTTCCACCGCGTCGAGGATTCGTTCGGCCACGTCGCGCTTCGGCAGGAGCGGCAGGTCCAGCTGGCCGCCCCGCTTGCTCAGTACCGTCACGCGATTCGTCGTCACCTCGAACCCCGCGCCGGGCTCCAGCGCATCGTTCAGGACCACGAAATCGAGCGCCTTATCTTGCAGTTTCTGGCGCGCGCGCGCCAGGCCGTTCCCCGTCTCGAGTGCGAACCCCACCACGACGCAGCCTTTCGGTCGCTTGAGCGACGCGAGGACGTCGGGGGTCGCCTCGAGCTCCAGGGTCAGGGCCCCGTTGCCGCGCGGGCGCTTGGTCTTCGCCGCCGTCTTGGGACGGAAGTCGGCGGGCGCGGCGGCCATGAACAGCGCGTCGGCGTCCTTCATCAAGGCTTGGACCGCGCGAGCGAGGTCTTCGGTCGATTCAATGTGCTGGATGATCACGCCGGCGGGTGGCGGCAGCTCGGTGGGCCCACTCACGAGCACGACGTCGGCCCCGCGCGCGTGCGCCGCCTCCGCCAGCGCGTAACCCATGCGGCCGCTCGACGGGTTCGTCAGCACGCGGACCGGATCGAGGTGCTCACGCGTCGGGCCCGCCGTGACGACGACGCGCTTCCCCGCCCATTTCCCGGCTACCCCGCCTCCGATCAGACGCGCGGCGGCCTCCAGGATCACCTCCGGCTCGCTCATCCGCCCCGGGCGCTCGCTCGGGCCTTCCGCGAGTGCGCCGATTTCCGGGCCCACCATCTGCCAGCCGCGCTGCGCCAGGATCTTGAGATTGGCGGTCGTCGCCGGGTGCGCGTACATCGCGTCGTTCATCGCGGGCGCCGCGAGGATGGGGCCCGCCTCCGCTCGCGCGAGCAGCAGCGCCGTCAAGAGGTCGTCCGCCATCCCCATCGCGGCGCGGGCGAGGACGTGGGCCGTCGCGGGGGCGACGATCACCAGGTCGGGCGTCTTGGCGAGCCCGATGTGCGCGAGCGCCCGGCCCCGCTCCCACAAGGAGGAGAGGACCGGGCGCCCGGTCAGCGCCTCGAACGTCAGGGGCCGTACGAACTCGGCGGCCGACGTCGTCAGCACGACGTCTACCGTCGCGCCCGCCTCGCTGAGCCGGCGGGCGAGCGTGCAGCTCTTGTAGCACGCGATCCCGCCCGACACGCCGAGCACGACGTGACGGCCGGCGAACGACATCAGGCTTCCTGTTGGCGCCGCCGCCGGACCAGCCGGTACTTCAGGTTGCCCCGGACCAGCTCGTCGAAGGCGCGCGTCGTCAGCTTCTGCTCCCAGTCCACCGAGCGGTCGCGGGGAAAGTCGTTCACGTAGCGCGCGAACTTGGCCGCGACCAGCACGCCCAAGTACTTGTTTTGCGTCTGACCGGCGACTTCTGCCGGAGTCACGATTCTCATGAGATCTCCTTGGTCTGCTGCGTCAATTCCGCGATGAGCGCGCGAATACGGTCGATGCGCGCTGGTTCCAGATCCGTCCGGGGTGCCGCGCCCGGTGTTTCCACCAGTTTATGCACGGTCTCCACGGCGCTGTCCAAGTCGTCGTTCACCACCACATGATCGAATGCTTCAGCCTGCCGCAGCTCCCGCATCGCCGTCTCGAGCCGCCGGCGCATCTCATCCGGCGACTCGGTGCGCCGCCCCCGCAGTCGCCGCAACAGCTCTGCGGCGCTGGGCGGCAAGATGAAGAGCGCGTGCGACGCCGGGGGCGGATACCGCTTCCTCACTTGTCGCGCCCCCTGCACTTCGATGTCGAGGAGCACGTGCCGCCCGGTGGCGAGCACCCGATCGACTTCGGCCTTCAGGGTGCCGTACAGCTCGCCCGCATACTTGGCCGACTCCAGGAACTCACCCGCCTCCTGCCGGCGGCGGAACTCGTCCTTCGACAGGAAGAAGTAGTCCGCGCCGTTCCGCTCCCCCGGCCGCGGCGCCCGCGTCGTCGCCGACACGGAGAACCCGTACCGGTCCGGCCAGCGCGTCACCAGCGCCCGCGCGATCGTCGTCTTGCCGCCTCCCGACGGGGCGGCCAGAACGACGACGACTGAGTTCACTCCAGGTTCTCCAACTGCTCCCGGAACTTCTCCAGCTCGCCCTTCATCGCGATCACCGTTTGCGTGATCGCGGCGTCGTTGGCCTTCGAGCCCATCGTGTTCACCTCGCGGAGCAGCTCCTGGGCGAGGAAGCCGAGCTGCTTCCCGACCGCGTCGCCCGAGCCGAGCGCCTGCCGGCACGCCGCGAGGTGCGTGCGGAACCGCACCAGCTCCTCGGTGATATCGACCCTGTCGGCGAGCAGCGCCACCTCGAGGGCCAGGCGCTGCGGATCCACCTGGACGCCGGCCGCCAACTCCGTCACCGTTCGCTTGAGGCGCTCGTGCTCGGCCGTGAGCCGTTCCGGCGCCCGCTGCGCGATCGTCTCCGCGCCCCGCCCGAGCGCGTCGAGCCGCGCGGTCAATTCCACGGCCAGCGCGCCGCCCTCCCGCTCCCGCATCACCAGCACGTCGCGCGCCGCCTGCTCCACGATCGGCTTGACGTCGGCCCAAGTGACCGCCGTTTCGGCTGTCGCCCCGTTGGTCGCGGCCATCACCTCGGGCTGGCGCGCGACGAATGCGAGATCGACGTCGCCCTTGAGCTTCAGTTTTTTCTTCAGCTCTTTCGCAGCCGCGACCACCTGGCGCGCACGCTCCAAGTCCACCGCCACGCCGCCGCCGTCGGCCGTCGGGGCGTCGATCCACCGCGCCGTCACCGCGACGTGGCCGCGCTCGAGCAGCTGCCGTAGCCGCTCGCGCAACTCCGCCTCGATCCCGGACAGCTCGCTCGGGAGCTTGAGCTGCGGATTGAAGTAGCGGTGGTTGACGGTGCGGATGTCCACCCGCAGCCGTCCGCCGAGGACGCCGGCCTCGGCCGAGCCGAAGCCCGTCATGCTTCGTGGCACAGACTATAAAAGTAATCGGGTGAACGACTTGCTTCAATCCGCCCTAGTTGCTGAAAAACCAGCGCGCGCCGTACAGCTGGACGGTCTTGGGATGGCTCAACCCTTCCACGTAGTTCGCCCGCATCCGGTTGCTGTTGCGGATGATCCAGAAGATTGTGACGCCGCCAAGTTGGAACTCGAGGTTGGTCTCGGCATAGGTGGCGCCGCCGAGGCGCAGGGGCACGCCGCTCGAGTCCTGGCCCCCGAGGGCCCACCGGCTCCACGACTCGACCGCGACCTCGCCGCGCAGGGCGAAGATGCCGCTGCGATACACGCGCCAGAACTTCGAGTAAAACGTCGCCGAGACCCGGGCGTGGTGCGGAGGCTCGAAGTCCCCGCCGCCGACCACGGGATCGAAGTACCATCCGGAGAGGGAGACCCCCGGCAGCAGCTGGATGCTGGCGTGGGCGGCGATGAACTCGGTGCGCGGCGTGGCCCCCAGGTGGTCCACCGGCTTGATCCCCGCTTCGAAGCCGAGCGGCACAAACGGATCCCGCCGCCCACGCCCCACCTCCACCATGATGCGCGGCTGGTCCCACCGCAGCCACGCCGCGACGTCGGTCGTCCGCTGCCGCACGGTGTCGCTGCGCTCGAGCGGCGCGCGCACGTCGTGGCTCCACGCCAGCTCGCCCCGCACGCCGAACCCCAACGGGAGTCCGAAACCCGCCGACACTTCCCGGCGATCGCCTGAGCGGCCGCCGATGTAGCTCGAGTGGCGCGCCGACCCGGCGAGCGTCAAGCGGTGCCCGACGATCCACCCGCCCTCGACGTCGACCTGTCTGGGCGAGCCGGCCAGACCATAGCGTCCCGCCACGGCCACGCTTCCTTGCGGCCAGGCCCGGCTCACCTCGAGGCTGGTCTGGTACAGCTTGCGGTCGGCGACCGCCGTGTCGCGCTCGATCGAGCTGCTGCTCATCGTGCCGGTCACGCGCAGGCCGAGACCATCGCTGCGCTCCGCCGCGAAGAAGCGAAACACCTGATCGCGGCGCTGCTGGTGCCAGGGATCCACTCGACCGGTCTCCGCGTGGCGGCGCCAGCTTGAGCTCAGAACCTGGAACGACGCCCCAAGGCGCCCGTCGGGTGGGATGAACTCCGCCTTCAGCCACAGATCGGTGCTGCTAAAGTTGGTCGTCGAAGCCCCGGGGTTGCCGTCGAGGCTGTTCTGGTCGAAAGCGAACGCGACGCCCAGGCCAGCGCGCGAACGCGTGCTGTAGCCTCCCCGATACTCAGCGACGCCCAGGTCCCCGGTGGCGATGCCGATCTGCGTGAGCGGAGCGGTGGAGCGCTGCCGAGCCGTCACGAGGTAGACGCGCAGCCGCGCCGGCGACACGATCACGTCGACGCGCTCGAGCGGAGCGAGGGGGATGCGCGCGGGATCGAGGGCGAGGGAGTCGCGTCCGATAGACAGATAAGGCACGCCGTCCCAGTACACCTCGAGGGCGGCGGCCCCTGCCCCGCGGCCGCCGAACAGGACGGGCTCGGCCTGTCCGTACCAGCCGCCGCGCGCTACGTATACGCCGGGGATGTGGACGAGCAAGTCGCTCAGCGTCCGCGCATTCGTGAAAACCAGCGAGTCGGCCGTAAAGGTGTAGCGCGAGCCGGCGGGACGTGGTCCGGGGGCGACGGGGAGCGGGAACGGCGGGAGCAGAGCGGCGACGGTGTCGCGGTGAGGGACGGTGTCGCGGCGCGCCGTGGTGTCGTGAACGGTTGTGTCGACCTGGGCGGCGGCGCCTACCGCCACGGCACCGGAGAGGGCCGCGACGAGAAGGCTCGCCCGGATCAAGCGCCCGCGCGTTTGAGGAGGAACTCGGTGAACAGCCGCACGCCTACCGCCGTCGGGCCCTTGCCTTGGGTTGCGCCATCGGTGTCCGTGTAGGCGGTGCCCGCGATGTCGAGGTGGACCCAGGGGAAGCCGTCCACGAACTCGCGCAGGAACCAGCCGCCCGCGATCGTGCCGGCCGAGCGACCCCCGGAGTTCTTCACGTCGGCGATCTCCGACTTCACGAGGTCGCGGTACTCGTCCCACAGCGGCAGCGGCCAACAGCGCTCCCCGGCGCGCTCACCCGCGTCTCGTACTTCGGCGAGCAGCGCCTCGTCGTTCCCCATGATCCCGATGGCGTGGTGCCCGAGCGCCACCACGACCGCGCCGGTGAGCGTCGCGGCGTCGAGCACCGCCGCGGGCTTGAAGCGACGGGCATACGAGAGCGCGTCGCTCAGAATCAGGCGTCCCTCGGCATCGGTGTTGATGATTTCGATCGTCTTGCCGAGGTGACTCTTCACCACGTCCCCAGGTTTTACCGCGGTGCCCGACGGGAGGTTCTCCGTTGCGGGAATGAGCCCGACGACGTTGATCTTCGGCTTGAGACGCCCCAGCACCTCGAACGTGCCCAGGACCGCGGCGGCGCCCGACATGTCGAACTTCATCTCTTCCATGTTCTGCGCCGGCTTGATCGAGATGCCACCCGAGTCGAAGGTGACGCCCTTGCCGACGAGCACCACCGGCGCCTGCGCGCCGCCCCCCTTGTACTCCAGGGCGATGAAGCGCGGTTCCTCGGCGCTCCCCTGCGCCACGGCGAGCAACGCGCCCATTCCCTCTTTCTTCAGCTGGGCCCGGTCGAAAACGGTGATCGCGAAGCCATGGGTCTTGGCGAGCTTCCCCGCCTGATCGGCGAGGTACGATGGCGTGCAGACGTTCCCCGGTTGCATCTGGAGGCCGCGCGTCAGGCGGTGACCCGCCGCGATGGCGTCGCCCACCCGGCGCCCCGCCTCCGCATCGGAGGCGTCGGCCGCATCCACGAGCAGCGTGACGGCTTCGAGCTCCGGCTTGGGGTCTTCCCCCGGCTGCTTCAGCTCGGTGAACTGCCACCCCCCGTGCGCCGCCCCCTCCACGGTCACCTGCCCGAGCTCGCCGGCGCTGATGCCGCTGCGCGCCTCGGTGGCGACGGCGAAGGTGAACGCCGTCGCGCCGATGGCGCGGGTGCGTTTCGCGGCGACCGCCGCGGCCCGTCGCAACACGCTCCGCGTGACGTCACCAGGCTTGCCGACGCCCACGAGCAGGATGCGCTGCGCCTTGCCGCCGCCGTAGACGAGGAGCGTCTCGTCGCGTTTGCCCTTGTAGTCGCCGGCGCCGAGCGCGCGGGCCAACACACCGCCGGCGGCGCGATCGAGGTCGGCGAGGGAGGCAGGCAAGCTCGTGCCCTGCGACACCGCGATGGCGAGGAGCGGGGTCTCGACCTGAGCGAGCGGCTTGGCGGCGACCGTGCTCTTCATGACAAGTGCTCGATGATGGCGTCGGCGAATGCGGAGGTCGCGACCTCCGTCGCGCCCGGCATCTGGCGCGCGAGGTCGTAAGTTACGCGTCCTCCGGAGATCGCGCCTTCGATGCCGCGGATGATCGCCGCGGCGACATCCTTCCAGCCGATCTCCTCGAACAGCATTGCGCCGGATAAGATCACGCTGCCGGGGTTCACTTTGTCCTGGCCCGCGTACTTGGGCGCCGTGCCGTGCGTCGCCTCGAACACGGCGAACCCGTCGCCTACGTTCGCCCCCGGCGCCATGCCGAGCCCGCCCACCTGGGCGGCACAGGCGTCGGAGAGGTAGTCACCGTTCAGGTTCGGAGTGGCAAGCACGGAGTATTCGGCCGGCCGGAGCAATATCTGCTGGAACATCGCGTCGGCGATGCGGTCCTGGATGAGCACCCGGCCGGCTTGGGGCTCCTTGCTCGTCTTGGCCCCGAATTTCTCCTGGGCCACCGCGTATCCCCAGTCGCGGAACGCGCCTTCGGTGAACTTCATGATGTTGCCCTTGTGGACGAGCGTGACGGACGGCCGTCCCGTCGCGATGGCGTATTCGATCGCCTTCGCCACGAGCCGCTGCGAGCCGACCTTCGACATCGGCTTGATGCCGAGCGCGCTCTGCTCGCGGATGGTCTTCACGCCCAGCTCCTGCAGCAGGAAGTCTCGCAGCTTGTCGGCCTTGGCGCTCCCCGCTTCGAACTCGATGCCGGCGTACACGTCCTCGACGTTCTCGCGGAAGATCACGACGTCGAGCTTCTGGGGCTCCTTCACGGGCGCCGGCACGCCGGTGAACCAGCGCACCGGCCGGATGCAGGCGTACAAGTCGAGGATCTGGCGCAACGCGACGTTGAGCGAGCGGATCCCGCCCCCGACCGGCGTAGTGAGCGGGCCTTTGATCGCCACGCGGTGCTCGCGGATGATGGCGAGCGTCTCTTCGGGTAGCCAGTTCCCGGTGGCCTTGAAGGACTTCTCGCCCGCGAGCACCTCGCGCCAGGCGATGCGGCGCTTCCCGTTCGAGGCTCGCGCCACCGCGGCGTCGAAGACGCGCACGGCGGCCCGCCAGATGTCGGGCCCGGTGCCGTCGCCTTCGATGAACGGAATGATCGGACGATCGGGGACCACCCAGCAGCCGTCCCGGTAGTCGATCTTCTCTTGGCGGCCGTCCGCCATCGTCAGGCGCGCCGGCTCGGTAGGATCCAAGTCCGGTTCATCTGCCCGACGTACTCCGCGCGGGGCCGGATGAGCCGGTTGTCGGCATGCTGCTCCAACACGTGCGCGCACCAGCCGCTGACGCGACTGATGGCGAAGATCGGCGTGTACAGGTCGAGCGGGATGCCCATCACGTAGTACATGGATGCGGAATAGAAGTCCACGTTACAGTAGAGCCCCTTCTCCCGCTGCATCACGGCTTCGATGATCTGCTGGATGGCGAACCAGTGCGGCTGGCCGGCCTTGCGCCCCAGCTCCTCGGACATGCGCCGCAGGTGCGCCGCGCGCGGGTCCTCGGTGCGGTACACGCGGTGCCCGAACCCCATGATTTTCTGCTTCTGCGCCAACGCCCCGCGCACCCACGCCTCGGCGACCCATGCATGTCCGCGAGCGTCGCCGCGATCACCCGGGCCGCGAAGGTCGACGCGTTGAGCTCGTGGTCGGCGTGCAGGATCAGGGCGACGTCGAGCGCCTTCGCCGCCTCAGGGTCGGGCAACGCTCCCGACATCATGTACAGATAGTTGGCGGCGAGGTTGAGGCCGCGGCGCGGCGCGAGCGGTCTTTGCCCGTCCCGCAGGCGCTGAAACAGCGCCACCATCGTGGGTAACTGCGCGATGAGCCGGATGGCCTTGCGGTGCTCCGCCGCGGCTGAGTCGTCTCCCTTGTCGGGATCGACGAACACCGACGCGCTCACGGCGGTGCGCAGCACGTTCATGGGGTTCGCGGTGAGCGGTGCCTCCTTGATGATCCGCTGCACCACTTTCGGCAGTTTCTGCGACGCCTTGATCGCCGCCCCGAACGTCTTGAGCTGGTCGCGCGTGGGCAAGTCGCCGTGCAGCAACAGGTATGCGGTCTCTTCGAACGTCGAGTGGTCGGCGAGGTCGTGGATGTCGTAGCCGCGGTAGATAAGGCGGCCCTCTGCGCCGAACACGTAGCAGATCGCCGACTGATTGGCGACGACGCCCTCGAGGCCCTTGGCCGAGCTGGGAGCCAGCTCCACAGCGGTTGGCATGGGACGCAGTTTACCTATGCCTAGCGCTCTGGGAAAGGCCGCAGGAAGCGCACTCCCAGCAAGCGCTGCTCCTCGATCCGTTCGACTTGCCTGGGCAGCGTCGTGACCGCGCGGACGCGGTCGTGCAGCACGATACCGGGCACGATCTCGCGGAATCGGGTGGTCGCGACCAGCCCGAGCACGCCGGGCAGCGCCCGGCCGGGCCGGGTCAGGCGCACCCGAGTGTAGCGCAGTTGATAGGATCTCGTGTCGAGGTAGGCCGCGCCGGCTACGTCGGGAGAATGCAAGCGGGCGGCGGGTTCGAAATCGACCCGGATGAAGGCCTCTCCCTCCGTGGTGTCGCGACCCGCCAACCGGAAACAGTGGTTGTCCACGAACGCGCTGTCGGCGAACTGCTCGAGCCCGGGTAGCCGCACCACGCGTCTGTCGCGCCACGGCCCCGTTCCCGCCGCGACCACCCTACCGGGGCCGTAACGCCGGCGCTCCTCGGCGCTCGTCTGCTCGATCGTGTCGACCGCGGCGGCGGGGCCTTGGCGCACCTCGCCCACCGAGCTGTAGGCGCGCTCGATACGGAACGTGAAGGGGAAGGAGTCGGCGAGCAATCGGTAACGGCGGGCGTTCTCGAGCAGCTGATCGAATACCGCGGCCAGCGCGGGCGTGACGGCGGCGTCGGGCGGTCCCGGTTGGACGCAGGTCAGCTCTCCGGTGACCGTGATGGGCGGCAGCTCGACGGCCACGCGCCGCAGCGCGATCCGAATAGACAGATCGCTATCGGACCCCACGGTGAGCGTGGTATCGACGGGGGAATACCCGATCTGCCGCACCCGCAAGCGATAGGTGCCGGGTGAGACGTTCGTGAATGTGAAGGCGCCGGATTGATCGGTGAAGTGCTCCGCGAAGCCGGGCTGCAACGCAACGATGCTGAAGGCGAGGGGCTCACCCGTCTCGGCGTTGACGACGGTGCCGTGGACTGCGACTAGGGCGACTAAGCCTTGGTGAGATAGTGCTCGTCCCACGCCACGTCGAACAACCCGTTGCAACGATGACAGCGCATCGACGTGGGTTGGTCGATCAGGGGGGCGCGCTCGCGACAGCTCGGGCAGACGGCGTACTGTTGGCCCCAGCTCGTCGGGAAGCGGGGGGCGCCTCGCGGCGCCGGGACCACGCTCCATCGTAACACCGGCTCGGCCGCCAGCTGGAGCTGGGCACGCGGCACCGGGAGCGGCTTCCCCTTCACGTTCAGCGTGGCTTCCTTGGAGGTGAGTTTGACGATGCGGTACCACGCGCCTCGACGCAGCGGCGACGGCGCGTTCACCTGCAGGCGGGCCCACTGGAAGGCGGGTGCTGGCATCGTGTATGGAAGAGCGCCCCGTATGCGCCGAGGTAACGTCCTCGTCGCTGTAAGATACCGCTGACCAGTGCCCGAGGCGAGAATCGAACTCGCATGGGGTTGCCCCCACCGGATTTTGAGTCCGGCGCGTCTGCCAGTTCCGCCACCCGGGCGTGGGACGGGAATATAGCGACGTGACGGGAGATGCACGCGACGCGGTTCTGGTAACGCGCGTCGCGAAGTGCGTTCAGTGGCCCGGGACATTGTGGTTGCCGACGAGCCACATCCCCTGTCGTGCCCCCCCTACAGTTTGCGCAGTTGTAGGTCGTGTCGTCCCCACGCCACTAGTGATGGCACGCCCATTGCCCGCGAACCGGCCGGAGTCGTCCTCGTGCAAGCGGCTCCCGAGACATCCATCTCTCATTTGGAGGTTCCGATGACACGCACCACCCACATGCTGCTCGTCCTGGTCGGGGCCGGCGCGCTCGCCGCGTGCCGGGACAACGGAACGAACCCGGAGATCACCGGGGCGGTGTCCGCCACGGCGACCCCGGTGCAGGTCACCCGGTCGTTCGAGATGCCGGTCCGCGCCGCGGTCACGACCGCAGTGACGGGATGCGACAATTCACCCGGACCCTACATCACCGTCGAGGGCGGCCTCTCGCTAGGCGGGTTGGGGACTCGGATGATGTTCACGAACAACGCCAAAGGGACCCACACCTACACCGACGAAGCGCACGTCGATCTGACCGTCGTGCCCAATGGGTCGAGCATCACGATTCCGAAGCAGCCCGTGCTCGGCGGCGTCGGTGGGAACCCCTTCATCTGGGTGCAGCTCGAGGACGGCAACGGCCGGGCGCTCACGGGCGAGATCTATCTCGGCCGCTGCGTCCAAGGGTTGACGAAGAACACCGGCGCCGATTTCTCGAGCGCTGCCCGCGCGTTGGCGTCGATCGCCGTCGCGGACTGTGAGAACAGCCCCGGCCCGTACATCACGATGGATGGTGATCTGTACGTCGCGGCTGGCCTCGATGCCGTGCTGATCTTCCAGAACAACGACAATCCAGTGGACGGCCCGCATCGGGCCACGGCGGACAACGTCGTGAAGGTGCAGCTCATTCCGCCGGGACACGACGTGCGTTTCGCCAAGCAGCCGTCTCAGGGCGGCGTCGGCGGCAATCCGTGGCTCTGGTTCAACTTCCTCAATGGCGCCGGTGTCGCCATCGAGGATCCGAGCTTGCTCGGCCGCTGCGAGCAGTTGTCGAAGGCTTAGATCCCGCGACGGCCCGGCCGCGGGCGCCGCCCCTCGGGGCGCGCCCGCTGGCCCGGGCCCATCCCCGGCCCCATGCGCCCGCCCCGCCGCTGCGCACGCATCTCGTTCAGGCGCTGATGCAGGCGGGCACGCATTTCCTGGTAGCGCGCGCGCTGGACCGGAGTCAGATAGCCCGACATTTCCCGGTCTTCATCCTGGTCGATCTTGAGCATCTGGGCGCGGCCGGCCTGGTTGGCGTCCATCAGCTTCCTCACACTGTCGGCGTTCGCGGCGACGCCGGGTTGCATCTGATCGTCGAGCGCGATGCGCCGCTCCATCTGCTGGCGCATGAGGGTGCGGCGCTGCGCCCCGAACCGCTCCTGGCTCGCGCGCAGCTTCGCGGCTTGGTCGGGCGTCAGGTGAAGCTCCTCCTGGACGCGCTGGGAGAACCGCTCCTCGATTTGCGCGCGCAGTTGCTCTGCCTCCGCGGTATCGGGCCGTTGCGGAGTGGGAGCCGCGGGCTCCTGGGCCGCGAGGCCGGGAGCCAGCACGAGAGTCACGACCAGCCACAGTCGCTTCATTATCCCTCCAATGAACGCAGCACGGCCCGCAGCTGCCGCGCGTCGAGATCTTCGAGATCGGCCTCCGGGAGCGTCGTGCTTCCGAGGTCCAAGGTCTCGTCCAGCGTGCTGAGCACGTCGCGCAGTTGATCCGCAGTGAGATCGGTCAGGTCGTCCGTGACGAAATGCGCACCATGCGTCGCGGTCGGACTCCACACGTGCCGCATCACGAGGCCGCCGCCCACGAGCACGAGCACGAGCACGGCCGCCGCGATCCGCAGCCACGTGGGCTGGATCCACGCAGGGCGCGTAGCCCGCGCGGGCTCGCTGCGCAGTCGCTCCCCCACCACGGCGGCGATGCGATCGACGTCGAGTTTCTCGGCGGCCGCGGCGCCGAGGCGCTTGGCCGCAGCGTGCAACTTGGCGTCTTCGTTCACTGCAGCATCTCCTTCAGTCGTTTGACGGCATGGTGGTAATGCACCCGGGCGGCCCCCTCCGTCGTGTCCAGCGCCGCGGCGATCTCCTCATATTCGAGGCCCTGCTGGGCACGGAGCAAGAACACTTCGCGCTGCAGCCGCGGGAGCTGCCCGACACCCGCCGCGAGCCGAGCCTCCGCCTCCCCCGCCTCCGCCCGTTCGTGGGGGTCCCCGTCCTTGGCCGCCAATCCGTCATCGAGGGGCACCACCCTGTGCCGCGCCGCCCGCCGACCGTGATCCTTCAGCACGTTCCCGCCGATCGTCAGCAGCCAAGTGCGAAACTGGCACTGCCCGCGAAATCGGTCCACCGCGCGGAACGCGCGGATCAACGCTTCCTGGACCAGGTCCTCCAGGTCCGCTTCGGGCGCTCCGGCACCGGCGAGAAAGCGCGCCAGCGCCCGGGCGTGGCGCCGCACCAACTCCGCCGCCGCCTGCTCGTCTCCGCCCTGCCACGCAGCGATCAATGCCGCGTCGGGAGCGGGGTCAGTCAGCGGCTGGGGTTGTGCCATTGGCTCCGGGAGGTGGACGTGGCAGCTGGGCGAATATTAAGAGGGGCACCTTGTCTCGCCATGATTCCTGGGCTAGCTTGCGTTTCGAACGCTTGTTCGAGCCCCCATGCGACCCTACGACGAACGTCTCGACCACCTGCTCGCCCAAGCCGCTCGGGTCTTTGCCGAGAAGGGCTTCCACTCCACCACGATGCGGGACCTGGCCGTGGCGAGCGGGATGTCGCTCGCCGGGATGTACTACTACACCAAGGGCAAGGAGGACCTGCTCGCCCTGATCCAGGAGCGCTGCTTCACGCGGGTGCTCAAGGGCGCCGAGCAGGCCGTCGCGGGCGCCACCGAGCCGGCGGACCGCTTGCAAGCGTTCATCCAGCACCACGTCACGTTTTTCGCGCGACACATGGCGGAGATGAAAGTCCTGTCGCACGAGCCGGCGCGCGGCGTGGCGGCAATCAAGCGGCGCTACGTCGACCTGCTCGAGCGATTGCTCAAGGACGCGGCGCCGGACGAGACGGCCGTGGACCGCAGCGCCGCGGCCTACGTGCTCTTCGGCATGATGAACTGGATCTACAACTGGTATGACCCGGCGGGCGAGATCGACCCTCGCCGCCTCGCGGATTTGATCACGCGCATCTTCCTCGGCGGGTTCGTGGAAGCGCGCTTCCCTCCCCTGCCCCTTCCCCGGCACACGGAGACTGACCGCCCATGGCGACCATGACGGAACCGAAAACTGAACAGAAGGTGCTGGTGCGATACCTGGCGGAAGACGGGCTCGCGATCATCGAGCTCGACGATCCCCCGGCGAACACGTACACCCATGAGATGATGCGCCAGCTCGACGACGCCATCCTCAAGGCACGGTTCGACGACGACGTGCACGTGATCGTGATCCGGGGCCACGGCGACAAATTCTTCTCGGCGGGCGCGAACATCGGGATGCTCAACTCGGTCACGCCGCGGTTCAAGTACTTCTTCTGCCTGCACGCCAACGAGACGTTGAACCGCCTCGAGCAGACTCCCAAGCTCACGATCGCGGCGCTCAACGGACACACCGTCGGGGGCGGCCTCGAGATCGCGATGGCGTGCGACATCCGCCTCGCCCGGGAAAACGCCGGCAAGATCGGCCTCCCGGAGGTGAACCTCGGCGTTCTCCCCGGCACCGGCGGCACGCAGCGGATGGCGCGCATTCTCGGCAAGCCGCTGTCGATCGAGCTGATGGTGAAGGGAGAGCTGTTCTCGTTCGACCGCGCCAAGGAGATCGGGCTCGTGAACGAGATCTTTGACGCCAAGGACTTCTGGGAGCAGGTCGACGCCAAGCAGTTCTGCCCGCCACACAAGGCATCCAAGGCCGTCGGCTTGATCAAACGCAGCGTGCAGTCGGGCGCCGAAGTGCCCTTCGAGTCGGCCCTGGCGATCGAACGCGAGCTGCAGCAGCAGCTGTTTCAAAGCGAGGACGCCAAGGAAGGGATCGCGGCGAACCAGGAGAAGCGGGTGGCGGAGTTCAAGGGGAAGTGAAGACCGACCTCTTCATCAATAACGAGTGGCGCCCGGCCGCGTCCGGGAAGCGCTTCCCGGTCGCGAACCCGGCCACCGAAGAGGTGCTGGGTGAGGTCGCCGCGGGCGACGTGGCGGACGTCGACAACGCCGTGCGCGCTGCCAAAAGCTGCTTCGAGTCGACGGCCTGGCACGACCTCTCGGCCCGCAAACGCGGTCGGATCCTCTTCAAGGCCGCGGACCTGCTCGAAGCGAGGCTCGACGAGTTCGCCCGGCTCGAGAGCGCGCAGAACGGCAAGACGCTGTTCGAGGCGAAGATCGAGCTGACGATGACCGTCAACACGCTGCGCTACTACGCGGGGTGGGCCGATAAGATCGTGGGCGACACGCTTCCCGTGGACGGTCCGTTTCTCGCCTATACGCTGCGCGAGCCGATCGGCGTCGTCGGGGCGATCGTGCCGTGGAACTTTCCACTCAACATCGCGAGCTGGAAGTTCGCGCCGGCGCTGGCGGCCGGCTGCACGATCATTCTCAAACCGGCATCCGAAACGCCGCTGACCGCCTTGCTCTTCGGTGAGGTGGCGCTCGAGGCGGGACTCCCGCCGGGGGCGTTCAACGTCGTCTCGGGAGGCGGATCGACCGCGGGCGCGGCGCTGGTGCGTCATCCCGACGTCGACAAGATTGCGTTCACGGGATCGACCGAGGTGGGCCGCCAGATCATGAAGCTGGCGGCGGACACCAACAAGCGCGTCACCCTCGAGCTGGGCGGGAAGAGTCCCAACATCATCTTCGCCGACGCCGACCTGAAATCGGCGGTGCGCGGCGCCCAGACCGGGATCTTCTACGGCAAGGGCGAGGTCTGCGCCGCCGGCTCGCGTCTGCTCGTGGAAAAGTCGGTGCACCAGCAGGTCATCGAGCAGCTCGCCGACGGCGCGAAGAAGCTCACGCCCGGCGATCCGCTCGACAAGAACACCCGACTCGGCGCCCTCGTCTCGAAGAAGCAACAGGAGAGCGTTCTCGCCTACGTGAAGAAAGGCGTCGACGAAGGCGCCCAGCTCGTCGCCGGGGGCAAGGCGGTGAAGCCGAATGGCAAAGGATACTTCGTCGAAGCGACGGTGTTCGACGGTGTGCGGCCCGAGATGACGATCGCCCGGGAAGAAATCTTCGGTCCGGTCCTGGCGGTGCTCACGTTCGATGACTTCGAGCAGGGCGTGAAGCTCGCGAACCAGACGATCTACGGACTCGCCGCCGGCATCTGGACCAAGGACATCCAGAAGGCGCATCGCGCCGCGAAGGCGATCCGCGCCGGCACCGTGTGGATCAACTCCTACAACTTCTACGACTCGGGCGCGCCGTTCGGCGGCTTCAAGGCCTCGGGCTTCGGCCGCGATCTCGGCCGCGAGGCGCTCGACGGCTACCTCGAGACGAAGACTGTGTGGGTCGCCCTGTGAGGGAAGCCTTTGTTGTGGAGGCTCTCAGGACTCCTGTGGGTAGGCATGGCGGGTCCTTGGCAGGCGTTCGTGCCGACGATCTCGCGGCGGTGCCGATCAAGGCGGTGGTCGAGCGCTCGGGCGTCGATCCCAAGGCGATCGACGACGTGATCGTCGGCTGCACCAATCAGGCGGGCGAGGACAACCGCAACGTGGCGCGCATGGCGCTGCTGCTCGCCGGATTGCCCGTCGAGGTGCCGGGGCAAACCGTGAACCGCCTGTGCGGCTCCGGACTCCAGGCCGTGGCGAGCGCGGCGCAGGCGATCAAGGCCGGTGAGGGCGAGACGTTCATCGCGGGGGGCGTGGAGAACATGACGCGCGCCCCGTACGTCACGCTCAAGTCGGGAGAGCCGTGGAGCCGCAAGACGCCCGAAACCGCCGACACGACGGTGGGCTGGCGCTTCACGAACCCACGACTCAAGAAGGAATGGACGATCTCGCTGGGCGAGACCGCCGAGGTGGTCGCCCAGCGCTACAAGATCTCGCGGGGGGAGCAGGACGCGTTTGCGGTGGAAAGCCAACACCGTGCGGAAAAGGCGTTGCGGGACTGCGTATTCACCGACGAGCTGGTCCCCGTGACGCTGCCCGATGGCTCGACGTTCGCCAAGGATGAATATCCCCGCGCCGGCACGACGCTCGAGGCCGTGCAGAAGCTGAAGCCGGCGTTCAAGAAGGACGGAACGGTCACGGCGGCCACGTCGAGCGGGATCAACGACGGCGCGGCGGCGGTCCTCGTGACGGCGAAGGCAGACAAACCCATCGCACGAATCGTCACGACCGCCGTAGCGGGGGTGGATCCGAGCTGCATGGGCTTGGGACCGATTCCCGCCACCCAGAAGGCCCTCAAGCGCGCCGGTCTCAAGATCGACCAGATCGATCTCATCGAGCTGAACGAGGCGTTCGCGGCTCAGGCGATCGCCTGCATCCGCGAGTTGAAGCTCGATCCTGCCAAGGTCAACATCTACGGGGGTGGCATCGCCCTGGGGCATCCCCTCGGGTGCACTGGCGCAAAGCTGGTCACCACGCTTGTCCACGCCTTACAACGCCATCAGGCACGTCTTGGCTTGGTGACCATGTGCATCGGCGTCGGCCAGGGGATCGCGCTGATCGTGGAGCGGGTCTGATGGCCGCGTACGAGCGGGTGCTCGTCGAGATCGCAGGCGGGATTGGGACGCTCACCATGAATCGGCCCGAGAAGCTCAACGCATTCGACTCGCACAGTTGCGACGACCTGATCGAGGCGCTGCGGATGCTGGCCGGGTCGGATGCCGTGCGCGTGATCGTGGTGACGGGCGCGGGGCGCGCGTTCTGCGCCGGCGCCGACCTCTCGGTGCTCGCCCAGGATGGCCCCGCCCTCGTCGCCGCCGGCAAGGAAGTCGCGCTCCTCATCCGCGCGGCGCCGAAGCCGGTCCTGGCCGCCGTCAATGGCCCCGCCGCGGGGGGCGGCGCGAATCTCGCGCTCGCGTGCGATTACCGCCTCGCCTCGGACGCCGCGACCATCGGCCAGGTGTTCCACAAGCTCGGCTTGGTCCCCGATTGGGGCGGCAGCTACTTCCTGCCCCGTCTGGTGGGGATCTCGCAGGCCCTGGAGCTGGTGTGGAGCGCGCGCATGGTGCCGGCCGCCGAAGCAGCGCAGCTGGGGATGTTCGACCGCGTCGTCCCCCACGCCGATCTCGCCGCCGAGACGCGCAAGCTCGCGGCGGCATGGGCGGCGATGCCGGCGGCCGCCGTGCGCAAAGCCAAGGAGCTGTTGTATCGCTCGGATTCGAGTTCGCTGACCGCCATGCTCGACTTTGAGATCGAGGATCAGACCGCACTCATGAGGAGCCGCTGATGGTTCGCAAGCTGGGCAACTTCGACGACTGGATCGACTACTTCCGCTACTGGCAGGATTCGATCGGCTTGCCGCAGGGTGAGCTCCGCACCTTCACCTTCGATGCGAAGTTCGGTGACGCCGAAGTGCCGCACATCGAGTTCGGGCATTACAAAGGCCAGCGCAAGTGGCCGACGGTGATGCACATCCCCGACCAGCGCATCCGCGACGCGTTACTCAACCTGATCGTCTATCAGGGCGATACCGAGTTCGCGTCGGTCGAGCAGCAGCGCAACCTGCTGCAGCACGCGCCCTCGGACTACGACTTGCTGTCGTTGCAGCGCGTCATGACCGAGGAAATGCGTCACGGGTGGCAGATGTCGTATCTGCTGTGCACGTACTTCGGCGACGAAGGAAAGCGTGAGGCGGCCAAGTTGCTCGATCGCCGCGCCGACGAGGGCGAGCGGCTGCTCGGCTCGTTCAACGAGATCGTCGACAACTGGCTCGACTTCTTCACCTACACGCAGTTCATCGACCGCGACGGCAAGTTCCAGCTCAAGATGCTCTCGGTCTCGGCGTTCGATCCGTTGGCGCGGTCGATGGGCCCGATGCTCAAGGAAGAGTCGTTCCACCTCGGCACCGGCAACAACGGACTGCTCCGCATCGTCAAGGCGGGCAAGATGCCGCCCGAGGTGATCCAACGCTTCTTCTATAAGTGGATCCCCACGGCGTTCGACCTGTTCGGCACCGACAACTCCTCGTCGGCGCATTGGGCCTACGTGTGGGGGCTCAAGGGTCGCTACGATGAGCGCGACAACGCGCAGGAGCCGGACAAGGCGAAGCTCAACGAATACTCGCGTGGACTGTATCGCCAGGAGATCGTGAAGCTGGTCGAGCGGCTCAACATGTTCATCCCGGAGCGCGAGCGGCAGCTCAAAGTCCCGGATCTGACGTTCAACCGCCGCATCGGCCTGTACGCGCACCAGCACTTCACGGTGGATGGGGAGCCGCTCGACGCGGCGAAGTATCCGGCCTACCTCATGTCGGTGCTGCCGCGACCCGAGGACATCGCTGTGGTGCACGGCATCGAAAAAGAGCCGGACTGGATCGAGGCGAAGAAGGCGGACAGCCTCGGGTGAGGGCCAGGGCCTTGCCCCTCGTCATCGCCCACCGCGGCGCGTCGAGCATCGAGCTCGAGAACTCGCTGGCGGCGTTCCGGGCCGCGGCCCCACAAGGCGCCGACGGCGTGGAGCTCGATATCCACGCCACGGTGGACGGAGCGCTGATCGTCCATCACGATGAGACGATCGACGGGACGCACATCGCCCAATCGACCGCCGCGACGATCGCCCGGATGCGTCTCAAGAACGGCGAGCCGGTGCCCACCCTGACGCAGGCGCTGGGCGCCATCGCGCCGCGCCTGCAAGTGTTCATCGAGGTGAAGACGCTCGACCCCCGTTGGGACGCGCGCCTGTTTGAGACCATCGACCGCGGGCCGAACCCCGCCGGCTACGCCGTGCACGGGTTCGATCATCGCATCATCCAGCGGCTCAGTGCAAAGCGCAAAGGCCTGCGGTGTGGTGTGTTGTCGAGCTCCTATCCCGTTCGGCCGCTTGCCGCACTGAAGGATGCCGGCGCGTCGATCCTGTGGCAGGAACGTACGGTGACGGACGAGATGTTGGTGCGCACCCTCCACGACGCGGGGATGGGCGTGTTCGTGTGGACGGTCGACGACCCAGCCGATTTGGCGCGGTTCGTCGCGTTGGGCGTCGACGGCCTGTGCACCAACTTCCCCGCTCGGGCCCGCCAGACGGCCGACGCGCACGCCGCATGAGCCTTCCCCGGGTGGCGGTGGTGGGGGCTGGGACCATGGGCCACGGCATCGCGTACGTGGCCGCGCTCGCCGGATGCGACGTCGCCCTGACCGATAGCCGCGCCGATGCGCTCCCGCAGGCACGGGCCAAGATCGACGAGTTGATCTCCGGCGCGGTGAAGCGCGTGAAGCTCCAGCCCGCGCAGGGAGCGGAGGTCAGCGAGCGCCTGCGCGTGGAGCGCAGCCTCGAGGATGCCGTGCGCGGTGCGAATATCGTGATCGAGGCGGTGGTCGAGGATCTCCAGATCAAGCAACGGCTCCTCGCCGATGTGGAGCGCGTCGCCCCCGCGGACGCGTTGCTCGCCTCGAACACGTCGTCCCTGTCGATCGCACATCTGGCCACCGCGCTCCAGCAACCGGGCCGGCTCGTCGGGATGCATTTCTTCAATCCCGTGCACCTGATGAAGCTCGTCGAGATCGTCACGCACGACCGCGCGGCGCCGGGGATCAGCGACCGCGCCGTAGCGTTCGCGCGCCAGCTCGGCAAAGAGCCGATCGTCGTCAAGGACGCTCCCGGCTTCGCATCGAGCCGCCTCGGCGTCGTGCTGGGTCTCGAGGCGATGCGCATGCTCGAGCAAGGCGTGGCGAGCGCGGAGGACATCGACAAGGCGATGGAGCTGGGCTACAACCACCCGATGGGGCCGCTCAAGTTGACCGACCTGGTGGGCCTCGACGTGCGGCTCGCGATCGCCGAGTACCTGCACGCCACGCTGAAGCTGCCCCATTACGAGCCGCCGGCCATTCTGCGCGACAAGGTCAGGAAGGGCGAACTGGGGAAGAAGACGGGAAAGGGGTTCTACACCTGGAACGCCTGACGCGGATCACGGACGTTCACATCCATATTCAACCCTGGCGCGACCTCAAGCCGCGCGTCCAGGACGCGATGCGCAAGGGCAAAGAGACCCATTGGGACTTCCTCCTGTCGCTCATGGACGATCCCAAGGCGCTGCTCGAGGTGATGGACCGCTCGGGCGTGTGGCGCGTCGGACTCGTCAACTACCCGAGCCCCGACGTCATGGGGTTCGACGACTCGACCAATACCTTCGCCGCCACGTACGCGCGGGCGAACCCCGAGCGGTTGCTCCCGTACGGCGGCGTGCACGCGCGCTTCACCAACGACCCCACCGGCGACGTGGACCGGCTGGTGGACCTCGGCATCCGGCTCCTCAAGATCCACCCGCCGCACCAGTGCTTCGCGGCCAACGCGTACACGGAGGGGCTCACGGCGTTGGGCGAGATCTATCGTCGCTGCGAGGAGCGGGGGCTGCCGGTCATGGTCCACACGGGTACGTCGATCTTCCCCGGCGCCCGCTCGAAGTACGGCAATCCGATGGAGCTGGACGACGTCGCGATCGATTTTCCCGACCTCCCGCTGGTGATGGCGCACGGCGGCCGGCCGCTCTTTATGGAAGAGGCGTTTTTCATTCTGCGACGTCACGGAAAGGTCAGGCTCGACGTGTCGGGCATTCCGCCCGCCAAGCTGCTGGAGTACTTTCCCCGCCTTGCCGAGATCGCGGACCGGGTGCTGTGGGGTACCGATTGGCCCAGCCCGGGCGTGAAGGATCTGCGGCAGAACATCGATCAGTTTTTGGCGCTGCCGCTCGCCGACGCGCACCGGAAGGCGATCCTCGAGACTAATGCCCTGGCTCTGTTTCCTGCTCGCTAGTACGGCTGCGCAGGTCCCGAAACCGCTCCGGTTCGACCTCGCCGCGCTCGCGGCCGCGCGGGATTCGTTCGTCTTCTACCTGAACGGCGAGGAGCGGGGCCAGGCGGTCTGGCAGTATGAGATCCAAGGGGACCACCTCGTGTTTACCGCGACCTCGGAGCTGCGCCCCGCGGACGCCGAGAGCCTGCGGGTGGTGATGGATCGGCGCAGCGGCGCCCCGGTCTCGAGCTTCCATCGGATCTCGGTCTTCAATCCCCTGTCGGATACGGTGCTCGTGGAGCACGACCTCACGGTGCGGCAGGGACGAGTCGAGGGGACCCGAAGGGTGGGCCTGCGCGACGGGCATGTCGCGACGCAGCCGGTGCGGACCGCCCTCCCGCCCGGCGCGGTGTGGTCCGATTACGGCTTGCTCGCCGCCCCCGCGGCCGTCGCCGCGCCGGGGGACGTCGTCCAGGGGCGGGCGTACAGTGAGTTCGGCGACTCCGTCACCACGCTGACCCTCGTCGCCGAGCCGCCGGCGACGATTACCGTTCCCGCCGGCACGTTCGAGACGCTGCCGCTGCGCAGTGCGGTCGTGCGCCTCTACGTGACGCGGGCGGCGCCGCGACGCGTCGTCAAAGGTGAATCGCTCGACGGCGCCTTTCGGTTCGAGCTGGTCACGCACTGACATGGAGCCCTACATGCGAATGTTGTTGTTACTCGCGTTGCTCCCCACTGCGGTGGTCGCGCAGGCAGGCCAGATCTCCTACGAGCAGTTCACGCTGCCGAACGGCTTGCACGTGATCTACTCGGAAGATCGCTCGACCCCGGTGGTCTCGGTGGACGTGTGGTACAAGGTCGGGTCCCGCAACGAGCGGCCCGGGCGCTCCGGCTTCGCCCATCTGTTCGAGCACATGATGTTCCAGGGGTCGGCGCACGTGAAGAAGGCCGAGCACTTCCAGCTGGTGCAGCGGGCGGGCGGCTCGCTCAACGGGAGCACGCAGGAAGACCGCACCAATTTCTACGAGACGGTCCCCTCGAACCGGCTGAACCTCGCGCTCTGGCTCGAGGCCGACCGGATGCGGTCGCTGGCGATCACCCAGGAGAACTTCGAGAACCAGCGCGAGACGGTGAAGGAAGAGCGGCGCCTCGGCGTGGACAACCGGCCCTACGCGGCGGCGTTCAGCGACGGCCTCGCGTGGCCGTACGACAGCGCGGGCTGCTTCGCGTACGCCCATACCGTCATCGGCTCGATGGACGACCTCAACGCGGCGCGGCTCCCCGACGTGCAGGCGTTCTTCGATACGTACTACGCCCCTAACAACGCGACCCTGGTCGTGGTCGGCGACTTTCGCCCCGCCGAGGTGCGGCGCCTCGTCAACGCCTACTTCGGGGGCATCCTGAGCCATGCGGCCCCCGAGTCGGTACGCTGCGACTGGCGCGTGGGACCCGGCGCCAAGCGGCGCGAGGTGCACGACGCCCAGGCCAACCTCGACGCGGCCTTGCGCTTCTACCGCGTGCCCCAGCACCGCAGCGCCGATACGCCGGCGCTCGAGCTGCTGAACCTGATCGTGGGCCAGGGCGAGAGCTCGCGGCTCAACGTCGCCGTGGTGCGGCGCGACAAGGCCGCCGTGGGCACCGGCACCTTCGTCAGCCCTGGTGGCTCGCGCAACGGTCCGGGCGTGTGGGTCGCCTTCGGCATCGTGAATCAGGGCGTGAGTGTGGAGCACATGGACAGCCTCATCGGCATGCAGCTCGACAGCGTGCGCGCCAACGGCGTCACGGCAGAGGAGCTCGAGAAAGCCAAGAACATTTTACGCGCGGGGTTCATCGACAATCGCGAGACGACGCTGGGCAAGGCCGAGGAGCTGCACCACTACCTGCAGTTTCACGACGCGGTCGAGGACATCAACACCGACCTGGGCCGCATCCTGGGCGTGACGGCCGACGACGTGAAACGCGCGGCCAACACCTATCTCGATCCGGCGAACCTCCTGACCGTGATCGTGCGGGCGGGAGCAACGCCGCACTCGGGAGGTGGACAATGAAGCGGGGGAACGTGGGAACGATGGAACGTTGGACAGGAATGGTGGTGATGGGTCTGTCCATCATTCCATCTTTCCATCTGGCCGCTCAGACCCCCTTCCCGACGCGCCCGCCGACCCCCACGCCGCTCCGCCCGGTGCAGTTTCCGCCGTTCCAAGAGGCGGCGCTGCCGAACGGGATGACGCTCCTCCTGATCGAAAACCACGAGCAGCCGTCGCTGTCGGTCACGCTGAGCTTCCGCGCGGGGAGCGCCTACGACCCGGCTGGCAAGGAAGGGCTCTCGGCGATGGTCGCCGAGCTGCTGACGAAGGGCACGCCGACGCGGAGCGCCGACCAGATCGCCGCCACGATCGAAGGGGTGGGCGGGAGTCTCGCGGCCTCGACGGGCGACGACTTCTTCACCGTCGCGACCGACGTGCTGAGCGATCACGCCGATTTGGCGTTTGAGCTGCTGGGCGACGTGACGCGACGCGCGACGTTCCCCGCCGACGAGGTCGAGCTGGCGCGCACGCGGTTCCTGTCGTCGCTCGAGGTGGAGCTGTCGCAGCCCGAGAACGTCGCGGCCCGCGTGTTCGCCAAGGAGATCTACGGGCGCAATCCCTACGGGCGGAGCGCCTCCCCGGCGTCGTACAAGGCGATCACCCGGGACGCCCCGGCCACCCCGGCGCCGCCCGCCGCGCCCGTCAAACGCGGCACGGATATCGTGCTCGTGCACCGGCCGGGGTCGGTGCAATCGAACATCGTCATGGGGAACACCACGTTCCTGCCGGCGGACACGGGCTACTACGCCGCCCGTATCGCGACCCAGGTCCTCGGCGGCGGCGCCGACGCGCGGCTGTTCATGATCCTGCGCGAGCAGAAGAGCTGGACGTACGGCTCGTACGCCGCGCTCGACCGCAACCGCGGTCTGGGACATTGGGAGGCGACGTTCGAGGGCCGCACGGCGGTCACCGACAGCGCGCTCCAGGAGATGCTTCACCAGATCGACCGCATGCGCAACGACCCGATCCCTGACAGCGAGCTCGGGGCCGCGAAGGGGTTCCTCATCGGGTCATTCCCGTTGACTATCGAGACCCCGCGACAGATCGCGCGCGTCGTCACCACCGCCCGCCTGCTCGGCCTCGGGCCTGATTATCTGCCGCGCTACCGGGAGCGCCTGGCCGGCGTGGGCGCGATACGCGCGCGCGCCGCCGCCCGCCGTGTCTATCGGCGCGACGGGCTCACGATCGTGGTCGTGGGCGACGCCAAGGAGATCTACGACCGGCTCAAGACGATCGCGCCCGTGCGGCTCGTGGACGTCGACGGCAACCCGATGAGCCCCGCCGACCTGAATCCCACGGGGGAGCCGGTCGCCTTCGACCACAGCCAGATCGTGGCGCGGACAGACAGCTTCCAGGCGGTGGTTCAAGGGAATCCCTTCGGAGCGCAGGTGACGGCCGTCCAGGTCGCGGGCGACTCGATTGTGTTCACCGAGGCGACGACACTCGGACCCGTCGTGCAGCAGCGCACGACGGTCGTGCTGTCGGCGGCGGATCTCGCGATGCGTCGCTCGGATCAGTCGGGCACCGTGCAAGGCCAGCAGTCGGAGATTCACCTCGCGTACGCGAACGGGCGCGTCAAAGGCAGCGCGATCGTGCCCCAAGCGGCCGGCACGCCGAAGACCGTCGCCATCGACACGACCGTTCCGGCCGGCGCGATCGACGACAACGTGTTGAGCCTGCTCGCCGCGGCGCTGCCGCTCGCCGAGGGCAAGAGCTTCAGCCTCAACGTGTTTTCGTCGGGCGAAGGCGTCACCAAGGTTGCGACGATCAAAGTGACGGGCGTCGAGAACGTAACAGTCCCCGCCGGTACGTTCTCGGCATACCGGCTCGAGATCTCGGGGATGCAGCTCCCCGTCGTGATGCATGTGAGCACGGAGTCGCCGCGCCGGATGCTGCGGGTCGCGCCGGTCGGGGCTCCGCTCGTGTTCCAACTCGTGAAGTAGGAGGACGACGCATGCGACATCTGTCAGCGGCTCTGCTGCTCGCGGGCTTGACGGCCGGCTGCGCCTCGGCGGGAGCGCGGCAAGCGCGCTCCACGGCTCCCGCCCCCGCGCAGACTGCGGCGGCGCGCAAGGCGAGCGAGGACTCGACCAGCGTCGACCGGCCGCAGTATCCGTCGACCTACCAGCGGCACGCGAATCCCGCCGTGGTGATCCGCAACGCCACGATCATGACGGCGACGGGTCAGGAGATTCAGGGTGGCGCCATCCTGTTCCGCGACGGCCGCATTGTGGCGGTGGGCAAGACCGTCGACGCCCCCGCCGACGCCGTCGTGGTGGATGGCACGGGCAAGTACGTGACGCCCGGCATCATCGACGTGCACTCGCACGTCGGCGTGTACGCGGCCCCCGGCACCGACGCCGAGTCCGACGGCAACGAAGCCACGAATCCGGTGACCGCCGAGGTGTGGGCCGAGCATTCGTTCTGGCCGCAGGATCCGCAGATTCCGCTCGCGATCGCGGGCGGGGTCACCACCATCCAGGCGCTGCCCGGCTCCGCGAACCTGATCGGCGGCCGCTCGGCGGTGCTGAAGCTCGTCCCGTCCCGCACCGTGCAGGGCATGAAGTTTCCCGGCGCGCCGTACGGCTTGAAGATGGCGTGCGGGGAGAACCCCAAGCGCGTCTACGGCAATCGCGGCGGCCCCTCGACCCGCATGGGGAACATGGCGGGCTATCGCGCCGCGTTCATCTCCGCCGAGGGCTACCGCCGCCGTTGGGACAAATGGAACAGCGATCATCAGGGCGATCCGCCCGGCCGGGATCTGCGGCTCGAGACGCTCGCCGAGGTGTTGCGCGGGCATATCCTGGTGCAGAACCACTGCTATCGCGGCGATGAGATGGCGCAGATGATGGACCTGGCCCGGGAGTTCGGGTTCCACATCCGCGCGTTCCACCACGCCGTCGAAGCGTACAAGGTCGGCGATTTGCTGGCGGCGAACGGCGTAGCCGCGGCGATGTGGGCGGACTGGTGGGGATTCAAGGAAGAGGCGATGGACGGCGTGCAACAGAATCTGGCGCTGGTGCAGCAGGCGGGCGCCCGGGCGACGATCCACTCGGACGATCCCGGCGGCATCCAGCGACTCAACCAGGAAGTGGCGAAGGCGATGTATGCGGGGATTCGGGCCGGCATCCCGATCACGCGCGACCAGGCGCTGCGCTGGATGACGGCCAACGCGGCGTGGGTGCTGGGCATCGACTCGATCACCGGCACGCTCGAGCCCGGCAAGATGGCGGACGTCGTGCTCTGGAGCGCCGACCCCTTCTCGGTCTACGCCAAGACGCTGCAGGTCTACAATGACGGCTGGCTGGTCTACGACCGGAACGATCCGGCGCACCAGCCGCGGTCCGATTTCGAGCTGGGGCAAGAACCCGCCCCCGGGAGCGACCGATGATCGCGTTCCTGTTGGCCCAGACCATCGCGGTCACGGGCGGGACGGTCTATCCCGTCTCCGGCCCGAAGGTCGACCACGGGACGGTTCTGATCCGTGACGGGCGCATCGTCGCGGTGGGCGCCAACGTCACGGTGCCCGGCGACGCCACCAAGATCGACGCCACGGGCAAGTGGGTGACGCCCGGATTGATCGACGGCGCCGGCCAGATGGGGCTCACCGAGATCACCCTGGTGCCGAACGGCAACGAAGCGGTGCAGCGCGGCAGCGACATCGCGGCGTCGTTCAACGTCGCCGAAGGCATCAATCCCGCGTCGCAGCTCATCCCCGTGACGCGAGTGGAAGGCGTCACGACCACACTCGCGGCGCCGGCCGGCGGGTGGATCGAGGGACAGGCGGTGCTGATCGATCTCGACGGCGCCACGATCGAGCAGATGCTCGTCAAGTCGCCCGTCGGGATCGTGGTGGACATGTCCGAGCGCAGTAAAGGCGCGGGCGGCAGCTCGCGCGCCGGCGTGGCGGGCCGGCTGCGCCGCGTTTTCAATGACGCGCTCGAGTACGGCCGCCGCAAGGCCGACTACTCCCGCGCGCAAATGCAGCAGCTCGCCGCCCCCGCTGCCGAGCTCGAGGCGCTGCTCCCGGTGTTGCGGGGCCAGCTGGCGCTGATCGTTTACGCCAATCGCGCGAGCGACATTCGCACGGCGCTGCGGATCGGCCGGGAGTACAAGCTCAAGCTGATTCTCGCCGGCGCCGCCGAAGGCTGGGAGATCGCGGCCGACATCGCGACGGCGGGCGTGCCGGTGCTGGTCGAGCCGATGGACAACATCCCGTCCTACGACGCGCTCGGCATCCGCTACGAGAATGCCGCATTGCTCGCCAAGGCGGGCGTGAAGGTCTCGCTGCTCGAAACCGAGACGCACTACTCGCGCCGCATCCGCCAGCAGGCGGGCAACGCCGTGTCGTTCGGCATGACGTGGGATCAAGCTCTGCGTGCCGTCACGCTCACCCCCGCCGAGACGTTCGGCGTGGCGGGCCAATATGGATCGCTCGATGCCGGGAAGGTCGCCAACGTCGTGGTGTGGAGCGGCGATCCGTTCGAGCTGTCGACGGGGGTGGAGCACCTGTTCATCCGCGGGAAAGAGATTCCGCTGCGCAGCCGGCAGACGGAGCTGCTCGAGCGGTATCGGAGTCTGCCGCCGAAATACTAGGCGGTAGAAGGCGGTAATGGGCGGTAACGGGCGGTAGCGGTCGAACACGCTATCGCCCGTTGTCTTTTACAGCCTTATAGAGGCGCCACGTGAGAACGCCGGCGTGGTTTCTTAAGCGATCGAGGTCCTCCCAATTCTTCGCATCGAGATACTCCAGATCGCGAGCCAACCGGAAGATGACCGAGAGTTCGGATAGCGAGCCCAGGGAGATGTCCAGGAACCGGCGGAATTCACGCGAGCCGCGTTTGGCCGAACCCTCCGCCATGTTCGCAACGACCGAGAAGGCCGCGCGCCGCGCTTGAGAGGTTAGTCCGTAAAGCTCGTGCTTGGGGAACGCGCGAGTGGCTGTGTAAACCCGAAGCGTCAATTCGTAGCAGCGCTTCCACGCCTCAAAACGCTCGTAGGGCAGCATCCTCAAGTGTTGCAGGGAGGGCGAACGTACCGGTAACCCAAATCGCGCGAGGGGAACCCTTAAGCGGCAACACAAAGGGCGGCGGGACTTGCATCCCTACCGCCCATTACCGCCTTTTACCGCCCGTTACCGCCCCTTGCCGCCCTAGTTCTTCACCACCGCTCCCGCCGCCACCGGATACACGCTCACCTGTTGCCGCTGCTTGTCCTTGTGCTCGAACTTCACGTGGCCGTCGACCACGGAGAAGAGGCTGTCGTTCGACGCGCGGCGCACGTTCTTGCCCGGATGGAACTTGGTGCCGCGCTGGATGACGATGATGCTCCCCGCCGTCACGAACTCGCCGCCGTACCGCTTGACGCCCAGGTACTTGGGGTTCGAGTCGCGGCCGTTGCGCGAAGAACCGACGCCTTTCTTGTGAGCCATGCGTGCCTCAGCCGACCTTCACGTCGGCGATCTTGACTTCGGTGAAATCCTGGCGGTGCCCCGCTTTGCGGCGATACCCGGTGCGGCGCGCGAAGCGGAAGATGCGGATCTTCTTGCCCTTGCCGTGCCGCACCACTTCCGCGGTGACCTTCGCGCCCTTTACCGTCGGTTTCCCCGTCTCGACGTGCTTGCCGTCGGACGCCAGCAGGACGCGGTCGAACGTGACCTTACTCCCCGGCTCGGCGGCGAGCAGAGGCACCTTGATGGTGACCCCCTCTTCGGCCCGGAACTGTTGGCCGCCGGTCGTGAAAATGGCGTACGTCATAGGGCGCGAACTCTAATTGGGATACGGACTTCGGTCAAGTAGGGGCACGGCAGTGCCGTGCCCCTACGCCTACGCCACTGCGTACAATTCCGTCACGTCTCTGCCCGCCGGCTTCGCCATCATCCGGAATTCATCCAGCCGCATCATCGGGTCGTCGCGTACTTCGAGCTCGAGTCCCGTTTGCTTCTCCAACTGTCGTAAGAAGTTAGGCTCCTGCTCCACGAGGTACAGCGCCACCTCGGGGTGCAGCCGCACCGCGAGCTGGCGCTCCTTGTGGTCGGCACCGGCGCGCTTCAGCGAGCGCTCCATGCGCCGCACCACGACTTCGGGCCGGAACACACGTCCCGTGCCGTTGCACGTGGGGCAGTCCGTGGTCATCGACTGCCACAACGAGGGCCGGACGCGCTGCCGAGTCATCTCGATCAGGCCGAGCTCCGAGACGGCGAACGCCTTGGTGCGCGCCCGGTCCCGCCCCAAATGCGCCCGCAGTTCCTGCAACACCTTGTCACGATTGCCCCGGGTCTCCATGTCGATGAAGTCGACCACGATGATGCCGCCGATGTCACGCAGGCGCAGCTGCCGCGCCACTTCGCGAGCGGCCTCAATGTTGGTCTTGAAGATGGTGCTCTCGGGATCCTTCTTGCCGGTGTAGCGCCCCGTGTTCACGTCGATCGAGATCAACGCCTCGGTCGGCTGGATGATGAGGTAGCCGCCGGTCGGGAGATCGACCCGCTGCTTGAAGAGATTCCGGATCTCGGCCTCGATGTCGTATTCGTCGAACAGCGGCGTCTCGGCCTGGTACAACTTGACGCGCGACTGCAACTCGGGATCGATCTGCTTCAAGTACTGCTCGATCTCGTTGTAGAGCTGCTTCGAGTCGACGAGCAGGGAGTCGATCTTGTCACTGAACAGGTCCCGCACGATGCCGCGCGTGAGACTCGTCTCGCGCTGGATCAGGGCCGGGGCGCGCACCGACTGCGATTTGCGCTTGATCTTCTTCCAGAGACCGTAGAGATGGTCGATCTCCCGCTTGCAGCTCGCCTCCGTGAGGTCGTCGGCGACGGTGCGGATGATCCACCCCCCCGCGTCCTTCGGCACGAGCTTCGAGACCAAGTCACGCAGCTTGGCGCGCACGTCGCGGGCTTCGATTTTGCGGGAGACGCCGACCTTCGACGCGAACGGCATGTAGACGAGGAATCGGCCGGCGAGCGAGACCTGCGCGGTGACGCGCGGTCCCTTGGTACCGATGGACTCCTTGATGACCTGGACGAGCTTCGTCTGGCCGCGCTTCAGCTCGTCGCCAATATTGGGATCTTTGCGGCGAGGGCCGCGGCCACCACCGCCGCCGCCGCCCCCGTTTCCGCTGCCGTTTCCGTTGTCGTCATCGGCCCGTTCACCGGGCTCCTCGTCCTCCTCCGACTCGATCAGGTCCGAGGCGTGGAGGAAGGCGCTCTTTTCGGCGCCGATGTCGACGAAGGCGGCTTGGATCCCCGGCAGGACGGCTTCGACCTTGCCGAGGTAGATGTCACCCACCGAGCGGCGGGTGTCGGGACGATCGACCAGGAGCTCAACAAGACGGTCGTCCTCCAGGATCGCCACGCGGGTTTCCCGCGGGCTCCCGCTGATGAGAATCTCGCGCTTCAAAGCAGTTACCCTCGCGCCCGGACGGGAAACAGCCGTTCAGGAGCCTATGGTTATCCCAGCAATAGCTCAAAACGCCCGGAAGCTTGGGCGGAGAGATGAATCGATTGGGCAGGCGGCTGAGAGGCGCCAAAGACCAATGCATACGGTAAATCTAGGAAGAGCGAGCAGTTACGTCAATCAATCAGACTGCCCAACAACTGCCGCGCGATTACGATCCGCTGAATCTCGCTCGTTCCCTCGCCGATCTCGCAGATCTTGGCGTCCCGCATCATCCGCTCGACGGGATACTCCGTGGTGTAGCCGTACCCCCCGTGCAGCTGCACGGCCTTCGTCGTGGCCCGCATGCACAGCTCGGAGGCGTACAGCTTCGCCATCGCCGCCTCCTGCTTGAACGGATGCCCGTGCTGCTTGAGCCAGGCGGCGTGGTACACGAGCTGCTTGGCGGCCTCGATCTCGGTCGCCAGATCGGCGAGGGCGAAATGCACGCCTTGAAAGCTCGCGACCGGCTTGCCGAACTGCTTGCGGGTGGACGTGTACGCGAGGCACTCCTCGAACGCGCCTTCGGCGATGCCGAGCGACAGTGCCGCAATCCCGATCCGTCCGCCGTCGAGCGTGTGCAAGAATTGCCGGAAGCCGTTGTTCACGGGGCCCAGCACGTTCTCCTTAGGCACCACCGCGTCTTGGAAGATCAGCTCGCGGGTGTCGGAGGCTCTCCACCCCAATTTGTCTTCTTTCTTCCCGGATAGCACACCGTGGCACTTCGGCAAATCCGATGAATGCCCTATTCCGACGCGTTTCGTCTCCTCGAGATCGCAAGTGTCCTTGGTGACGATGAAGGCCGTGATGCCGTGCGTGCGCTTGGCGGTGGGGTCGGTGCGGGCGGTGACGGCGAAGATCTCGCCCACTCCGGCGTGGGTGATGAAGATCTTGGAGCCGTTTAGGACGTAGTGATCGCCCTTGTCGACCGCGACGGTCTTGGTCCCGCCGGCGTCCGACCCGGCCCCGGGCTCCGTGAGCCCGAAGCCGCCCAAGACTGCTCCGGCCGCGAGCAGCGGCACGTACTTCTTCTTCTGCTCCTCGGTCCCGAAGTCGACGATCGGCGAGGTGCCGAGCGTCGTGTGCGCACTCACGGTGATCGCGTGGCTCGCGTCGACCTTCGCGAGTTCGTGGATCACCGTGATGTACGACAGGTAGTCCATCCCCGATCCGCCAAGCTCCTCGGGCCACGGGATTCCGAACAAGCCGAGGTCGGCCATCTGCTTGATGTTGTCCCAGGGGAAGCGGCTCTCGAGGTCGTACTGGCGGGCGGTGGGCTTCACGACGTTCTGCGCGAAGTCCCGCACCATGTCTCGGACTTGCAGGTGGTGGTCGGAGAAGTAGAGCGAATCGTGCATGGGGGAAATATAGAGGCGGACCCCCGGTGCCCGTTAACCCCGGGGCGTGGCCCCGGGGTTAACACCACCCTGGCTAGGTCGGGACGCGATTCGGATGGCGTTTGAATTGGCCACCAATGTAGATCCGTACGGCGCGGACCTGCCTTCGGTCCAGGGATCCCGCGTAGTAGCCTCGGCACCACTGAACCCCGGAGCGGCGGGCAGACTCCGACTTCGCTTCTCGAACAAAGGCACTGATGGTCGCGTCGGGCGGGAAGCTAACGAGGACATGAACGTGGTCGGCGAGTACGGCTTGAGCATGGACTCGCACACGTGCGCGGCCCGCGGCGGCTAGAATCGCACCTGTGATCACGGGGACGGTCGCCCGACGAATGGTCGCCTGCCGTCGCCACGTGTGCCACGTAACGTGCACGTACAACCCGGTCGCGTGGTGCATTAGCCCTAGCTCGGGTGTGTTAACCCCGGGCCCATGGCCCGGGGTAAACGAACACCCTCGCAGCGGCCCTGTTTCTCAACCTGGGCAACGAACCCACAAACGTCGCACCCGGAACACTCGACGCTTGCCTCCCCGAAGTACTCGAGCAGCATGCGCCGCCGGCAGCGCCGAGCCTTCACGTAGCGCCGCATCGCCGGGGCGAGGTCGGCCCCGGCCCAGATGAGGTCCCGCCGGCGCCACAGGATGCGACAGTCCGCCGGCGCGCCGTCCCGCCCCGCACGACCGGCCTCTTGGTAGTAGGCCTCGAGCGTCCGCGGCGGACCCCAGTGGATCACGCGCCGTACATCGGGCTTGTCGATGCCCATGCCGAACGCCGACGTCGCGACCACGGTGCCCACCCGATCGCCGAGAAAGGCACGCAACACGCGCGCGCGGATCGCCGCGGTGAGTCCGGCGTGGTACGGAGCGGTACGCACGCCGGCGCGCAGGAGCGCGCGCGTCACCAGCTCGGTGAGGCGCCGCGTGGGTGTGTAGACGATCGCGGCTCCGGCGACTTCCCGCACCAATCCTCGGAGCCGCCGGAACCGCTCGCGATCGGTGGCGACGCGCTCGACGGCAAACGCCAGATTCGGCCTGTCGAACGACGTGACCACTACTTCGGCGCCGGGCAGACGGAGGACGTGCAGAATGTCGGCCCGCGCTGCCGGTGTGGCGCTGCCGGTGAGGGCGATAGTCGGCGGGTCGCCGAGGGCGGCGCGGAAGACGCCGAGCCGGCGATAGACGGGCCGGAAATCGTTTCCCCATTCGACGATGCAGTGCGCTTCGTCCACGGCGAGCAATGACACAGGGACCGCGGCCGCCCCGAGCAAGTGCACGAGCGACGCGAGTCGCTCCGGCGCGCAGTACAGCAGCGCCACCTGACCGGCCACCGTGGCGTGCTCGACGCGGCGTCGCTGCTCGGCGTCGAGCTGGCTGTTCAAGAACGCCGCGGCAATACCGTGCCGGCGCAGCGTCGCAACCTGATCCTGCATCAACGAGATCAACGGCGAGACGACGAGGGTGAGCCCGTTCGCGAGTAGGGCGGGTATCTGAAAGCACAGCGACTTCCCGGCCCCGGTCGGCAGGACGGCGAGCACACTCCGTCCGGCGAGCAGCGGACCGAGGACCTTGAGCTGGTGCACGCGGAAACGCGCGTGACCGAAGCGCTCGCCAAGAACGACGCGCGCCGCGTCCAGTCCCCCTCGGAAGGCGTGCACGGCGCCACGGTAACGCCGGCAGGGGATCGCCCCCCTACCCCAAAACCGCGTGCGTGGCCACGTTTACGCGCCATGCTCCCGAAGACGGCCCTTCCTTTGCTGGTTCTCGTGATGACTTCGACGCTCGACGCTCAAACGGTGCCTCTGCAGTATCCGCCGACCCGCAAGGGGGACGTGGTGGACGACTACCATGGGACGAGGGTGGCCGACCCCTACCGCTGGCTGGAGGAGGTGGATGCCCCCGAGACCGCGGCCTGGGTCGAAGCGGAGAACAAGGTCACCCTGGGTTATTTGGCCCAGATCCCCGAGCGCGAGTGGATCCGTCGCCGGCTCACGGCGCTGTGGGACTACCCGAAGTACGGCGCGCCGTTCACGAAAGGTGGGCGCTACTTCTTTTTCAAGAACTCGGGACTCCAGAACCAGGCCGTGCTGTATACGCAGGCGACCCTCACCGCTGAGCCGCAGGAGCTGCTCGATCCCAACACACTGTCGGCCGATGGCACGGTGGCGCTCTCGACGCTCGCGCTTTCCGAAGACGGACGCCTGCTGCTGTACAGTACGTCGGGGAGCGGATCGGACTGGCAGGAATTCCGTGTGCGCGAGGTCGCCTCGCGGCGCGATCGTCCCGATCACTTGAAATGGATCAAGTTCTCCGGCGCGGCCTGGACGCACGACGGCGCAGGATTCTTCTACAGCCGCTACCCCGAGCCCGCTCCTGACGGCGATGCGCTGCTGGCCGTGAATCGCGACCAGAAGGTTTATTACCACCGCCTCGGCACCGACCAGGCGGCGGACCGGCTTATCTACGAGCGCCCCGACCAGCCCGACTGGGGCTTCGCCGCCCATGTCAGCGCCGACGGTCGCTACCTGGTGTTCGCCGTTTGGCTCGGCACCGACCGCCGCAACCGAGTTTACTACCAGAACCTCGGCGATCCGCAGCAGCCTAAGCTCGACGGTCCGGTCGTGCGGCTGCTCGACGACTTCGACGCCGGGTATGAGTTCATCGGGAACGACGGGCCGGTCTTTTACTTTGCCACCGATTTGGATGCGCCGAAGAAGCGCGTGATCGCGATCGACACGCGGCACCCCGACCGGACTGCCTGGCGCGAGGTCATTCCCCAGGTGGAAGACGTGCTCGAAGGGGTGCAGATCATCCACGACACGTTCGTGGCGCGCTACCTCCACGACGCGCACTCGCGGCTGCGGCTCGTGGCGCTCGACGGCCGCAGCGGCAGTGATCTCGCGCTCACCGGTCTGGGCGCGATCATCCAGGTGAGCGGCGAGCGGCACGATAGCGAGATGTTCTACGCCTTCACGTCGTTCCTCTACCCGACCACGATCTTCCGCCACGACTTCACGACGGGACAGACGAGTGTATTCAAGGCGCCGGAGATCGCGTTCGAGCCGTCGGGCTACGGGACGGTTCAGGTGTTCTACCGGAGCAAGGACGGCACGCGGGTCCCGATGTTCCTCACCTACAAAAAGGGCCTGCGCCGCGACGGTGCCAACCCGACGTACCTCTACGGCTATGGCGGCTTCAACGTGAACATGACGCCGGCGTTCTCGATCGGCGTCCTGGTGTGGCTCGAGCTGGGAGGGATCTACGCGCAGCCGGTGTTGCGCGGCGGCGCCGAGTACGGCGAGGAGTGGCACCAGGCGGGGATGCTCGGGAAGAAACAGAACGTGTTCGACGACTTCATCGCCGCGGCCCAGTATCTCATCGCCGAGGGCTACACCTCCCCGCCGAAGCTCGCGATCGGGGGTGGCTCGAACGGCGGGCTGCTCGTCGGCGCGGCGATGACGCAGCGGCCCGAGCTGTTCGGCGCGGCGCTGCCGGCCGTCGGCGTGATGGACATGCTGCGATTCCACAAGTTTACGATCGGGTGGGCGTGGGTCACCGAGTACGGCTCGGCGGACAGCGCCGCGCACTTCCCGTTCTTGTACGCCTACTCGCCGCTCCACAATCTCAAGGCCGGGACGCGCTATCCCGCGACGCTCGTGACGACCGCCGACCACGACGACCGCGTCGTGCCCGGCCACTCGTTCAAGTTTGCCGCGGCGCTGCAGGCGGCGCAGGCGGGACGGGCCGCCGTGCTGATTCGCATCGAAACCAAGGCCGGCCACGGTGCCGGCAAGCCGACAGCGAAGATCATCGACGAGCAGACCGACCGCTGGGCGTTCATGGTGCGCAACTTGAACATGACCCTGCCCCAGCCCCCGCCCCAGCCCTAGGAGGCGTTGTGCCGAAGGTGAACTGTTCTCTCTGCGATGCGCCGGTGAATGGCCGCGCCCTGGCCTCGCCGCAGAAGCTCGAGAATCGCATCATCGATCTGATCAAGGCCGACCGGCCGGAATGGGAGGGGAAGCGCGGCATCTGCCCGAGCTGCCTCGAGCAGTATCGCGCCAAGAAATTCGTCGGCTATCTCGAGGCCGAATACCATAAGCTCTCGGAGCTCGAGCATTCGGTCGTGTCGAAGATCACGCGGCGCGGCCGGGTGAGTAAGCTCGTGCATCAGGACTTCGAGTCCACGATGACGTTCGGGCAGCGCATCGCCGATAAGGTGGCGCAGTTCGGGGGCAGCTGGCGGTTCATCGGCCTGTTCGGCGGGATCCTCGTCGTCTGGATGGGCATCAACACGTGGCTTCTGACGCAGCGCCCGTTCGATCCCTATCCCTTCATTCTGCTCAACCTGGTGCTCTCGACCGTCGCGGCGCTGCAGGCGCCGGTGATCATGATGAGCCAGAACCGGCAAGCGGAGAAAGATCGGCTGCAGGCGAACCAGGACTACGAGATCAACCTGATGGCGGAGATCGAGATCCGCGACCTGCACGACAAGATGGATTCGCTACGATTCAAGCAGTGGCACGAGTTGTGGCACATCCAAAAGCGGCAGATTGAACTGCTGGAGCACCTCTGTGCGAAGGGAGCGAATCCGGAGCTCAAGATGCCGGAGCCGGCGCCCTACGTCCCGCCGGAGCTCTAGCCGGCGTCTTTCCAGTCGATGGCATAGGTGCGGCTGCACTCGGGGCACTTGGCGTCCTTCGCCCCTTCGGCGACGACATAGCGCGCGTGGCAACCGGGACAGACGAGGTGGGGCTCGCGCACCACGCTCCAGACCTTGGGCGCATCCTTGCGAACCTCGAGATCGCCGCGCGACATGCGGACCTCGACGTGATGTACGTCGAGCACCACATAGTCCTTCTGATCGTCCTCCACCACACGGTACCAGGCGCCGCGGCGCAGCCCCTGTTTCTCGGCCCGGTTGCCGCGACTGCGCGCCCACCCAATGTCAGCCATGCACGCCCCCTCCTCGCACGAGAACGAGAATCGCCGCCTGCGGCACGACGAGATACGTCTTGCCCTCGAACGTGATCTCGACGGCGGCCTTGCGGAAGAACAACGCGTAGTCTCCGACCTCGGCCTGCATGGGCAAGTACTTCACCTCGGCGCCATGAATCTTCCACGGCTCCTCGTCCATGCTGGTGGGTTCGGCCATCGGCGTCCCGGGACCGGTGGCGACGATGCGCCCGCCCTGGACCTGGCGGCCCTCGAGCGCGGTGGGCGGGAGGTAGAGACCGACGTTGGTGCGCTCCTCGCCCTCCTCCGGCGTGATGAGCACGCGGTCGCCTACGACGATCAGTCGTTTCGGCATATCGTCCGGCACCCCAGATGAGTAGCCCCGGGCGGGCGTTTTGCGCAAGTCGCAGGCGCTCCGTGACCTGCATCACGAGCGCAACGCTTGACACCGGCGGCGCGGTCGCTATCAATGAGGCGCCGCGCCCTGACCATCGCGCCGTTGCAGATCCGCGATCTCACTCCAAAGTGAGGGTCACGTGACCATACAATCCGTCACAGCTCAGAACGAACAGTGGCTCAGCATTCTCTCCCAGCTCAAAGATGTCGTGTGGGCGGGTGTGACGATGCTCGTCAGTTGGCAGTCATACCTGTTCCAACAACTGTTCGCGGGCTCCTTCTGGGCCGTGGCTGGCAAGATCCTGCTCCTGCTCCCACCCGCCGCGGTCCTGGTTGCCGGCGCCTGGGGGACGATGTTCTCCGTGTTCACCATACCGTTCCGTCTGGGGCGTGCAGGCTCGCTGCTCACCGGACTCCTGATGTCCTGGTGGGACGGGCTGCGGATGGCGTGGTTCTACTGGGCGGGGCTGGTGCGGTTTCTCGTCGTCCTGGTCGGATGGATCTGGGGCTTGCTCAAACTTGGGGTGCAGCTCGTCTGGGGCACGGTGAAGGGCGCGGTCACATCCCCGCTCGCGATGCTCGACGCGACCTCGCGCAGGCCTGGCGTGCCCTGGCCCTCGTTCTTCCTGTTGATCATTTGGTCCGGGGTCGAGGCGACCATCTTCACGTTCACCCTGCGGCCGACGATGGCGGAGCTGCTCGCCGAGCTCACGGGCTACGACGTGAACCCGCTGTTCATGATCCCGATTCTCTGGGTCTTCTTATACATCCTGATCGCGGGCAGTTTCGCCTGTATCCAGGTGCTGAACGACGCGATCAAGACGCGACAGGTCGGCCAGATCGTCGCGATGGTGGCTGTCGAGTTCGCTGTGGCGCTGTTCGAGGTACTGTTCCTGTACCGGGAGCTCGTCGACGCCATCACGCCGTGGCTCGCGCAGCAGGGGTTCACGCTGGGCGTGTTCGGCACCATCGGCCTGGCGCTGTTCGCGTGGGTGGGCGTCCGCGGCATGACCTGGTGCCTGTTCGGGCGTTTCGGCGCGCCGGCGATGCTCGGGCTCCTGGGGCGGACCGCGATGGGGCAGGAGTTCGGCGGCGGAGCGCAGGGCGGTTCGACGGCAGGACTCGACTTCTGGAAAGGGCCGATCAGCGCGCTGAAGGCTGAGCGCGAGTGGTTCAAGAAAGAGGGCAAGGAGGTCTTCGAGCTGATGTCGTTGCCGATCCTCGGGCTGCTCGCGGCGGGGTTCAACTTCCTGATCGTGGTGGTCCTGGGCAGGCCGCATTTCTCGCTCCCGTTCCGCTCGATCGACGAGGTCCTGGCGAGCACGCCGTTCGCCGGCAAAGCACACCCGGAGGGAGCGCACTGATGCGCCGCGCGATTGTGGTGCCGGCAGCGCTCCTCCTGGCGCTGGTGACGTGCAAACCGTCCCCGAACTCGCCGCCGCCCAAGTCGACCCTCGTGGTCGGGATTGACGTGTCGGGCTCGTTCCGAGAGACGCCGTACTTCAACGACGCGATCGATTTCGCGGCGCTCTACATCTACGCGCACCTGCACGGCGTCGATGGGGTCCAGCAGAACACGGAGATCTTCGTGGGCTCGCTGGGCGGCGAGCGCCCGGGGCAACCCAAGACGTTCCACCCGATCCAGGACCTCACGGAGAAGACCCCGCAGGAGATCGCGGCTTCGCTGCGCGCCTGGTTCCCCGAGACCGACCCGATCACGGACTACAACGGCTTCTTCCAGCGCCTGTCGGTCCACATCCGGCGACAGAACCTGGTGCTGGCACCCCTCAACGTCGTGATGTTTACAGACGGTCAGCCGGACTTTCCGGGAGCGGGTCGCCTGACGACCGAGCAAAGGTTTGGCCGCGTCGACATGAGCCCCCTGGAGTACCTATCCCGAAGCGTAACGGTGCGCGTCCTGTACGTCCGGCCCGTCGTCGCCCAGAATTGGGAGCGGTTGATCAAGCGTCAGCGAGTGCGCGTCTGGACTCAGGACGCGGACATCATGAAGGGCTGGCGCCGCCACGAGATCGCCGGCGCGGACCTGGCTCAGGAGGATTCGCTGCTGAGCTGGATGAAGCAGATTGTGGACTTCCGCGTGCGGCGGGGCAAAATCCTCTAGGAGACGGCCCGTACCCAGGCCCCCGGATCGGGCGCCGCGTGGGGCACCAGGGCCCGGAGCAGCTTGTACCGCAGTTTGGCGAGGCCGCGCAGTTCGCGGCCTCGCTGCACGAGGGGGATCAGTCTTGCCGCGCGCCGCCGCAGCGCCGTGCGGGGCGCGCGCCACTCCTGGCCCCGTCCCGGCCGGTACTGCGCCCACCCAATCGAGCCGCACAAACCTGCCGGCCCGAAGTCGTCCGACGCGAGCAGCTCCTCGACGAATACCCGAATCGGCCCCTCAAAGGTGTGCAACACGTCGTGTAGGGCCACGATCGCGCCGTCCGCCAGGTGGCGGCGGAACAAGTCGATGTCCTCCTTGGCGCCGGCGTAGGTGTGATCGCCGTCGATCCAGAGGAGCCTGATGGGGCGATCCCAGCCCCGCGCCAGGTCACGCGAGAACATGCGATGCACCTCCACCACCCCTGCGACCCCCGCGTTCCGCAACGTCGCCTGGAAGTCGTCCCACGACGACTTCTGCCCTTCCAGGTCGGGGTCGGTCACGGATGGCGCCGTGTGCGGATCGACGGTGACGACCTTGCCCAGGCCGTAGCGCGCGGCGATCGAGGCGAGTCCCACGGTGGATTTGCCCTTGAAGCTGCCGATCTCGAGGATGGTCCCCTTCCCGGGCGCGCACGCCGCGGCCAGTGCCAGGAAACGTGCCTCGCGCTCGGTGAGGAACCCCGGAGCGGGCCGCACGAGGGTCCACGCCGCCTCGATGGCCGCCGGGAGATCTACAGGGGGGGTCAGCAGAACTTGTCGAATGCGGCGGTCAAGTCGGCTGCGATGTCGCGCGCGTTGCGGCCTTCGATGTTCTTACGCTCGAGCATGAACACCACCTGCCCGTCCTTCAGCAGCGCGATCTGCGGCGACGACGGGGCAAACCCCGTGAAGTATCCACGCGCACGGGTCGTGGCCTCGGCGTCCTGCCCGGCGAACACCGTCACGAGCTTAGCCGGCCGAGGCGCGTGCTGAATCGCGAGCGCAGCCGCCGGCCGAGCGTTGCGCGCGGCGCAGCCGCATACGGAGTTGACCACGACGAGCGTCGGCGCCTTCTCCCGGCCGAGGACACCGTCCACTTCGTCGCGGGTGCGCAGCTCGGCGAAGCCGAGGCGCGTCAATTCCTCGCGCATAGGGCGCACCAGCTCGGGGTCGTACATGGGGACGTTGAGGCGTGTCATGCGAAAAAGCTAATAGCTGATCACGGCCTGAAGTAGTACACGAGCTTGCCGGTGAGCTGGCCCCGCTCCGGACGGCCCCAGGGAATGCCGTCATTCAGCCCGGTGGGCCAGCCGCTGTTCCACACGAGGTAGACGTCGCTTCCCAGGTTCGGGATCCAGTGAAAGCGCACGTTGAGCCGCAACCGCTCGGACTCGTTGTCATGCTGGACAAACAGCGTGCCGGAGAGTCGCGGCGACGCGGCGACGTCGAGTCGCAGCCGAGCCGACCGGGCGATGAACCGGCCGGCGGCGAGCCGCACATTCTGCTGTTCGAATTCGAGGTTCGTGATCAGATGCGGCGCGGTCCGCACGGTGAGCGCCGTCGCCACTTCGGTCCCGGTGCCCGTGTAGAAGTCTCCTGCTGACGTCGTGAGATCGATCCCCAAAGGCCGGCCCGCTGAGCTCTCGACGCTCAGCTCGGCGCGATCATACCAGTAGTGTCCGGCGGCGATCGTGTCGCCCGGGAAGATCTCGAACGGCGCCGCGGGGACGTCCTCGAAGCGCTGCAACGTCAGCGCGAACCGGTCACCGCTCTCGAGCTCGCCGCCCAGCGGGGAAACGGTGAACGACGCATGCGAGCGCGGCCCGTCGAGATGGGTGGTGACATCCCACTCGATGAACGTGAAGTGCAGGCGCCGAATGCCCCACCGCTGCGGCCGCGGAAAGAAATCGACGTGACCGGTATGTCGCACCACGCCGGTCTCGAGCACGAAGCCCAAGGCGGGGTGGTAATCCGCCCCCGTCACGTTCACGCCGACGAAGTTGTCCCAGCGGTCATTCGGGTAGTCGATCCCGAGCCGAGCCGCTCCGCCGACTGGCGCGCCCGCCGAGTCGCGCTGTGCGCTGGCGAAGCCGAGGATCACGAGGTTCTGGCGCCGCACCCGGAGAGGTACGTTGAAGTCCACGCCGCCCGCGAGGTCGGGTCCGCTTTTCGTGAGCATCGCGCCCACGAACCCGTTCGCCAGCACGTCGCGGCGCGCGCGCGCGACTAAGTCCCAGGCGTCCTCTGTCCCGCCGGTCCGTACGGCGAGCAATCCGATCCGCTCGCGGCCGACGCGCCCGGTGAGCCGCGCGCCCGCCACCAGGGGGATCGGTGTCCCGTCGGACGCGAGCCCGATGCGGCGACTGTAGAAGATCTGCTGGCGCCCTTCCTGGCCGAAGGCGAACACACTGCTCGATTCGAGAAAAAAGGGACGCTTTTCCGGGAAGAACAGCGGAAACCTGGTCAGATTGACGACCTGGCGGTCGACGTCCACTTGCGCGAAGTCGGTGTTGGCGGTGAGGTCCAATGTGAGCGCACCATTCAGCGCCACCTTCGCGTCGAGACCCACTTTGGCCGTGGTCTCGCCGAGCGCCACCACGCTGTCGCTCCCGTCGGGGCGGAATGCCCGCTCGCGCATCGCGCCCGTCGTGGCGGCGTACGGCCGTAACTCTGCCGGGCTGCGCCCCGGCAGATCTCTCAACTCGTCCAGGACGCCCTCCGCGGGCATGTAGAGGAGTCCTTCGGTGCGGCGCCACGCGCGCCAGAGGACCTGTTCGTTCGTCCGGCGGATGACGCGCCGGAAATTCGCTCCCCAACGGCCGTCACCGGGGCGGTACCGCAGCGTCTGCCAGGGGATGAGCACTTCCGCGGTCCACCCGCTCGCTGTGATCCGCGCGCGCGCCTCCCATACGCCGTCCCACTCGTCGTTGTCGCCCTCGAAGCTCGCAACTTCGGCGTCTTTCAACGCGCCGTTGGGGTTGACGCTGAACACGAGGCCCGAGCGATGATCGTACAACGGATCGAGCAGGATCGAGAATGAGTCGTCGGAGTCGAAATCCGCATCCCGGCGCAGTTGCGCGTGCCGGATCGCGTCGGGCCGGGTGTCGTAGGCCCACAGTCCGACGTAGAGACCGCGCGGCGTCGAGAGGATTCGCACCACCGTCCGCTCGGTGGCGGGCCTGCCCTCGGCGGGCTCCTGCTGGGTGAAGTCGGTGATGGAGTCCGTGGTAAACCAGGCGGGCTCGTCGGGGACGCCATCGAGCCGCGGCACATTCGACGTGCGCGTCACGCGGACCGCGGCGGGCTGCTGGGCAGCCGCGAGTGCGCCGAGGGCGAGCAGCAGCGCGATCATCGCGCCTTGACGAACCGCAACACGAACGCCGCGCCCAGCAGCCCGACGGCGATCCAGACGATCCAATCGCTTTCGAGCACCATCCCGACGAGCCCGACGACGAGCCCGATGCCGCCAAGCCACATCTTCGCGGCGACGACCTTCACTTCTTGAGGAATGCCGTCAGCGCAGCGCGGAAATCCGGCGTGCTGCGGCTCACGGCGTTCACGTCGGCGCCGAGCCGGATGCCGTCCTCGAAGCTCAGGCCGTCGAGCTGGTAGAACTGCTGCTTGGTAAAGGCGAGCGCCGACGGGCTGGCGGCCGCGAGCGCGCGCAGTACGTCGCCGGACTGGTCCTCGAAGTCCGCGTCCTCGTACACCCGCGATACCAGTCCGACCGCCGCGGCCTCGGTCGCGTCGAGCAGCCGGCCTGTGGCCGCCAGATCGAACGCCACCTTTTCGCCTACCGCCCGCTTCAGCAGCGTCATGACGATCGCGGGGACGAACCCCCGCTGTACCTCGGGATACCCGAACTGGGCCGACTCGGTGGCGAGCACGAGGTCGCATCCGGTCGCGACGCCGCACCCGCCGGCGAGGGCGCGGCCCTGCACGATCGCCACGATGGGCTTGGGAAGCTGCCGCATCCGTACGAAGATGCTGCCGAACTGCAGGGCGGTCTGACGGTTCTGCTCCACGGTCTGATCGGCCGAGGCCAGCAGCTCATTCAGATCCATCCCCGCGCAGAAGTCCTGCCCCGCCCCGCGCAGCGCCACCACGCGCACTTCGGCATCGAGATCGGCGCGCTCGAGCGTCGCGAGTAGCGCGTCGATCATCGCCGCGTCGATGGCATTGCGCTTGTCGGCGCGGTTGAGCGTCGCCGTGAGCACGCCGCCCGCCAGCGTGACGAGCACCCTATCCGTCATCGCGGCACCTCGATCTCCATCCGCAGCAGCGCCGTCGAGAAGACCTTGCCCTGTGCGTCCGTCTTGAGCGAGATCGTCCCACCGCCGTCCAGTGCCCCATGCAGCAGGAAGTTCAGCGCATGGAGGTTCGGCAGCTCGAACCGCTCGACCTTGCCCTTGATCATGCCCTTAAAGTGGCGTGCCACGCGCGCCGCCGTCACCTGCTTCACGAGGACAGGATAATCCTGCGGCCGCCGGGCGATCAGGCCCACGTTGGCGGTGTCGCCCTTGTCACCCGAGCGCGCATGGGCAATCTCGAGAAGTTGCTTTTTCACACCGCGACCACCTCCACCGTCGGCTTTACCAGTTGCTTGTCGATCAGCGCCGGCCAATAAGCCACGATCTCCTCCGGCTTGGGCCGCCCCCCGGCGAACCCGGTCACGCTGGGTGGGCCGTTCAGGATGAGCGGGGCGATCTCGCGCGTGAACCGCTCGACCGGCCCCTCGGTCCGCGCCCGCACGCCGACGCGCAGCTGCACCTCGGGGGCGTCGACCGAGTCCAGGGTCGCCCGGGCGAGACGCCCGTGGGTGGCGTCCACACCGACGAACTCGGTGTGGATCGCCTCGAACTCGAGCTTCAGGTCCTTGAGACGCTGCCGCAGCACGCGATCGGCAGCCTGGGCCTTCTCGAGCGCGTCGGGCCAGGCGTACACGAGCGTCCCTACCGCCTTGTAGCCGTAGAAGTAGGCGATAGACACTTTGAGCTTATCCGTCGCCGGTTTTCCACGGACACCTGACACCCGCACCCTGTCCTTGCCGGCCTGCTTCAGCTGGATCGTCGTGAAGTCGGCCACGCAATCGGGCGTGATGTACTCCCCGGGATTCCCCATCTCATACACGAGTTGCTCGGTGACGCCCGCGACGTCGATGCGACCCCCCGTCCGGGGATGTTTCACGATGTCGAAGGAGCCATCGGCGCGCGCTTCCACAATCGGGTACCCGACGTTGGCGAGGTCGGGCACGCGCTGCCAATCGATGAGCCGGTTGCCGCCGCTCGCCTGCGCGCCGCACTCGATGATGTGTCCGGCGACCGTACCGGCCGCCAGCCGGTCCCAGTCGCTCGCGCTCCAGCCAAAGGCCTGAATGAGGGGTGCGAGTGTGAGCCCCGTATCGGTCACCCGCCCGGTGATCACGATGTCCGCGCCTTGCTGCAACGCGGCGACGATCGGCCACGCGCCCAGGTACGCGTTGGCCGAGAGGACGCGGTCCCGCACCTCGCGCAGCCCGCGGCCGGTGTCGAGGTTGTCGAGGGTGTGACCCCGTGCCAGCAGTCCGTCGAGCCGGTCGAGCAGGTCGTCGCCCGACACGACGCCGATCTTGAGCTTCCCTGCGAAACCAAGCCGGCGTGCCTCGTCGGCGACGGCCGCCGCACAGGCGCGGGGGTTCACGCCGCCCGCGTTGGCGGTGACCTTGATCTTGCGCTCGGCGAGGATGGGCAAGATCCGCTCCATCAGCGGGATGAAGTCCTTGGCGTAGCCGAGCGAGGGATCGCGAGACTTCTGTTTCTGCATGATGGACATCGTGACTTCGGCGAGATAGTCCATCATGAGATAGTCCACCGGCCCGCCCGTCACCTGGCGATACGGCGCTTCCAACCAGTCGCCCCAGAACCCCTGCCCTGCCGCGATGCGGACGGTCCCCGAGGGACGCGTCACCGCTGTACCGCGGTTCGCCGCGCCGCAGGGGACCCCGTCGCGGCCGTGACCCGTGTCTCGACCAATGCCCCGAATCCCCCCGGTAGCTCGAGCGCCGACGCGTCCGGCCACGACGGAAAGGTCGCTCCCGTTGCCGAGTGCCTTGTCCTTGCCGAGGAACCGGATCTGGGCCACGCCGCGCCACGTGTGGCCCGGAAGTTTCGCGAACGCGGGGTAGAATTCGACCGTGAGCGGCCGTCCCTGCAGCTTCTCCGGCACCAGGAAGCTCAGACGCCCGAAGGCGTAGTTCACAGCCTCATTCCCGCCAGGAAGCTGCTGGCCGGTCGAGTCGTAAACGGTCACGCTGAAGTCCGTGAGCTCGTCCCAGAGATCGGGTGTGAGCTGCACATCGACCTCCGCGCGTTTTGCCCACGCCGGCGCCCGTGCCAGCAGGGTCTCGGCGGGCAGTCCCCGCCCGTTGAGGGCGTAGGTTCGTTCCGCACCGACCACGGTGTGCGTCACCCGTCCCAGGACGGTCGCGTCGCGGACGCTGGAGGCTTCGAGGCCGCTACCCGCTGCCGCCGGCACGAGCGCCACGGCACCCAGCTCGGCGCGGACCGTCGCCGTGGCGCCCGCGAGCGGGGGCGCCACCACGTCCAGCTCGTACACTCCCGGCACCAGGTCCTCGCCGCGAACCGTGACGACCGCCGTGCCGGGGTTCTCGCCGCCCACCTCTACGTCCTGGGGCGCGGACCGGGCGGGTGCACCGTTGGGCTCGAACAGGCGGAGGGTGGCCCGTTGCTGCTGGGAATCGGGGAGGGTCACCGTCGTGCGCAGCGTCGCTCCCGGTTGCGGGGCGCGGAGAAAGTAGCGTCGCACGCCCGCGGGACCGATCCCGCGCCGCTCGTCAGACAGCGGTTTCGCGTCCAGCTCTTGAGGCACGATCACCGTGTTCACGAGCGTGAACAGCGGACCCGCGAGGGTGTCACTGGGGTTCCGAGCCGTCACCGTGCCGACGTAGACGCCGGGCGCCGCCAGGGCCGCACGGGCGTAGGTGACGGCGATGTCGGTCACGCGTGGCGCCGCGTCCACCGTTTCGGGCACCGCGAGCCACGGCACGTCGGCGCGCAGCGCGAACTGGGCAGCGCGCAACCCGGCCAGGTGGCGCACGGTGAACGTGGCCCCCGAGTCGCCGGTCAATCCATCGCGGTAGTAGGCCGCGGACGCGCCGCTGGTTGCGACCTGGACCGCGTACACTGAGCCCTGGTGTCCGGCCTTGAGCCACTGGTACGCTGCTTCGAGCCTCGGCATTCCGGCGCCCTGATCCACGATGGTCGCACCCGGGAATGGCCGGGCCGACACCCGCAGCGCCTGCACCACGTCCGACGCGGTTGCCCGTCGCCCCTCCTGCGCCAGCGCCGAGACGAGGCAGGCGAGGAGTCCGGTGGCGTGTGGCGCCGCCATGCTGGTGCCGAGCTTGATCTCATCTCCGGTGGCCCAAGGAGGCACGACCGAAAACGCCACGCCGGGCGTGACTACGTCGGGCTTCACCAACTCTCCACCGCGCGAGCTGAACCAGGCGAGGACGTCGCGAGGCGCAGGCACCCCCGGCTGGGGAGCGCGGGCGAACACCCCCGGGAACGTCGCGCCGACCGACAGCGCCAGATCGGCCGAGCCGGGGAAGCCCATCGTCGAGAGCCCAGGTCCGTCGTTCCCGGCGCTGATCGCCATGACCACGTCGGGATGGGACGCGAGGAAGGCGTCCACGAGCGAATCCATCACGGCCCGTCCCTCGTGCTCGTTTCCCACGCCGAAGCTCAGGTTGATCACGAGCGGGAGATTGCGCGCCGCCGCGAACCGGGCGGCGTAGTCCATCGCCCGCCACATGCTGGCGTGCACGGTGACGCCGCCGCGCGCGTTGTTCGCGATCTTCAGGCCGATGACTTGCGCCCCCGGGGCCACGCCGTCGAACCCGGCGACGTTGAAGAGGTCGTGGCCCGCGGCGATTCCGGCGACGTGCGTGCCGTGCGCCGACGTGTCGAAAAAGAGATCGAGAGTCGGTGCTCCGGCGGCTTGCTCCGTGAAGTTCGCGACCAGTGTCAGCGGGCGCCTGCCCAGCGCGATCGTCTCACGGCCCTGGCGGTAGTCGTGCAGCGGCATCTCGTCCTCAAACGAGCCGTCGAGGTTCGTGTCGAGGAACGCCACCCAGCCATCCGTCGCCTTGACGACGACAATGGGGAAGACGTCGGTGTTCGCGCCGTTCCCGTTTACGTCTCCCGCGGGGAGCGGCCCGAGCGGCAGCTCGCGGAACACGCCGGCATACCAGGTGGTCGCCGCGGTGAGACGGCCGATGCGCGCCGCCCCGGCCAGCAGCGCGCCATTGACGCGCACGCGTCCGTCGGCATCCGGAACGACCGGCGTCAGGTCGATGCGCCCCTCCCCCGAGAAGTCCCGCAGGTCGAGGATCTTGGGCCCACCGGTGCTCGTCATGATCAATCCCGCGACGCCGGGGTCGATCCCGCTGTCGAGAATCGCGATGATGACGCCGCGGCCGTCGTACGTGGGGTGTGCGGTCCGAAACGCATCGACTCCGGTGCTCCTGAGCGGCATGAGGCCCATCAGAAACGCCACGGGTGGCTCCAGCGCCGGCTCGGCACGCGGCGCCGGCGTCGCGTCCGCCGGTGCGCTAGCCGGCGCCTTCGGTACGGGCGCCGTCGCACGCGGCTTACCGGCGTTGGTGGCGGGGGCGCACGCGGCGCTGAGAGCAAGGAGGGCACCCAGTGACGACCGCATTATGGATGACTCGGCAACGTGAAGGCCCCGAGGTGGGGGCCGGTGAACTCGGACGACGCCTCGAGCAGAAACGCGAGCATGTCGCGCGTTTCGTCGGGCGTCAGGATCGCATCCACGAAGCCGCGGGCAGCGGCGAACTTCGCGTCGAGTTGATGCTCGTAATCCGCCCGCATCGCATCGACGGCCGCGGCGTTGTCGGGCTTCGCGGCGTCGGCGCCGTAGACCGCCTGGATCGCCGACTCACCCTCCATGACCCCCATCCGGCCGGTCGGCCAGGAGACGACGAAGTCGGGATCGAAGCCCTGTCCCGCCATCGCGTAGTAGCCGGCGCCGGACGCGTGGTTGACCGTCACCACCAGCTTGGGAACGGTGGCCGTCGCCATGGCCTCGACGAAGCGCGCACCCGCCCGGATGATCCCCGAATGCTCGGCGTCGGTGCCGACCATGAACCCCGACACATCCTGAAGGAACAGCAGCGGGATCCGCTCGCGGTCGGCGTTCTCGATGAAATAGGCCACCTTCTCCGCGCTCTCCGTGTAGACGATCCCACCGATCTTTGGTGGTTCGGGGGGCCCGCCTTTCTTCTTGGTGCCCTTGATCACGCCGCGCGAATTGACGATGAGCGCCACCTGGCGGCCCTCGATCGCGCCGTGGCCGCAGATCATCTCGGGCGCCACGTCGGGTTGGAACTCATCGAGGCGCCCGGCGTCGAGCAGGCACTCGAGCACCGCCCGCACGTCGTAGCTCATGCGGTGGTCGGCGGGGATCAAGTCGTACAGCTGCTTCGGGTCACGCTTCGGCGCCGAGTGCGTGCGTCGCGCGGTGACGCCGTGCGGCAGCCGCCCCACGTACTCGCGGATCCGCAGCAGGCACTCACGGTCGTCCTTGGCGCGGTAGTGCGCGACCGCGCTCACCGACGTGTGCGTGGTGGCGCCGCCGAGCGATTCGGCGTCGACGACCTGACCGGTCGCGCCCTTGACGAGGTTCGGTCCGCCCAGCCCCATGAACGACGTGCCCTCGACCATGAAGATCACGTCGGACAGCGCGGGCAGGTACGCGCCTCCCGCGATGCACGGGCCCATCACGGCCGAGATCTGTGGGACCTTGAGGTAGCGACGCATGATGGAGTTGTAGTAGAAGATCCGCGCCGCGCCGTACTGCCCCGGGAACACGCCCCCCTGGTAGGGGAGGTTGACGCCCGCGGAGTCCACCAGGTAGACGATCGGGATGCGCTGGCGCATCGCGATCTCTTGGGCGCGCAGAATCTTCTTGATCGTCTCGGGCCACCACGACCCGGCTTTGACGGTCGCGTCGTTGGCGACGATGACGACCGGCCGCCCGCCGATGCGGCCGAGCCCAGTGACGACGCCGGCGGCGGGCGCCTGCCCGTCGTACTGATCCCACGCCACCAGCAGCCCGATCTCGAGCCAGGGGCCGCCTTCGTCGAGCAGGGCCGCGACGCGCTCGCGGGCGGTCAGTTTCCCCTGCTCGTGCTGGCGGCGGACCTTGTCGGGCCCGCCGCCCTGCTCGAGGCGCGCGCGTAGCTCGCGGTACTCGTCGCTGAGCGTCTTGAGGCGGCTCACGACCTACGCCGCGACATGCGCCGCCGCCCACTCCTGGATGTACTTGATGAGGTCCGACGTCGGCGTGCCGGGACCGAACAGCTTGCCGGCGCCCTGCCGCTCGAGGGCCGTCATGTCTTCCGGCGGGATGATCCCGCCGCCGGTGAGCAGCACGTCCTGGCGGCCGGCGGCGTCCAGCAGCTTGCGCACCCGCGGGAACAGCGTCATGTGGGCGCCCGACAGGATCGACAGGCCGACCACGTCCACGTCTTCCTGGATCGCGGCCTGGGCGATCATCTCGGGGGTTTGGTGCAGCCCGGTATAAATCACTTCCATCCCGGCGTCGCGCAGCGCAGCCGCGACCACCTTGGCCCCACGGTCGTGCCCGTCGAGCCCCGGCTTCGCGACGAGGATGCGGATCGGGCGCCGGCGCTTGGGCATCAGGCGCGGAACCGCAGCAACGCCGCCAAGCCGTCCACCACCCGGCGCGCCTTGTCGTCGTAGAGCACGTCCACCTGAGCGCGCTGGCGCAGCGCCTCTTCGACGGCGTCGTCGATCCGGGGGTCGTCGTCCTGGCCGTCGGCGAGGAGGGTGCGCACCTGACCGCGCGCCAGGGTCTTGAGGGTGGCGTCGATCCCGTTGACGGCCCATCCCGTCCCCACGCCGTCCTTCACCGCGTCGGCGTGCGCGCGCTCCCAGGCGCGCTCCCGCTCCTCACGCAGCGCCAGCGTCGCCTCGCGCACTTCGGCGGCGGTCGCCTGCTTGGGGTTGAGCTTGACGACGCCGAGTACCAGATCGTGGAGGTAAGTATGGAGGTGCGGCACCACGGCTCCCGCGTCGACCCCGACGCCGGCCACCACGAGGCCGGTGAGGGGCCGCTGACTGTGAATCTGGAAGATGCGATCGGCGACGTGCGCGTAGAGGCGCTGTTTTTCAGCGCGGATCCGCGTGTGATAGTTGTGCTCGCCGGCGCTCCCCGATGGCGCCGCGTGGAATCGGCTACCGCGGGACGCGTCGATACCGGCGAGCGACGTCAGCTCCACGCAGTCGAACGCCGTGACCTCGAAAAAGCGGGCTGCCGTCCGGTCGCACGCCGCCACGAGAATCGTCCCGAACTCCTCCTCCAGTGCCACGAGCTCGCGCACCAGAGGCACGCGGTCGACGCCCAACCGGGAGCGATGCACGTGCGGGAGCGCCAGCGCCTCGAACAGCCGCAACCCGTGCGAGGCGAAGACCGCGATGCCGCGAGTGGACGGCAGGCGGCCGGGGTCCTCGAAGTACTCGAGCACCCGGCCGAGATCGGCGGCGATCGCCTCGCGGTCGGCGCGCTCCAGGGGGCGCCGCGCCAGGGCCGTGACCGTCTCCCGCACCCGGTTCTTCATCTTGATGAGGTACTTGCCGCGGGTCTTGTCACGGGGCTCGAGCTTCAGGTAGCAGGAGACGACCCAGTGGGGACCGGGTGCAATCGCGGCCAGGGCCGCGACGCTGGCGTGCAGGTCCCGCTCGATGGGTACCACCGCCGCCTTGCTCACGGTTAGAAGAACACCGGCTCGCGATATGCGCCCCAGACGCGTTCCAGGGCGTGCCGAATCTCGAACAGAGTCGCGTACGCGCGGGCGCAGTCCAGCATCGGGCCGATCACGTTGCGATCGGCCTGCGCGGCCTGGCGCAGCACCTCGAGTCGCCGCTCCACCAGCGCATTGTCGCGCTCGGCCCGGAGGCGGGCCATGCGGCGTTTCTGCCCGTCCTCGTCGCCCGCTTCCGCCTGCCGCTGGAACGCCGCGGCCGACTGGGCGATCTGCCGCTGGAACCAGCCGGCTTCGATCCCCCGGACCACGCCGCCCACCGACGCGATCTCGGCAAACAGGGCTTCCGCCTCTCGCTCGATCTGATCGGTCAGCGCCTCGACGTAATAGGAGCCGCCCAATGGATCGATGACCTCCGCGACGCCGGTCTCGTGCGCCAGGATCTGCTGAGTCCGGAGCGCCACTTGCACCGCCTGCTCGGTGGGCAAGGCCAGGGTTTCGTCGAGCGAATTTGTATGGAGCGACTGCGTACCCCCGAGGACTGCCGCGAGCGCCTGATAGGCGACCCGCACGATGTTGTTGAGCGGTTGCTGGGCCGTGAGCGTCACGCCGGCCGTCTGGCAGTGGAACCGCATCATCCATGAGCGCCCCTGCTTCGCGCCGAACCGCTCCCGCATGTGCCGCGCCCAGATGCGGCGGGCCGCGCGCAGTTTGGCGATCTCCTCGAAGAAGTCGTTGTGGATGTCCCAGAAGAACGACAGCCGCGACGCGAAGCTATCCACGTCGAGGCCGCGAGCGACACCGCGCTCGACGTAGGTGAATCCGTTCGCGAGGGTGAACGCCAGCTCCTGGGCGGCGGTCGCGCCCGCTTCGCGGATGTGGTAGCCCGAGATCGAGATCGTGTTCCAGAGCGGCGTGTGGGTCGCGCACCACTCGAACATGTCCACGATGACCTTGAGCGCCGGCTCGACGGGATAGACCCAGGCGTGCTGGGCCATGTATTCCTTGAGAATGTCGTTCTGTACGGTGCCGCGCAGGTTCGCGATCGGTACGCCTTGTTTCTCCGCCGCCGCGACGTAGAAACAGAACAGGATCGCGGCCGGGCCATTGATCGTCATGGAGGTCGAGACCTGGTCGAGCGGGATGCCGCGGAACAGGTCCTCCATGTCGGCGAGCGACGCGATCGCGACGCCGCACTTGCCGACTTCGCCCTCGGCCCGGGGATGGTCGGAGTCGTAGCCCATCAGGGTGGGGAAGTCGAACGCGACCGAGAGGCCGGTCTGGCCGTGCTCCAGCAGGAACTTGTAACGGCGGTTCGTATCTTTGGCGCTGCCGAAGCCGGCGAACTGACGCATCGTCCAGAGTTTGCCCCGATACATCGTGGGGTGGATGCCGCGCGTGAACGGATACGCGCCCGGCGTGCCGAGCTGGCGCTCGACGTCGAACCCCGCGAGATCCTCCGGCGTGTACACCGGCTTCCGGTCGATGGTCATTCGGGCGCCCCCCGCCCTGCCCCCGCACGCACCTGGTCCAGAATCTCGTCCGCGACGTCGTAGGGACTGCGCGCGCCCTCGGTCACCTCGCCGAGCCGCTGGGCCAGCAGCTCCTCCGCCCGCGTCTCGTCCCACACCCACTGGCGCACGGCACGATTCACCACGGCGCGCGTCCGCGCCGCGAGGCGGCGCGCGCGCCGCTCGACGAGCTTACCGCTGCCCGCGAGGTACGCGTGATGCCGGTCCAGCGCCGCGACCAGCTCGGCGACGCCTTCACCTTTCGAGGCGACGGTCATGAGGACCGGCGCTTCCCAAGCGTCGCCCGTTACCGCCCCTTGCCGCCCTTTACCGCCTTTTACCGCCCGGGTTGTGGGGTTGTGGTGCGGGGTGATGTGCGCGAACGCGTTTCCCCGCCGAATCCCGAGCATCACCTCGACTTCTTGCTTCAGCTTGTCGGCGCCCGGGCGATCGCTCTTGTTGATCACGTAGATCTCGGCGATCTCCATCACCCCGGCCTTGAGCGTCTGGATGCCGTCTCCCGACTCGGGAACGAGCACCAGCACCGTGGTTTCGGCGGTCGCGGCGATGTCCAGCTCGGTTTGCCCGACGCCGACGGTCTCGATGAGGATGCGGTCGAACCCGAACGCCTCGAGCACGTCCGCCACCTCTTCGGTGGTGGTGGCGAGGCCGCCCTGCGCGCCGCGCGTCGCCATCGACCGGATGAAGACACCCGGGTCGAGGCTCACCGACTCCATGCGAATGCGGTCGCCGAGCAGCGCCCCGCCCGTGAACGGGCTGGTGGGGTCCACGGCGACGATCGCGACCTTGAGGCCGCGATCGCGGTACTGCTGGATCAGCCGCTCCGTGAGGGTGCTCTTGCCCGCCCCGGGCGGCCCGGTGATGCCGATGCGGTGAGTCGCGCCGCGTCCCACCCGGCTGTGCAGCTGCGAGAGCACGCGCTCGAAGCCGTCGCGCTGGTTCTCGACCAGGCTGATGGCGCGCGCCAGCGCGGCCGTGTCGCCGCGCTCGAGTCCCGCCATGATGTCGTCGGTGTGCATGCCTCGGGAAAGATAGCGGAGACCGGGCGTCACAGCACGGTGCCGCGCAGAATGAGGCTCGCGGCCGTGAAGTAGATGACGAGGCCCGTGACGTCTACGAGCGTGGCGACGAACGGCGCCGACGCGCTGGCCGGGTCGAACCCGAGCCGTCGCAGGATGAACGGCAAGAGCGACCCGGCGAACGTCCCGAACGTCACCACACCGATGAGACTGCAGAACACGGTAGCGGCAACGAGCATGTAGTGCTGCCCGTAAATGGGACTCACCATCTGCCACAAAACGATGCGCAGGAATCCGATGCTGCCCAGCACGCCGCCGAGGACGAGTCCGGCGGCGAGCTCACGCCGGATGACCCGCCACCAGTCGCGCAGCCGCACTTCGCCGAGCGCCATCGCACGAATGACCAGCGTCGACGCCTGCGACCCCGAGTTGCCGCCGCTCGAAATGATCAGCGGCACGAACAGGGCCAACACCACCGCCCGGGCGATCTCCGTCTCGAAGAAGGCCATCGCGGTTGCCGTCAACATCTCGCCGAGGAAGAGCGCCGAAAGCCAGCCCGCTCGCTTTCGCACCATGCGGTGGAAGGCGGTCTTCAAGTACGGCGCATCGAGGGCCGCCGAACCGCCCAGCTTCTGGATGTCCTCCGTGGCTTCCTCTTCCACGACGGCCACCACGTCGTCCGCGGTGACGACGCCCTTCATCCGGCCCTTCTCGTCCACGACCGGTGCGGCGACCAGGCTGTGTTCGGCGAACAGGTGCGCGACCTCCTCCTGGTCGGCGGCCGCGGGAATGGTGACGATGTCGGTCTGCATCAAGCGCGACACGCTGGTGGCGTGATCCGCCGCGATCAGGTCCGTGAGCGAGACCTGGCCGAGCAGCGTTCCCTCCACATCGAGGATGTACGCGAACGCCGGCGTGTCGCGCCCCGATCGCTCCTGCGCCTGGCGCCGGAAATACCCCAGGGCCTCGGCCGCCGTCATGTCCGGGCGCACACGGATGTAGCGCGGGTTCATGAGGCCGCCGGCTTCGTCCTCGGCGTATGCCAACAGCGCCGTCACCTCGGCGCGCGTCGGCTCGTCGAGCAGGGCGAGCAGACCGCTGCGCTGATCGGTCGGCGCCGCTTGGATCACATCGGCGACGTCGTCCGGGGCGAGCAGCCGGATCCACAGGCGTCGCTCCCCGGGCGGGAGCATGAGCAACACCTCGACCTGGTCGGCGGCGCTGAGATCGAAGAAGAACTCGTGCGCCGCCTCGGGCGGGAGCTGCTTGAGGCGCCGCGCGCGGTCCGCGGCGCTGAGCCGGGGCCAGCTTTCGGCGACATCGAGATAGGTCAGTCCCTTCTTCTTGGGCATGCGCGCGCCTCAGGCGGGCTCATCGGTACGGTCCAGCGCCATCGCGCGGACGGGTCCGGGGCGCACGGCGACGCGTTCGACCCGCGTCGCCGTCGCCGCGAGCACGTCGAATTCGAGCCCGCGGTACAAGAACCGCCCGCCGGCGCGCGGGATGCGGCCGAGGACGTGCATCAGCAATCCCGCCACGGTCTGTACGCCCCCCGCGTCCATCGCGACGCCGAACTGCTCCTCCAGCGCGCTGAGCGGCGCGCTCCCTTCGAACTCGACGATCCGGGCCGCCGGCGCCACATCGCCGGGCGCTTCGAACACCTCGCCCACCAGGTCCTTCAGCAGGTCCTCGAAGGTGACGAGCCCGGCCGTGCCGCCGAACTCGTCGAGCACGACCGCGAGATGGCTGCCCCCGCGCTGCATCTGGAGCATCAGGTCCGCGGCGCGCATCGCTCCCGGGACGGTGGGGGCCGGCCGCACCGGCACGGGATCCTCCGGTTGCAGCTTCAGCAGGTCGAGGGTGTGGGCTACCCCGATCACCTCATCGAGCGACCCGCGGTACACCGGGTAGCGGCTGTACCCGGACTGATGAAACACGTGGGCCGCTTCCGCCGCGAGCATGCCCTCTGGAATCGCGACGATGGCGGTGCGCGGCGTCATCAGCTCTCCGACCGGGCGGTCGGCGAACGCGAGCACGCCCGAGACCACCGCCATCTCGTCGGTCGCGGCCAATGCATCCGTGTCGACGTTCGAGAGCAACGCGGCGAGGGTGGTTCGCGTGGACGGATCGCGCCGCGGAATGAACGGGGCCAGCACCGTCCCCGCCCGCTCCATCCACGGCACGGCCCGGCTGACGAGCGGCTCGGCCCAGCGGCGTCCCACCACCCGCGGCACGAGGTACGCCGCGCTGATGAACAACGGGACGCCGGCGGTGAGGGTGAAGACGCCCAGGAACGTCGGGGTGGTGGCGGCCAGCAGCGCCGGCACGGCCGCCGCGGCGAGCAAGACGCCGAGCGTCGTGAGTGTGTTCGCCGTCGCGAGCACGCGGCCCGGGTTCTGCAGCAGGCCGGAGGCTCCGCCCGAACCCCGCAACTTGTAGGCGACCCAGCGGGTCAGCTCGACCTGGCTCACCGCCGCCGCCGCCACCCCGACGGCGGCGGAGACGCCCGCGAGCGCGAGCCCCAACACGAGCACGACGAGCGGGCCGATCATCGTTTCTCGAACGAGACCTGCGTGACCCGGCGCCGGTCGACGCGCTCCACCACGACGCGGTATCCGTCGAGCGTCAGCTCGTCACCTGGCCGCGGCACGCGACCGAGGGCGGAGTAGATCAGGCCGCCGACCGTGGAGACCTCCGGGTGCGTGAACGCGGCGCCCAGCGCCTCCGACAGCTCGTCGAGACTGACGCCGCCGTCCACCCAGAAGCGGGCGCCGTCCCGCCGGATGGACGGGGCGCTCTCGTCGTCGTGCTCGTCGCGGATCTCGCCCACGATCTCTTCGAGGATGTCTTCGCGGGTGATCAACCCGGACGTGCCCCCGAACTCATCGACGACGATGGCGATGTGGGCGGGCGCGCCCTGAAAGTCACGCAGCTGGCTGTCGAGCGTCTTGGTCTCCGGCACGAAGGCGGCTGGGCGCACGAGATCCTGCCAGCGGGCGTCGTGCTCGCTCAGCGCCATCGCAAACGGCACGAGGTCCTTGGCGAACAGCACGCCGCCGATGTGGTCGGGCGTGCCGTCGAAGACCGGGAGCCGCGCGTGCTCGCTCCGTCGGAAGGCGTCGAGCGCCTCGTCCGTCGAGGCGGCGACATCCACGCCCGCCATGTCGAGCCGCGGCGTCATCACCTCGTCGACCGTGGTGTCGGCCAGCGTGAACACGCCGAGCAACATGTCACGCTGGGCGGCGCCCAGATCCGGCTGCAGCGGCCGGGGCGTGGCCACGAGGGCGTGCAGGCCCTTATCCACCCAGCCGAGCAGCCACAGCAGCGGGCCGAACGGCGCCAGCGTGCGGCGCGCCAGGGGGAGGGCGGCATCGGACAGCTCGGGAGCGAGACGCGCGATACTGCGGGGCAGCGCGTCGCCGACCACGAAAAGCAGGAGCACTCCGACCACGAGCGCGACGAGGCCTCTGCCCCAGGGCTGCGCCCACCACTGCACGGCGTTGGCCGTCGCCACGGCGCCGAGCACCAGCAGCCCCAGCCGGGCGACGTGCAGCGCGCGGT
>WNGK01000993.1_pt1 | contig 61520 bp, 60 predicted proteins | sample 5400601 | NCBI WGS metagenome assembly WNGK01 (sample SAMN13153376, study PRJNA577476) | soil metagenome | isolation source: 60 cm soil or saprolite under Garry oak tree replicate 1 | place: USA:California | collected 2016-06-15
GGTTGGTCTGAACGGATGCGAACGTATCCGCCTAGTTGTGCCGCTGACGCCGCGACCAGGTCACTCAATAAAGCGCTGAATTGCTGGTTTGCAGCTAGGGTGATGCTCGCAGATTTCGGTGTGCCGCCATCGGCGCTGTAAACATCGATCGTAATTTTCGCGGGCTCGCTGCCAGTTGCAAATGCCAAGCCCGTAAAGAAGCCATTCGCATTTGCAACATACGGAAACGTGAAGTCGGTTCCTGTAGCTTTCGCGGCTACTGAGGCGCCGCCGGAGGAATTCTGGATATCAAGTATGCCGATAAGCGAGGGACTCACTCCGAACAACGACATAGTTGTGACACGGACCGCTCCGGTACGAATTGTGTCGCCGGACAATTTCAGCAGGTCCGAAATCGAAACACGTGCAGCGGCGTTCGCAGGCAACGATATGTTTGCCGACGCGGTGCCAAATGTGACAGTCGCATTCGCCGGAGCCGTTCCGATATTGACGAGGCTCAACGTGGATGAATAGCCGCCGCCAACGACAGCCTGAGGGAAAACCAAAGTGGACTGTGCATCGGATACCGGAATGCCCGCTGTCGCCAAGGGTTCCGAAGAGCGAACCCGGACAGCACCAGCTAAAGGCATCACGATTTTGCCACGTGCCGGAATGGTCAGAGACTGGGTTTGCGCGGATGCGAAATCCGTAAGGGTGACAGTAGCTGGACGCGCAGAGGGGTTAACGAGCACCGCCAATGCGGCCCCATGTGGGAGGACAAAGTCCGCTGAAGGATCTCGCGGAACAGTTCCATCCAGTTGCAGCATATCCCACGACCCTGTGGCGACGAAAATCCCAAGCCCCGGAGCCGAGGCATCCGCTTCGATCCAGCCATCAAACGATTGCAGGCCAAATAATTCCGAAACGAGCTTCGCGTATTGCTGTCCCGCCGCGAGCGTAATTGACGACGGGTTGCGAACTCCGGGTCCGGCAACGAGATCACCGTTTCCATCAAAAGCCCTGAGTACGACCGACATCCCGGTCTTGGCGAGGAACGCAATACCGGTAAATACCGTTGCGCTTTGGGGACTTGATGGGATGATCTTCACCTGCGGCTGGTATGTTGGATCAAACCGGACACCGGCGGACACGCCCACCTCGCTCTCCAAACCAGCGCCGTTAATCGCCTTCACAGCGAAGTAATATGTCGCTCCAACTTGAAGATTCAGTGCGCTGACGACGATCGAACTTTGCGTTGTGGAGATGAATGGACGTACATCGGCGCCTCCCGGAGTGGTGCCGATGGCGTACCGGTACTCGCGAATACCCGATTCTTGATCATTCGACATCCAGGAAGCGGCGAGTTGAGTGCTATTTGAAGTCAATGGGCCTTCATCCGTTACGAGAGGTTTCGACGGCGGCGTTGCGTCCGGCACGGCTTCCCCATAACTACCGTTTTGGAAATGGTAGGTTGTGAAATACCCGCTGGCCACAATGGGCTGATTGAATCCGGTTTGAATTGCTGTGTCGCGTTTGAAATTCTGCGCGCCGATCGTTGCGCTTGACGCATCGGAGCGCGGACCGCTCATACTGCGATACAGGAACTGGATGTCATTGGTTCCCTCGAACAGTATGGCTTCAAACGTGAGATTGGCATTCAAGTCTCTTCCGTTCTCGTCGAGGAGGCTCATATTCGACCATTGCAGGATGAATTGGCGGTTTGGAGCCGCTCCGACTGTCTTGGTCGTGATTGCCGCCTGGGGTGGCATGATTAAGTCATCCCAAAACGGCCCAATCAATGAGGGAGCAACGGTCCCGGCGCTACCGCTAGGCCTCAAGACTGTAGTCGAGGGCAATGGTGCATTTTGCCACTCTGATATCGAAAGCGGTTCAAGACTCAGGAACCCGTCCGTCGATATCGAAATCTGAGAATCTGCGACATAAATATCCCGGAATAGGATGAAATCGAATGGTAGTTTTACAAGTGCGATGGCATCATCGTTGTTGCTGAATGTCAGAACTGTTCCGCCAGTGCTACTACTCGCGTCAATGAAGTTGAAACTGCGCCCCGCAAGATTCGTGCTTGTTGGAGCCGCCGTCACCGTGAACGCTGGGCCTGTTGCCGTCTGGGCGAAAACCGAAACAGTTATGGGACCCGTCGTTGCGCCAAACGGCACAACCGCTGTGATCGCATTCACGCTAGCGCTGATAATCTTCGCAGTGGTGCCATTGAATGCGACCTCAATATTCTGTGTGCGCGAGTCGAAGTGGTCCCCCTCGATCACGACTCGGGTCGACGGCGGTCCATCGAGGGGTGAGACACGGCTGATCGTTGGTGGTTGCGAGGAATAACCGAATACTTGCGAGCCGACCGCCCACGTTCCATCGGGGTTGACGACAACCACATTTGCCGCACCAGAGACATTCGCAGGACTCGTTACCTGGATCGTGTTTGAATCGATGACACGACCATCTGCGCCCGCAAGCCCGGCGAAGAACACCCGAGCCCCTGAACGAAAGTTTGTACCGTTGACCGTGACGAGGATGCCGCCTTCAACGGGACCGGTTGAGGGGCTTACGGAAATTCCCGAAGGATAACTGTCGGTAATAACGAAAGCTCCCGAAAGGATCGAAGTGTCGGTCCCGCGATTGACGATGAGATTTTTCGGACCGAGCGGCGTAGAACTCAGGACCGTCAATTGAACCGATACGCTCGTCGGGGCTGTGGAGGTGATGCGGCCGCCAAATGTCATCGGGCCGAATTGAAGACCGGAATTCGAGCCGGTGAGAAGGACCCCGTCCGTGATGTCGACTCCGCCGCCGGTTACCGTTACGGTTCGTCCTCGCGGCATGCGAATCCCAAACGACGGCCGTGTCAATCTCAAGCCGGTTGCGCTTGGCGGAAACATGCGTATATCCGCCGTAGCGACACCATTCGGCCCAACAGCGATTTTCGCTGCTTCTGAGAGTCCAGAAACATTTCCAAAATAAGTGGTACCGAAATTCGTTCTGACGCTGGAAAAGAAGCCGGTGGACCCGCCTCCGAGATTGAGCCGTGTTACTGGCCCGTCCAAGGATTCCGCGTACACAGCGTACGTGTCCGGAGGCAGAAATCGAAGAATATAACTGCCGTCTCGCTGCGAAAGCGTCGAAACTATCGGAGTCCCATCGCTGTTCACCGCAACAACGTGCGCGCCGAATACGGGCGTTCCGTCGGCTTCGATTGTTCCTCGAATTTGGCCGGTTCCCGACGCTGTCCCGTAAATTTCCATGATGCCGGCAACGTCGTCGTAAGCGAGAGTGCGTTGATCCAGTTGTGAGAGCACACCAAAGGGAACCATCACGGAAGAGACCAGAGCGGAGTGATCCAAACCCAGCAAATGTCCGATTTCGTGGGTAAGGACGCTTTGGATATCAAATTTGTTGGTCTCGCCGCTTGTCGAGAAGTCGATTGCCGGGTTGAACGCGATATCGGCTTCGTCGAAAATGGTCTGGCCATTCTCAGTTCTGAAGAATGAAAAAGTTGCAGCTATCGTGGATGAACCCAGTGGTGCAGAAGTGTCGGTGAACGTTACGACATTCATTCCATCATGGCCAACGATTCCAGCAGTCGTCGTGCCCCTGAAGGCGAATTTGATGTTTGCAGTCTGGATGTTTTCCCACGTCTGGAACGAGGCTTGAACGGCCGCGAAGTCGCTGCCGTTTGAGATACGAGGCGCGCCCTTCTCATGGATCCAATACGGGATAGGCATCGATGGCCATTTTGGATTCTGTCCTGAAGACGTTGTGATGCGAGTGTAGGCTCTAGCGGGCTGATAAAAGAGAATTACAAGAAAGATGAAACCGTATTTCTTCAAGCTAACGAGTCAGTATGGTTCGGATTTGACGCTTAAATATCTCGATTGGCAACTTCATCGGTTTGGCGGGACGGCCATTGGGAAAAGAAAGGCCAGTTACATCATTGAATACTTCGCCATTTTCAAGAGTAAATTTGCCTTGGCCCAGACCAATGACCACTTCATAGGGTCCGCTGGATTCGGTAAAAACAATGACGTTTTCATCCTTCGCGAAGGACGGCATTCCGGAGACGTGAAGTTCAAGATCGCCGATCTTTCCGCCGATCGTCGTCAATTCGAAGGCCCGCGGCGGCCGTCCCTTTATGGATTCGTCGATTTCGAGGGCATAACTGGTAAGAATCAGCGCCCGATCGGCACTCCAATACGTTCGTGAATTTCGAACCTTACCCGACACGATATGGTGAGCTCTCTTCACGAGGTCTTCGAGCGCCAGCGGTTCGACAGTCGTAGCGCGCGCAAGGGTGCCTGCGAACAAGCACAGAAAAAACGCAAGCAAAATGGTTCTTTTCACAGACGGCTAGTCTAGCACACGGACGAATTTTAGCCCCTGGTCTAGAGGAATGGTCTTTACTCATAAGTCTCGGCTGGACATGTGGTCGAGAACAAGTACATTACACATCGCACAACAGGCCATTTGACGGTTAACATCTGTGAGTTCATGCTCATAAAAGGTAAAGATCAGCCTCTGTGAGGACAGGAATGTCCATGTGTTAAGATCTTTGGCCCATGGCGGTGAATCCCGAGCTCTTGAAGATTCTCGTATGCCCGCTTTGCAAAGCGCAGGTCAACCTCACCGAAAATGGCGAGGGTCTGAAGTGCAGCCAGTGCCGCCGTGTGTATCCGATTCGCGACGACATCCCGGTGATGCTGATCAACGAAGCCAAGATTGAAGATTAGGCATGGGAGGACCGGCCGGTAGTGATGAGGCGGCGTAGCCGTGTACCGAAACGATCCGGACGCTGGGCCCGATGCTGACTAAAGACCTGTTTCAGCGCCTTTCTCCGAGAGCCCGTATCCTTTTCATTCGTCTTCGTTCCATGGGGGATTGCCTGCTGCTGACGGCCCCCATCCGCGCGTTGAAGGCGCAGTTTCCGGCATTCCGCATCGCGATTCTCGTGGAACCGCCATTCGTGGATTGCTTTGACGCCAATCCCGATGTCGATGAAATCCTGAGTGCTCCGGACAAGTGGTCCTTTGCGGCGCGGCTGCTCACCAGGCGCTTCGATGCCATCGTGAACCTTCATGGCGGGCCGACGAGTCTGCTGTACAGCTGTCTGGCTTGGGGAAACCGGATCGGCGCAGAACATTACCAAGCGGCGCGACTTTACCAGGGTGTTGTCCCGCGCCCCGCGCCGGACGCCCACACAGTGGAGTCCACAATGGCGCTGATGCGATGGCTGGGGCTACAAAGCGACGAGCCGCCCAAGCTTCGCTACGAATTTCATCCAGAGGAAGCAGCCCGCATGCGGCAAAAATTGAATGACCGCCCGTATGCTGTCATGCATCCTGGATCGGTTTTGGAAACGAAGCGATGGCAAGCGCGGCGGTACGGCGAATTGGCTGGATGCTTGGCGAGGCGGGGCTTGACGATGGTCCTTACGGCAGGTCCTGGAGAGGAATCATGGGTAAGCGAAGCCGCTAGAGAAATTGAGGGAGCAGTTATTGTGTTGGGTCTCCGTATTCCCGAGCTTGCCGAGTTGATTCGCGGAGCGCGTCTATATATCGGCAACGATTCGGGCCCAGTGCACCTTGCGGCGGCGGTTGGCACACCGGTAGTCGCAATCTGGGGTTCTTCGGATTCGCGGCGATGGCGGCCCTGGAATATCGATCACCGCGTTGTCCAGAATCCTTTTGAGTGTAACCCGTGTCCGGGCTATCGTTGCCTCGTTGCGGATTCACCGCTTTGTATCGAATCGGTAACGGTTGAGCAGGTGTATGCGGCTGTCGAGGAGTTACTGGCAAATCCAGCACAACTGTAGGGGCGGTCTTCACACCTTCATGGGCAACCCCTACAGTAGGTTATCCTGAATTCCACCACGTCAGGAAGTCTGACTTTCGTTATGAATCGAAGCAGAGTTGAGCAGATTCTGAATCGCTTTTCGGGAAAGACCATCCTGATTATCGGCGATCTCATGCTCGACGAATTTATCTGGGGTAAAGTACGCAGAATTTCTCCGGAGGCCCCAGTCCCTGTTGTTGAAGTAACAGAAGAGACATATCGGCTGGGCGGCTCAGGCAATGTGGCGGCCAACATACGTGCGCTCGACGGTACGCCAATCCCCATCGGCGTCATCGGGCAGGACTCCGTCGGCGACCAGGTCGTCAATTTGATGCACCAATCAGACATCGACATCTCCGGCCTGGTTCGAAACAACCGCCCAACCACAGTCAAGACAAGAATCATTGCCCATAGCCAGCAGGTCGTCCGCGCAGATCGGGAAAGCAAACAGCCGGTTTCGTCTGATGTGACGGCCGAAGTCGTGGCGAGGTTTTTGCGGCACCTTCCCTCAGCATCCGCTGTGATCGTTTCCGACTACAACAAGGGTGTCGTCAGCGGGAAGGTTCTTTCCGGCATATTGCCGCAAGCGCGCAGTGCCGCGGTGCCGGTATTCGTCGATCCGAAGATCGAGCATGCCGACTATTACCGGCCGATAACGATAATCACTCCGAATCAGCGTGAAGCGGAATTGCTCACCGGGACGTCCATTTCCGACGAAGCATCGTTGGAGCAGGCAGGGCACAAGCTGCTGGAAAAATTTGGATGTGACTATGCACTGATCACGCGGGGTGAAGATGGAATGTCCCTTTTCAACGCCGTGAATTCCCACCACCTGCCGACATTCGCGCGCGAAGTTTTCGATGTGACCGGCGCCGGGGATACCGTGATCGCCACGCTTTGTTTGGCGTACGCGGCCGGAGCGAGCATCGAAGAGTGCGCAACACTGGCCAATCATGCTGCGGGCATCGTTGTCGGCAAGGTCGGAACCGCGACGCTCTGCCGGTCCGAACTTCTCTCGGATTTTGTTGCTCACAATGCGCATTCTGCAGGTTAGTTCGGCGGAGAATTGGGGCGGCGGCGAAACCCACCTCGCCGGACTAGTGGAATATCTTCGAAAACGTGGCCACGATGTCGCGGTCGCCGGGCGCTCGAATGGCGCTCTAAAGGCCCAGATCCAACTGCCGTTTCTCAATTCCGCGGACTTCATCACCGCAATCCGGTTAAGAACCAGGCTCAAAAGAGAACCAGTTGACGTCATTCATGCGCACGTGGCTCGCGACTATACGATTGTCGCCGCGGCGGCGTGGAACATCCCGGGAGTCAAGGTCGTATTCACGCGGCATTTACTGCGTCCCGTCCGCCCTCATTTTTTCTATCGTCGAGTGGATGTCTGGATCGCCCCCACGTCGCAAATTCTGGAAACTCTCGCACCACTCGCGCCCAAGGCCACGAAAGTCATTCCGAACTGGGTTGACCTCGACCGATTTCCGTTTCGTCCGCATCCCGCGCATCGGCCGTTTACCGTCGGGTTGCTTGGGCAAGTCGCACCACATAAGGGACACGACGATGCGATTGAGGCTTTGCGCCAGCTGGACGGCAATGTCCGGCTGTTTGTTGCTGGAAAGGGCGAGATATCGTATGAGAAGAAGCTCGAAAAAAGGGCGGCTGGATTGCGTGTAGAATTTGTTGGATTCGTGTCGCTCGCCGATTTCTTTCAGAAGACCGACGTGCTTATTGTGCCGTCCTGGGAAGAACCATTCGGAATCGTGTTGCTGGAGGCCATGGCGTCAGGTATTCCCGTAATCGCGACCAATCGCGGCGGTCCCGTCGACATTATTTCTTCGCCCTTAGAAGGTGTGCTCGTCCCACCTCGCGATCCATGCGCTCTGGCAAACGCGATTCAATCGTTTTCAGCAGATGAAGAGCGCAGGTCCACAATCATCCGTAATGCGCGGGAACGCGTGGAAAAGCATTTCGATATTCGAATCGTTGTCCCGCAAATCGAGGAGCTCTACAAACGAGTTACAGCAGATTAGCCACAGTCAGGCACAAAATTCAGAAGTCTTTCTGTCTTCTGTGCTTTTTTGTGGCTAATTCTTACTTCTTTGCGCGAGCCGCCACGGTCGCGCGCTGCGACCAGCCGATGACTTCGTTGGCGGTAGGCCACAAGATGTCGGCAGGAGCGGCGCGCATGATCAATTCTTCCATTGAACCGATAGCGACCTGCGCATTCCGAAATTCTTCAGGAGCAAGCCGGTCTGCCGCCGCGTTCCTGGCAATTTGGAAGGCGGCACGAGCCTGGACGATCCAGCCTTGAAGGCCGATAGAACTTGCGGCTGCCAGTGAAGAATAGTCATAAGAGCCGACCTCGACCGAAACCATTTTACGGCGAACGTCGGTTTTGGGCGTCTGGCCGCGGTAGGCAACGGCCGAGCTTGGACGATCGACCATGTAGTGCGGTTCCGCTGAGATCAGAATTCCGAACTGACCGAATCGGGTGGTGGCCGTGAACTGGCCCTTGTTTCCATTGATCTGCAGCTCACCCAGGTTGTCGAAGATTCCTTCCGGGGAAACCGCCCATACCACATACGTATTGAAAGCAGGCGCAAGACTTTTGGGAGCAGCGATGCGGTCGATCTCAATTTTTACCTGGCTCACGTTGCCGTCACGCTTTAGCTCGGAGCGGCCGGCCGGCGTTAGCAATATTTTGATGTCATTTGTGAGCGGGACCGCGACGATATCGAGATCGACAGTGCTGGCTGCCAGGAATAAAATAAAGGAAGCAATCATCATGGAGATGGATATTTGCTGATAGGTGAAAATGAAATTTTCAAGGTTTCCTTGTCCACCCGCAAAGCAACAGGATACTTTAAAGAATCGATTGTGACATACACCACAACCGAACTCCCCTTTCCGTTCGAATCGGTCACCCGCGCATCGTGCATACCCTTGGTGTAATAACCGTCCTTACCCCAGTCCTGTAGAAAGTCGTTCATTGTGTAACGCGCGTCGGCATCCCAATTTTGGTAGGCAACATCGTACTGTGCGTTTCTTATAGCTTCAATTAACAGCCGGACGCGCCCTTCTTCTCTGAAATTGGCGAATTTATACACGAGCCCGCCAATGAAGATCAGAACCAAGCCGATGGTTACCGGCACTTTTAACGCTTGCTGCCACGTTCGCGATTTTTTAGGGGTCTCATGCTCGCCGTAGATCAAGCTGCCGATGAGCTTCTCAGCCATACGTCTCAATTGTAACGCGGGTTTGACTCCAGGACTATTACCAGCACGCCCGCCGATGCAAGCGGTGCTTAGCTGGTACAGGAGCTACATAAACCATTTCTGCAAGCCTTTCGTGCTGAAGCGCGGTTTGCTTTGGATGATTTGCCGTTTTCGGACCAAGCGGGGCAGATTTTTGCCGACGTACCAGAGGGCGGGAATCGAAGACCATTCGCGAAGAAGGACATAGCCGATGACGGCGAGATCTCGCTTCGTGATTTGCCAGAAATCGCGGCGATAGAGATCTCCCGTCATATTGTTGATGCGGAGAAGGAAACGGTTTTTTACAGAGTGGTAGTTGATCTCTTTGGGTAGTTCGCCTCGCCGCTCAGGCGTTACCCGGCGTCGGTGCTGCGCCACGGCAGCAGGCACATAGATGGATGTCCAACCCAGCAACCGGCAGCGCCAGGCGAGATCCGCGTCTTCGCGATAGGCGAAGAAATCTTCATCGAAATACTGGCCGTTAACCGCGGCATCTTCCAATGTCGCGCGCCGGTATAAAGCCGCGGCGGCGCTTGGACCAAAAATGTCGTCCCGTTGATCGAACTGGCCTGAGTCCAGCTCTCCGGCGCCCCGATCGAGATGGCGTTGTTCCCGCCGCATGATGATGCCGGTCGAATCGATTGTCTTGCCATCCATTCGCAGCAGCTTTCCGCAGGCCGAAGCTGCATCGGGCCGCGCTTCAAGAGCGCGCATAAGTTCTTCGATGAATGTGGGACCGAGTATGGTATCCGGATTTAGGAATAGAACAAATTCGGATGGAAATCGCTGGGCTAGGTCGTTGTGCGCTTTACAGAAGCCCGTATTGAGGGGCGAACGCATCAGATAATCAATATCGAAGCGCTCGATGGTCTTCAGCGTGTCATCGACAGAGGCGTTGTCAAAGACGTGAATTCGAAAGTCGCGAAAGGTTTGCGCGCGAACGCTTTCAAGGCAGGCCGCAATATCACCGGCACTGTTGAATGTGACGATGTTCACTGCGACTCTTGAGGTCACGGTATCTTCAGCGCTTCATAGAATGCCGCCGCATACGCAATCGCGTGACGCGGCCGGCAGATCATTCGGCCAATCATTCCGGCAGCAATCGACGCCCGGACAAGAACAGCGTTCAGCCGGCCGAAGTGCTTTCGGGCGTAAAGGACTTGATTGCCGTAGTATGCCCGCAGGAATCTGGCCTCCCCGAGAGCTTTTGTACTGTAACCTCCCGCGTGGCCGAACACGGCGGCAGGCACAAAAAAGACTTGCCAGCCGCGCCATTTGAGCCGGCGGCAGAAATCCACGTCTTCGTACCATGCTGGATAAAATCGTTCGTCGAAACCGCTGGTTTCTTCGTATGCGTCCCGGCGAATCATGATGGCAGCGGCGGCCAATTGATCAACAAGAGTGGGTTCTGAAGGCGCCGGCAGAGGCAAATCCTGAAGTCCGAGATTCTCAAGAACGAGCGAGCGGACCGTTGGGAAAGGCCGAGGCAGGTATTTCACGCCAACGTAACCGCCGGCCGCGCCCGCGCCTGGATGCTTATCCATGAATTCTTCGAGAAGCTGAATGGTGCCGGGAAGGACCTGAATGTCAGGATTGACAAGCAGGACATAAGGCGTCGAGCTGCAGATGAAGGCTTTGTTTGCCGCAGCCGCAAAGCCACGATTGTCAGTGGAGGCGATCAATTGGGCATCGGGAGCAAAGTCGGGGACACAGTCGAGCGAACCATCTTTCGAACCATTATCGATCACAAGGATTTTGACACCTGTTGTTGTGGCGACTACCGACTCGATGCACACCTTCAGCAAGTCTCCTGAATTCCAATTGATGATTGCAACGGTGCTACGCATGTTTTGTCGCGAACACCAGCATGATATCCAACGGATTCACTCGGAACGTGAGGCGGCAATCACGGCCCGCCCGAGGCATCCAGGGCACGTATCGGGAAAGCCGGTTTATCACGAGATTCAAGCTTGCGTACTTACCGATGCTGAGGACCTCGCCTGTCTCGAAGCCGTACTCTGCCAGCAATCGCGCGATCGTTTTGGGATCGAAGAAAAAATAATGCTCTGGAATAAACTGCCGCCACCGCGCTCTGAAGACTTTAAAAGGCAGCGAGTCGATGTTGGGTGTCTCGATGACAAACAGACCGCCCGGCCGCATCCTCTCAGCTGCAGCTCGAATAAAACTTCGTGGCGAATTCACATGCTCGATGACATGAAAACTTGCGACGACATCGAAATCTGTCCAGGGCAAACGCTCAATGATGTCCAGATGTACTGGAGCGATCGCGCTCGACGCGGCCGCCAATTCGGGATTCGGCTCCACACCGTACGCATCGAACCATTCTCGCGCGGCGCGTAGAAAGTCTCCTCGCGCGCAGCCGGCTTCGAGCAATTTTCCTGAGGTTTTGACTTTCCGGATGAGATCCAGTCTCCACTTTGCGTTCAAACCCGCGAGCCGCCGTTCTTCTTCCATTTGAAGAGCTCGAAAATGACAGTTCGCATTTCGGACTCGGGCTGTTGTTGTTTCTGGCGATTCTTTTCCAAAGGTAAGGTCGGATCTTCTTTTGCCGACATATCGAAATCCACACCCGGTGCATTGCACCAACGGTCCGTCCAGGCCGTTGGACTCCAGAACAAACCGCGGCTTCTCGGCCCCGCACACATCACAAGAAACGTATGGCTTCGAGTTTTCCATTCAGCCTGTGGATCCGGCTGTCGGTGACGATGTTCGTTTCATTATGGCGGCCAATTGCGCCAATACCACAAAATAATTGGCGCAATTGGCCCGGCTGACTAGAGGAGAACTAGCGCGGTCACAAATGCGTACGCAGCGGCCGCCAAACCCTCCCAGAAGCCACCTTCAATTTCGAACAATTCTTCATTTCTCAACGTTTCCATTTTTCTTTCTCCTGTGTGAATTGTTGGGCCGGGCGACAGGCGTAATAGAACGTTCGGTGCCATTGCGAAAGCATAGAAACCAAGGAGAATTTGCAGAGGTGCGATGGTGTTTGTCGCGATCAACACGACTTTTTTAGTCGTGTGAAACGGCGATTATTCAAAGTGCAGAGCCGTTGACCAGTTGCTGAAACAATTTTTCGTAAGCTTCCGTTATCGCATCCCAGGAGTAGCAGTTCTTCGCACGCTCCCAGGCCTTGAGGCGTAATCTTTCGGCCAGTGCCTCGTCCGCGAGGGTAAGTTGTATTTTCTGGGCTAGGTCGCGAGAGTCGCAGAAGAACAAGCCGCAATCGCCCACGACTTCGTGGTGTTCCGGAGTGTCTTTCGCAATCACACAGTTTTTCGCACCCATTGCTTCGATTAAAGCGGGGTGGGTGCCTCCGACTTCCGTCGCCTGGATATACGCGTAGGCATGCGATTGAAGTTCGCGGTAGCCGGCACCATAGATTGCACCGGTAAAACGGATTCGCGGATCGCGTGTGGACTTGAGCCGCTCGATGTAAGCGCGAGCGTATGGCGCGTCGCCCACGATGAGGAGTTTCTTGGGGGTCTCGACCCGCTCAAACGCGTCGACGACGAGGTGCGCATTGTTTTCCGGTTCTAGGCGGCTTACATACAGAAAGTAGTCCCGCGGTCGAACTCCGAGTTGATCCAGTGCGGCGGTTGTCTCTGACCGGTCACAACTCGATCCGTAGGCAATCATCACAGATCGCTTCTGGTAGGTTTTCCAATAGTAGTCCCGAATGACATCGGCGTCAGTGATGACGACATTGGGAATCAATGTCGAGAGATATTCGGAAATGTGATAGTAGGTTCGACCCGCAAGTCCCCACTTCTTGCGCAGACGTTCGATTCCGTCGACATTCAAGGCTACGGGTGTCCCAAACAGGCGCGGTACGATCGTAAAAAGAGCGTTTGCAGCGTTGCACACGAGAATGCAGTCGAACCGGCGGGGGAGCGCATGACACACGGAAAGCAATGTGTGAACGACTGTATCGAGGTGCTTGGTTCCGATGGTCGGAAGGATGGCAATCTTCACGCCCTTGAATATCTTCTCGCGATATCGGATGTTGTTGGAACGTCCATAGACGGATACGTCGTGTCCGCGTGCGGCCAGGCGGACGGATAATTCTTCGGCAAATGTCTCGAACCCGCCGTAATTGGCAGGGATGCCGCGGGTTCCGAGAATAGCCAATTTCATTGCGCCCGGATTATAGACTATGCTCAGAACGCAATGGGCGACCTCTTCTCATACCTGACCCAGCAGCTTCCCGGGGCCATCGAGTTCCTCGAAAAAATGGTTGCTTTGGAATCGCCAAGTTTTGACAAGCCGCTTGTCGACGAATTTGTCCGGTTTGTCGGCGCGCAATTTGCCGCGATGGGTGCCCAAGTCGAGTTTGCGCACGCTGACAAATTTGGCGATCACCTGATCGCGCGATTCACCGGCAGCTCTTCCGAACGCATTCTGTTGCTGGGACACACGGATACCGTTTGGCCCGCAGGCGAAATCACGAAACGGCCGTTCAAGATTACCGGCGGACGAGCGTTCGGGCCAGGCGTGTTCGACATGAAAGCCGGAATTCTTCTGATCGCGATGGCCATCGACGCACTTCAGAAGGTCGATCGAGGCCTTCCCAAATGCGTCACGGTCTTACTGGTGAGCGATGAAGAAGTCGGAAGCACCTCTTCGCGCACTGTGACGGAATCCGAGGCGAGGCCATGCCGCGCGGTTTTTGTGCTGGAACCGTCGCTGCCGGGTGGCGCATTGAAAACCGCGCGCAAAGGGATCGGAAGATTTGCGCTAAAAGCTATCGGAAGGGCAGCGCATGCAGGTATCGATCCCGAAAACGGAGTTAATGCCATCGAGGAAATCTCTCAGCAAATTCTAAAGCTTCAAAAAATGACGGATCCAGTGCGCGGTACGACCGTTACAGTAGGCGTGGTCCAGGGCGGAACGCGGCCAAATGTCGTGCCTGCCGAGGCAGCCGCAGAAATCGATATCAGGATTTCGTCGATGGAAGAAGCCGAGCGGATGACGAAAATGATCAAAGCGTTGTCGCCGCAACTGCCGGGTGCGCGGTTAGAGATTCGCGGGTCCATTAATCGGCCTCCAATGGAACGGACCGCAGAGACGATTCGCCTTTTCCAGTTGGCGCAAAAGGTTGCTCAAACCCTCGGCATCGCCTTGAAGGAGGGTTCGACGGGAGGCGCCTCCGACGGAAATTTCACGTCGGCCCTCGGCATTCCAACTCTCGACGGTCTCGGTGCTGTCGGAGGAGGCGCGCATGCGGTTGATGAATGGGTGGATATCCAATTGCTGCCGCATCGGGCCGCTCTCCTCGCCGGTCTCCTTTCAGAACGTCTTTGACAGACTCGCAGCCGGATATCTAGAATGAAGGTGATTGACGGTTGCGAAAGTAAGTAGAGGGCACCTTCAGCAGTGAAGGTGCATTTTTATTTCGCATGAAATCGGTCTTCTACGTTGAAGAAGACTTCGTTGCCAGTCTTCTGAAGCAGTACTTCGTTGGCAGCGGCAGCACAGTTTTTTTGAGACGTTCGGACAACGGCAATATCGGCGAACAGATCGCAATGGACTCCACCGATCTATTTTTCGCCCAATCCGAAGATCTCGAACGGCTTTCCAAGATTCTCGAGACCGTCCGCCAAAAGGGCCGGCACGTCCCCACGCTGGTGCTGACTTCTCAGCCCGATCGGATTCCTGAAAAATACAAATCGTTCGCGCATTTTGTTTCAATGCCAGAGTTATTGGAATCCAATTTTCGATGGCACGTGCGTCTGGCTAAGACGATGCGGCGTGTCGAAGAAGTGAAAGCTCACTTTGACGGTGCCGAATCGGTTCTCATATTGCTTCAGGATGATCCGGATCCGGATGCGATCGCGAGTGGATTGGCATTGCGTCAGGTCCTAGGACGCAATAAACAGACTGCACCGTTGGGTTCCTTCGGGCGCGTCACTCGTCCCGAAAATATCACGATGGTGAAGTTACTCGAGATCGAAATTGAGAAAGTGACGAAGCATGCCCTGAAGAATTTTGATCGTATCGCCGTTGTGGACTTGCAGCCGCCGCACATGGCCAATCCACCCGAAGAAATCGATCTCGTCATCGATCATCATCCCGAACAATTCAACTACAAGAGTCATATCAAAGATATTCGGCCCAGCTACGGAGCCACTTCCACTGTTCTGCTGGAGTATTTACTTTGTGCGAACAGCGTTATCGGGACGCGGCTCGCGACAGCGATGCTGTACGGTATCAAAAGCGATACGTTCGCGCTGTCACGTGAAGTGAATGAATGGGATGTGGAAGCATTCTCGTATTTGTACCCGCTGGCGAACCAGAATTTAATGCGCCGCATCGAACGCCCGGAATTGCCGCCGGCCGCCTTGGATGCGCTAAGCCTGGCGTTGAAGAATCGCCGCGTCATCGACAAGGTCGCATTCGTCCATCTCGGACGCATCGAGCGTGACGATCTGATTCCGCAAATGGCGGATTTCAGCCTCTCTTTCGAAGGCATAGAATGGGCGTTCGTCAGCGGAGTTTTCGAATCGAACTACATCATCTCTGTCCGCAATGTCGGATACGTGCGGGCGGCAGGTCGGGTGCTGAAGGAGGCCTTCGGCGAAATGGGTTCGGCCGGAGGCCACGCCTCGATGGCAAAGGCGATCATTCCCATCACTGAATTCCATCATCGATGGGAAATCGAGCCCCGAAACGTCCGGCAGATCGACCGCAAAGTCCAACAGCGTTTCCTGAAAGCGCTACACAGCGCAAAGTAAAATTCGGGGCCAGACGGGTGAATTCCCTATTTTTGGACTGCAAAATAGGGAATTCACCCGTCTGACCCCGAATTTCTCATGCGAGCCGTTATACAACGTGTCACCAGCGCCCGGGTCCTCATCAACGAAATGGAATATTCGCGAATCGGCCGTGGTCTTTTGGCCCTTGTCGGTGTCGAAAAAGAGGACACGGATGAAGATGCGGTAGCGCTGGCACGCCGAATCGTGGAACTACGGATCTTTGAAGATGACGCCGGGAAGATGAATCGATCCATTTCGGAAATCGGCGGGGAAATACTCGCAGTTTCTCAATTCACTCTGCTCGGCGATTGCCGTAGAGGACGGCGTCCTTCGTTTGATCCGGCGGCTCCTCCGGACATCGCGCGGACGCTATATGAACGATTCGTTAACGAAATAGACGCCCTTGGAATTGCCATCGCAACGGGCGTGTTTCAGGCGACGATGAATATCGAGCTAATGAATCAAGGCCCGGTGACTTTCATTCTGGACAGCCGGAAACGATTTTGAGGGGTCTCTGGAGGCAGCAAAAGAACAGGCGCGCGGCCAAGGGTGGCAATGTAATCCATGAACAGATTCACTGAAGCGGGGTTGGCCAGCAGGTAATTCGACACGCTCCATCGGCAGAGCCGGGCGAAGGGCTGTAACGGACTGACGAGCCATCCTCGAACCGACTCATCATGACCCAAAGGCGCCGGCGTGGCATAAGCCCAGGACGACAGATTCAATGTTTCCAATGCTGCGGAGGCGTCGCGCGCAGTAGCAATCAACACAGGATCATCCTTGACGGTCGGCGAATACCAGAACGGCTTTGAGGGCGCAGCAGCTTGGGGTAGATCTGAACGGGGGACAGCAAGCGCGGTGACGGCGCGTCCTTCGATGAGTCTTCTAAGCTCTTCGAACCGCGACCATCCCGTTTCCGCAGTCCTGTTCGATTCCGCTATACCGGCCATGGTCTGATCCCATCGAGACCCGAATTCAAGCGCAGATGTCACGGCCGCGCTGAATGGAATCGACCGCGACGAGACTAGTGCCGATAACAATGCAGTGCCAATGATGTGAAAGCGCAGCGGGACGTCCGCTGCACGGTGACCCACCCATTCCAACAACGCGGATTGGAACACCAGGTTTTCCACAAGTCTGGCCGGAATCCGAAAATAATCGTAGGGCTTGCTGAATTGCTTCTTTGTCTCTAGAACTGCGGCGGGCGAGAGATTGCCTTCCTTCAGCCATGTATCGCGAACAGCTGCAATCGTCGTGTCGAAGTAATGATCACGATTGTGCAGGGTGTGGAACGTGAAAATGTCCCAACCTGTGATATTAGCGGCACAAATCATTCGCTGCCGGATGGTCCCAAGGGCATCGATTTCATTCAACCACCCCATAGCAACACTCTCGGCAGGCATAAAGTTGTAAAGAGGAGGAACCATAATGGTTGCGGGGCGCGCGGAACCGCTTCCATTGTCGAATCGATGTAGTCTGCGAAGCGCTGACGCCTTCCAGCGAAACCCTTTACGGGAGGGTGTTGGGACGGGATACGTCCGTCTCTTCCACGCACCATCCAATATTAAAAAAATCCAAGAATTCCAACTATTTGAATAGAAACCAGCCGTAAACGTCACATTTGGCGACGGGTTTTTGACGGTTTCCTCTCAAAGCCGGTGTGCTCGACAAAAAAAGTTGATACGCTGTCGCAGCAGCGTTCTGAGGACGATACATGAAGCCGCTGGATGATCTTTTTGTCGTCGACCTTTCCCGAATTCTGTCGGGACCTGTCTGCAGCATGCTGCTGGCAGATATGGGCGCCGAGGTGGTTAAAGTTGAGCCGCCGCCTTCGGGTGACGATAGTCGTCAGTGGGGACCGCCATTTATTGGCGGAATCAGCACGTACTTCCTATCCGTCAATAGAAACAAGAAAAGCTTGAGCCTCAATCTCAAGACGGCTGAAGGCCGGCGTGTGTTGTGGAAACTGATCGAGCGAGCCGATGTCTTTATTGAAAACTTTCGTCCCGGCGTCCTGGAGAAATTGGGGTTTGGCTATGAGGCGGTGGCCAAAGTCCAGCGTCGGCTCATCTATTGTTCGATCTCCGGCTTCGGCCATACGGGTCCATACCGGGACCGCCCCGGCTACGATGTTATTGCCCAAGGAGAGTCCGGTATCATGGACCTCACCGGATATCCGGATGGGCCCCCCGCAAAATTAGGAGCGTCACTCGCCGACGTCGTTGCCGGCCTGTATGCACTTAACGGCATTCTTCTGGCGCTGCTGGCGCGTTACAAAACCGGCACTGGGCAGCACGTGGACATCAGTCTGCTGGATGGAATGGTTTCCACTCTGACTTATCAGGCGCTGATCTACCTTTCGACCGGCCGATCGCCCAGGCGGTTGGGAACTCGCCATCCGTCCATCGTGCCGTATGAATGCTTTCAGGCTAAGGACGGCTTCGTCAACATTGCGGTCACCAACGAAAAGCAGTGGGAGAACTTCTGCCGCGCGTTGGGTTTCGCTGAACTAGCCATCGATCCCCGGTTCCAAACTATGGAGGCACGCCTCGCGCACTACGGCGAACTGAGACCCGTAATTGATCGGGTGATTTCGAAAATGACTCGCGCCGAAGCCATCGCGCGCATGTCGGAAGTTGGCATTCCTGCCGGCCCGATAAACACTGTAGGTGAAATCCTGGAGGATCCGCAGATAAAAGCTCGCGAAATGATCGTCGAACTGACGCACCCTGAATATGGACCCTTCAGGACGCTCGGGATTCCCATCAAGTTGTCGAAAACGCCCGGCGAGGTGGCCAAAGCGTCGCCTCGGTTTGGAGAGCATAATCGTGAGGTGTTATCCAGACTTGGGTACGGAGAGGACGAAATCCGCAAGCTGGCCGAAGCCGGCGTCATTAGTTCGTAAGAGCCTCCGCCTTGATTTCACAGTCGCCAATCTCATATTCTTCAGTGTTCTCCTATGGAAACGAAAATCAGCAGTGTGCCGGTCCCGCCGATAGACGATTTGATCGAAGTCAGGAAGCCGACTTCCCTGCTCATTGCGCAATTCTTTTTGTTTCCGCTGATCATCATCGCGATCTGCATCGGAATCTTTCTTCTTTTCGGGTACCTGACCTACGAACAAAAGACCGCGCAGGAGTACTTGAACGACGTTCGGACAGGTTCAGAGCTGTGCTGCCGTTGGCAGTCTGCTTACGAGCTTTCCAACATCATCTCGTCGCAAAAGGAAAAACTTCGTCGTACGAATTTTGCAGATGACCTGGTGAAGGTTTATCAAAGCTCGCGATCCGAGGATCCGCGAATTCGACGCTACCTTGCTCTTACGATGGGGCATCTGGGCGATCCGCGCGCCATTCCGGCACTCGTCGAAGGTCTAAGCGACAGCGACATCGACAATCAGATTTACAACATGTGGGCGTTGGGATCGATCGGCGACTCCGCTCCGGTTCCAGATATCGCTAAGAAGCTCGAGGCCCCGGACCCGGCCGTAAGGCGGACTGCTGCTTACGTGTTGGGCGCGCTGAAGGACCCCCGAGCGATTCGTGATTTGAAGATCGCCTTAAACGACCCAAGTCCGGACGTTCAATGGAATGCCGCGATTGCTCTCGCTCAATTGAACGACGCATCGGGAAGCGAACTGCTGACGACGCTGCTCGACCGCGGTTACGTGGACAAACTGGAGGGCATGACGTCGGAACAGAAGAGCCAGCTTGTAATAAACGCAATCAAATGTTTGGGCATACTGAAATTTCAAGGCGCTAAGGATAAAATACTGGCGCTCAGCCAGAATGATCCTGATCTGGCCGTGCGCGATGCTTCACTGGAAGCATTGAAGAAGTTTTAATTATTTAGCTCATAAGCTTTGGGAGATTCCAATGAGTAAAGAAGAGTCAGTCGAAACCGCTCCCGCAAAGCCGGCCACGCCGCCGCCCAAGCCGGCTGCAACAAAAGCGGCAGCTGCTCCCGCTTCATCGAAGACTGCCGTCCCACGCCGTTCCTTGCTGTCGTGGGTGACGTTAGCCTGGGTCGCTTTCACGGCCTCAATGCTCGCCTCCTTAACAGCCACGGCAAGATTTATGTTTCCCAATGTTCTTTTCGAGCCACCGCCAACGTTTAAAGCGGGGTTTCCCAACGAAATTCAAATTGGGCAGGTCGACGAACGATTCAAGCAGCGCTTCGCCGTTTGGCTGGTGCGGAGCGCTTTTGACGAGTGGGGAATGGGAAGCGGCATTTATGCGCTGTCTACGGTGTGCACGCACTTGGGCTGCACGCCAAATTGGCTGGAAGCAGAACAAAAGTTCAAGTGTCCCTGCCACGGCAGCGGTTATTACAAAACGGGCGTTAACTTCGAAGGCCCTACGCCGCGGCCGCTGGAACGGTATGCAATCGCACTTGCCGATGATGGGCAGATTCTCGTGGACAAAAGCAGGAAGTTCCAGGAGGAAAAGGGTGAATGGACCAATCCTGCTGCGTTTTTAAAACTGTAAGCGTTTCTCAAACCTATGGCTAATTTCACAGATCGGCTCAAAGAGATTTTCAAAGCTCTATCGCCCGCGAAAGTTGGCGAATACATCCAGGAAAGTCAGATCTATCGGTCCGTCTTCCGTGTGGGTGTGCCGGATTCGGACCGCAAACGCATGTTGGTGATGCTGGGAAGCGTGTTTCTTCACCTGCATCCTGTGAAAGTGCGCAAGTCCGGCATTCGCATGCGCTACACCTGGTGCATGGGCGGTATTACCTTTTTCCTCTTTCTCTCACTGACGTTCACGGGACTCTTGCTGATGTTCTACTACCGTCCCACGTTGGAATACGCCTACGTCGATATCCGCGATCTTCGCGAACAGGTTCCGCTCGGCATCATGCGTGAAATCCACCGCTGGGGCGCGCACGCCATGGTCATCGCGGTCTGGCTGCACATGTATCGCGTGTTCATGACCGGTTCCTACAAACCGCCTCGCGAGTTCAACTGGAATGTCGGCGTGATCCTTCTCGTTCTAACTCTGCTGTTGAGCTTTACGGGCTATCTGTTGCCCTGGGATCAACTTGCCATCTGGGCGATTACGGTGGGCAGCAATATGGCTCGGGCCACGCCGTTCGCTGGACACGAAGGACCGGGTTCCGCTCTTATGAAATTGGGGGACATCGCCTTCGTCAACAATCAGAGTGACGCGCGATTTGCTTTGCTGGGCGGCCGTTTCGTCGGCGAAGCGGCGCTGCTTCGTTTCTACGTTCTGCACTGCGTCGGACTGCCTCTGGTGGCGGGGTTCTTGATGGCCATCCACTTTTGGCGCATCCGGCGTGATGGCGGTATATCCGGGCCACTATAGGCAGAAGACTGTAGGGGCGGTCCGCAAAGCGCAAGCGCGATAGCGCGCAGCCTCAAGTGATGACCGCCCGGGCGCTCATAGAGCGCCCCTACAGGAGAAGTAAATATGTTTATCAAAGAAATCATCAATGCGATTACCGCGCCATATTTTCTGATCACGGCGGCGGCCATTCTGCTTCTGGTTTCGCTGAAATACCCAGACAGGTTCTACACGAGCAAATCAGGAGCTATCGTGTTCGCGTGCATGTTCGCTTTCCTCGGGATCAGCATACTGGACCCGAACTTCCGGTTGATTGTGACAAAGCCCGACAACGTACCGATTGTCGGCATGCTTTTCCTTGTGCCATTTTTCACCTGGTTCGCATTGCGTGAAGCGGTAAGAAACGATCAACGGATCGCGGAGGGCAAGCCGCTCGTCGAACAGGAAGAAACCGCTGACAAAGTGCTGACGTGGCCGGACCTTGTGTACACCGAATTGATTTGCATGGTGGTTCTAACGGTTGTCTTGATCGGTTGGTCGATGGCATTGCAGGCCCCTCTTGAAGAGCCGGCAAATCCATCCAGCTCACCGAATCCGTCCAAGGCGCCCTGGTACTTCCTTGGATTGCAGGAAATGCTCGTATACTTCGATCCCTGGTTGGCAGGTGTCGTTTTCCCTGGACTCATCATCGTCGGGTTGATGGCCATTCCGTACATCGACACGAATCCGAAAGGAAATGGGTACTTCACTCTCAGAGAGCGCCGCTGGGAAATTACGACATTCTTGTTCGGTTTCCTGATTCTTTGGATTCTGCTTGTGATTCTTGGAACCTTTCTTCGTGGTCCCAATTGGAATTTCTTCGGCCCTTACGAGTTCTGGGATATTCACAAGCTCGAAGCACTCGTAAATGTGAACCTGTCCGAATACATCTGGGTTAAAGGCCTCCCATGGCTTGGGTACAACGGAGGATTGCCCAAAAATGCTTTCTTACGTGAGATTTTTGGGTTCATCGTTGTTCTGGGCTATTTTCTATTGATTCCACCGTTCCTGGCCAAAAAGTGGTTCAAAGGTTTTTATCCGACGCTCGGACCGGTTCGGTTCCACGTGATGACGTTCCTTCTGTTGGCAATGGCAGCACTGCCCATCAAGATGGTGCTGCGATGGCTTTTTAACTTGAAGTACATCATCGGAATTCCCGAGTACTTCTTCAACATCTGACGGCACGCAACGGAGCAAATTGTGAGCAGCGAAACTCCCAACGAGGGCGGGCACAAGAAACCGCCCATACCTACACCAGCAAAGAGGATTCCCGCGCTAAACATCGAGAAGCGTGGCGACCGTCTTTACGAAGTCATTTACCTACATAAGTGGTTCGCGATTTCGAGCATTTTGCTTTTTCTGTTCACCGTGGCAATGGTGCTGGTGGACTATTCGCGCGAATGGAAGAGGTATCAGCGCGAGTTCGTCCGTTTGCAGATCCAGCGGACGGAAAGAGATAGACAGCAGGTCTTATCTTCTTTGGATCGCGCTAAATTTCAACAGCTGCAGCAGCAGCTCCAGCAGGCTCGTGCCCAGCAGCAACAAAACGAAGCGCAGATCGACAAAATCCAGAAACAATTGGGCGATCTGAACGCGAAGTACTATGCGGCCGATGAAAATTACCGTTTCGCGAAGGCTGTCTACGACAGCGATAAGTACGAATACGAAGAAGCAGCCGCTTACAAACGTTCGAACGCGCAGAGACTTTTCGAAAAGTTGAAGGAAACCGAGAAGCAGTTGAACGATTACAAAGCGCAGGGGGAAAAACTGACGCTGGACATCCGCCAAGCGAACGCCGAGCTGGACAAGTATGTTGGCAAGCGGAATGAGATCCAAAAAGATCTGGACACGATGTCGACCGATTACACCCGGCTAACGACCCGATTGTACACTCTGAACCCCGGGATTATCGTGACGTCATTCCGGAATGCGCCGGTTTTCGATTTCATGAATCCGTCCGAGCGCATCAATCAGATCATCGTTAATAACCTCTACAACGATCAGCCATTCAAGGCGATTCCGCGTGTAGATCGTTGCACCACATGTCATTTAGGTATCGATCAGAAGACCTATCAGGACGCGGCCCAGCCGTTTAAGACACACCCGAATCTGGAGCTCTACCTGGCGTCCTCATCACCGCACCCCATGGAATCGTTCGGCTGCACGACATGTCATGCCGGCCTGGATCGCGCAACAAGTTTCCAGAACGCCGGCCACATGCCGCGCAGCGAGGAACAGCGCAAGGAATGGCGGAAGAAGTACTCGTGGCACGAACAGGAATTCCTCGAAACGCCAATGCTGACGATGAACAACATCGAGGCCGGTTGCTATAAGTGCCATAATGCCAGTCCCGAAGTTCCTCAAGCGGCTGCTCTGAATGGCGGGCGCGATCTAATTCGCATCTACGGGTGTTTCGGCTGCCACAAACTTCCGGGTTACGAAAACATCCGCAAGGTTGGTCCCGATCTTTCGACCGTTTCCGGAAAACTTACGAAACAGTGGGTACGGAAATGGTTAGAGAACCCGAAAGAATTCAAATCGCAAGCACGCATGCCCCAATTCTGGTGGAACTCGAATAACAGCGGCAGTCCGTATTGGGACAAGAGGAATGCCGCCGAGATCAACGCCATTACCGAGTATCTCTGGTCGAAGTCGAAACCGAAGGAGTTGCCCCCGGGCCGGACTAATGGCAATGCGGCAGCCGGCAAGCAGATTGTCGAAACCGTCGGATGTTTCGGCTGCCACGCGATTGGTCCAATCCAAGAGGCGGCGAACCAGACTCAGATCCGCCGCAGGCACGGATTTAACCTCGAGAATCAGGGAAGCAAAGTCAGTCAGAGCTGGATCTACAACTGGGTGAAGGATCCCACGCAAGTTTGGCCGGACACCAAGATGCCGAGTCTGCGTTTGACCGACGAAGAAGCTGCGAATGTAGCCGCGTACCTTTCATCGCTGAAGAATCCGGAATGGGAACAAAAGCCGCTGCCGGAGATCGATCAGGCCGCACTTGATGACGTGACTGTGGAGTTCCTGCGGACGAATTCCACCGATATCGAAGCTCGCGAGAAGCTGAAAGGCATGACCGAGGAACAGAAGAATCTGTATACCGGTGAACGCTTGATCAGCCGGTACGGTTGCTTCGGCTGCCACAACGTTCCCGGCTTTGAAAAGGCGCAGCCGATCGGAACGGAATTGACGGAGGCGGGAAGCAAGCTGATTTCCCAGCTCGATTTCGGTTTCCTGCCTATTGAGCACTCACGCCGTGCCTGGTACGAACAGAAACTCAAAGACCCGCGAATTTTCGATGTCGGCCGGGTCAAAAGACCGGAAGAACTTTTGAAGATGCCGAACTTCCGCTTCACCGACAAGGATGTGGAAGCGATTTCGGGCGTGCTTGTCAGCCTGGTGAAGGATCCGGTACCGCTCGAAATGCGGGACAAGACGCCTCAGGCCATCGTGGACGGCCGTCGACTAGTCGCGGAGAAAAATTGCAGGGGTTGCCATCTCATCGAGGGCGTCGGAGGGGATATTCGGCCGACGAAGGAACAAGCACAGTGGCCTCCCAATTTGAACACCGAGGGCTTCAAGACTCAACCTCTCTGGTTGCATTCCTTCCTGAAAGATCCAGGCAGCGTGAAACTGCGGCCCTGGTTGACGGCTCGAATGCCGACGTTCCACTTCACGGAACCGCAGGCAGCTACGATCGAACGTTATTTTTCGGCGTTGGATAGGGTGGACTATCCGTTCATTTCCACCGAAGTCGAGCCGGACGCACAGAGACTGAATGTCGGCGCCGATCTTTTCATGAAACTGCAGTGCACCAGCTGCCATCCCACGAGCAATGCGATTCCGCCCGGGAAATCGCCTGAAGATCTCGCACCGAATCTCCAGCTTGCTCACGAACGCCTGCGGCCCGATTGGGTCCTGCAATGGGTAAGGGACCCGCAAAAAATCTTCCCCGGTACACGAATGCCGACATTTTTCCCGCCGAACGACAAAGGTGTGCCCGTCAGTCCGTTTCCCAATATCCTGGGCGGTGACGTAACGGCTCAGATCCTCGCCATTCGTGACCATCTATTCATCACGGTCGGCGGCGGCCGCCGCGCACCGCGTAGCGGAACCGTGACCAGATAAAATCAGCCACAAAAAGGCACAAGAGACGCAGAGGTTGCTAACGCCTCTCTTGGGCATTTTTGTGGCTAATAAAATCCAATGAGATGGGATATATTGATCTGTTGGATTTTACTACAGGTAACCAACCTTAAACTTGGAGATCCTAACATGCATAAACGATCCTTAGTACTTTGCGCCTTCCTTCTTATGGTTGCCCTGGTTGCAAGCTGCGGAGGGGGAGGCGGCGAAACAAACGTTCCGCCACCTCCGGGCGCCGGTGCCCCGGGCGGGCCCGCGGCATTTGACATGTCGAAGGCGAACGCCACCATTACCGGCAAGATCAGCTTCGAAGGCACGCCTCCTCCGAATGACAAGATCCAGATGTCGGCGGACCCGTACTGCGCGCAGCATGCCGCTCAAAATCCGATGACCGAGACAGTCAAGGTCAGTGACGGTGGTTTGGAGAACGTCATCGTCTACGTCAGCTCAGGCCTTCCGGCCGGTGCGACGTACGCCCCGCCGACAACGCCGGTCGAGATCAACCAGGAAAACTGCCATTACATTCCACATGTCTTCACGATGATGACGAATCAGCCGCTGAGAGTAAAAAACAGCGACATGACGCTGCATAACATTCACGCGTGGGCGGAAAAGAACCCACAGTACAACGTCGGCCAGCCTGTGAAGGATATGGTGAGCCAAACCAAGTTCGCGAAACCGGAAGTGCCTTTGCCGGTCCGCTGCGATGTCCATAAGTGGATGGGCGCGTTTATTGGCGTCTTCGATCATCCCTTCCATACGGTATCGAAGTCCGGTGGCAGCTTCGAGCTCAAGGTGCCGCCAGGCAATTACGAAATTACCGCGTGGCACGAAAAATTCGGAAAGAAGACCATGATGGTTCAAGTCGGCGACAACGACAAAAAGGACGTCAATTTCAGCTTCGACGCGAACGACAAGGGTACTGCCGACTGATGAATGTAATCAACGCGACCCCCTCTCCCTCTGGGAGAGGGCGGCGCGAAGCGCGCGAAGCGCAAGCCCGTCAGGGCGAAGCCTCAAGAGAAGGTGAGGGGCACAAGTCTGGTCACATCTTAAGACCTTCACCCTACCCTCTCTCAAACGGAGAGGGTATCGCCCTCCACCGCTTTGCTCTGTTCACTGCCGGTTGCACCGCGTTCCTGATCTTTGTGGGCGGGCTCGTCACCAGTACGGAGTCCGGTTTGAGTGTTCCTGACTGGCCCACGACATACGGATGGAACATGTTTACGTTTCCACTCTCGAAGTGGGTAGGCGGCATCTTTTACGAACACAGCCATCGTATGGTGGCGTCGTTCGTCGGCCTACTGACCGTCATTCTCACGGTTTGGACTTGGCTGAGGGAGAAACGTGCCTCGTTGCGATGGCTTAGCGCGGCGGCGCTAAGCGCAGTTATTCTTCAGGGCGTGTTGGGTGGCATTACGGTCCTGTTCCTTTTGCCGGCTCCGATCTCCACACTGCATGCATGTCTTGCGCAAGGATTTTTTTGTCTGATCATTGCAATGACTGTATTCACCTCCCCCCAATGGAAACGGGGATTGCCGTCGATCGGATCACATGCAGAAGCCTCGTCCGTTCCCACGCTTTGTGCCGCCACAACGGCCGCCGTTTACGTTCAACTGATACTGGGTGCACTCATGAGGCACACGGCCGCCGGTCTGGCTATCCCGGATTTTCCTCTGGCTCTGGGACATATCATTCCGCCGTTTACCTCGGATAAGGTCATCATTCATTTTGCCCATCGCGTGGGAGCGGTTGTTGTCACTACGATGGTTGCATGGACATTCATCCGCGTTGCGCGCTTGTATGCCGGCTATTCTTTGCTTTTCAGACCGGCGGTGACGTTGGTGGTTCTCCTTGGAGTTCAGTTGGTGTTGGGCGCCATGACCGTGTGGACTGCCAAGAGTATCATTCCCACTACTGCGCATGTTCTGGCGGGCGCATTGGTATTGGGAACGTCATTTCTTCTCACTGTGAGATCATACGCGATGCTATCGGTGAGGGTAGCTAACTGTAGGGGCGCTCTATGAGCGCCCAAGAACCGGCGGTCCGCGAAGCGCAAGCACGCGCGAAGCGTGAGCGCGACAGCGCGAAACCTCAAGTGACGTGCGCAGCCTCAATTCGCGAAGCGCAAGCACGGCAGGGCGCAGCCTCAATTCGCGAAGCGCAAGCACGGCAGGGCGCAGCCTCAATTGATGACCGCCGCTACAGTAAAACGCGGCTTCCAGACCTGCTGGAACTTACGAAGCCCCGCATCACTTCACTCGTGCTGCTCACCACTCTCGTCGGCTTTTACATGGGATCGCGCAGTGGCGTAAACCTTCTGCTCTTGTTCCACACAATTGTCGGCACAGGCCTTGTGGCGAGCGGTGCTAGCGCCTTGAACGAGTATCTTGAGCGCGATCTCGATGCTCGCATGATCCGGACACGAAATCGTCCTTTGCCGGATGGCCGGCTTTTGCCGGGCGAAGCCTTGATTTTTTCGGCGGTCATTTCCATTGCGGGCGTCGCGTACTTGCTCTACTTCGTGAACGCGTTGACGGCTGCGCTCGGCGCCGCAACATTAGTGGGATATATTTTGGTGTACACACCGCTGAAGACACGCACCGCGCTCTGTACGCTAATCGGAGCTTTTCCAGGCGCTGCGCCGCCGGTGATGGGTTGGACGGCGGCTCGCGGCGAAATCGATGCTGTTGCGCTTTCCCTGTTCGCCATTCTCTTTTTGTGGCAGCTGCCGCATTTCTTCGCCATCGCGTGGATTTTCACCGAAGACTACACGCGCGCCGGTTTTTCCATCCACGTCAGCGGCGAGAGGACAGGCCGCCAAATTATTTTCTTCTGCTGCGCCTTAATCCCGGTCAGCATCCTTCCCACGTTCTTCGGATTGACCGGCATGACGTACTTCGTCGGCGCTGTTCTATTGGGTTTCATCTATCTTGGTTACGGTTTTGCCGTTGCGCTTTTCCGTTCGAACACGCACGCACACCGCCTGCTTCGCGTTTCGGTTTTGTATTTGCCGGCTCTCCTCGTCCTCATGATGGTCGATAAGGTATAGGAAAAGTAATGAAACGTCTTGCATGGGTTTCCGTATGTGCTGCCCTGTGGACTGGATGTAGCCGCTCAACGGATATCCCCAGCTACTACCCGTTGCCGGAATTCTCCCTGACGGATCAAGCGGGCAAATCCGTTACGCTTCACGATCTCGCCGGCAGAGTCTGGGTTGCCGATTTCATCTTCACCAGTTGCGGTGGAACATGTCCTCTAATAACCGCTAACATGCGGAAGCTTCAGGATGTGCTTCCACCCGAGGTTCGACTGGTCTCAATTACAGTCGACCCGGCACGCGATACCGCCGAGATCCTTGCCGCTTATGCCGGGGAGCATGGAGCGGTTGGCGACCGGTGGCTGTTTTTGACAGGTGACAAACAGGCTCTTTATGATCTTTGCCTGAAAGGCTTCAAGCTTCCGCTCGACACGGAGGGCGGAACTGCGGCTGAGCCGATTGTTCACAGCACGCGTTTCGTTCTCGTAGATAAGCGCGCCGAGATCCGTGGTTACTACAACGGAACCGAAGAAGACGAACTGAAGCGGCTTGCGATCGACGCCAAGAGACTTTCATGATCTCTGTCTCGGATCTGCCCGCCGTCAACGCTGCGTTAAATGCCACCGCAGCGATTCTCATCGGGGCCGGCGTCTATTTCATCAAACGGAAAAACATTTCTGCGCACAAAGCCTGTATGGTTGCTGCGCTTGCAGTTTCGACCCTCTTCCTCACGTCGTATCTGACGTATCACTACAACGTGGGAAACGTCCGGTTTACAAAGCAAGGTTGGATTCGTAACGTCTATTTTCCACTGCTGACGTCGCATACGATTCTGGCCGCGCTGATTCTGCCAATGATCCTGCGAACGGCTTTTCTGGCGTTCAGAGGCCGGTTCCGCAATCATGTTCGCATTGCGAAATGGACCTTCCCCGCATGGATGTACGTCTCCGTCACTGGCGTGGTCGTGTATTTGATGCTCTACCGCTAATCCAGAACTACTGCCTCGGCAGAGCCGTAATAGATCCCGTTGAACAGAAACTTATACGTGCCGTGCGGTTGGGAGCGGAACAGGATCTCGGGTCCAAAGAGAAAGAGCTTTCCTTTTCCGACCGGCACTTCGGCAACCGCACCGGTCTTGTCGAGGTATTTTTGACCCCAAGCCCAGCCGCTGCGAAGCGGGGTCGCCGAGTCGTACCATGCCACAACCCGCAGGTCCTTACTCGCAGAATTGATACGGAAGGCCGGGCTATTGTCGAAGAACAAATCCGCCCGATCAGGCATCCCATAGGCCAATGGATTTCGGTTGTCGATCGACGCCTGTAAAATCGAGCCGGGCACATAAAAGTCGCTGCGGCTAAGTTCGGCCAATGCATTGATGATGGGAAATTCCAGGCGAGATCCAATCTCGGTCGAACGGCCGATGGCGAGTATCGTCCCGCCTTGTTGCAAGAAGCCGCGTAAGGCTCCGGCGGGATTAATGACGGTATCATTAACAAAGATCAGTACGTCGAATTTACGGCCAAGATCGCCCTGGCGGAGATCATCGTCATAGATAACAGTGTATGGAAACTCGAACTTCTCGAGGACATAACGTGTCCAACCCGAAGGAATGGAACCGCCGTATCGATCCCAAAGACCGATTCGAGGCTGTCTCAGCATGAAGGCATCGCCCGACGGTTTTTTGCTAATTGCGTCGAATGAGACTCCGATTTCAGCCGCAATCTTCAGCAGTTTTTCGCGCGTTCCAGGTTTCGCAGGAATAAATTGTGTGCCGGGTGGATATGTTTTCCCGTTGTCCGTAAACGAATTTTTCAACCAATAGACATCTTCCTTATCCTTCATGGCCAGCAATCGGTTGACGGCGAGGAACGTGTCGTTCACCTCGTGGCTGAACAGGTATCCGGCTGGATTAGGTGCGCCCGTCACCTTTCCTGCAGGAGGTTTCACTTCATCGGCGACTTTCTGGAAAGGACCATCAAAGGCGTCTAGAATGCGGTCGAATTTCACTCCCATTTGATACGCCAGGGTCCAGCCGGCGATGTCGTATGGAGGGGTTGGAGGCGCTCCGGCATACGCGAAGTCATTGGGATGATCTTGCGGCTCGAACATGTCGAGCACCTGCGGCCTGAATGCCTGCGCAGTTTTGATGACATAAGAGCCGCCTGGATAAGTTTTGCCGCCAACCGTGAATTGTGATGCCGCGCGAAGCACGGTCACCCCATTCCGGATGAGAGCATTTACAAACTTTGTTGCCGTCAGAAAATCGCTCTGGTCCGACGGAATGATGTACCCGCGAGGATCGCGAAACCCGGGATCACGAAGATCCTCGAAACGTTTTGCGCCTTGGACGCGGCGTGGTGTCGTTGTCCATGTATTACGGCTGCCGCGCTCTATAGAGTTCAGGCCCATCTTGTAGACGTCGAAGAGCAAGCGGTCCTTGTTCCGGGAAGCGTAATCGATCACAGCGCGGTTCGCAGTTATCGAATATTCAATAGATTGCCGGAAGTGCCATTTTTGCGGACTTATCGGCAGAGGAAGATCGCTCTGCGGCAGCGTTTTTTCGGCGACGAACGGAATATCCACCGGCGTTGGATTGCCGATCGTCTCAGTCAACAGACCGATCTGATTATGAAAGTATGGACTTGTACGCAGGCCTCCGTTCCACCAGGTCGAGTAGTTCGCTCCGGAGCGCGATGTGACGCCCGCCTTTCCTTCCATCGCAAACCGGCTGTGCATTGCAGCGCCTACTTCATCCAACAACGTGATGACCAGGGGATCGAGTTGATAATTGAACGGATCACGAAATGGTGGGGAAAACATCACGGAGCCGCGGGGCCCGGTTTGATGGTGGTCGTAGACGATCTGCGGAAACCACTCGCGGAAAAGAATCCTGTTAATGGCTTCCGTTTCCGCCAGCGCCGCCATGTAGAAGTCGCGGTTATCGTCGTGCCCCGCGTATTTGTTGTAGAGACGCGGAATATCTGTGATCGAACGCTTTGTGGCGTCGGCCGCTTTCATATACCAGTTCGACACCAGCTCCATGCCATCGGGATTCACGAGGCAATTGAGAATAACGACGTCATTCAAGAAACGCATTGTCTCGGGATCGGTGCGGTTCACGAGCTGATAAATATTTTCAATAAGCTGCTGCGCGCCGAGTACTTCCGTGGCGTGCAGCCCGCCATCGATCCACACGACGGCTTTTCCTTCAGCAGCCAGCGCTCGGGCCTGGTCTTCGTCCAGACCCTCGACCGCCGCAAGGCGTCTGGAGATTTCTTTGTATCGCGCGAGATTTTTTTGGTTTTCAGCCGACGTAATCATGGCCAGATACATGCTTCGGCCGTCCGATGACTTACCGATTTCTTCCACCTTCAGCCGATCCGATTCGCGGCTCAGTTTCTTCAGGTAGTCCACGTACTGCGTGTAATTCACCACAACATAGTCATCGCCGATATCGAATCCGAATTGTTCTTTAGGCGTGGTGATTCTCGTCTGGGCCTGGATCGTAGCGATGGACAGAAGGAGGAGCAGGAAAACTCGCGAAACTTTCAGAATGCGTCTGTTCATCATGAAGCGTGAATTGTAACACTACGTATCTTTAATCACACCGCAATCAGCCGCCGCACTGGACCACGGGTAATCTGCCGCACAATCCAGAATGTAGGTAAAATAAGACGCTCCGTGTGTGGTCGGCAGTGTCGTGGAAGGGGGATCATGTCAACCTGTTTCGGCGCAGGTGCGCCGGGCGGGCGACGAATTTAAGTTGGCAGGCAGCGCACGGCGCATTTAAAGGCTGGATCACAATCCAGCGACGATGCTGACCTTCGACATAACGCCCGGTGGCGCGCACATCGTCTTTGATCGGCTGCGCCAGAATTCCGATGTTGTTTTGATCGACTTCCCACGGAAAAAACAATGACTCGCTCGTGAGTCCCCGAATCTCAGAACAGCAGCTTCAATGCGAACCGGAGTTGCCGCGAGGCGGTCGCCGTTTGCGTAATCTGGCCGGCCGATCATGGTCCCGCTACTTTTGGTTACGCTTGCCCTTCTTATTTGAGAAGCGGGGGAGTGGTTGCGCGAACTGCAGCAGGCCCAAATTGGGAATGTCCTTAAAGTCGGCCTCATTCACTGTCCAAAGCTGGGCGTCGTGAACGATGGCACACGCGGCAATAGCAATATCGATTTCCCTTCCCCGAGGTCGTTTGATTTTCCCGTATACATCCGATGCCATGAGCGCCTCCGCCGATCCGAAGGAAATGGCTTCGCTGGACGGGAACAACGCCTCCTGAGCAGCAATTTGTTCCGGCATCCGTGGTCCACGACGCCACTCAAATAAGACAAGCGTGCTAAGAGATATCCGTTCGCCGCGGTCCAATAATTCCCGGAGACGGGGAGCTAGCGGCTTTTCGCCACTGAATAAGTCAATCAGTACGGACGTGTCGAGATGGATCATTCCAAGCGAGTTCGGCGTCCCCTGCTTCTACGAGCCGAACGGATCTCTGCAATCTCAGCCTCCGCCTCTTCTTGGGGGCGCGAAGGTATGCGCGCAATCATCCGATCGAACAATTTCAACATGTGTAGCCGTTCCTCTTCGGTCAAACGTCCAGTACGAGCCGCATACTCCTGGATGGCTTCACGGACGATCACGCTCTGAGGTCTCTTTAATCGAGAGGAGGTGCGGCGCAAAGTTTCCACCGTTTGTGAATCGAATGTGAACGTCACTTTCACCATACTCGTACCATACTACCATAGTGCGAGCGCCAGCAGCCCTCAGGTGTCCGGCCCAGACGGGAAGACATTGACGTTCATTGTGTTGGGATCGCATCGGCAGAGCTAAGTTTCGGTTTCCAATTAAGGATCAGCGTAATCGGCGGCGCGGATGTTTCCACCAGTTGGTTGATGAGGAACCGGCCGTCGCGCGAGACCGAGTACTGGTGCTTCCATGTCGCAGCGCCGCCGCCCAAAATCCGCGTTTGAAACAGGGCCACTGGAGTTCCCGCTTCGAATGAAGGGCCGGCCGTAGCGACCGGGACCGACATCAGTTTCCCGTCTGGCGCAATGAGGTAGAGTTCCTCGATGGATCGAATGTGAGACGGGTCTTGCCACCCCGGCCGAAATCCAACAGCCAGAGATCCATGCTCCCTTGCACGCTTTGGTTGATGGCGATGCGGCGTTCATCGGGTGACAATTTCGCGAAAAACAGGGCATCCGTGACTGGCTCGCCGACCACACCTTCCGTCGTACCCGTGCGGTCGAACCAAAGCAACTGCTTGGCCGAACCGGCGTCAGCATGATGGTTCCGTCTCGACGACGCTCGTTGCGGCTCGAGGATGGCAGGCTTGCCCCCATTGAGAGCGCCACGGCCGCAGCGTGCGGATTTTGCTCTTACCACGGGCAAAGCGAAATCCTGCGAAGGATTTGGCTTTTCCCGCACGGGAAAAGCGAATTGCTGTGTGGGATTTGGCTTTCCCCGCACAGGAAACGCGAATTGCTGCGAGGGATTTGGTTTTTCCCGCACAGGAAACGCGAATTGCTGTGTGGGATTTTGTTTTCCCTCACTTCGGCACTCTCCAGGCGTTTGGATGCGCTATTAGGGAGCGTTCTTGTTCAGGATCTGAGCGACTTTGAACTAAACCTGACGATAATCTTGGCTGGAGCCAACGGCAAGGACCTTATCGATGACAGGCAGCACGTCATGAAGCGAACGAACAGGCCGAAGCGGAGGCGCATCCGGCGGACGCACGATGCGACGGCCACCGGCCAGGACGAGTGCGTTTTCCACGGAAGTTAAAGGGACGCCGCGATCGTAGAGAGTGGCTGCCAGAAGACGGTCATTGGGGCGAACGGTACCGTTGATCCCGGGTGTGCGCCGATACGCCTCCAGCACCTGACGGACGTATTGAAAATATTCCCCTCCTGGCAGAGCTCGGCAAGGGGGAATTCTTGCCTCTGCTATGATCGCTGTGGATGGTTTCGCTGACGCATGTTTCGAAGATCTTCGATGGAAAGCGCAAGGCAACTGCTCTCGAGGATATTGATCTCCAGATCGACAAAGGTCACATGGTCTCGATCGTCGGACCGTCAGGGTCGGGTAAGTCCACACTACTGAACTTGATTGGCGGTTTGGATCGACCAACTTCCGGAGACATTCGGATTGACGGCGAAAACCTCAGTGAGCTTTCGGATGATGACCTGACACGAGTCCGCCGCGACAAGATCGGCTTTGTTTTCCAATTCTTCAATCTATTACCGACTCTGAATTGCCTAGAGAACGTTGCACTGCCGTTGCATTTGCGGAAGTGGCCCCGAAGAAAAATTGAAGACCGCGCCAAAGAGTTGCTAAACCTTGTACAGCTCGGACACCGGCTCGAACATTTGCCCGATGAGCTCTCCGGCGGAGAGCGCCAGCGGGTGGCGATTGCTCGCGCTCTGTCCGTTTATCCCCCGATATTGCTAGCCGATGAACCCACGGGAAATCTCGATACAAAAACAGGCCAGGAAATCCTCAAGCTCATCGATGACCTTCACGCACGGCTCGGCTCGACGATCTTAATCGTGACGCATGACTCGGAAGTGGCGGAACGGTGCTCGCGTACTGTCGTTTTGCGCGACGGCCGCATTGTGGAGGACCGGCGGCAATGATGCTGCTTCGTTTGCTGAGCTGGCCATATCTGCGGCGGCACCTGCTGCGATGGATTCTTACAGTCGCGGGAATCGTCCTCGGTGTGGGCGTTTTCGTGGCGATGCACACCGCCAACCGGTCGATCTTCCGCGCGTTCGATACCACCATCGATCGCATTGCCGGAACGACACAGTTACAGGTTTCAGCCGGCGAATTCGGTTTTGATGAATCGATTCTTGAACGCGTGCAATCGGTGCCTGAAGTCGGGGTCGCTGTTCCAGTCGTCGAGGCTACCGTCGACACGAACATTCCCGGACAAGGCAGCATTCTGATTCTTGGGATCGACATGACCGGCGACCGCAGCCTCCGTGATTACGAGTTGAAGGATGCGGACGAGGCGATCATCGATGATCCGCTCGTCTTCCTCGCCCAGCCGGATTCGTTAATGGTAACCACAGAGTTTGCCGAGCGCAACCAACTCGCTGTGAACAGTAAGGTTCAGCTCGCGACGATTGAAGGAAATCGAGAATTCACCATACGGGGACTCATGAGTTCGGCCGGAATGACGCGCGCATTTGGCGGCAATCTGGCCGTAATGGACATCTACGCGGCCCAGCAAATACTGGGCCGTGGCCGCCGCTTTGATCGCATCGATGTGCGCGCCAAGGAGGGTATCACGATCGATGATGGCCAGGCCGCCTTGAAAGCTGCGCTGGGACCGGCTTTTGACGTCGATCCCCCTTCGGCCCGCGGCCGCCATTTTGAAGCATTACTGCAAAGCTATTCGACGGCTATGATGATCTCCAGCCTGTTCGCGCTCATGGTCGGGATGTTTATCATTTACAACTCGTTCGCTATCGCTGTGACTCATCGCCGATCCGAGATTGGCGTACTTCGCGCACTTGGCGCTACGCGGCATCAAATCCAAACATTATTTTTGGTGGAAAGCATTATTGCTGGAACTCTGGGATCGGTTCTGGGCGCGGGCGTGGGAATCACTGCCGCACTGGTGATCGCCCAGTGGATTAGTTCTGTGCTGGAAACGGCGGGCGGCGTTGCGCAACGTGTCACCGAGCTGGAAGTAGATCCGACGCTGATCGCCGCGGGAGTCATGGCCGGTATAACGACGAGTGTTGTGGCCGCGTGGATCCCGGCGAGAAATGCAGCCCGTGTCGATCCCGTACAAGCGCTGCAAAAGGGTAAATATCAAGTCCTATCGATGGGAGAAAACCGGCGCAGGCGATGGATGGCGCTAACAGCCTTCCTGATTGCCTCGGTGTGTCTCCTCCTTTCTGATTCCAAGCCGTTCTTCTATACCGGTTACATTGCGATGATGGGGGCAGGCCTGCTGCTGGCTCCTGCCTTGACGCTGTTCTTGTCCAAGGGATTGCGTCCGGTTCTGAGACGGCTCCTTCCGGCTGAAGGAACGCTCGCCGCCGATAGTCTCGTCGAAGCACCTCGACGGACTTCCGCAACCGTGTCGGCACTGATGCTTTCGCTGGCGATGGTGGTCGGTTTCGGTGGCTTCGCACACTCGTTCTACAGTTCTATCCGGGAATGGATGGACAATGCCCTCAACCCGGATTTCTTCGTTGCGCCGAGCGAGAACCTCGCCACACGGAGCCTTACATTTCCCGCAGAAATCAGCTCCGTCATCGAACGCGTTGACGGGGTCGATCAGGTCCAAGTGGTGCGCGATGCGCGCGTCACATACCATGAGGTGCCTGTAATGGTCATTGCGATCGAAACAGAAAAAGTCGCAAGCACAGTTCATCGAACACCCGTCGCCGGCTCATTGGAGGAAATGAACCGTCTCACAGCGGAAGGGAAAGGCTTGTTCGTCTCGGAATCATTCGCTACAAATCTCAAAACAAAAATGGGCGACGTCGTGGAATTACCGACTCCGTCGGGCCTCCTCAAGCTGCCCATTGTCGGCATTATTCGTGACTACTCCGACCTGCGAGGATCCCTCTTTATTGATCGATTGGTTTATCGGGCTTGGTGGAAGGACGACACGGTAAACATCGCCCGGGTTTACGTACGAAAAGGTCAAAACGTGGAAGCTGTGCGACAGCGGGTGATCCAGACGTTGTCGTCACGCTATCGCCTTTTGGTTCTCACAAATCGCGAGGTCCGCGACTGGATCATGAAGTTGCTCGACCAGTGGTTCGGCATGACGTACAACCAGATTGTCGTCGCCGTGCTTGTCGCGGTGCTGGGAATCGTGAATACGCTGACGGTCTCGATAACAGATAGAAAACGCGAGTTGGGCATAATGCAGGCTGTCGGTGGGTTTCGAAACCAAATTCGGTGGACCGTGTGGATCGAAGCGCTGACGATCGGTGTTATTGGGCTCATACTCGGCACTTGCCTCGGCGCCGTCAATCTGTATTACACGTTAGGTATGATCAAGCGGGATCTGGGAGGAATCGGTCTCGACTATATCTTCCCCTCAGCGTTCATGATCCTGATGGTGCCGATCATCCTCGGAGCCGCATGGATCGCCGCGCTTGGTCCCGGAGAAGCCGCAGTCCGTGGAAGCTTGGTAGAGGCGCTGGAGTATGAGTAGGGTTCTCACCGCCGCTTTCAACATCTCTTTCGTGCTGCTGCAAATCGACCCCCGGCAAATTGTCGAGGAGGCTCAGCGCCGGACGATGACTCAATCGCAGCGCTACGAAGGCACACTGAGGGTGATTGACGCGAAAAATAAGATCACCGAAAAACGATGGCAGTACGACAGGATCGGCTCGCATGGGTCGAGTAAAGCAGTGCTGCGATTCACCGCCCCGGCTGAAGTTAAGGGCGTTGCTTTGTTGGTGCTGAATCATCCGGATCGCTCGTCGGATCAATGGATGTGGACGCCGGCGCTCAATCGGGACCGGCGGATCGCATTGCAAGATCGCTCGACGCGATTTTTCGGCACTGATTTCAGCTTCGAAGACCTCGAGGAGCGCGATACGAACCAATTCGATTTCAAGCTTCTCGGCGAAGAGTCCATCGATGGCGCCAGTTGCTGGAGAGTTCAGTCCACACCCAGGCAGACGAAGGTTTCTCAATATACACATTCCTACTTATGGATACGCGAGGACAATTACGCTTTCGCCCGGATTGAAAACTACAATAAAGACCAGTTGGTCAGGCGCGCTCATTATTCGGATATCCGCAACGACCAGGGGATCTGGACCGCGCACCAGATCGATATGCACGATTTGAAACGCAACAGTCACACAATCTTGAGAGTCGAAAAACTTCAGTACAACGTGCCGATGAAGGATGACGCGTTCACGCGAGAGGCACTGAGTCGCGAGTCTTGATGGAGGGAAATATTCGCGGCCTTCCGTTGTTGCTCCTTGTGATGCTCGCCACGTCAAATTCCTACTCCCAAACCTACACTCAGCGGGGGTTTCTCGAGACCCAGAGTACGTTTTATCCACAAGAGGCGCCGAACGACCGCGCACATACCGTCGGTGAATCGCTCTTTCGGTACGAAGGATTTTTCAGTCCCTCGAGTTCGGTCCAACTCGCCGGAGCGTTAGACTTTCGCATCGACACACATCGGCAGGTGGGACGGGATTTCCAGCTGTCGTGGCAAGATCGCGAAATTCGGCGGCCTCTCGGCGAGATCCGGCGGTTGAGCGCGACGTATCACAACGGGCCTCTGACATTCGAAATTGGAAAACACTTTATCCGTTGGGGAAAGAGCGACATCGTTACCCCGACCGATCGTTTTGCTCCGCGCGACTTCCTGGCAGTCGTGGACAATGACTTTCTTGCCGTCACAGCGGCGCGAGTCAATTTTGAGAAAGGCACAAATACGATCGAGGCGGTCTGGTCGCCCCGCTTCACACCAAGCCGCATTCCGATACCCAATCAACGATGGTCGGTTTTGCCCGAACTGCCGCCCGGCATAACGCTCCGAGATGCGGGAGCTGCCTTTCCTGGAGGGCCCCAGTCGGGTGTGCGGTGGAATCATGCCGGAGCCATCGAATATGAACTGTCGCTTTATCAGGGTTTCAATCATCTTCCGTCCTTCGATGCGGTTCCCCGGTTCACTTCTAGTGGCATCCAGGTTGAGGTTCGGCGCTTTTATCCGAAAATCACCATGGTAGGCGCAGACATTGCCGCTCCGACACCGTGGTTCACGGTGAAAGGCGAAGCGGCGCAGTTCAATTCGAGCGACGACCGCGCAGACGAATACGCGCTGTATGTGATTCAACTCGAACGGACGTCCGGCGAATGGTTCTTTCTCGGCGGTTACGCCGGAGAAGCTATCACACGCCACGGATCGCGCGCAGCCGATTTTGCGCCGGATCGAGGATTGACCAAGACACTCCTGGGCCGCGCTGGTTACACGATTGATGCGAATCGAAACATCGTGTTCGAAGCCGCTGTGCGGCAAAATGGCGAAGGCGTCTGGGTCAAGAGCGAATATTCACACTTGTTGGGCCTGCACTGGCGCGCCACTCTCAGTGTGACGCTGATATCCGGCAATACCGGTGACTTCCTGGGCCAATACCATCGAAATTCACACGCGATGATTGTCGTAAGATACAGTTTCTGACGGCAAACTGTGTTAAAAAATAACGATGCCTTTCGACCCCGTTTTGCGCCGTCTGATCGCCAGCTTCAGGAATTCATCTCATTGGGACAGCCAACTCGACCTTGAACTTCTTCAAAAGCTTTGGCCGGTCCTTGCAGGTCCGAAGCTTGCAGGCGTGGTTACAATTGTTGCTCTCCAAGGCTCGCGGGTTGTAGTGAATGTTCCAGATCAGATCTGGAGCAAGCAGTTGATGAAAATGAAAGCGGAACTCTTGGCCAGAATGAACGAACCATGGCCGGTGCCGTGGATCGCGGAGATCGTCTTTACGTATGAAAATTAGTGAAGCGGATGTTGAATACGTTGCAAAACTCGCAGTGTTGGAGGTTGCCGATGACGAAAAGAAGGAACTTGCCGAGCAACTGAGCAGGATTGTGGAGTACGTCGACAAGTTAAATGAGTTGGATGTCAGCCGGATTGAGCCTACTCCTCAGGTTGTGACAAGCGTCAAACACGCCGTCCGGGACGATCGAGTTGCGCCTCGAACCGGAAGCTCCGAAGCCGCCAGGACCGTGAAGCTTTTCATGGTGCCAAAAGTCATCACGGAACGATGAATCTCCAGAACATTACGGCCGATAAGCTTGTCGGGCTATATAAGAATCGCGATCTGACGGCCACCGAAGTTATTACCAGCCTTTATGAGGACATCGAACGCACGGATAAGGATGTCCACGCATTTCTTTCAATCTGTCGCGAGCGCGCGCTGGAAGAGGCACGCCGCCTGGACGCGAGGATTGCCTCAGGCGAGCCGCTGGAGCCTCTAGCAGGCGTGCCTGTTGCGATCAAAGACAATATGACCATTCGCGACATGACGACGACCTGCGGCTCGCGCATTCTTGAAAACTATGTGCCTCCGTACACTGCGACTGCCGTCGAGCGTCTGCGCAGCGCGGGAGCCATCGTCGTCGGAAAAACAAACTGTGACGAGTTCGCAATGGGTTCATCTACGGAAAACTCCGGATTTTTTGTGACCCGAAATCCTCATAACCTGGACCGAGTGCCCGGAGGGTCGAGTGGAGGGTCGGCCGCCAGCGTGGCCTCAGGAACATCAGTGATCGCACTGGGATCCGACACCGGCGGATCTGTTCGCACGCCGGCTTCGTTTTGTGGCGTTGTCGGCATAAAGCCGACATATGGCCGCGTCTCCAGGTACGGCCTCGTTGCCTTTGCTTCCTCTCTTGACCAGATTGGACCAATCGCGAAATCGGTACGCGAATGTGCCCAAGCGCTCGAAGTAATTTCGGGTTTCGACCACTTTGATTCAACATCAGCAGATATTTCCGTGCCCGAATTCGTTAAGGATCTCGACCGGCCCATTAAAGGAATACGAATCGGAGTACCGAAGGAATATTTTGTCGCCGGCTTGGATGCGGAAGTGAGGGCGAAAACCGAAGCTGGGATGCGCATATACGAAGATCTCGGATGTACGCTGCATGAGATCAGTTTGCCCCATACCGAATACGCTATCGCTACGTACTATCTCATTGCGACGGCCGAAGCCAGCTCTAATCTTGCCAGGTATGACGGAGTCCGCTACGGTCTGCGTGTCGACAATTCCAGTCTTCAAGACATGTATCGGCGCACTCGCCATAGCGGGTTTGGCCAGGAAGTGAAACGGCGGATTCTGCTCGGCACTTACGCGTTAAGCGCGGGCTATTACGATGCGTACTACCTGAAGGCCTTGAAAGTCCGCACCCTTATATTGAGGGATTTCCAAAAGGCGTTCGAGCAGGTTGATATCATCCTGACGCCGACCTCGCCAACAGTGGCCTTCAAGATCGGAGAAAAGACCGGCGATCCGCTATCGATGTATCTGTCGGATATTTTCACAATTACTCAGCCCCTGGCAGGCATTCCTGCGATTTCGGTTCCGTGTGGAAAGAACTCCGAGAATCTTCCGATCGGCTTACAATTGATGGGGAATCACTTTGAAGAAGCCCTGCTTCTGTCGGTGGCACACCACTTCGAAAAGGCAGGAGGTTTTACTGTGTAAGCCGCGGGTTCCGCGGCTAAAATAGCCGATATGACTCATTTGAAATGGCCTTTATTGTTGACTGTCATTTTGCTGTTTCCGCTTATTCCGGTGCGATCACAAACCTCGAGAATTGCGGTTGTGGATTTCGAAAAGGCCGTAGTGGAGTCAGCCGAAGGCAAGAAGTCATCCGAGAAATTCAATGCCGCGCTGCAGAGCAAACAAGCGGACGCTGAAAAGCGCCAGAAGGAATTGGAAGACGGGCAGAAAAAACTCCAAACGCAGGAACGGACTCTGAGTGAAACCGCAAAAGCCAATCTCCAAAGGGATATCGACCGGCGTACGACCGAGCTGCGGCGGTTAAATGAGGACGCGCAGAAAGAGCTTCAATCATTGCGCGATGAACTCCTGCGACCGATTGCGGAACGGGCCAGCGCCATATTGAATGCTCTAGCCGCGGAGCAGGGATACACGCTGATTATTGATGTTTCCAATCCACAAAGTAACGTCGTCTGGTTCAATCCGAAAAATGATCTTACCGAGGAATTGACCCGCCGTATCGATGCCGCCACAAAAACAACTGAGGCTGCAAAGCCGGCCGCCCCTCCAGCCGTGCGGCCTGCCGCGCCGGCTCCAGTAGCGCCGCCACGGACGGTAGCACCCGCGCCCGGCGTTCCTCGACCAACTCCACCAGCCCCGGGGCCTGGGAGACCGTAATGTTAATGGATTCGGTAGACGGGGTTTACTTTGGAGGATGACAGGTTCGTCACGATATCGATGCGGTGAAGCAGGTGACTGGCTAGTTCTTCGAAGTTTTCCACTTCGCAAATTTTATCCATCTCGTCGATGATCCGGTTCAGGACCGACTCGATTTCCTCGTAAGTCTTTTCCTGGAAAAAGGGCCGCTGGCATTCCAGCCGGCACTTATGGCGCAAGAACTCTTCCTTATAAAAGGCCGCAATTTGCTTTTTTTTTCTGCTCTCCCCGATTTCCATGAAGCGCGGACTATAACTCCTCATTGATCACCCTGCAAGCCTCTTTTTCAGAATCTCGTTTACCGTTTGAGGATTCGCTCTACCGCCGGTTGCTTTCATGACCTGTCCCACAAAAAAACCGAAGTTTCCGGTCTTGCCAAGCCGGTACTGCTGGACAGGTTTCGGATTTTCTTCGAGGATCTGATTGACGATTCTCTCAATCTCGGCTGCGTTGGAGATCTGCACGAGTCCTTTCTCCTCAATGATCTGCTGCGGATCCTTGCCCGACTTATACATCTCTTCCATGACTGTTTTCGCGATCTTGCCGGAGATCGTTCCCTTATCGACGAGCGAGATCATGCCGGCCAGCATCTTGGGAGTCAGCGGAGAATTGGAGAGATCTTTTAAATCGACATTGTTGTCATTATAGAAGCGCAGCAAATCACCCATGATCCAGTTCGCGGCAGTTTTCGCTTGTCCGCAAAGTTTCGCCGTCTCCTCCAAGAAATCGGCAAGCGCCCGCGTCGTTGTAAGGACTCCGGCATCGTATTCCGAGAGGGCATATTCCTTCATAAATCGCTCCCGGCGTGATTCGGGTAATTCGGGCATCGATTGTTGAATGGTCTTGATCCACTCACTATCAGCAACGAGTGGGGGCAGGTCGGGATCGGGGAAATACCGGTAATCGTGGGCTTCTTCTTTGCTGCGCATGGAGACCGTACGTTCTTCGAGGCTATTCCAAAGTCGCGTCTCCTGGACGACCTGGCCGCCGCTCTCGATAACTTCAATTTGGCGATTCACTTCGTAGTCGATCGCCTTCTGCACAAATCGAAACGAATTGATGTTCTTCAATTCGGTTCTTGTACCGAATTTCTGCTCGCCTATCCTGCGCACGGAAACGTTGGCGTCGCATCGAAGGCTGCCTTCTTCCATGTTTCCGTCGCAGACACTGAGATACTCCAGGATTTGCTTAAGCCGCGCCAGATAGTCGTATGCTTCTGCCGATGACCGAATATCCGGATCCGAAACGATTTCAATCAGCGGGACTCCGCTTCGGTTGAAATCGAGGTAGGTCGAGCGGTTTGAATCCGGAAATCCTTCATGCAGCGATTTCCCCGCGTCCTCTTCCATATGGACGCGCTGGATGCCCACTTTTTTCTGCTTGCCGTCGACCCTGATCTCAATAAAGCCATACTGAGCCAATGGCCGGTCGTATTGGGAAATCTGATAACCCTTCGGAAGGTCGGGATAGAAATAGTTCTTGCGTGCCCACTGTGACTCGGTATTTATCTTGCAATTCAGGCCGAGCGACGCTTTGACGGCCATCATTAGGGCGACGCGGTTGAAAACCGGCAAAGCGCCAGGCAGCCCGAGACAAACCGGACAAGTATTGGCATTTGGCGCATCTCCGAATTTCGTGGAGCACGAGCAGAACAGCTTCGACTTCGTAAGCAGTTGAGCGTGGCACTCCAATCCAATGACGGCTTCGTAGGGGTGAATCATAGTTACGAGAGAATCATGAATTTAACATATTTCGCGCGAGGTCTGGATTCGAGAGGAAATGAAGGTGGATGTACGACGCAATGCCATTCGGGAATATGAAACCCTCGGAATATTCTCGCTGGCCTTGCTTAACGCTGTATCCGTTGCCGCTGCCCGTGGAACGCGAGTAGTGAAACTGATGCCCGCGAGCCGTCGTTCCCCGAGGTCCGAGTATGGAATCGGAATTCGTTCGGATCTCGCAATATCCGAAATCGACGAGCCTTCCAGTCATTTCAATTTGGACGGGAACAATGCCGACCATCCGTGCGTCATCGATTGACTCGGCCAGATACATCAATCCGCCGCATTCGGCGTAAAACTTTCTGCCCGATTCGATGAACCGCCGAATCGAGGTGCGCATTTGTGTATTAGCCTCGAGTTCGCGCCGATACAACTCGGGATAGCCGCCGCCGATGTACAAAAGATCGGCGTCGGGTACTTCAGCGTCTGATAATGGAGAGAACTCGATAGTCTCTGCACCTGCATTCTCCAGTTCTAATCGATTCGCGTGGTAGTAGAACGAAAAAGCTTTGTCGTGCGCGAGTGCGACGCGTTTTGCACGTGTCACCGGCGCGCCAGCCCGCTGGCTGTCGCGCCTCCCTCTCCCAGAGGGAGAGGGACTTAAAATGTTCTCCACATCGACATGCGCCTCGAAAAATTCCCCGATCGCGCGTATGCGCGACAGTGTCAGCTCCTCCTTCGCCGTGAACAGCCCCAGATGCCTTTCCGGAATGTCGATGGAGGGATCGGCCGGCAACCACCCAAGAATCGGAACATCCCGGACCGCATCCGCGATCAACCGATAGTGCTTCTCACCGGCAACGCGATTGAGAATCACGCCCATGATCTTCACGGCAGGGTCAAATGATTGAAATCCGCGGATGATGGCCGCTGCGCTCCTCGCCATCGGATGCGCGTCAACGACCAGGATGACGGGCAGATCAAGCCACTTGGCCATCTCGGCCGTGCTTCCGGTCTCGGATTTACCATCAAAGCCGTCGAACAAACCCATCACACCCTCGACAATGGTCACGTCCTTTCCTTCGATAGCACGACCGAACAGATACTCGTTCGCTCCGCGAGGGAACATCCAACCGTCGAGGTTATGCGATGGAACGCCCGCAGCGATTTCGTGTAAACCAGGATCGATAAAATCCGGTCCCACTTTAAACGGCTGCACGGCCAAACCACGTTTTCGCAGCGTTTCAAGAAGTCCCAAAGTAACGGTTGTCTTGCCGGAACCCGTCATGGGCGCGGAAATGACGCATCCTTTCATGATGCTAGAATAGCGTGTAATGGTGAAAACGATCGAATGGACCGATGAAGGCGTCAGGATGATCGACCAGCGGAAACTGCCCATGGTTGAGGAATACCCCGTCTTTAAGAATTATCGGGACATTGCAGGCGCCATTCGCTCAATGGTCGTCAGGGGTGCCCCTGCCATCGGCGTTGCGGCCGCAATGGGCGTCGCTCTTGGCGTTCGCGATTCGAAAGCCGGAAACATGAGCGAACTGCGCGAAGAGTTCAATGAGATCACAGAAACTCTCGCCGCTACCCGCCCTACAGCTGTGAACCTCTTTTGGGCGATTGAACGCATGAAACGCCTGTTCAAGGAAATTGCGAGCGACTCGAGCGATAAGCGGGTCATTGCAGATCGATTGATCCATGAAGCTCTCGCAATTCAGGCCGAAGATATCGAAGGTAATAAGCGCATCGGCCGCTTTGGCCAGGAATTGTTGCCGAATTCGGGCACCATCCTCACGCACTGCAACGCAGGTGCGCTCGCCACTGCGGGGTACGGAACAGCGTTGGGCGTCATTCGCGCGGCTATCGAAAATGGAAAGCGGCTCCATGTTTTGGCGGACGAGACGCGGCCATTCCTTCAAGGAGCGCGGCTGACCGCATGGGAATTATGGAAAGACGGCATCGATGTGCGGGTGATTTCCGACAACATGGCCGGCAGCTTCATGCGTCAGGGACTGATCGATGCCGTTATCGTCGGCGCCGATCGCATTGCCGCAAATGGCGACGTCGCAAACAAGATTGGAACCTATTCCCTTGCCGTCCTCGCGAAACAACACGAAATCCCGTTCTATGTCGCCGCGCCTCTTTCCACACTGGATCTAAGAATTCCCGATGGTTCCAGTATTCCAATCGAGCAGCGCGACCCAGCAGAGGTTACGCATATTGGTGGCGTGCGTGTTGTTCCTGATGGCGTTCCGGTTTTCAATCCGGCTTTCGACGTAACGCCGAATTCGTTTGTGACGGCGATCATTACGGATCGCGGGGTAGCAGTGCCTCCATATATAGAGAATCTCCGAAGGCTGAATCACTTCTGATGTTAGTGCTCGGTATCGAGACATCGTGCGATGAGACTGCCGCCGCCATCGTGCGCGATGGGAGCGAAATCCTGTCTAACGTTATTTACTCGCAGGTGAAGACCCACACGCCTTACGGCGGTGTGGTTCCTGAACTAGCGTCTCGTGAACATCTCCTGAAGATCCGGCCGATCGTGGATCAGGCCTTCGCTGACGCTGGTGTAAATCTCGACGGCATCGATGGCATTGCCGCCACGTGCGGCCCCGGACTCATCGGATCGCTTCTGGTTGGGCTGACTTACGCAAAGGCGCTCGCTTTCTCGAAGCACAAACCCCTGGCTGCCGTGAATCATATCGAAGGCCACATCTACTCGGTGTCGTTCGAACATCCCAAAGCCGAATTTCCGGCACTCGCTCTCGTGGTTTCCGGTGGCCACACGAATTTATTTTGGGTCGAGTCGGAGTCCGGCGACTTTCGTCATTTGAAGTACAAGCTCGTCGGTAAAACGCGAGATGACGCCGCCGGCGAAGCCTATGACAAGGTGGCCAAGCTCCTCGGACTTCCCTATCCCGGCGGGCCCGTGATTGATCGGCTCGCGAAGAGCGGGAATCGCAACGCCATTTCGTTCTCTGTGGCGAAGATCTCGGACCGTTCGCTCGACTTTAGTTTTAGCGGGATCAAAACCGCGGTACTGCGGCTGGTTAAGGAAAACGAGAAACTGAAAGAAGACCCTCAGCGGCTCGACCTTGTTGCAAGTTTCCAGGAAGCTGTCGTCAACATGCTCTGGTCAACCACACTCAAGGCCATCCACCTTCTCCGGCCGCGATCCGTCATGCTATCCGGCGGTGTCGCCGCCAACAGCCGCCTCCGCGAGATTTTCGCTGAACGAACAGCCGAAGCCGGACTGACTTTCTACTTTCCCAAACCGATTCTCACCACCGACAACGCCGCCATGATCGCCGCTGCCGGTACGGCCAAACTCATGCGCGGCGAAATTGCGCCGATGGATGTAAATGCCGACCCGAACTTGCGGCTGGCGATCTCGGATCGCAACTTTCCCGACAAACGCTGGAAGACGTAGCTTACACGGTCAGGATTTCTTGCTCTTTCTTTTTCGCGACTTCTTCCAGTTTTCGGATGTGATCGTCGGTCAGCTTTTGGATTTCAGCGATCGCGTGCTTTTCGTCGTCTTCGGATATGAGTTTGTCTTTGAGCATCTTTTTCAAGTGCTCGTTGCCGTCCCGGCGGATGTTGCGGACGGCGGTTCGATGCTCCTCCAGGACTCTATGGACGTGTTTGGCGAGTTGTTTCCGGCGCTCTTCGGTGAGCGGAGGAATTGGGATACGAATCAGACGGCCGTCGTTGGAGGGATTCAGGCCTAGGTCGGAGGCTCGGATTGCTTTTTCGATGGGACCGACGAGCGAAACATCATACGGCTGAACCGTGACGAGCGTCGGATCCGGGGTTCCCAATTGCGCGACCTGATTAATGGGAGTCGGCGTTCCGTAATAGTCAACCTGGATGTTGTCCAGAATGGAGATCGAAGCCCGGCCGGTCCGTATGGATGCGAGTTCTTTTCGAATATCGTCGATGGCCTTTTCCATTCGCTTACGAATTTGCGCAACCTCGTCTTTGATTGCCATAGAAGACCTCGATTGAGGTGACGGTGCGTTAGTAAATCAAGGACCCGATTTTTTCTCCCTGGATAACGCGCCGGATGTTGCCCTTGGTCCGGATATTGAAAACAATGATCGGAACCTGGTTGTCCTTGGAGAGAGAAATGGCCGTGCTGTCCATAACAGCCAATCCCTGCGTCAAGACATCAATATAGGAAATCTCGGAGTACATTTTTGCGCTTGCCACTTTCGCAGGATCGGCGTCGTAAATTCCATCGACCTTTGTCGCCTTCAAAATCACTTCGGCTTTGACCTCCATTGCGCGGAGCGCCGCCGTGGTGTCCGTCGAAAAGTAGGGGTTGCCCGTTCCGGCAGCGAAGATGACGACGCGCCCTTTCTCGAGGTGACGTATGGCGCGCCTGCGAATGAACGTCTCCGCAACTTCTCTCATTTCGATTGCGGACTGAACCCGCGTGAAGACATCCATCTTTTCCAGAGCATCCTGCAAGGCCAGCGCATTGATTACCGTTGCGAGCATACCCATATGGTCGGCCGACACCCGGTCGAAGCCCTGGGCGCTTGCCGCGAGCCCACGGAAAATATTGCCGCCGCCGATAACGACGGCAATCTGCACGCCGAGCCTGTGCACATCCTTGATCTCGCCCGCAATACGGCGGACGACCTCAGGCTCAATCCCGAATGAGGTTTCACCCATCAGCGCTTCACCACTGAGCTTCAACAGGACGCGCTTGTATTTCGTATCCATTTAATTGAGTCCCTCTGTCAGCGTCGGGGCCTTCTTTTTCGTCTGCGCCCTATCGGGCTTGCGCTTTCCGCGGCCTCATTGAGGGCTATTGGGCCGGTCCCCCACGCCTCACTCGCCCAGTGCTGCTGCCACGTCTCCCGCCAAATCCGTTGACCGTTTCTCCAAACCTTCTCCCGTCTTAAATCTGGCGAACCGGCGCACCTGAATGTTCTCGCCGATTTTGCCGACGAGGTTATTGATGAGATCCTTCACTGTGATCGCGGGATCCTTCACAAACTTTTGATCGTACAGGCAAGCCATCTCGTAAAACGATTCCAGCTTACCCTCGGCGATTTTATCGATAATGTGTTCCGGCTTTCCAGAACCGCGTGCTTGTTCTTTGTAAATTTCCTTTTCTTTTTCGAGCACCTGGGCGGGGACGTCTTCGCGCTTCACATACAACGGATTTTGCGCGGCGATGTGCATGGCAATGTCCTTGACCAAAGCTTGAAATTCTGCGCTGCGCGCGGCGAAGTCGGTTTCGCAATTCACTTCGACCAGAACACCCAGTTTTCCTCCCGAATGAATGTACTGTCCAACTATGCCTTCGGCGGCGATTCGGGAGGCTTTCTTTTGCGCCGAAGCCAATCCTTTTTTACGGAGAATGACGATAGCCTGTTCCATATCTCCCTTTGCTTCGACAAGGGCGTTCTTGCAATCCATCATTCCAGCGCCGGTCTTTTCCCGGAGTTCTTTCACATGTTTCGCGCTAATTTCCATAAGTTTCCTCTCAGCTTATCAGACAGAAAAATAGCCACAAAAAGCGGAGAAAATTCGGGGTCAGACGGGTGAATTCCCTATTTTGTTTCAAGAGACTTTAATCGCAAATAGGGAATTCACCCGTCTGACCCCGAATTTTTCCTTTTTGTGGCTATTCGTCTCGTCTCTACATCATTGCGGCTTCGTTTGGGGTCTCCACGACTTCCTCGCCGCCGGCAAGGCGTGTCCGTTCGGCCTTCGCGCGGTCGAAAGGCGCTACGACGCCCTCAGTTTCGCCTGCTTCGGTTTGGGGCGGCGGCGCGGCCGCCGCGTCCTTGTTCACCGCGTGCCCTTCGATAACGGACTCCGAAACTTTCGACGCGAACAATCGGATGGCGCGTAGCGCGTCATCATTGCCAGGGATGACGTAATCAACGACATCGGGGTCGCAATTGGTATCCACGATTGCGATCACAGGAATTCCGAGACGGCGTGCTTCGGCGACGGCGATCTCTTCATTCTTGGAATCGATGACGAACATAGCATCCGGCAGGCCGGTCATATTCTTGATGCCTGCGAGGTTTTTCTCGAGCGCCTTGCGTTCCCGTTCCAATCGGGTGACTTCTTTCTTGGGCAGCAGCTCATAACGGCCATCGGTCGCCATGGCATCGAGTTCTTTTAACCTCTTAATGGACTTCTGGATCGTCGTGAAATTCGTCAGCAAGCCGCCCAGCCAGCGCTGATTCACAAAAAACATGCCGCAGCGCTGTGCCTCTTCGGCTATGGCATCCTGGGCCTGGCGCTTGGTTCCCACAAAGAGAATTGTTTTCCCTTGGGCTGCGAGTTCGGTAACGAATTGTGTTGCTTCTTTAAACAGGCGGAGTGTCTTCTGAAGATCGATAATGTAGATTCCGTTACGCTCACCGAAAATGTATTGCTTCATCTTCGGATTCCATCGCTTCGTCTGGTGTCCAAAATGGACGCCAGCCTCCAAAAGTTCCTTCATCGTAATAGACGCCAAATAAACCTCCCTTTCCAATTTGAGACTATTTAAGTCCCGCAAAGGACAGTGTCGACTCCACGAGAACGGGACTTAGTGACCAAAATCGCCGGTGGGGGGGCGATCCCGACTGGCGATAACCAAACATTTACCGCTTCGAGAACTGGAAGCGTTTTCGCGCTCCCGGTTGTCCGTACTTCTTACGCTCCTTCATGCGCGGATCGCGGGTAAGAAATCCTTCTTTCTTTAATATCCCGCGCAACTCGGTGCTGAATTCTACCAGAGCGCGAGCGATGCCGTGTTGTACGGCGCCCGCCTGTCCATGCGAGCCGCCGCCGTCTACCCTCACCAGGACGTCAAATTTATTCAGGGTGTCGGACGCTTCCAATGGCCGCTTGACCAGCATCCGGTGGGTTTCATCGCAGAAATATTGTTCTAAAGCTCTGTCGTTGATTTTGAAGTTGCCCGTTCCAGGCCGAAGAATCACACGGGCCGTCGATGTTTTTCTGCGGCCCGTGCCATAGTGCTGAACTGAACTCAATTAACCTCCATCCGTTCGGGCTGCTGCGCTGTATGCGGATGCTGTTCCGCCAGGTAAACTTTCAACCGCTTTACGAGACGCTTGCGAAGCTTATTCTTGGGCAACATACCGAGAACGGCCTCACGAATCATTTTGTCCGGTCTTGTTTCAAAAACCTTGCGGGCGGCAATTTCTCTCAACCCCCCGGGATATCGAGTGTGCCACCGATAGACCTTTTTATCGAGTTTTTCGCCTGTGAGTTTTATCTTCTCGGCATTGATAATGATGACATGATCGCCGCTGACCAGAAAAGGAGCATACTGAGGTCTATGCTTTCCGGATAAAATCGTTGCTGCTCTCGTTGCGACGCGTCCAAGGACTTGACCCGCCGCATCGATCACGTACCATTTGTCCAAAGCGGCAAATTCGCCAGCGGTTAAAAATCGTGTAGACATACTAAGACCCTTCGAGCAACCAATGGTCAAAAGTCCCATACTAATAGGAGCGCTTACAGCATGTCAAGGAGTCCGGGGTTCGTCATTCTCATGGGGTTAGCATCTTTTTTAGTAATCTACGATACCGGCAGTCAGGCGGCACAGGCAAGTTCCGTTGCAGATCTTCTCCTCAAGGATGAGATCCAGCAGGCAGAGGCCCTACTCGACAAGCAGCCTAGAACTGCCCAGTCGGTGGCGCTGCGCGGCGAAATCGAATTCCGCAGGGGGAATTTCGAGAGGGCCGGCGAATCATATAAAGAAGCTTTGCGGATGGACGCGAAGAATGCCCGCGGACATTTTGGGCTGGGCAAGCTCGCCATGGGCAAAGTAAAGGCCAAAGAAGCGGTGGAAGAGATGAAGCGGGCCATTGAACTGGACCCGAAGGAACCGCTCTATCATCTGTATGCGAGTGAGGCCTGGGCAATAGACAAGAACTATCTCGAGCAGCGTAAGCAGCTCGAAGAATATCTCCGCCTGAATCCCAATGACCCGGAACGAGTCGTCGAAGCAAAGGCTGGCCTGGAGATGCTCAAGGCATTGGGTACAACCGACGTTGCAGTTGTTACGGCTCCTGAAAATCCTGTTCCCATCCGGGTGCGAAAAGCTCTGAATCTGATCTTCACGCAACTCACTCTTAACGGTCGCGGTCCCTACAATTTCGCAGTCGATACCGGCGCCACACAGACGGTCCTCAGCGAAAAGCTCGTCGCTGAACTGGGACTCCAGCCGATCGCGTCGACAGTGGTGTACGGCATCGGCGGCGCAGGAAAAGTGGACACCAATCTTTATGGGGTGAAGGAAATCGCCGTGGGCGACGTGAAGATCAAGAACATACCCGTGGGTACTTTCAATGATCCGTTGGTTTCGCAGCTTGCGGATGGGATCTTGGGAACTGCTGCTCTTTCGGACTTCATTATCACCGTTAACTATCCAGCCAACCAACTGGAGCTGTCGCGTAAAAGGCAGCCGGCGACCGCTACGACCGAGGTCTTGCCCGCGTGGTATTTCAGCAATCTGCTGCTTGTGCCGGTAAGCGTGAACGGAAAGCAGGGAAACTTCATCGTCGATACAGGCGCTGTCACCACGGTCCTCTCACACAACATGGCTGCGCAGCTCGGCATCAATCAAAATACGCCCGGAGCCAAGATCGACTTAGGGATCGCCGGTGTCGGAGGATTCGAAGGCATCGTGTTGAAAGTTCCGAACGTGACATTCAAGACAGCCAAGAACACCGAAACCTTTCCCCAGGTCGTCGCGATCGATCTCAACCTAATTTCAAAAATGATCGGAACCGAAGTCGCCGGCGTAGTTGGATATGATTTTTTTTCGGAATACAAACTTAGTCTCGATTATTACGGCGCAGAGGTGCGGTTGTCGAAATAGGAATAGCCACAAAAAAGGCGCTCTGTAGGGGCGGTCTGTGACCGCCCGGGCGATCATAGGAGCTGTGAAAAAATGAACGGAGTCCAGAACTTGTCAAATGTCGAATGTCTGTTGTGCGATGTTTAATGTAATTGTCAAAACACCAGATGACCTACTGACCAAACCACCAAATCCTCAATGGGAAACGATTTAGTCATCAGGTCATTTCGTGAAATCGGTAACCACGTAGCCTGCCGCGAAGTAGCTCTGGCAAGCCTCGCGTATGCGATCCTGCCAGGCTTTTGCGCTGAGAATATCCGTTCTTCGTAGTTCGTTAATGTTTGCAGGAATTTCGAGCAAGACCTGGTCAGAACCGGTGGACTTCGCCCGATCCGCCTTCAGACGCCACTCCGCCACAAAACGATCGGTCGGCAAACCTTGGTGCAGCCGGCTGGTGGAATGGCCGTAAACATTTTCTTCATATTCCCTGACGATAACTCCCAGTTTGCGAAGATTGAAATGAGCGTTGAGGGCTTGCAACGGATCGAATGTCCAATGGATCTCATCGATTCCCTCAGCTAGCGCCTCCTCGCGTTGCCGAAGCTTTAATCGCAGTCCGACACCTCGGTTTTGATATTCCTGAGCCACCGCCGTCATGTGCGACCACCAAAACAACTTTTCCTGTGACCTCCGTCCGAGATTCGCCATCGCAAATCCAATCAGCCGCTGGGCCGGATCTTCCGCGACAAGCACAGCGCCACCAAACCGGTTCGCGATCATCAGGATCGGCACTGCCGCGAGATCCGCAGGATCTGCGTAACCCCAGACCTGTTTCTCCAGCTCGACGATCATCTGATAATCCTCCACGCCGCGTGCGCGGCGGATCTGCACATCGACTTCCTTCATGGCCTCGAAATAGAATACTAATGCATGCCGCAGTTCAAGCAGATCCTCGAAGATGCCGCTAACAGCGGAAACGCCAATCTGAACAGATGATCACGGAACGACGCAACCCCCGCTCTGTCGATATCGATCTTCTTCCGACGGAACGCGTCCTCAAAATCATCAACGCCGATGACGCACTCGTCGCGAATGTAGTCGCATCAGCGATCCCTCAGATAGCGAAGGTTGTCGAGACCGCGGCAGAGTGCATCCGCAGTGGTGGGCGCATCATCTATATCGGGGCAGGGACCAGCGGACGGCTCGCCATCCTCGATGCTGTCGAAATTCCGCCCACGTTCAGCACGCCGCCGGAATGGATACAAGCCGTCATGGCTGGTGGTGCCAAAGCACTCCCACATGCCATTGAAGGAAGTGAAGACGATCGCGCAAGGGCCGCCGCGGAGCTGAAATCGAAGAAGCTCACCAAGGACGACCTTGTGATCGGGATTGCCGCAAGTGGAAATACACCATACACCCACGCTGCCATCGAATTTGCGAAAAGCAAAGGTGCGAAGACTGTTGCGGTGGTTTGTGTCGAAAACAGCCCGATGTCCAAAACGGCTGATCTCACGATACAGACTTTAGTCGGCCCCGAGGTGATCACCGGCTCAACCCGAATGAAAGCAGGAACAGCGCAAAAACTGGTCCTCAACATGATCAGTACTGCGACGATGATCAGGCTCGGCATGACTTATAGCAATTGGATGATCAACCTCAGCATGACCAACAATAAACTTCGAGAGCGCGGCATGCATGTTCTCCAAGAGATTTTGGGCGTGCGACGGGATGAAGCGGCCCGGTTGGCCGAAAACTCCGGTTCGAACTTGAAGGTGGCTGTGATCATGGGCGCCAGCGGATGTACGAAGGAAGAAGCGCAGAAACGACTCAGAGACGCGAAGGGAAATTTGAGGACTGTTATCAGCCACTTCGGAACCGGTCGTGAATAGAATAGGAACAGTTTGATCGTAATCGAAGCCGGCGTTTTGTTGACGCCAGTAACAAGATTTCAGCCCGGGCGATTGATCATCGACGGAACCTCGATCACAGATGCGGGTTCTGCAACTACCGTACGGGTTCCTTCCGGTGCCCAGCGTGTTGAGGCGTCACAAATGCTGGTTGTTCCCGGTTTCATTGAACCTCACATTCACGGTTGTGGCGGAGCCGATGTGATGGAAGGCACCTACGAATCCCTAAACGTGATGAGCCGCACTCTATCGAAGCATGGAACAACATCCTTCCTGGCAACGACCGTGTCATCTCCTCCCGATGTGTTGACAGCGGCTATCGAAAAGCTGGGTGCGCTCATCCCCAGGTCCTTTGATGGAGCGCAGCCGATTGGAATCCATCTCGAAGGCCCGTTCATTAGTACGGCGAAGCGTGGAACGCATAGAGCTGCGAACGTGATCGCTCCCGATGTTGGATTGTTGGAAAAGTGGATCCGCGCAGCGAACAAGACGCTGCGCCTGGTCACTTTGGCACCGGAATTACCTGGTGCCGATGAATTGGTGCCGCTTGCCAGAGAACAGGGCGTTTCGCTAGCTATGGGGCATTCCAACGCAACTTTTGAGCAAGCGAGGTCGGCGGTCGAACGCGGTTTTTCTTACGCCGTTCATACGTTCAATGCTATGCGCGCATTCTCACACCGGGGATCGGGAATTGTGGGTGAAGTACTGGCCGACGATCGCATCTTCGCGGAGATCATCCCGGATGGTGTCCATGTCGACCCCGCGGTCGTTCGCCTGTTCGGGCGCGCGAAGGGGAAAGAGCGCGTGCTGCTTGTGAGCGATGCTATTAGTGCGACCGGCATGCCCGACGGCCGCTATGTTCTTGGCGGGGATACCGTCGAAGTCGTTAACGGTGTTTGCCGCGATGGGGAAGGCCGGCTGGCGGGGAGCACGCTGACCCAGGAGATTGCGCTGCGCAATTTTGCCGAGTGGACTGCCTGGTCCATCGAAGATGCGCTCCTCGGCTTGACGCTGAACCCGGCGCGAGCGCTCCGCTTGGAAAAAAAAGGAGTCTTGGACGCCGGAGCAGACGCTGATGTCGTACTCATGGATCATAGTTTCCGAGTCATGAAAACCTACGTAAAAGGTAAATTGGTGTTTGATCGTTTATGGACAAACTAAGAATCAAAGGAGGCCATCGCCTCGAAGGCCAGGTGCGAATCAGCGGCGCAAAAAACTCGGCATTGCCGGCGATGGCCGCATGTTTACTGACTCCGGATGAAGTCGTTCTAGAAAACATTCCGCTGGTGAACGACATCTTCACCACCCGCCGCTTGGTCCGGGAACTTGGCGTAGCCGTGGAGTTCGAACCTGACCATTCCGCAAGATTGAAGGCCGAGAAAATCCTCTCCCATGAAGCGCCGTATGACCTTGTTAAAACAATGCGCGCTTCTGTTCTCGTGCTCGGGCCTCTTCTTGCACGGACGGGATATGCGCGAGTTTCTTTGCCCGGCGGCTGCGCCATCGGAGCACGCCCGATCAATCTTCACATTAAAGGATTCGAGAAATTGGGCGCGAGTGTGCGCACCGAACATGGCTATGTGGAGGCCGCCGCCGCTCGCCTTAGGGGATCCGAAATTCTCTTCGACAAGATTACAGTGACAGGCACGGAAAACGTCATGATGGCGGCTGCGCTGGCTGATGGCAGAAGTGTCCTTCAGAATGTAGCTTGTGAAGGAATTAAAAGGAACCACGCATCGCATTATTCCGGATCGGATCGAAGCCGGAACGTTTCTGGCGACGGGAGCGATTACGAATGGCGAACTCGAGTTAATCGATTGCAACCCGAGCCATCTTTCCAGTGTTACCGAAAAACTTCGCGAGACCGGCGTGAACATCGAGACAACGGGTCTGGGTCGCATGAAGGTTCGCGGCAGTGAAGACCTGCGCGCTGCAGACGTGGTTACCAAAGAATATCCGGGATTTGCCACCGACATGCAGGCCCAATATATGGCGCTTATAACGCAGGCAGCCGGCACTTCCGTTATTACCGAGGACATTTTCGAAAACCGGTTCATGCACGCAAGCGAACTCATGCGTATGGGCGCCAACATCCGCATCGATGGGGCGCGCGCGATCGTGACTGGAAAAACCCGCCTGAGCGGCGCCACCGTCATTGCGTCGGACCTGCGTGCCAGCGCATCTTTGGTCGTTGCCGCGCTTGTGGCTGATGGCATTACGGTAGTCGATCGCGTCTACCACCTCGATCGCGGCTACGAGAAAATCGAAGAGAAACTCCGCTCCCTGGGCGCTCAGATCGAGCGTCTAAAATGAGAGTACTTGCGAGAATGTAGGAAACTTATTACTAAAACTTTGGAGGAGCGATTATGGCTAAGAAAACAAATAGACGCGAGTTTGTGCAGGTAGCCGGACTGGCGGCGTCGGGATTGATGGCGACTGCAGGTCCGATCGCTGCGGCCGTTCCTGTATCGCAGGCGCGACCGGCGCCGAGAACAATGGGTGCACGCTTCCGTGCATTATTGAATGGGCCCGAGCCGTTAATATGCCCCGGCGCTTATGATGTCCTTACGGCACGTCTGGTTGAACTTCACGGGTTCAAAGGGGCGTTTATCGGCAGTAGCGTCGTTAATCAGGCTATGCTTGGTCTGCCCGACCAGGCGGTCGTAACCGTATCCGAGATCATCGACTACGACGGTATCATCGCCTCCAACGTGGATATTCCCGTGCTTGCGGATGTGGACGACTTTGGTGCCACTCCTCTGAACGTTTACCGTTTCGCCAAAGAGGCTGAAAGACGAGGGATCGGCTGCGCGGCGTTCGATGACCGAATGCCGATCAACCGCGCCACCGGGTATGCGGTTCCGGGTGTCTACCCCAAGGCTCGGATGATCGACAATATTCATGCCGCGGCCGACGCGCGTACGGATATGGTTCTTATCGCGCGCTGTCTTGCTCCGACTCCGAACAGTTCCTACACCGAGATGCTTGACCGGGCCGTCGCGTATGCGGAGGCTGGTGCTGACGCTGTGTGGCTTGGATTGCCGAGCGCGCAAGACTACGTAAGGGCTGCCGACATGATCAAGAAGCCCCTTATGACGACGATCGGCGGCCGGAACATGCCGGCGACGGCAGCCGCCATGAAGGCAGCTCGAATCGTCGTGGGTAATGCGCCGAGTATGGTAAACATTGCGTTGGGCGCCATCGACAAAGCTTTGGCCGAATTGAAGACCACAGGACAAATGACTGCAGCGGAAAAGGGGTCTCTGAGCCGGGAGACCTCGGCGAAGGTTGAGCAAGTTGAAGAACTCAACGCGCGCTCGCGGAAATATAACCTTCCCAGCGCCTCGGCCCCGGAACGCTAGTAGTCGAGATCAAACGCGCACCGGTTACTCTCCCGGGAATCGAAAATGACCGCAACGCGTGACCACATGGATTGAGATCCGTCTTCAGGCACTGTGTTCCAGAGGAACCGCTTTAGGATTTCGAAAAACTTTGAGGAGGACTCATGGAAAAGAAGCCGCATTTCCGGCCCGAAGGTTTCCACACAGTCAATCCGTATCTTGTCGTAAAGGGCGCAGCTGGCCTGCTCGACTTTGTCAGAAAGGCATTTGGCGCCGAAGAAGTCGGTCAAGCATTCAAAGGTCCGGATGGTGCCATAATGCATGCAGCCGTCCGAATTGGTGACTCGATCATCGAGGTTGGCGATAGTCCGGGCGAGCCAATGCCAGCATGCCTGCACATGTACGTCGAAGATCCGGATTCGACGTACCGTCGCGCAATCCAAGCGGGCGGCACCTCCCTTCGAGAGCCCGAAACCGCGTTTTACGGAGATCGCACCGCCGGCGTGAAGGATCCCTGCGGTAACCAGTGGTGGCTTGCCTGCCGGGTTGAGGACGTTTCGCCGGAAGAGATGGAACGACGAATCAAGGCGCACTCCCGGTGACATGCCGGCTCAGCGTCAGCCAAATTAAGTCGACTCTGGAAGACGCGGGCTCTATCACCAGATAATTACTTCACAATGATCCGCTCATCGAGAACAGGTGATAAAACGCGTCGGGCCTTGATGTAGTCGACGAGAACGTCGCGGAGCAAAATGCCGGTGTCCTTAATATCGGTTCCTTTGGCGAATTCGGTAAAGCCATCGCCGCCGGCCAAAACGAAATCATTCGTCGTGATGGAATAAAGCTTGGAATCATCCACTGGAGTTCCATCGGTCAATAGCAGTGAAGCGACCTGCTTGCCTGCCGGATTTTTCGTATCGAATTGCACGCGAATCCCGCTGATAGCAACCATTCCGATTGAAGATACCAATCCGTGCTCCAGCGTCTTTTTAAGCTGAGATCCCGTCAGTTTCAAGGTAATAAGGGTATTTTGGAACGGCAGAACTTCGAAAGCGTTTCCCCAAGTGACAGAGCCTTTAATGATTCGCGCGCGTATACCTCCAATGTTCTGAAGGGCGATTTGAGTCTTTCCCTTTTCGCGAAAAGCATCGGCCACAAGATCTCCCAACGCTGACTCTCCGGTCCTTGAATACATCAGATCATCTGTGGCTTCGCCGATGATTTCGCCCATCTTCGCGTTCACTTTTTCTTGAAACGGTTGAAGGATCTTGACGACATCGAGCTCAGCCTGAACATCTTTGACTGGAATCAGTCGGGCATCCATCCGGACCAGTTTTTTATTCTGAAATTCCAGGTCAACCCGTCCGACGTTGCGCCCGGCAACTCCCGTTTTCGCGACCAGAGTTTGGCCCAACCGTATTGGGCCAAGCGCTTCATGGTTATGGCCGCCGATGATGAGCCGAATCTCCGGAAAAGCGCTCGCGAGCCGCTGTTCCTCCTCATCCTCGAGATGAACGGTTGCGATAATGACATCTGATCGCTTTCGAACTTCCGGCAGGAGTGTTTCGACACTCTTCACGATATCGAAGACTTTGACCCCTACGACGTCGTTTGGATGGCTCAGTGTTTTAACTCGTTCTGTGGTGAGGCCAATAATTCCGAATCGAATCCCTTGCGAAGAGATTATTGCGTATTTTTTAATTCCAGGAACAGGCGCTGCTATGTTTGCGGACAAGATAGGAAATCGGGCTTGGCGAATCAGCATGCGAAGCGCAGGTTGACCGTAATCGAATTCGTGATTGCCTATCGTGCCGGATGTGTATCGGATCTGGTTCATGGACGCGATCGTCGGGACACCCCGGAACTCGTCGGCAAGAAAAGTTCCGGTACTGAAATCGCCGGCATCCAGAACGAGGTCGGGCTTTGCGCGTCGAATGATAGCGGCAATTTCCCCCATTCCCCCGATTCCAGCCCGCGGCAGAAGCTGCCCATGAATGTCGTTCGTGTGCATGATCACGACATGTGTGGGCGCCTGCGCCGCAAGCCATAGGCCCGCCGCGGGCGCGAACAGCACAAGGAGAAATGCGCCAAATTTTCGCATTGCGATAGAATTTTACGACATGAGAAAACTGATCGCGCTTCTTTGTGTATCTCTTTTAGCGTTGTCGACGGCCGCGCAGCAGAAGAACGGGAATCTCTTTCCGTATAACTACGCGATTGACGACCTGGACAACGGCCTTCGTCTTGTAACCATTCCGACGGATTTTCCGAACATGATCGCCCTGTACATCGTCGTGCAGGCCGGCTCACGGAATGAAATCGAGCCGGGCAAGAGCGGTTACGCGCATCTGTTCGAGCACATCATGTTTCGCGGTAGCGAAAATTATAGCCCCGAACAGCGTGACCGTATCCTAAAGAAGGCCGGGGCGGAATCGAACGCGACGACAACCGCGGATCGCACGACCTACTACGAGACATTCTCAAAGGAGGATCTCGAATCCGTCATGAAATTGGAAGCGGACCGTTTTCAACGGCTGAAATATCCTGAGTCCTCTTATAAGACCGAATCGCTGGCAGTTCTGGGCGAATACAACAAGAACAGCGCGGATCCCACCGAAAAGCTGGAGGAAGTTTTGCACGAGACTGCCTTCACAGCGCACACGTATCGGCACACCACGATGGGCTTCTTGAAAGACATTCAGGACATGCCAAACCAGTACGACTACAGCCTCCAGTTTTATAACCGGTTTTATCGGCCCGAACACACAACGATCACATTGGTGGGAGACGTCACGCATGACAATGCCCTTGCCCTCGCAAAGAAATACTTTGGAGAGTGGAAGAGCGGAAATTACAGGGCGAACATGCCTTTGGAACCCGCCCAGACAGAGCCACGGCATGCGAGCGTGGCGTGGGCCGCGCCGACGCTGCCGTGGATAGCGGTTGCTTTCAAAGGTCCTGCATATTCGGACGAGAAGAAGGACAAAGCCGCACTGGACCTGCTCTCACCGATGGCATTTGGTTCCAATTCCGAGTTGTACCAGCGGCTGGTGCTGAAGGAACAAAAGGTCGACGAGTTGGACGTCGCCTTCGGCAATCATCCCGATCCCGAACTCTTTACCATTTGGGCTCGTATCAAAGATCCTAAAGATATCGATTACGTGCGCGATCAAATCCTTGCGACGTTCGAACGTTTCACGAAACAAACCGTTGATCCGGGAAGGCTCGAGGCGACACGGTCCCGAATCCGTTACAGCTTCGCTCTACGCATGAACAGTTCCTCGGCAATCGCGAATGCCGTCGCGCAGTACATTGGGCTGCGAAGGACGCCGGAAACCATCA
>WNGK01000161.1_pt1 | contig 61462 bp, 59 predicted proteins | sample 5400601 | NCBI WGS metagenome assembly WNGK01 (sample SAMN13153376, study PRJNA577476) | soil metagenome | isolation source: 60 cm soil or saprolite under Garry oak tree replicate 1 | place: USA:California | collected 2016-06-15
CTGATGATGTCCCTGGGAGCCATCGTGATCATCGGTGTGCTCATGGGGGGCGTCCTGTTCGTGTCGACCCAGGACTACCGCATCGGCGGCAACACGGTGCGCTCGACGCGCGCCGCCGCGGCCGCTGAGCTGGGGTTGAACCGCGTCCCGTTCGCGTGGAATCTGGCGAACAATCAAATGCAAACCGGGGCCACGCTCAACATGTCGTTTACCGCGCCCCGCGGCGCCACCGCCAATGTTATCATCACGCACCTCGGCGGGCCGTTCTTCTGGGTGGTCTCCGAAGGCTACGCGGGAAACATGGGAAGCCAGGCCTCCGGGCGGCGTCGCTACGGCACGCTGTTCCGACTCGACGTGCCGCAGATGAACATCCTGGGCGCCATCACGACCCAGGGCAATACCACGGTGAACGGGAACGTCAGCGTGAATGGGAACGACGCGGCCCCTGCTGGATGGGCCGCTTGCGGCCCCACCGGCGCGAACATGGCCGGCGCGGCGATATCGCCCACCACCACGGCCACGGTCAACGGGAGCGTCACCCTCAACGGGAACCCGCCGGTGCTCACCACTCCCGCCGCGGGCGACACGAACACGTACTTCAACTATGGGAACTCGAACTACCAAGCGCTCGCCGCGGGGGCGAACCTCACCTATCCGGGCGGTACGCTGCTCACCGGCGTGGGGCCCATCGCGGTCGGCGCGGTGTGCCAGGCCAGCGCGACCCCGGCCAACTGGGGCGACCCGAACCGCGCCGCGCCGGCGGGAGCGTGCGAGTCCTACTTCCCGACCATTCACGTGCTGGGAGACCTGAAGGTCACGACGGGTCGCGGTCAGGGCGTCCTGCTGGTCGACGGTGATTTCACGGTGGCCGGCGGCTTCGTGTTCACGGGCGTGGTCATCGCGCGAGGGGGGCTCAAGATGACCGGGACCGGAAACAAGATCACCGGAGCCGTGATGGCGGCGAGCGTCCAGGTCAACGACGACGTCTCGCTCGCCGGGAACACGTCCCTGCAGTACTCCTCCTGCGCCCTTACGGCCGCGCTGTCGGCGTCGGCCTACCCCAAGCAGGCCATTCAGCGCGCCTGGGTGGATATGTACTAACACCTAGACGCACAGACGCGTAGACGCGCAGGTAGACGCACAGACGCGTGGACGCACAAACGCAACAGATGCGCAGACCCGTAGACGCGCAGACGCAACAGAGGTGAGCAGGCTGGAGGGGGCAGAGGGTTCTCTGCTCCCTCTTTGCTATTCTCCGCTGTGCGTCTGCGCGTCTAGCTTATGCCTGGCCTGGTATCTTATCGTCCCATATGCCAGCACCCTCCGGTGAACGCGCGACCCTGTCGCGCGACCTCGCCGATTTCCTGATCGAGCTTTCGATCGCCCTGCACAAGCACTCCATGTATCCCGAAGGGCACCCGTCGCTCGCGCCGGCGGCCGCGGGCGTGACCCGGCGCGCCGCGCTGCTGCTCGAGGACCGAGCGACGGTCTCGCTTGGCGTGGCCCGCAACCAACTCGTGATCGAGGGTGTGGCAACCGACCCCAAGCATCCCGTGCTGCGGGAGCTCGCCGCCCGGCTGCATCGTCACCACCTGGGCGCCATCACGTTCCGACGCGGCGTGGAGGAGGGCGAGGTGGCCGATGCGCTGCGGACGCTCGCCGTCGAAGCGGAACGGACCGGGCAGCCGCTGGGCCTGGGCGACCGGGACCGCCTGGCGGCGTGGCCGCACGTGCAGCTGCATGCGCTCACGTACGAGCGTCTGGAGCTCACGGACGAGGGCGGCCCCGCTGCGGGGGAAACAGATGCGCGGGCCGCCCAGTTGTGGGTGGGCTTGGCTCGGGCCGCCCTGGCGACGGCCCCGGAAGACACGCGGCCCACGCCCATGGAGCCCGCGGTTATCGCGCAGGCCATCGACGAGCACTCGAAGGCCGGGGGGGGAGGGGGGGCCGCCGCGTACGATCAGGTGATCGTCGGCTACCTGCTGCAGATCGCCGCCGAGCTGAAGAGCGCGGGCAGCACAGAGGCCGCGGCCCTGCGGCGGCGGACGTCGCGCCTCATTCGCACGCTCAAGCCCGACACGCTACAGCGACTGGTGGGGATGGGAGGGGACTTGGCGCAGCGGCGTCAGTTCGTCTCCGACGCGGCCGACGGCATGGCGGTGGATGCGGTGCTCGACATCCTCAAGGCCGCCGCCGAGACCTCGCACGCCACCATCTCACACTCGCTCGTGCGGCTGCTCTCCAAGCTCGCGGTGCACGCGGAGGCGGGCGCCGCCCCCGTACGACCGCAGGCGGACGCGGCGTTGCGCGAGCAAGTCCAGCAGCTCCTGGCGGGGTGGACCCTCCCCGATCCGAACCCCGGAGCGTACGGCGAGGCGCTGCAACGCATGGCGCGGGCCGCGCCGGCGGGGACACCGCGCATGGATCACCATGCGACCGAGCCCGATCGTCTCGTGGCGATGGCCCTGGAGATCGGGACGATGGGGCCGCGTCTCCCGGCGGCGGTCGCCCGTGTGGTAGCCGAGGGCCGGCTGGCGCAGCTGCTCGACGCGCTGGAGGGCGGGGCGGCCGACACCGCCGCCGCGGCGACGGTCCGGGCGCAGATCGCGACGGCGGCCGCCGTGCAGCGGATCGTCGCCCGCGAGCCGGTCGACTTCAAGCTGCTCGAGCGGCTCGTGCCGCTCGTGGGCACGGCGGCGGCGCCGCCGTTGCTCGATGCCCTTGCGGTGGCGGAGTCGCGCGGAGCGCGGCGCGGGTTGCTCGCACAGTTGGCGAAGATGGGCGCCGAGATCGCGCCGCTCGTGGTGGCGCGGCTCGACGACAGCCGCTGGTACGTGACGCGCAACCTGATCGCCCTGCTGGAGGAGCTCGGCCCCCCTCCGGCGGGGTTCTCGGCCGCCCCCTACATGCGACACGCGGACGCGCGGGTGCGCTGGCAAGCGGTCAAGCTGCAGCTGAAGCGGCCCGACGAGCGGGACGAGGCGCTCGTCACCGGGCTGCGCGATCAGGACCCGCGCACGCTGCGGCTCGCGCTGAGCATCGCCGTGGCGTTGCAAGCCTGCCCCGATGCCGCCGTGCCCTTGTTGGTGAATCGGGCTACGGATCGCACGCTGCCCGGCGACTTGCGCGCGCTGGCCGTGCGTTGCCTGGGGTACACCAGGGCACCGGCCGCGCTCGAGACGTTGCTGCAGATCACGGCGGGCGGCCGCACCCTGTTCGGCCGCGAGAAGCTGCCGGCCAGGTCGCCCGAGGTCCTGGTCGCGCTGGCGGCGCTCGCGACCGGGTGGCGCCGGGATCCGCGGGCGCACGCCCGCCTGCTCATCGCGGCCGCGTCGCCCGACGGCGAGATCCGCAACGCCGCCGACCCACCGGCGAGCGGGTCGTGAGCAGCCCTGCAGGCTTCCTCAACGCGTTCGCCCACGCGTTGGCGGCGATGACCCTGTATCGCCCGGGCCATCCCGCCCGCGAGCGCGCGATCGACGAGGCGTATCGGGAGCTGAACGACCTGCAGGCGACCGAGGCACAGCCGCTGTTCACGTTCCTGGGCGATGAGATCGTGTTCGGGCGGCTGCCGCTGCGCGAGCTCAAGGCATGGGACTGGGGACAGCGGCTGGCGCTCGCGGGGATCCAGCGCCTGGAATTCTCGGATGCCGTGAGCCGGGAGGAATTCGAGGAGTTCCTCGACGAGGTGCTCGCCCGCCTCACGCTCTCCGCCATCGACACGACGGAAGCGCGCCAGATGCGCCGTTCCAGCATCCGGTTCGGTGCGGTGGGCGTGCGCGGCGGGGATGAGCAGGTCGGCGCCGCGATCCCGACCGCCACGATCACCTATTCCCTGAGCGAAGAGGCGGACGCGGTCCGTTGGGTCCAGGAGGAAGTCCAGGCGCGGGGGATGCTGCCGCTCACCGAGGCGGAGGCGGTCGTACGCTCCCTGTCGATTGCGATGCACGGCGGGCGGCAGATCGTGATCCCGTTGCTGCAGCTCAAGGAGTTCGACCAGTACACCACGACGCATTCGATGAACGTCGCGGTGCTGGCGATGGCCCTCGCCGAATCGCGCGGGCTCTCGGGGCGGGACGTGCGGGCGTTCGGGGTGGCCGGACTGCTGCACGATATCGGCAAAGTGAAAATCCCGCTCGAGGTCCTCACCAAGCCGGGGCGCTTCTCGGACACGGAGCGGGCCCTCATGAACCGGCATCCCGCCGAGGGTGCGCGCATCATCCTCCGCGCCGAAGAAGACCTGGACCTCGCCGCCGTGGTGGCCTACGAGCACCACATCATGCTGAACGGGGACGGCTATCCCACGTTCCAGTTCCGGCGCGATTGCCATGAGGGGAGCAAACTCGTACACGTGTGCGACGTGTACGACGCCCTGCGCACCCACCGGCCCTATCGAGAAGCGTGGCCACAGTCGAAGACCTTGTCGTACATCGAAGATCGGGCCGGTACGGAGTTCGATCCCGAGTTGGCGGGTGCGTTCGTGCGGATGATGCGTCAGTGGGAGCCGCAAGTGGCCGTCATGACCGACGAGCGGACCGCCGTGCCCACGGCGGCCGAGGCGGGGGCCGGGCCCGCCCCAACCTGACCCATCCCCCTCGAGGATGGGTATGTTTGTATTGCTTCCTCCTTAGCTATGGTCGCTCGTGACGGTTCGACGTCTCGCTGTGCTCGTGCTGCTGTTCGGGATCGCTCCCGGCCTCTCCGCCCAGACGGCCCATGCCGGCCCGGGCGCCCGCGCTCGTCTCGAAGGGAAATGGCAGGCCAAGACCGAGGACGAGATTCGCAACATCATGGTCCGGACCGACAGCTCCGCCCAGTTCGGCGATCAGGTGGCACGCTGGCGGTTGGTAGGCGACAGCCTGTGGCTGACGCTGGGAGACGGGGTGTGGCAGGTGTACGGCATCAAGCTCGATGCGGAGAAGCTCACGCTGTCGGGGGGCGATCTCGAGAAGCCGGTGACGCTGCGCCGCGTGGGACCGGCCACCGCGCGCGCCGACTCCGTGGCCATCCCGCCGCCGCCGCCTCCCACCGAGCGCGCCTGGGACTGACCGGGGGGCGGCTCAGGGCGCTTCGCGGATGTTCGCGACGCGCCAGCCGTTCGGCGTCCGGATGAACCGGATCGTCTGGCGGAGGCGCGTTTCCCGCTGCGCGCCGCCGCCGGCCGGCACGTACAGGTAGACGGTCCGCACGGTGGCGTACGCCGTGTCGGCACGTGGGCTCAGCTGTTCGAGGGTGTATCGGGCGGTGAGCCGCGTGTAGCGCTGGAAGAAGCCCTGCCACGCCCCCACATCTTTCTCCGCCATGCCGGGCATCAGCACCTGCAGGTTCCCGACGCGCTCGCTCGACACCGCGCGCTCGAGATCCTGCAGCAGTACGGCAATCGCGGCGCGCGCCTCGGGTGGCTGAAGGGAGGGAGGAGCCACCCCGGCGGCCACGCCGACCTGCTCGGCGTCGAGCGCCGCCAGACGGGAGACCACGTAGTCCATCGCTTTGTAGAGCGAGTCCGCGCGCGCGAGCGAGGTTGCCGCGCGTCCCGCTTCGGGTCGCGTCGCCAGTGCGTGCACGACGGTTGTCGCGCGCGCGATGGCCTGCTCGGCCTCCTGCTGCAGCGTCTCCGCTTCGGCTTGCGCCTTGGCGTACTGGGGGATCGCCCCGAGATAGCCGCTCGCGGCCCGCGCGAGGTCGCCGGTGCGCAGGGCGCGCTCGGCGTTCTGTACGACCGCCTCGGCCAGAATCAGGGACGGCACGTTGTTCTTCATCGCGCCGGCGTGCCGGGCCCGGTCGCGGGCCGCGAGCGCCGAGTCGCGCTGGGCGACCAGCGCGGCGTTGAGATGCGCCGGCATCGGATACGTCAGCAGCTGGTCCAGCGTGGCACCCGTGAGCTCGGCGTCGGGCAGGGCCGCGACGGGGGAGGGGGAGCGCGAGACGTACAGGAGCACCAGCGCGGTGACCATCAATGCCGTCAGCACCGCGGCGCGCCACTTGATCGGCGCGTACGTGACGAGGCGCAGGACCGCCGACGGGATCGGCGTCCACCGCAGGCTGAGCCGCTCGGTGGTGTCGGTCGCCCCGGAGAGGGCGGCGCGGATGCTGAACAGCGCCGACTGCATCTGGCGCGCCGTCTCGTAGCGGTCCTCCGGCACCTTGTTGAGGGCTTTCCCGACGACGCGCTCGAGCGCCGCGGGGATCGACGGCGCCATGGTGCGGAGCGGCTTGGGGTCGGTGGTGAGCACCTGGTACAGCACGCCGTGCACGGTTTCCCCCGAGAACGGCTTGTGGTAAGCGAGCAGCTCGTACAGCACGCAGCCGACGGCGAAGATGTCGGCGGCCGGCGTGACCGCGCCGTTCGTGATCTGCTCCGGCGCCATGTAGGTCGGCGTGCCGACGATCGCGCCCGAGCCCGTCACGTCGGCCGACTGCAGGCGCGCGATGCCGAAGTCCATGATCTTCACCGAGCCGTCGGAGGCGATCCGCACGTTGGAAGGCTTGATGTCGCGGTGGATGACGCCGCGCTCGTGCGCGTAGGAGAGCCCCTGCAGCACCTCGATCACGATGTCGAGCTTCCGCTCGAGCGCGAGCGGCTCGCTCAGCGCGATCAGCGAGCTCAGGTCCCGGCCATCCACCAGCTCCATCGCGATGAACAGCTGGTCGTCCGACTCACCCAGGTCGTAGATCGTGACGATGTTCGGGTGTTGCAGCGCGCCGGCGGCCCGTGCCTCGCGCATGAAGCGCTCTTGCGCGTCGGTCGGGCGGCCGGCGCGCGACAGCAGCTTGAGCGCTACGTAGCGGCGGATGACGGAATCGTACGCCTTCCACACGACGCCCATCGCGCCTTCGCCGATGGGCTCGTGCAGCTCGAACTTCCCGACGCGTCGGTATTGCTCGGTTTGCGGCATAACCCGTGTGTCCACCGGAACTGAACAATGTGCGCGTTCCCCGGCCGAGGAGCAACGGGCCGAGCACAAAACTCAGCGCGTGGCCCAGTCATAAATCCGCTCCAGCATGGCCCGCGTGGCGTCGTCCACGACGACGTCGCGCCGCGGCAGCACCCGCGCGGCGATCTTCAGGAACCCGTCTCTGCTCATCCGGCCGCCGCCCCCGCCCCCGCCCCCGCCCCCCCCGCCCCCCCAGGCGAACGGGGGGACGTACTTGGGCGGCCGCACGCCGTCGAAGACGCTCGCCCCGGTGCCGATCACGGTCCCCGTACCGAGCAGCGTGCCGATCGCCGTCTTGGCATGGTCCCCGATGAGGCTGCCGAGCAACTGCAAGCCGGTCTCGAGTCGCGTCCCCGCGATCTCGAGGTGCACCCGACCGTAGGTGTTCTTCAAGTTCGACGTGATCGTCCCGGCACCGAGGTTCGCCCAGCGGCCGATCACGCAATGGCCGACGAAGCCGTCGTGCGCCTTGTTCGCGTATCCCAGGAAGACGCAGTTGGACAGCTCGCCGTGCGCGTTCGTCCGCGGGCCGATCGCCGACCCGCGCACCGGGCCGCCCAGCACGTGGGCGTTCGCGCCGATCCACAGGGGTCCTTCGAGCCGGGCCCCGGCCCGGATCTCGGCGCCGCTCTCGAGCACGACCGGTCCGTTCCGTACATCGAAGACGACGCCGGGTTCCACGGCGGCGTCGTGCAGGGTAATCGCGGCGGGATCGCCGAGCACGGTGCTCCCGGCGGGGAGCGGGTCACTGTCGCCGAGCAGGCCGCGCAGGTCGTCCGGGAGCAGCTGCTCGAGCGCGGGCACTAGGTCGTACACGCCGTGGAGCACGACGCCCGACACCTCGATCGCCGCCGCGTGCGGCTGGGGGCCATCCCACACGGCTCCCGGTCCGACTCCCCAGCCCACCGTGACGCCACCGCTCGTGAGGCGGAAGACGCCGTCCGGCAGCGCGGGAGCGAGCCCGCGCGGCGCGAAGGTCGACGAGCCGATCACGGCCGGCCCGGGGACGGGGCGACGGGCGGCTACGAGGGGGACGCCGGCCTCGGTGAACCCGGCGAGGTGGGGCAGGGCGAAGATGGTGACCGTCTCCCCGCCGACGAACGTTTCCCACCGCTCGCGGATCAGGTGCGCGCCGGCCCGCAGCTCGCACAACGGGCGTGCGCCGGCGAACGGCGCCCACGCGGGGGCGGGATCCGGATCGAGCAGGTAGAGCGCGTGGGTCACAGCCGCTGCACGAGCTCCTTCAAACGCTCGGCGCGGCCCGTAGGCATGACGAGCGTGTGGCCGTTCGCCCGCACGACCACCATGTCTTCCAGTCCGATGACGGCGACGTGCTCGCTCTCGGACCAGATCACCGAGCGGCGCACGTCGTCCGCCACGGTCGCCTTCCCAACCACCACGTTGCCGTGTGCGTCGGGCGTGCGGATGCGCAACAGGGCATCCCAGGAGCCGATGTCGTCCCAACCGAACGTCCCAGCCACGACCGCGAGCCGCTTGGAGCGCTCCAGCACGGCCACGTCCACCGCCACCGGCCGGACGGCGGCGAAGAAACCCGCGACGTCGCCTGCGGTGAGCGCCGGCCAGCCGGGCTTGAGCTCGCGTGCGTAGGCGCCCGCCTCGCCCAGAAAGCGCGCCACCCCCCACGCAAACAGCCCGGTGTTCCAGAGCGCGCCCTGGCGGCGCAGCAGCGCCGCGCGGGCGGGGGAAGGCTTCTCGAGAAAGCGCCGTACGGTGCGCGCGCCGCCCAGCGGCTTCGCGGGGATGATGTACCCGTAACCCGTCTCGTTGCGCGTCGGCTTCACTCCCACCGTGACGAGCACGTCGTACTCGGCCGCCACACCGAGCGCCTGCCGTCCGGCCGCGCGGAACGCGCGGTCATCGCGCACCGCCCAGTCGGCGTGCAACGACAGCATCTGGGCCCCGGGGTCTCGCTGCGAAATCCAATGCGCTGCCCACGTGAGCGCCGGTGCGGTGGACGCGGCGCGCGGCTCGGCCAAGATCTGCGGGCGCGGGATCTGGGGCACGACCTGCGCCACCTGATCGACCAGGAACGGCCCCGTGAGGATCAGGATCCGCTCCGGAGGGACGAGTCCGTCGAGCCGCTCCACCGTCTGGACCAGAAGCGGGCGGTCGCCGGCGAGCGGGAGCAGCTGCTTGGGCCGCTCAGCTGTGGAGAGCGGCCAGAAGCGGGTCCCCGACCCCCCGGCCAGGATGGCGGCCCAGACGCTCATCGCGGGTCTTGGGGACCCGAGGGACGGGGCGCGTCACCCAATATCGCCGCGATGCGCGCCGTGAGCTTGGTCGGGCTGAACGGCTTGGTGAGCAGCTCGGCGCCCAGGCCCTCCGCCTCTTCCAGAATGCGGTCTTCGCCCTCGGCGGTCAGCACGATGACGGGAAACGCGCGCGTGGCTGGGTCGGCACGCAGCTCACGCAGGAGATCGAGCCCGGAGCCGTCGGGCAAGTGGAGATCGAGGAGCATGGCGTCGAAAGGCGGCGCGCCGCCCTCGAGCGCGCGGCGCGCGTCGGCGAGCGTGCGGGCGATACTCACCAGGTAGCCGAGGCGTTCGAGGTGCGGGCGCAGCAACAACCCGATATGCGGCTCGTCGTCGACGACGAGGAGGTGCCGCCGGACGGGAGACAAGGCTGGCGACTCCGGGTTAGAGCAGGCCGGCGATCGCCGAACGGTGGCGGCGCAGGTCGTAAAGGAGGGCGCCCACATTGGTGGACGACCGCACCAAGACGACGAGCAAGGCGTCGGCGTTGAGGACGGAGACCACGGCGAGGCCGGAACCGAACTCGAGCACGCCGGTGCCGAATTCCCCGCGCCCTCCCGCTTGGCCCAGCTGCACCAACCCGTTGATGACCGATGGCAAGAGCGCGGCCACGTTCTCGGCGTCGACGCCGTCAGCCGCGCGGGCGTCGATCGGCAATCCGTCACGCCCCACGACCACCACCGCGTCGACGCCGCCGCGACGGGCGAGCGCTTCGACCACATCCCGGATTGTCGCCACGGCGGCCAAGCTAGGAATGGAAACAAGCGAAGTCAAGCAGCCATCGTGGGTTGACCCACTTGGACGCGGCGCGGTATCTTCCCCGCACCGAATGCCTTCCCACCGTCGCTTCGTCGCGCGTTCCGCCCGGGTCATCGGGCTAGCTCTCCTCGTCGCCGCGTGCGGCGACACGTCGAACCTCCCCGCTGCGTTCTTCACGAACGCCGTGGACACCGTGTCGCTGTATGCGCTGCGGGGCACGGACCTCAGGCTGCCTTCAGCCTACAGCCTCGAGGGCGCACAGCCGGTACTGATGCAGCAGACTACGGCGCTCGACTTCGCCTTCGACTTCGACTCGCTCGGCGCGCCCGCGCTGTTTCCCACGGGAGCGATCCATCTGGGCCAGTCGTCCGGCCTGCAGCGCTCGACGACGCCGTTCGACGCGATCAAGCTCGCACCGACCGGGGGCTACGTCTTCGACAAGCCGCTCGCGCTCGATACCGGGACGGTGGTGCTCGTGCGCTCGCGGCCGACGCCCTGCGTCGGCACGACGGTGTCGCTGTACGCCAAGCTGCGGGTGCTGGGCGTGGATTCGACGGCGCGCAGCCTGAGGTTCGAGATCCTGGTCGACCAGAATTGCGCCTACCGCGGCCTCGAGCCCGGACTCCCGAAGCAGTAGCGGTGTGATTGATCTCAAGCTGCTGCGCGCCTCGCCCCAGCAGGTGCGCGCCGCGCTCGCCCGGCGCGGCGATCCGACCGTTACGCGGCTGCTCGACGAGCTCGAGGCGCTGGACATGCGCCGCCGCGCGCTCACGGGCCAGCTCGACCAGCTCAAGGCGGAGCGCAACGAGGCCGCCAAGACCGACGCGCGCCTGATGAAGGAGAAGGGAGCGCTCCCACCCGACACCCGGGAGGCGCGCCGCGCGCTGGGTGGACGGATCGACGCGCTCGAGGCGGAGCTCAAGAGTGTCGAAGCGGCGCTCGAAATGAAGCTGCTCTACGTCCCCAACCTCCCCCTGCCGGAATTGCCGGACGGCGACGCGTCGCACAACAAGATCGTGCGTACGTGGGGCGAGCCGCGCCCGAAGGGCGGTAAGCCGCATTGGGAGATCGGGGAGGCACTGGGGATGCTCGATTTCGCGCGCGGCGCGAAGCTCTCGGGGTCGGGATTCCCGGTCTTTGTGGGCGCCGGGGCGAAGCTCGTGCGCGCCCTGATCAACTTCATGCTCGATCTGCACACTCGAGAGCACGGCTACGTCGAAGTCGAGCCGCCGTTCGTCGTGAAGCGCGAGACGATGCAGGGTACCGGCCAGGTCCCCAAGTTCGAAGACGAAGCGTACAAGACCGCGCCCGACGATCTGTTCCTCATCCCCACGGCCGAAGTTCCGCTCACCAACTTGCATCGCGACGAGATCCTCGACGGCGCCAAGCTGCCGCTCGGCTACACCGCCTACACCCCGTGCTTCCGGCGCGAAGCAGGGGCCGCCGGCAAGGATACGCGCGGTCTGTTGCGCGTGCATCAATTCGACAAAGTGGAGCTGGTGCGATTCACGCGTCCCGCCGATTCCGCCACCGAGCACGAGCTCCTGACGAGCCACGCCGAGACCGTGCTGCAGCGACTCGAGCTGCCGTATCGCGTCGTGCTGCTTTCCGCCGGGGATGTCGGGTTCACGAGCGCGAAGACCTACGACCTCGAGGCGTGGGCGCCGGGTGTGGGGCAGTGGCTCGAAGTGTCGAGCTCGAGCACATTCACCGACTTCCAGGCGCGGCGCGCCGGTATCCGCTATCGTCCGGCCCCGGGCGCGAAGCCGGACTTCGTGCACACCCTCAACGCGTCGGGCGTGGCACTGCCGCGCACCATCGCGGCGCTGCTCGAGGCGCGCCAGCAGCCCGACGGCTGCGTGACGGTTCCGGCGGCGCTCGTCCCCTACCTCGGGATGGAGCGCTTCGTGGCGCCCCCCTCCGCCGGTGGCCCGTAACGCCGCGCTTCGCCGGGCGGGTCCTCCCGTCGTGGCGGGGCTGGCGCTGCTGCTCGGCGGCATCACCATCTGGTACGCGTGGGTCGTGGCCCGCCACCTGCGCGACGACGCGCGGCAGACGAGCAGCCTGCTCGGTCGCGTGTTCGCCGGGCTGAACGATCCGCGCCCCGACGCCGCGACCGACGCCCTGCTCGATCTCGCCCGCCAGGTCCGCTCGCTCGGCATCGCCATCGTCGTGATGGACACCGCCGGTCACATCACCGCGCTCGACAACGCCCCCCCGCAGATCGGCGCCGACACCGCGCGGCTGCGGGCGTGGATCGCGGACCTCGACGTCGAGAACCCCCCGCTCGTGCAGCCCGGGGTGGGCACGATCCACTACGGCACGGGGACCGCGGCGCGGCGGTTCGCGAGTATTGCCGCGCTCGAAGGCGCCGTGCTCCTCTGCCTGGCGCTGCTCGCCGGATGGGCCTACCGCTCCCAGGTCGCCGCGGCGCGTGACCGGCTCTGGGTCGCCATGGCGCGGGAGTCGGCCCACCAGCTCGGTACGCCGCTCATGAGCCTCACGGGATGGATTGCCTACCTGCGGGAAAATCCGGGTACCACGGGGGCGGAGCTGGCGGAGCATCTTCAAGCCGATGCGGAGCGCCTCGAGCGGGTTGCCAAGCGGTTCGAGCGGATCGGCCGGCCGGCGCGCCGGGAGCCGGTGGGCTTGGGCGCCCTGGCCGAGCGGGTGGTGAGCTACTTCCGCCCGCGGCTCCCGACGCTCGCGAGCCCCGTGACGCTCGCGCTGCGCGCGACCGGGCCGGGCCCCACCGCGCTCGGCGATCCGGTGCTGCTCGAATGGGCGCTCGAGGCCGTGATCAAGAACGCGATCGACGCGCTCTCGGGACGCGGCGGGCGGATCGACGTGGCGGTGGATGCGGCGGCCCGTTCCGCGCGGCTGAGCGTCCGCGACGACGGCCCCGGCGTGCCTCCGGAGGTGCGGGCCCAGCTGTTCGAGCCGGGCGTATCGACCAAGCCGGGAGGGTGGGGCATCGGGCTGGCCCTGGCACGTCGCATCGTCGAGCAACAACACGGTGGTCGCTTGGTGTACCGGCCGGCCCCGACCGGGGAAGGGGCCGAGTTCGTGCTCGAATTCCCGCTCGTGAGCCCGACGTGACGGTCGCGCTCAATCCCCAGCAGGACGCCGCCGTCCGCCATCCCGGTGGCCCGCTGCTCGTGCTCGCCGGCGCCGGGTCGGGCAAGACGCGCGTCCTCACGGCCCGGATCGCGTATCTCATCCGCGAGCGGGGCGTGGCGCCGTCGCGCATCTTCGCCGTCACGTTCACGAACAAGGCGGCGGGGGAGATGCGCGCGCGGGTGGCCGCGCTGCTCGGCGCCGACCCGCGCGGCCTGTGGATCGGGACCTTCCACGCGCTGTCGGCCCGCCTGCTGCGGCGCGAGGCGGCCCTGCTGGGCTTCGGGCCGAACTTCACGATCTACGATCAGGACGACTCGCAGTCCTTCATCAAGCGCCTGCTGGAGCAGCGGGGTCACTCGCCCAAAGCCCATCCTCCGCGCGCGATCCACGCCATCATCTCCGGCGCGAAGAACCGGATGGTGCTCCCCGAGGAACTGGGCGCGAGCGCCGACGGCCCGCTCGAGCGCGTCGCAGCGGAGATCTATGCGGGGCTCGGCCCCGCGCTCCGCCAGGCGAACGCCATGGACTTCGACGACCTGCTGCTGTTGCCGCTCACGCTGTTCGCCGAGCACCCGGAACGCCTGGCGTACTGGCAGCGGCGCTTCGATCACGTGCTGGTGGACGAATTCCAGGATACCAACGCCGCCCAGTACCGGCTCGTGAAACAGCTCGCCACCGAGCACCGGAACCTCTGCGTCGTGGGCGACGACGACCAGGCGATCTACGGCTGGCGCGGAGCGGACGTGCGGCACATGCTGTCGTTCCAGCAGGACTTCCCCGGTACCACCCTCATCAAGCTCGAGCAGAACTATCGGTCCACCCAGGTGATTCTCGACGCGGCGAACGGCGTCATCGCGGAAAACGCCCGCCGGCTCGGCAAGACGCTGTTCACCGCGAAGCAGGGCGGGGAGCCCGTCACGCTGCTCACCGCGGCGGACGAGCGGGACGAGGCGGAGTGGCTCGCCGGCGAGCTCAGCCGGCGGGCGGCCGACGGCGACGTGGCGTACGAGGGGATGGCGGTCCTGTACCGCACCAACGCCCAGTCCCGGCCGCTCGAGGAGGCGTTCCGGTTCCGGGGGATCCCGTACCGGCTGGTCGGCGCCGTGAGCTTCTACGAGCGCCGCGAAGTGAAGGACGTGCTCGCCTACCTCCGGCTCATCGCCAATCCCGCGGACGACGAGGCGTTCGCCCGCATCGTGAACGTGCCCCGGCGGGGGATCGGCGACGCGTCGTTCACCCCGCTGGTGCGGACCGCGACCCAGTGGGGGAAGCCGTTGCTCGACGCCGCCCGGGCGGCCGAGCGGATCCCCGACCTGCGGCCCAACGTGCGGGCCGCGCTCGCCGGCGTGGCCGCCCTGATCGACGATCTGCGGGCGCGGTATGCCGACGCCGATCCCGCCACGGCGCTCGAGCAGGCCGTGGCCGCGGTGGGCTACGCTCCGTATCTGGCCGATGAGGGAGCCGAGGGGGTCGAGCGCCTCGAGAACGTGCAGGAGCTGATCGCCGGGGCGGCGGCGTGGGCCGAGACGGCGGAAGACGACAGCGATGAAGCCGGGGATGAGGCCGGGGAAGGGGCAGAGCGCAGGGGGGCGTCGCTCATCGAGCGCTACCTCACGCAAGCGGCCCTCGTCACGTCGGCCGACCAGGGGACCGGGGACCCAACCGGGATCACCCTGATGACGGTGCACATGGCGAAGGGGCTCGAGTGGCCAGTGGTGACGCTCGCCGGGCTCGAGGACGGTCTGTTCCCGTTGGCGCGATCGGCGGGCGAGCCGGGGGGACTCGAGGAGGAGCGACGACTGTGCTACGTGGGACTCACGCGCGCGCGCGAAAAATTGTATCTCTCATGGGCGCGGACGCGCTACCGCACCGGGCGCCTTGAGCTATCCGAGCCGTCGCGCTTTCTCGAAGCGCTGCCGGCGGGCGCGCTCGAAGAGCGGAGCACGACGCCGCTGTGGGACCGCGGCGGACGCGGGGGCCGGGGCGCGGCGCGCGACGGCCGGTCGCAGCGCCCGGCGCCGGCGGCGCTGGATTGGGAGGTTGAAGCGTCGCAAGATGCGCCGCGCTACGCGGCCGGCGAGCGGGTGCGACACCGCAAGTTCGGGGGCGGTGTGGTGCGGGCGGTGTCGGGCTCGGGCCGCGAGCTCAAGGTTACCGTGGAATTCGACGATCCGGAGATCGGGACCAAGCAGCTGCTCGTAGCCTACGCCGGGCTCGAGCGCGAGTGGGAGAGCGCATGAGCGTGACGCATGACGAGGTTCGCAGGATCGCGCGGCTCGCGGAGCTCGACGTGAGCGACGACGCGCTGCCGCTCTTGGCCGAGCAGATGTCGCGGATTCTCGAATACGTCGCCCAAATCAACGCCGTGGCGGCGAGCGATGGCGTGAAGCCGTTCGTGCCGGGCCCGGACGCGGTGCGGTTCCGCCCCGACGAAGTGAAGCCGTGGCCGCTCGCGTTCGGGCCCGCCGAGCTCGCGCCTGCATTCCGAGACGGCTTCTTCCTGGTGCCCAAGCTCGGGCAGTTCGACCAGGCGGAGGGATGACGCTCCTGGGGATTCCGTGAGCGATCCCAGCGAAGCGCTGGCGAGCGCCAAGGCGGCCGCCGATCGCATCGTCAAGGTCAAGCGGCTGAACGCCTGTCTCACGCCGATCAAGGAGCTCCGCAAGTCGCTCGTCGCACAGGCGTCGTCGGCGCATCCGTCGGGCGTGTTGTACGGGATGCCGGTGGCCGTGAAGGACAACATCTGCACGCTCGAGTTCACCACGAGCTGCGGCTCGAAGATCCTCGAGGGCTACCGCTCGCCGTACGACGCGACCGCGGTGGCGAAGCTGAAGGCGGCGGGCGCCCTGATCGCCGGGAAGACGAACTGCGACGAGTTCGGCATGGGCTCGTCCACCGAGCACTCGGCGTACGGGCGGTCGCTCCACCCGTTCGACAAGACGCGGGTGCCGGGCGGCTCGTCGGGCGGCTCAGCGGCGCTCGTCGCCGCCGGCTCGGTGCCCGCCGCGCTCGGCTCGGAGACGGGCGGCTCGGTGCGCCAGCCGGCGTCGCTGTGCGGCGTGGTGGGGATCAAGCCCACCTACGGGCGGGTGAGCCGCTACGGTCTCGTGGCGTTCGGCTCCTCGCTCGACCAGATCGGCGTGCTGGGGCGGAGTGTGCATGACGCCGCCCGCGTCCTGTCGGTCATCAGCGGGCGCGATCCCAAAGACGCGACGTGTGAAGACCGCGACTCGCTGCGCCTGCCCAACGTGCCGGAGTCGCTCCAGGGCTTCGTGATCGGGGTGCCGAAGGAGTACTTCCCGCAGGATCTGGACCCCGCGGTGCGGCGCGCGTGCGACCGCGCGATCCGCCTGCTGCGCGAGCTGGGCGCGGCGGTGCGCGAGGTCTCGCTACCCCACACGGCGTACGCGGTCGCGACCTACTACATCATCGCGCCGGCCGAGGCGTCGTCCAACCTGGCGCGCTACGACGGGGCCCGGTACGGCCCGCGCTTCAACGGATCGGCAGACGTGCGCGCGCTGTACCGCACGACGCGCGGCGAAGGGTTCGGCCCCGAGGTGCGGCGCCGCGTGCTCGTCGGAACCTACGTGTTGTCGTCGGGCTACTACGACGCCTACTACCGCAAGGCGCAGCAGATGCGGGCGCTGATCGCTCAGGATTTCCGCAACGCCTTCGATCGCGGCGTGGATCTGCTGTTCACCCCGACCACGCCGACCCCAGCCTTCAAGGCGGGCGAAAAGCTCAACGACCCGGTGGCGATGTACCTCTCCGACATCTTCACGGTGACCGCGAATCTCGCGGGCCTGCCCGCGATCTCCCTGCCGATCGGCCGCGTCAAGGGACTGCCGATCGGCGGGCAGCTCATCGGGCAGGCGTTCCTCGAGGACGAGATGCTCGAGGCGGCGTACGCGCTCGAGCGGGCCGTCCCGCCTGGCGAGGAGGCGTGATGGCGGGCGCCTGGGAGACGGTCATCGGGCTCGAGACGCACGTCCAGCTGCAGACGCTGTCGAAGATGTTCTGCGGCTGCTCGGCTGCGTTCGGGGCCCAGCCCAACACCAACGTCTGCCCCGTGTGCCTCGGCTTGCCAGGGGCGCTCCCGGCGCCGAATGAGCAGGCGCTCAAGCTCGCGGTCCGCGCGGCGCTAGGACTCGGCTGCACCGTCCATGCGCGGAGCGTGTTCGCGCGCAAGAACTACTTCTATCCCGACCTGCCGAAGGGCTACCAGATCTCGCAGTTCGAGCAGCCGCTCGCGACCGCCGGGTCGCTGTCGTACCTGTCGCCGGACCGCGGGCTCGCCACCGCCACGATCCAGCGCCTGCACCTCGAGGAGGATGCAGGAAAGTCGCTGCACGACCGCTTCCCGAAGCAGACCGCGATCGACCTCAACCGCTGCGGCGTGCCGCTCATCGAGATCGTCACCGGGCCTGATTTCCGGTCGCCCCACGAGGCCCGTACCTACCTCCTCACGCTCAAGCAGGTCCTCGAGTACGCCGCGATCTCCGACTGCGACATGGAGAAGGGCAGCCTGCGCGTGGACGCGAACGTCTCGGTGCGCCGCACCGGCGAGACGACGCTCGGGACCAAGACCGAGGTGAAGAACATCAACTCGTTCGCGTACGTCGAGAAAGCCCTCACCGTCGAGCGGGATCGCCAGATCGCCGTGCTCGAAGGCGGGGGCACCGTCGCGCCGCAGACCATGCTGTACGACTCGAAGACCAACAGCGTGCGGCCGCAGCGCACCAAGGAAGCAAGCCACGACTACCGCTACTTCCCGGACCCCGACCTGCCACCGCTGGTGCTCACCGAGGAGTTCATCGCCGAGCAGCAGGCGCTCTTGCCCGAGCTGCCGGCGAAAAAGCGCGAGCGCTTCGTCGAGAAGTATGCGCTGAGCGTGACCGACGCGGCCGTGCTCACGGCCGATCGCACCGTGGCCGACTACTACGAGGCGGTCGTGCACGCCGGCGCCGACGCCAAGGCCGCGGCTAACTGGGTGATGACGGAAGTGCTCGCGGACGCCAAAGATCACGGCGACGGCCTGCGCGTGCCGGCGGGCGCGCTGGCGAATCTGATCGGGCTGGTTCGGGGCGGTTATGTCAGCCATCAGGCCGCGAAGCGGGTGTTCGCGGAGGTCGCGCAGCGCGGCGGGGAGCCGCGCAACGTGGCCGAGGCGCTCGGTGTCATCCAGGTGGGGGATGCGGGGGTCCTCGCCGGGTGGGTGAGCGAGGTGCTCGCGGCTCATCCCGCCGAAGTGACGCGTTACAAGCACGGCGAAACCAAGCTGGTGCAGTTCTTACTCGGGCAGGTGATGAAAGTGTCACGCGGCAAAGCGGACCCGAAACTCGCCCAGCGCGTGCTCGAGGAGAAGCTCGTGTGAGGCCTTCGCTCGCTGCCGCCGCACTCGCACTCGTGGCCGCCCGTGCGGTGGTCGCACAGGGACTGACGATCGACTGGTCACGGACGGCCGTGCCCAGCGGTGTGGTGTCCCCCGGCGAGGGGCCGGACGGGTCGGCGGTGCTGCAGCTCCGGGCCACGGGTCCCACGTCCTTCCATCTCGTCACGATCGAACGGCCGGCGGTCACTGGCCCGGCGTACTCCGTGACCGGTCAGGTCCGCTACGAGAGCGTGGAGGGGCAGGGCTACCTCGAGATGTGGACCGTGTTGCCGGACGGCCAACGGTTTTTCAGCCGCACGCTTGCCTCGCAAGGCACCCATGCGGCGCTCCACGGTGAGTCAGCCTGGCGGGCGTTCGAGCTCTCCTTCGACTTGAGCGGCGGGTCTCAGGTCCCGAGCCGCCTGGAGATCAACCTGGTGCTGCCGGGGCGGGGAGCGGTTTGGCTCGGGCCGCTTCACCTCCAGCAGTCGGCCGGCCCGGCCGGAACGGTGCAAGGCGTCTGGTGGAGCGAGCGATCTGGGGCCCTGATCGGCGCCCTACTCGGCAGCGTCGCGGGCATCGTCGGAGCGATCATCGGGGTTCTCAGTGGTCGGGGAAGAGCCCGGCGCCTCGTCCTCACGTTGCTGGTCGGGATGATCGCTGTCGGCGGCTGCTTTGCACTGCTTGGGGCGGCGGCTGCGGCGATTGCCCAGCCGCGGCACGTCTGGTACCCGCTCCTCGTGGTCGGCGGGGCCTCGGCGGTCATCGGGCTCGTGGTGCTGCCCGCGATGCGGCGTCGTTTCGCGGCGGAGGATGCCGGCTCCCGTTCCTAATCTTGCTCCCGGTCCCGCCACGGTCGTTGCGCCTGGGATTGCTTCCAATAGGCGAGCGGCGGCGTCGGCAGCCCGAAGTGGTCTTCGGCCGTCTCGAGCATCCGCTCGGGGTCCTCGCGTCCGCCCTCCTGGAGCGCCTGACGTCGCATCCGCTTCGCGAGCTTCAGCGCCTGGTCGCCGGCCGGATCGAGCCGCCGCGCCGCCGCGTCCTTCTCCCCTAACATCTCCATCACGTACTCGAACGCCACCGCCATGTGGCGCTCCACGTCCGCGTCCGGCAGATCCCAGCGCGTGTTCTCGAGGATGATCTGGAACGCCCAGCGCCAACTCTCGCTTTCCGTGAGATGTACCATGCCGCGGAACAAGCGCCGGCTGGTGCCCACACTGAACAGCGTGGGGGAAATGATCGTGTCGAGGTGCGTGTCGCTCGGCGTGTGATCCTGGAGGATCAACTCCTTCGCCGTGCTCGCGTAGGCGGTCCCGAGATGGGTCTCGAACCGGCTCTCCCAGTAGCTGTGGCCCAACGCCGCCGTGCTGGAGGTGAGGACGAGCTGGCGTGGCACGAAGAAGTTGTGGGCCACCGCATCCGCCGCCAGGTGCGACAGATAGCCGAGGCCGAACGCGCGCAGCGGATCGGTGTGGGCCAGGTCGAAGATTTCCTGGCCCACGTGCCAGGCGTGGCAGTGCCGGCCCACGGGCGCGTATTTCTTGGCCATCGATGTGTCGGCGGCGATATTGCCATAGAGGAAGTCGTAGGGGTATGCGCGGAGCAGGTCGGCCACGGCACCCGCCAGCTGATGCAGGTTCGCCAGGACCGACTCGCCTAGGTAGACGTGCGTGCCGGGCGTCCAGGCGTGCGCGACGACGGGGAACAGGGCTACCCCGACCAGGCCGGCCGCCGCCGCCGTGAGGAGCTGCTTTCCTGTCAGGGCTTCTTCCCCCGTTTGAGCGTGCGGCGGCCCCACTCGAGGAGCGAGATGCCGCGCCGCACCGAGCGCATCGTCGCAGCCACGTCGAGTACCGTTGCCTCCACCTCCTCCTGTACCACCTCGAATACGGCGTCCAGGTCGGCGAGTCGTGCCTCCGCCGCATCCGCGGCGTTGACAATCCGCTGCCGCAGCTCGCGCGACGTCCCGGCCAAGCCTTCGGCCTCGGTGCGGATCGTGGCCACCAGCGCCCGGACATCCCCCACGGCGGGACCCGTGAGCTCGCGCAGCACCCGGAGGAACGCTCGCAGCCCCAGCGCCGCCACTACCGACGCAGCCGCGATCACGATCGCCGCTACAGCCAGAATCGCGAGCGAAATCCCGGTCACCACCGCCACCCAGGTCGGGATCATCGCGGCCAGTCCGCGGGAGCGTTGGCACTAAGCTCGCCCGCCCTCGCCGCTGGTGCGGGCGCGGCGGAGCTCGGGGGTGCCGTCCGGAGGGCGAGCGCCATGAGCGGAGGCGCGGCCAGCTGCGCCGCCGCCACGCCGAGCACGATGGTCGTCAGCAGCCCCCCGCTCGAGGCCGTGCCGTCGCCCCCGTACATGATGAAGAAGTTCAGACCCATCGCGATGACCGCCCCGCCCTGCGCGGTGGTGCCAAGTCCGACGTTGGGCGGGAACCCGGCCGGGCGGAGCACGACGGTCCCGGAGCGCACCGCGGCCCACTTGACCGCCGCGCGCCCCGCCGCGAGCAGCGGCACGGCGACCAGGACCCACCCCGTCGGGAGCGTGAGCAACGCCCCCGCGATGACCAGGAAGATCGCATAGATAGGGTGCTCCCAGTCCGCCAGCATCCGGTGCACGGCGTGCCGCCGGGGCGACGCGTTCACGATCAGGGCCGTCGCGAGGGCGCACACCAGGAAGGGCGAAAGCTCCGCCGCGTAGCCGACGCCGGCGCCGAACAGCAGCGTGCCGAAGAGAACGACGCCGACGTCGGCCCGCTCCGGCCGCAGTCGGGTGAGCGAAAGGAACACCATACCGACCAGCGTCGCGCTCCCCACAGCGAACACGAGCCACGCGAGCCAACCCAGCGCGACGCGACCCGCGGGCTGGTGGGAGCGGTGGAGGGCGAGCGCCAGGGTGAAGGCGAGCGCGCCGCCTGCGGTCTCGAGCGCCGCGGCCAAGGAGACCGCCCGCGTCACGCTCTTACGGATCCCCAGGGCTCGGGCGACCAGGGTCACCGCCTCCGGTCCCGACGCCGCGGCCACCGCCCCGAGGGTCAAGAGCGCCGGCAGGCGTGGCGACCACGCCGCGGAGAGGGCGGGGACGACCCGGGCGAGTAGCGCCGCGCCGAGCGTAACCACCGCGAAGGCCGCGGTAGCGGAGAGCGCGGCCAGGAGCCACGTGCCGCGCCCGATGCGCCGCACGTAGCGCCACTCGAACCGGGCGCCGAGGGCGGCGCCGATCCAGCCGATGGCGAGCGCCGTGACCGGCGCGAGGGTGCGGAGGACCGATCGATCGATCAGGTCGATCCCGGGCCCGAGCACGACACCCAATACCACGAGGGGGCCGCCCGCCGCGAGGACCGGGTCGAGGCTGGTCACGTGGCGCCACCGGACGGACGGCAGCCGCGTCGCGAGCAGGCCGATCGCGGCCAGCCCCGCGAGCGCGAGAACCGGACTCACGTTCACGTGGCGAACGTTCGCGAACGCTTGACGCCGGCGCAAGCCGCCGCATAGCTTGGCTGACCCATGCCTCCCTCCTTTTCGGTCACGGGCGGCCGTGCCTTGAAAGGCACGATCCGCCCGGCCGGCAACAAGAACGCGGCCCTTCCCATTCTCGCGGCGACGCTGCTTGCCGACGGGCCCTGCCGGATCGACAACGTGCCGCACATCCGCGACGTCGAGACGATGCTCGCCTTGCTGGCGCACCTCGGCGCCGACGTGCAATGGCTGGCGCCGAACACCGTGGAGGTGAATACCGCACGCGCCGAGCCGCGCGAGCTCGATCCGGCGCTGAGCGCGCGCATCCGGGCCTCGATCCTCTTGGCGGGCCCGATGCTTGCGCGCTTCGGCCGGGTCAGCTTGCCGCCGCCGGGCGGCGACGTGATCGGCCGGCGGCGCGTGGACACGCACTTCCTCGCCCTCGAGCGGCTCGGTGCGGAGGTCACCGTCGGCGCCGCCTACCAGCTCGAGGCGAAGAGCCTCGCCGGCGCCGATATTTTCCTCGACGAAACCAGCGTCACGGCGACCGAGAACGCCCTGATGGCGGCCGTCGCCGCCCGCGGCCGGACCACGCTGCGAAACGCCGCCTGCGAGCCGCACGTCCAGGACCTGGCGCGCTTCCTGTCCGACTTGGGTGCGAGCATCCACGGGGTCGGCACCAACACCCTCACCATCGAAGGCGGAGCGCGGCTCACGGCCGCCGGCTGCACCGTGGGGCCGGACCACATCGAGATCGGATCCTTCATTGGTCTCGCCGCCGTGACGAACGGCGCGATCACGATCGACGGCGTGCGAGCCGAGGACCTCCGCAGCATCCTGTTGGGGTTCGAGCGGCTGGGCGTGCGACCGCGGCTCGACGGCACGCAGCTGATCGTGGATGCCGGGCAGGAGCGCCGCATCCGCCCCGACCTGGGCGGGCACGTGCCGAAGCTGGAAGACAGCCCGTGGCCCGCCTTCCCAGCCGATCTGATGTCGATCGCGATCGTGGTCGCGTCGCAGTGCGAGGGGATCCTGCTGGTGTTCGAGAAGCTGTTCGAGTCGCGACTCTTCTTCGTGGACAAGCTGATCGGGATGGGCGCCCGCATCGTGCTGTGCGATCCGCACCGGGCCGTGATCGCCGGCCCCTCGCCGCTCCACGGGGGGGTGGTAGAAAGTCCGGACATCCGGGCCGGCATGGCGATGCTGCTCGCGGCGCTGGCCGCGCAGGGTGACTCCGTGATCCACAACATCGGCCAGATCGAGCGGGGCTACGAGCGGATCGACGAGCGGCTGCGAGCCGTGGGAGCCTCCATTGAGCGGGTCGATGCCGGGCGATAGGGCGGACGGGCGGACGACCGGACGGGCGGTGGGTGAAGGCGGAGGCGACCGACCGCCGTTGCTGCGTGAAGTGCCCGTCCCTGACGCCGCCGTCCCGCGCATGGAGCTCGCCGAATGGGCCTCCCGCTACGGTCTGGTCGCCGGCATCACGACGCGGGGGCACGGCTTCTCCCTCGGCCTGTGGAGCGAGGAGAACGTCGGCCAGGTCATGTCGCGCTGGCGCGCGGTGGGCGCGGCGGTCCGGCCGCGCTTTCCCGGCGTGATCCTGGCTCACCAGGTGCACGGCACGACGGTGCAGTGGCATTCCGCGACCCCCGACGGCTGGCTGATCGTCGACGGCGTGGACGGGCATGCGACCGGAGCTCGCGGCCTCCTGCTCACGGTCACCGTCGCCGATTGCATCCCGGTCTACGTCGCGGCGCCCCAGCAGGGAGTGATGGCGCTATTGCACGCCGGCTGGCGCGGAACGGCGGGAGGCATCCTGGAGCGCGGCGTGGAGCTCGTGAAGCGGATGGCGTTGGCACGGTCGGCTGATATCGTAATGCATTGTGGAGTAGGTATTTGCGGTGAGTGCTATGAAGTAGGTTCTGAAGTGCTGAGCCAATTCAGCGGGCGCGCCGAGCGCGCGCCGGGGCACGTGGATCTCCGCTCCGCGCTGGCGCAGCAGGCCCAGGCGCTGGGGGTCGGCGGAATCACGCTCTCTCCCTGGTGCAGCGCCCACGACCGGGAGCACTTCTTCTCGCACCGGGCCTCGGGCGGGCGGGACGGACGCATGATCGCGTACGCGGGATTGCCGGCGAGTCGCGCGACCTCCTAAGGGCGCGCTTGACAGCCGCCACGGGGCGGCTAGATTCCGGTCCGGTGAAGCGGGCGAAGTTGGGCCCGCGCTTTTTTTTATGCTCTCCGACAGCCTCGTCGAGTCCTTTCGGTCCCGACTGGAAGCGCTGGGTCTCGAGTTGGCCGACCTCCGCATTGGCGGTACGCAAGCTAGGCCGCTCGTTCAAGTACGCATCGAGTGGCCCCCCGCGTCGCCAGCGGGCCCGGACGCCCAGCCGCGCCGGGTGACCGTGGCGGATTGCGCCACGGCGAGCCGGGTCCTCGAGGCGTGGCTCGACGCGGACGGCCCGCTGGGCCGCCGCTACATGCTCGAGGTGTCGAGCCCCGGACTCGAGCGGCCGCTGCGCTGGCACCGGCACTGGGTGCGGTTCGTGGGTCGCGAGGTCCAGGCGACGGTGGCGGGGCTCGGCCGTGTGCGGGCGCGCATCGTGGCGGTGCCCGACGAGGCGACGGTGGTGCTGGAGCCCCAGGGGGGAGCGCCGCGGCCGGTGCCGCTGGCCGGAATTCGCGACGCGCGTTTGGCGGTGGATTGGTGACGAGGAATCCATGACGACGAATACAGGCGATGTGGTCTCCGCGATCCGTGAGCTGACGAACACCAAGCAGCTCGAGCGGACGGAGTTGCTCGACCTGCTCAAGGACGGCCTGCACGCCGCCCTCGTGAAGCGCTACGGTCCCAACGTGCGGGCCGAGATCGGCATCGACGAGCTCAAGGGCACGATCCGGATCGCGGTGCTGCGCACGGTGGTCGAGGCCGTGGAAGACCCGGGCACCCAGGTGGCGCTCGAGGAAGCGCGCTTCGAGGATGCGGACTTCCAGGTGGGCGATGTCCTGGAAGAGGAGGTGCCGTTCGATGCCTTCGGCCGCACGGCGGTGCAGGCCGCGAAGCAGCGCATCATCCAACGGGTGCGCGAGGGCGAGCGCGCACGCATCCGGGAAGAGTTCTCCGACAAGGTCGGCGAGCTCTTGTCGGGCGAAGTGCAGCAGATCGAGCGCGGCAAGATCGTCGTCATGCTCGCGAAGTTCCGCGAAGCCGAAGCGATTATCCCGTACCGCGAGCAGAACCACCGCGAGCACTTCCACCAGGGGGACACGATCCGCGCCGTGCTGAAGCGGATCGAGGAGACGCCCAAGGGCCCGCGGCTCATTCTGTCGCGCGCCGACCCGCTGTTCGTCAAGGCGCTGTTCAAGCTCGAGGTGCCGGAGATCCAGCAGCAGATCGTGGAGATCCGGGCCACGGCGCGCGAGGCGGGGAGCCGTACCAAAATCGCCGTCTCCTCGCGCGACGACTCGATCGATCCCGTGGGCGCGTGCGTGGGTATGAAGGGCTCGCGCGTGCAGGCCGTGGTGAACGAGTTGAACGGCGAGCGCATCGACATCGTGCCGTGGTCCCCCGATCCCGAGCGGTTCGCGAAGCTCGCCCTCGCGCCGGCGCGGGTCGCGCGCGTGTTCTCGGACCCCGACACCAAGACAATCCAGGCGATCGTGGACGAGGATCAGCTGTCGCTCGCCATCGGGCGCAACGGGCAGAACGTCCGGCTCGCCTCCGAGCTCACCGGCTGGAAGATCGACCTGTACTCGAGCCGCGAGTGGTTGGAGCGCGGCGGGGAAGGGCCGCTGTTCGCTCCGCTTCCCCCGGCCGAAGACGAGACCGCGACCAAGGTCTCGCTGCGCGAGCTCAAAGGTCTGCCGGTCGAGCTGGTGGACGTGCTGGAGCGCGCCGGGCACAAGACCCTGCAGGACATCCTCGACCTCGAGCGGGAGGACGTCGACAAGATCGCCGGCATGACGCCCGAGATCGCCGACAAGCTCATGGCCTTCCTGAACGAGATGACCGAAGAGGGCGGCGACGAGGAGGCAGCACCCGGTGACGTGGGTGACGCCGCTTCGGGGCGGGCGGGCGAAGCTGGTGGGGGGACCGAAGGGGGCGGCGCGCCGGCGCCCGTGGCGTGAGCGAGCGGCTGGTCCGGCTGTTGGGGCTCGGCGCCCGGGGTGGTGGCGGGCGCGTGGTGATCGGGGTGACGGGAGTGCGGGCGAAGCTGCAGCGGGACGCCCTGTCGTGCGTCGTGCTCGCGGCGGATGCGAGCCCGCGCACCCGAGAGAAGGTCGAGCGCCTGGCGCGGGCACGGCGGGTGCCGGTGCTGGTGGGTCCGGTGGCGGAGCGATTGGGGGCGGGGCTGGGGCGGCCGCCGGTGCAGGCCGTCGGCGTGGTGGATGCCGCGCTGGCGCGTGGGTTGGTCGGGTCTGTGGAGGAGTGAGTGACGACGACGCGGATTCACGATCTGGCGGCTGAATTCGGGATCTCCTCTGAGCTGCTCATGGGCATGCTCAAGGAGCAGGACATCTTCGTGCGCAGCCACCTCTCGCCGCTCAAGCCCGAGCAGGTGGCGCTGATGCGGGCGCGCTGGGAGCGCGAGAAGCGGAAGCAGAAGGACGCGCCCGCGCCTCCCAAGCGGCGCCGCGCGGTCAAGGCGGCCGAGCCGGTGGCGGCGGCGGCGCCCGACGCGCGGCCCAAGCGGCGCCGCCGCACGGCGGCCGAGATGGCCGCGGTCGAGGCCGAAGCCCAGGCCGAAGCGGCGATCGAGGCGGAGCGCGAGCTGAAGACCCGCGAGGCGCTCGAGGCCGCCAAAGCCGTGGACGAGGAGGAAAAACCGTCGCTCGAGGAGCGCGCCGCCGCGCTGTTCAAGGAGCTCCCCGTGGCCGGGGAGGCCGGGACGGAGGCGGCGACCGCCGCTCCCGCCGCAGCCCATGCCGCCGCGCCGTTCACCGCGTCCCCGCCCATGGCGGCGCGACCCCTGATCCCCACGCCCGTGCGACCCAAGCCGGTGGCGAGTGCCACGCCCGGCGGCGCCGTGCCCGCGCCGCCCCGACCCGTCGCATCGGCCGCGCCGGGCGCGATTCCGCAGGAGGAGCGGCGCCGCGAGAAGGGGAAGAAGCGCAAGAAGGGCAAGAAGTCCCTGGTGGATCAAGAGGCCGTGGCCCAGAACATCTCGCGCACCTTGGCGTCGATCAAGGGGCCCGTGGCGAAGAAAGGCGCGCACCGACGCGAGGAGGGACCGAGCTTCCGCGAGGTCGAGGAGCAGAAGCGACGCGACGAGAAGGAGCGCGAGAAGACGCTGGTGCGCGTGACCGAGTTCATCACGGTTTCCGAGCTCGCGAACATCCTCAAGGTGCCGGCCAAGGAGATCGTCGGCTTCGCCTTCAAAGAGCTCGGACAGATGGTGACGATCAACCAGCGCCTCGATTTCGACATGATCGAGCTGATCGCCTCGGCCTTCGGGTTCCAGGCGATGCGCGAGGAAGAGTATGCCCTCGCCGCGTCCGAGGAGCCGCCCAAGGAAGAGGCCGGCGATCTCAAGCCGCGCGCGCCGGTGGTCACGGTCATGGGCCACGTCGACCACGGCAAGACGTCGCTGCTCGACTACGTCCGGAAAGCCAATGTCGTGGCGGGCGAGGCGGGCGGCATCACGCAGCACATCGGCGCCTATCAGGTCAAACTCAAGGACGCGCGCTCGATCACGTTCCTGGACACGCCGGGCCACGAAGCCTTCACGGCCATGCGCGCCCGCGGCGCTCAGGTCACCGACATCGTGGTGCTCGTCGTCGCAGCCGACGACGCGATCATGCCGCAGACCATCGAGGCGATCTCGCATGCCAAGAACGCCGGCGTCCCGCTGGTCGTGGCGATCAACAAGATCGATCTGCCCGCTGCGAACGTGCAAAAAGTGAAGCAGGACCTGCTGGCCCACGGCGTGGTGCTCGAGGAGTTCGGCGGCACCACCCTTGCCACGCCGATCTCGGCCAAGACGGGCCAGAACGTGCAGGAGCTGCTCGACCAGATCCTGCTGCAGGCCGAGCTGCTCGATCTGAAGGCCAACCCCGACCGCCGGGCCCACGGCACGGTGCTCGAGGCGACGCTCGACCCGGGCAAGGGCCCGCTCGCCACGATCCTCGTCCAAAACGGCACCCTGCGCGGCGGGGACGACTTCATCTGCGGACAGTTCTACGGGCGCGTGCGGGCGATGTACGATGAGCGCGGCCAGACGGTCGACGCCGCAGGTCCTTCCACCCCGGTGCAGGTGCTGGGATTCGAAGGCGTGCCCGAGGCGGGCGACACGTTCCAGGTGATGACGGACGCGGCGGCGGCGCGCGACATCGCCCAGAAGCGCCAGCGCCTCGAGCGCGAGGCGCAGCACCGCCGCACCGGTCGCGTCAAGACGCTCGAAGACTTCATGGCCGAGCGGGCCGAAGGCGGCGCGGCGGCGCTGCGGATCATCATCAAGGCGGATCAAGGCGGCCCGGCCGAGGCCCTGGCGGACGCGCTGGCCCAGCTGTCGACCCCCGAGGTCAAGGTGGAGGTCGTGCACCGCGGCGTGGGCGCGGTCACCGACTCGGACGTGCTGCTCGCCAAGGCCTCGAACGCGATCATCATCGGCTTCCACGTGCGGCCCGACTCCAACGCCCGCGCCTCGGCGGAGCGCGAGAAGGTCGAGATCCGCACCTACCGCATCATCTACGAGGCGGTGGAAGAGGTGAAAGCGGCGATGGCGGGCCTGCTCGCTCCCGAAAAGAAAGAAGTGGTCTTGGGCGAGGCCGAAGTCCGCCAGCTGTTCAAGATTGCGAAGGTGGGCACGATTGCCGGGAGCTTCGTTCGCTCGGGCGTCATCCCGCGCACGGCGCGGGTGCGGGTGGTGCGCGACGGGGTCGAGGTGTACGACGGCACGCTGGCCTCGCTCAAGCGCTTCAAGGACGACGTGCGCGAAGTGCGCGAGGGGTTCGAGTGTGGGATCGGCGTCGAGAACTTCAACGACCTGAAGGTCGGCGACCTGATCGAGTCGTACCGGATCGAGGAGGTCGCGCGCTCGCTGACGCCCGCGTGATCGTGGGCGTCATGACGTGGGAGCTGCATCTCGCGGGGTGCCAATCGCTCAAGGACAAGCGGCACATCCTGAAGAGCCTCAAGGACCGCCTCCACAACCGCTTCAACGTGTCCGCGGCGGAGACGGCGCATCACGACCTGTGGCAGCGCGCCGAGGTGACGGTGTGCGTGGTCTCGACCGACCGGGGCCACGCGGAGAGCGTATTGCGGGAGGCAGACCGCCTGATCGATGCAGCCGACGGCGCCCGCATCGTGGACACGAGCGCGAGTTTCTTCTGATATGAAGCGACGGACGAGCCACCGCCCCGAGCGCGTGGCGGAGGCGATCCGCCAAACCGTGGCGGCGTTTCTCACGGGCGACGTGCGTGACCCACGCGTCGGGTTCGTCACGGTCACCGCGGTGGAAGTGTCCGGCGACCTGGCGCACGCGCGCGTGCGGGTGAGCGTGATGGGCGACGACGCGGAAAAAGCGAAGTCGCTCGAGGGGCTCGCGAGCGCCGCCCGGTTCCTGCGCGCCCAGCTCGCCAAGGCGCTGCCGCTGCGCGTGGCGCCGGAGCTGCGCTTCGAGCTCGACCGCGGCCTGGAGCACGCCCAGCAGATCGACCGGATGCTGCGCGGGCTCAAGGGGGGCGCGGGCTGATCTCCGGTGTGGCGCTGGTCGCGAAGCCGGGGGGCCCGGATGGACCCACGTCGCACGACGTCGTCGACACCGTGCGGCGGGCGGTCGGGACCGATCGGGTGGGTCACCTGGGAACGCTCGATCCGTTCGCGGCGGGGCTGCTCGTGATCGTGGTGGGCCGTGCCACGCGGTTGGCGCCGTTTGCGGCCGGATGGGACAAGGCGTACGACGGCGTGATCCGGCTGGGCTCGACGACCACCACCGACGATCCCACCGGCGCGACGGTCGCGACCTCGGAGGCGTGGCGTGGAGTGGATCGGGCGCGAGTGGAGGAGGTCCTGGTCGGGTTCCGCGGGGCGTACGACCAGCGGCCGCCCGCGTACTCGGCGGTGAAGGTGGCCGGCGAGCGCGCCTACCGGCGGGCTCGGCGCGGCGAGGGCGTGGTGCTCGAGCCCCGACGGGTCGAAGTGACGGAGCTCGAGCTCGAGCGCTTCGCGCCCCCCGACCTGGGCTTCCGCGCCAGCGTGGGTGGCGGGACGTACCTGCGCAGCCTGGCCCGCGACGTGGGGGAGGCGCTGGGTTGCGGGGCGCATCTCGCGACGCTCACGCGGACGCGGGTCGGGCCGTTCCGGCTCGCGGACGCCGTGGCGCCGGGCGGAGTGACCGCGCGCGCGCTGCGCGATCCGGCGGAGCTGGTTCGCGACCTGCCGGCTCAAGCGCTGGACGATGCAGGGCGGGCCGCCGTGATCCACGGACGTCCCGTGCCGGCGGGCGACGGGACGGAAGCAGCGGCAAGCGTCGCCCTCTTCTGGAGCGGACAACTCGTCGCGGTGGCCGAGCGCGTGGGCGAGGTGCTCAAGCCCCGCGTCGTGGTGGTGGACCAGTGACAGGGAGGGCGGGGGGGGGGGGCACCGTCGCGACCGTTGGGACGTTCGACGGGATCCACCGCGGGCACCAGGCGGTGCTGCGCGAGCTGGTGCGACGGGCCGGGGAGCGCACGAGCCTGCTCGTGACGTTCGACCCGCACCCGCTCGAGGTCGTGAACCCGAGCGCCGCGCCGCGGCTGCTCACGCTGTCCGACGAGAAGCGCGTGCTGGCGGCGGCGCTCGGCGTGGCGCGCGTGGAGGTCGTCGCGTTCACGCCGGAGCTCGCGCGCCTCGCTCCCGAAGAGTTCGTGCGCGACGTGCTACGGGCGCGCTTCGGGATGCAGGAGCTGGTTCTGGGGTACGACCACGGGTTCGGGCGCGGCCGCGCGGGCGACGTGGAGATGGTGCGGCGGCTGGCGCGCGAGGACGGGTTCACCATGGAGGTCGTCGCGGCCGTGAAGGATGACGGACAGCCGGTCTCGTCGTCGTTGATCCGGACCGCCGTGGCGCACGGTGATCTGGCATCGGCCGAGCGCGGGCTCGGGCGGGCGTACAGCCTGCGGGCCGTGGTGGAGCGGGGCGCGGGACGGGGCCGGACCATCGGCGTGCCGACGATCAACCTCACGTCACCCGACCCGCGCAAGCTGCTGCCGCCCGATGGCGTGTATGCCGTACGGGTGGACGTCGGGAAACGGGAAACCGGAAACGGGAAACGCTACGGAGGCATGATGAACCAGGGCCCGCGGCCCACGTTCGGCGTGTACGCGCGCGGCCTCGAGATTCATCTGTTCGACTTCACCGGTGATCTGTACGGTGCGACGGTGACGGTGGAGTGGGTGCGGCGGCTGCGGGATACCCAGACCTTCCCGTCGCGCCAGGCGCTGGTCGACCAGATCGAGCGCGACGCGATCGCGGCGCGCGCGATCCTCAACGGGTAGAGACTCGAATGCGCACGATCCGCTCACGACTCATTGCCATCGGCGCGTTGCTCGCGCTCGCGGTGTGGCAGCTGATTCCCACCGACGTCACTCAGCGGGTGCGCGACGCGACCACCGGTCGCATGAAGGACACCACGATCCGGCGCGTACCCATCAATCTCGGGCTCGATCTGCAGGGCGGTATTCACCTGGCGCTCGAAGTGGACCAGTCGAAGGGCCCCGTGCCCGACTGCGCCGACGCCATCCAGCGCGCCGAGCGCGTGGTGCGCACGCGGATCGATGAGTTCGGCACGACCGAGCCCGTGGTGCAAATCCAGGGGCGCTGCCGCCTCATCGTGGAGCTGGCGGGCGAACAAGACCCCGCCCGCGCCAAGAGCATCATCCAGCGCACGGCGTTCCTCGAGTTCCGCATCACCGACATGAAGAACCTGTTCCGCGACGCACTGCCCGAGATCGACAAAGCGCTGCAGCGGGCCGGCGTGAGGGCGTCGGGGGAAGCGGCACCGGCGGCGAGCGTGACCCAGCTGTTCGGCACGGACACCGGCAAGGCGAAGGGCAAGGCGCCGAAGGGCAAGGCCGTGGCGAAAGGCAAGCCCGCGGCGAAGGACACGACCGACCTGAACGCCCCCGGCCCCCTCTCGTCGCTCCTCTTCCAAGGTCAGCTGCCCGGCGAGTATCTGGTGCCGGAGGAGCAGGTGCCGGTGGCCGAGAGTCTGCTGGCGCGGCCCGACGTGCAGCGGCTCATCCCGCGCGGGTTGGAGCTCAAGTGGGGTACCGAGGTGTTGTCGCGCGCCGGCCGCAGCTACCGGACGCTGTACGCCGGGGAGGACCGGCCGATCATCACGGGTGAATACCTCCAGGATGCCAAGGCCACGCGCGACCCGCTCACGAATCAATCGGTCGTGAACTTCTGGCTGTCGCGGCGCGGCGGGCGGATCTTCGAGCGCGAGACCGGCCGCCACGTAAACGACTACATGGCGATCATCCTCGACGGCCGGGTGCAGGGCCAGCCGCCCATCATCAAGAGCCAGATCGGCCAGCGCGGGCTGATCGAGCTGGGCGCGAAGCCGCTGCAGGACGCCCAGGACTTGGCGCTGGTGCTCAAAGCCGGCGCCCTCCCCGCCCCCCTCACGATCATCGAGGAGCGCACCATCGGGCCGTCGCTCGGCCAGGACTCGATCTGGGACGGCATCCGGGCCGGGATCGTGGGCGTCGCGCTCGTCGTGTTGATCATGGTGGGCTACTACCGGCTGTCGGGCGTGCTGGCCGTCGCGGCGCTCGGGCTCTACGTGGTCTTCACGCTCGCCGGGCTCGCGGGCTTCGGGTTTACGCTCACGCTACCGGGGCTCGCCGGACTCGTGCTGTCGGTCGGCATCGCGGTCGACGCGAACGTGCTGATCTTCGAGCGTATCCGCGAGGAGCTGCAGCACGGGAAGCTGGTGCGCACCGCCGTGGACGAGGGCTTCAAGCACGCGATGAGCGCCATTGTCGATTCGAACGTGAGCACCGCGCTCACCGCCTTCATTCTCTATCTGGTCGGGACCGGCCCGGTGCAGGGCTTTGCGATCACGCTGATCATCGGAATCGCCGCGTCCATGATCACGGCCATCTTCGTGGTGCGCACCTTCTACATGATCTGGCTCGACCGCCGGCCGGACATGGCCACCCTGAGCGTCTGAGATGATCCGACTCTTTGCCAACGCCAATTACGACTTCATCAAGTGGCGCCGCTGGGCCTATGGGCTCACGGCCGCCATCATCATTCCCGGGTTCGCCCTGTTCCTCGTGCGCGGCTTGAATTACTCGATCGAGTTCACCGGCGGCACGCTGATTCAGATCCGGACGCCCGATGCCGTGGGCACCGGGCGCATCCGCGGCGCGCTCGACGCCGCCGGCATCCGCGACGCGGAGATCCAGCAGTTCGGGGCCGCCAACGAATACGTGATCCGGGCGCGCATCGGGCGGGCGGCCGCCGTCGTCGAGGGCTCGACCGAAGCGACCGCCGCGGCCGTGGATTCGGCGCTGGCGCGGGCTCTCGGGCCGGCGCCGGCGCACTACGAGATCCTCCGCACTGAGGCCGTTGGCCCCAAGGTCGGCCGCGAGCTGCAAGGGAAGGCGTTCCTGGCGATCTTGTTGTCGTTCGCCGTCACCCTCGTCTATCTCGCAATCCGGTTCGAGTGGCGCTTCGGCCTCGCCGCCGTGCTCGCGACGTTCCACGACATCCTCACCACCATCGCGTTCATCCGCTATCTCGACCTCGAGGTGAGCCTGGTGGTGGTGGGCGCGGTGCTGACCATGGTCGGATACTCGTTGAACGACACGATCATCATCTTCGACCGGGTGCGCGAGAACCTGCGCAAGTTCCGACGCCAGAACCTGTACGAGATCCTGAACCTGTCGATCAACGAGACGCTGCCGCGCTCCGTGCTGACGCACGGCACCACCATGGCGACGACGATCGCGCTCGTCTTCCTGGCGGGCGAGGTGCTGCGGCCCTTCGCGCTGGTGATGACGTTCGCGATCTTCACGGGCACGTTCTCCTCGATTTATATCGCGGCCCCGCTCCTCATGTACATCGAGAAGCGCTGGCCGGGCGAGGACGCGCGTGGCGCCCGGGCGTTGCGTCCGGCCGGGTCGGAGCCGGCAAAGCCGCCGGCGCGCGAGCCCCAGCCGACGCGCTAGGAGGGGCGCAGCATGCTGCGCCCCTACCTGGTCGACGCCCACTGCCATCTCGGCGATGCGGCGTTCGACCCCGACCGGGACGCGGTGCTCGCGCGGGCGCGCGACGCCGGCGTCGGTCACATCGTAGTGATCGGCGCGACGCTGGCGGAGAGCGAGCGAGCCGTGGCGCTCGCCCGGGCCCGTCCCGGCCTCTCGGCCACCGCCGGCATCCACCCTCATGAGGCGCGGCACTGGTCGCCCGCCGCCGCCGCCCGCCTGAGAGACCTGCTCACCCTACCCGAAGTGGTGGCGCTCGGAGAAACCGGGCTCGATTACCATTACGACCATTCGCCGCGGGACACACAGCGTCGCGCCTTCGAGGGCCAACTCACGCTCGCCCGCGAGGTTCGGAAGCCGATCGTGGTTCACGCCCGCGAGGCCGACGACGACGTCGCTGCCATGCTTCGGAGTGCGGATGCGCCGGTCGTGCTGCACTCGTTCAGCTCGGGTCCGGGCGTGTTCGAGGCGGGGATGGCCATTGCCGCGTACTTTTCCTTCAGCGGCATGATCACGTTCAAGAGCTGGACGATGACCCACAGCGTCACCGCCTGTCCGCCCGACCGTCTGCTGGTCGAAACGGACGGCCCGTATCTTGCTCCGGTGCCCCACCGCGGACAGCGCAACGAGCCGGCCTTCGTCCGGGCGGTGACCGCGGCCCTCGCGCGGGCCCGCGGAGAGCCGGCTGAGAGCATCGAACAACGCACGACGGACAATGCGCGCCGCCTCTTCGGAGCCCGGCTTGCCACGACCCTTTAGCAGCGGGAATCCGTGACCACGACGGCCAAGGTACCCACCGACATCGCCATCGCCCAGGCGGCCGAGCTGCGCCCGGTGGCCGATATCGCCGCCGACCTGGGGCTCGACGCGGAGGAGATCGAGCTGTACGGCAAGTACAAGGCGAAGGTGCGGCTCTCCGCGGTGGCGCGCCGCCGGCCCAAAGGACGGCTCGTACTGGTCACCGGGATCAACCCGACGCCGGCGGGAGAGGGGAAGTCAACGGTGACCGTCGGCGTGACGCAGGCGCTGCGAAAGCTCGGGAAGAATGCCGCGCTCTGCATTCGCGAGCCCTCACTGGGGCCCGTCTTCGGTGTGAAGGGCGGAGCCGCGGGCGGCGGGTACGCCCAGGTCGTTCCCATGGAAGACATCAACCTGCATTTCACGGGCGACTTCCACGCCATCGCGAGCGCGCACAATCTGCTCTCGGCCATGTTGGACGCCCATCTGCATCACGGCAACGCACTTGGTCTCGACACGCGCCGCATCACCTGGCCCCGCACCATCGACATGAACGACCGCGCGCTGCGCAACATCATCGTGGGACTCGGAGGGCTCAACGCCGGCCCCGCGCGCGAGGAGCGGTTCGTCATCATCCCGGGCTCGGAGATCATGGCCATCATGGCGTTGGCGACGGGCATCGAGGATCTGGAGCAGCGTCTCGCGCGCATCATCGTGGGGCTTACGTCCGACAAGAAGGCCGTGCGCGCGAGCGATCTGAAGGCCCCGGGGGCCATGACCCTGCTGCTCAAGGACGCAATCAATCCCAACCTTGTGCAGACGCTCGAAGGCGGACCGGCATTCATCCACTGCTGCCGTTCGGGAACATCGCCCACGGCTGCAACTCGGTGGTGGCGACTAAGCTCGCCCTCACGCTGTGCGACGTGGTGCTCACGGAGGCCGGATTCGGGGCCGACCTCGGAGCCGAAAAGTTCTTCGACATCAAGTGCCGCATGGCGGGTCTGAACCCCGAGGCGGCGATCCTGGTCGCCACCGTGCGGGCGCTCAAGATGCACGGGGGCGTCAAAAAGGACGCGCTGGGCAAGGCCGACGTCGACGCCGTCAAGCGCGGCGCGGCGAACGTGCGCCGCCACATCAAGAACGTGAAGAAGTTCGGCGTCCCGGTCGTCGTGGCGCTCAATCGATTCCTCACCGATACCGAGGCCGAGCTCGACCAAGTCCGGGCCGAGTGCGCCGCGGAGGGGGTGGGCGTCGAGCTGTGCGAGGTGTGGGAGAAGGGCGGGGAGGGGGGCGTGGCCGTCGCGGAAGCCGTCCTCAAGCTGCTGGACGACCGCACGGCGAAGTTCACTCCGCTGTACGACGCGCGACGGCCGATCCGGGAGAAGATCGAGACGATCGCGCGGGAGATTTACGGGGCCGGGGGCGTGACGTTCGCCCCCCCGGCCGAGCGGGCGCTCGAGCAGCTGCCCGCGATGGGCCTGGGCGAGACGCCGGTGTGCATGGCAAAGACGCAATACTCCTTCTCGGACGACCCGACCAAGCTCGGCGCGCCGAGCGGGTTCACGCTCCAGGTCCGGGACATTCTGCCCTCGGCGGGCGCGGGGTTCGTCGTGGCGCTCGCGGGCGACATCATGACCATGCCGGGGCTGTCGAAGACGCCCGCGGCCGAAAAGATCCGGGTGCACCCGGACGGCACGATCGAGGGGCTCTTTTGATGGCTCGCAAGGCACTGGGACTCGTGGTGGCGGACGGCGCCCCGAAAGCGATCGGCCCCTACAGCCAGGCGGTGGTCGTAGACGGGATGGTGTACACGGCGGGGCAGATCCCGCTCGACCCCAAGACCGGTGGGATCGTGGGCCAGACCACTGCGGAGCAGGCCGAGCAGGTGCTCAGGAACCTCGAGGCCATCCTCAAGGCCGCGGGCTCCGGGCTCGCCCTGGTCGTGAAGACCACGGTGTATCTCGTCGACATGGCCGATTTTCCGGCGCTGAACGAGGTGTATGCGAAGCACTTCCCGACGCACAAGCCGGCACGCTCCACCATACAGGCCGCGGCCCTGCCCAGGGCGGTGCGGGTGGAGATCGACGCGATCGCGAGGGTCGCATGACGCGCCACGCTGCGGTGCTCTGTGGAGCGCTGCTCCTGGTGCTCCCCGCCGGGGGAGCCGCCCAGACAGAGACGCCCGCAGCCGACCGTCGGCTGGCGCGTGACATCTTCCGCGAGCTGATCGAAATCAACACCACCGACTCCCTGGGGAACACGCCGCGCGCCGCCCGCGCCATGGCGCAACGGCTCCTTGCCGCCGGATTCCGGGCGCCAGACGTGCGCGTGCTGATCGGCCCCGACGCGAAGCACGGCAACCTCGTGGCCCGCTACCGCGGTACCGGGGGCGGGCGTCCGATCGTCGTCTTCGCACACCTGGATGTGGTCCCTGCCCGGCGAGCGGACTGGTCCGTCGATCCGTTCACCTTGCTCGAGAAGGACGGCTACTTCTACGGCCGCGGCACGACCGACGACAAGGTGGGGGACGCGATCCTCGTCGCTGATTTCATCCGGCTCAAACAGGCGGGGTTCAAGCCGCGGCGCGACTTGATTCTCGTGCTCACCGGCGACGAAGAAACCGCCGGCAGCTGCATCGCGTGGCTCGTGGCGAAGCACCGGGACTTGATCGACGCAGACTTCGCCCTGAACACCGACGCCGGCGGCGGCGTGTTGCGGGACGGGCAGCGCGTGATGTTCGTGGTGCAGGCGAGCGAAAAAGTGTACGCGACCTACGTGCTCGAAGCCACCGACAAGGGCGGGCACAGCTCGCTCCCGCGGCCCGCGGACAATCCCGTCTACCGTCTCGCCCCCGTGCTCGAGCGCCTGGCACAGTATCAGTTCCCGGTCAAGCTGAACGAGGTGTCCCGGGCGTTCTTCGAGCGCTCCGCCGCGCTCGAGACGGGCGCCCTCGCCGAGGACCTGGCCGGCGTGCTGAAAGACCCGCCGGACAGCGCGGCTGTGGCGCGTCTGTCGGCGGTGCCCTTCTACAATTCGAAGCTTCGCACCACCTGCGTCGCCACCATGATGGAGGCGGGGCACGCCGAGAACGCGCTGCCCCAGTCCGCCCGGGTGACGGTGAACTGCCGGATCCTCCCGGGGGAGCCCGCTTCCGAAGTCGAGGCGACCCTGCGGCGCCTCGCCGCCGACGACCGGATCGCTCTCCGCGCGGTATACGCGCCCGTCCCGAGCCCGCCCTCGCCCCTCACACCGGCGATCATGGGTCCCATCGAGCGGCTGGTCGCGGAGCAGTTCCCCCATGTCCCGATCGTGCCGGTGATGGAAGCGGGCGCGACCGACGGGTTGTTCCTCCGCAACGCGGGGATCCCCACGTACGGCGTCTCGGCCGTGTTCGAGGAGCAAAACGACGTGCGCGCCCACGGGCGCGACGAGCGGCTCCGCGTGCAGAGCTTTTACGAAGCGCTCGAGTTCTGGTATCGGATGATGCGGGCGTACGCTGGCGAGTCGGAGCACGGTTGATGCAGTTCCTGAAGCGCGGTATCTCACTCCCTGGTGGACTTGGTCGTCGGGTAGCCACATGTGGAAGCCGGTGAAGCGCGGGGTGCAGGGTAGGGTGGCGCGATTCCGCGTCCCCGGGGGGGCGGAGCCCGCACCTGCCGCTGACGAAGCCCACGCGGCCGCCGCCGGCGCCGCCGATCGGCCCATGCCGCTCGCGGCTTCGATTTTGTGGAAGCCGATCGACGCCGCAGCGGAGCAGGGGGCCGGTCTCCTCCCCGTTTTCATCGCGCAGCGAGCGCTGGCCGCGGTGCACGATCACTGTGCGGCGACGCGTGGTGCGTGCTTCGGGCTGTTGACCGGAGACGTGGTCAACTGCTCCGAAACCGGGGCGTCGTATGTCATCGTCGAGTCGACCATACGCCTCCCCGGGAGCCCGGAGGACGACGCCAAGGCGGTGCTGGTGCAGGGATGGGTAGTGGCGCAGGACGTGCTACGGAAATCCGGCGATCTGCTGGTCGGCTGGTACCGAGGGGGTGGGGGGGAGGCCGGGCTGTCGCCTGCAGAGGCGGACGCGCACAGGGCGTTTTTCGTCCAACCGTGGCAGGTTGCCGTGGTCGTGGGATCGGGCGATCCCACCGTGGGCGGCGTGTTCCGTCGCTCCGCCGGTCCTGTGTGGGCGCAGGAGTGCCTTCCTTTTTATGAGCTCATGGATCCGTCGTCCTCCCGACCGGACGGGAGCAAGCCTACGCGGCTGCGCTGGGACAACTACCGTACGGAAGAAACGGCGCTCGTCACCTCTGCCGCCCCCCCCGTTCCCGGCGTGTCCGTCGTGCCCGTTCCGGCGCCTCCTCCGCCCGCGCCTTCCGTCGCGCCGGCGTGGGGCACGTCGCCCCAGCAGCCGCAGGTACTCTGGCCGGAGCAGTTCGGTGGCGCCGAGGGTGCGACGGCCGGCCGGGCGTGGACGTTCGGCACTCGTGTCCGCCGATGGGCTGCGTACGCGACCGCAGGCGTCCTCGCGGTGGCGGGTTTGTTCAGGCTCTACTCGGCGCTGGCATCGCCCACGTCGTCCGGGCCGTCCCAGGGCCCGCCTGAGGCGGTCGCCGTAACGCCCCAGACGCGGCTCGATCTCGCCGCCGACACTCTCGGCCTCGCGATCGCCGCGTTCGACCTGCGGGTGCAGCTGTTCGCCAGCCGCCAGATGCAATGTCCCGAGCTGGCGCGCGGGCTCGTCTCGGTCGAAGAGCGGTGGACGGCCTACAACAGCGTGCGGAGGGACCGGGGGGCGCCGCCCGACTCTGCCCGCGCGGCGCGGGACCGGGCGCTCTATACCGATGTCGACGGGGTCGAGCGACGGTTCGAGCGCTCGGCCTGTCCCCGGCCGTGATCCGCGCCGCCGCCTTGCTCGCCCTCCTGGTAAGCGGTGTGCCGTGTCCGGGAGCGACACAGGGGTCGCAACCGCTCCGCAAGACCGATGTGATCCGCCTGCTCTCGAACCCCTTGATCTCGAGGAGCGAGGTCGCGGAGCTGATCCGGCGCAACTGTGTCGCGTTTCGACCCACACCGCGGGATTGGGCAGACCTGCGCGACTTCGGCGCAGACACTGAAGTGCTGAGCAGTATCGGCGGATGCGCGACGCCGTCCGCGGCGCAACGCGCCGCCTCGCCCCCCTCGACCCCCTCTACCCCTCCGCCCCCCCTCGCTGCTGTGCTGTTACCAGCTCGGCTGGGCGTCAGCGTTGGGAGTGATGCGGTGGTGCGGGTGCAGGTGAGGCGTGGCGAGCATCCGCAGGCGGGCGTGCCGCTGGTGCTGCGCGGGAGCTCCGGCATTCCCGGTGGGCCGCCGCAGGACGTGCAGGCCATCACCGACGCGAGCGGCGCCGCGGTGTTCCGTTTCCCGGTCGGCCGGCTGCCCTCGACCTACACGCTCGAGCTCGTCACCGGCTCGGGCGCGTCGATCCCGGGAACAGGGCCGCTCGAGCTGGTCGTCGGGCCCGCGGCGCCGGCCGGGGCTGCGGTACAACCCAGCCGCGTGGAGCTGCGGGCCGGCGAGCGCGGACTCATCTCGCTGCTGGTGACGGTACGAGATTCGTTGGGTAACGCCGTGCCAGGCGAGCCAGTCGCGCTGCAACCGGACGGCCCGGACATGGGAGTGGTCGCCGAGGCTCGCGCTACGGACTCGCTCGGGCGGGTGACGTTCGTCATCGACCGGGCCGCGGTGCGCCACAGCGGGAAGCTCGCGATTCGGGTGCGGGGCCAGCCGTTCGGATCGGTGGACGTGGTTCGGGCCGACATCATGGCCCCGGCGGCCACGGGCTTCGTGTCGGGCGTCGGACAACGCGGCATCGCACGGACCCGACTGAGCGAGCCGTTGGTGTTTCAGGTCCGCTCGACCCTTGGCCGGCCGCTGGTCGGGAAAGTCGTGGTGTTCCGCGCCGTCAACGCGGATGTCGCGACCGACAGCGTCGTGACCGACTCGACCGGCCTCGCCCATGTAGAGGTGATCCTGGGCAAGCAGGCCGGGCCGGCCCTGGTCACCGCCACCGTGGACTCGCTCCAGAGACAGGCGGCGCTCTCGGTGGACCCGGCGGCTCCCGCCGGCGTCATCATCGAGCGGGACGGGAATCGGGTCGACGGCGGCACCATGGTAGTGACCGCGGGCGCCACGTTCATGCTGCGGGTCTCCGCCCAGGACGCGTTCGGCAACCCGGTGCCCACGGCGGATCTGGCACGGATGATTCAGAAGATGCGTAATCGGTTCAACGTGCAGTCGCAGCTCTTGAAAATGATCGGCGTCGAATCGGAAGGCGGCGCAGCGATGGTGACGTTCAAACCGGTCGGAGCGGGTCAGGCGGACTTGTCGATCGGCGGCGCGACCGTGTCGGTAGCGATCGCCAAGGCCCGGTAGCGATCACGTGCGCTGGGACCGGGAGCCAAGTGATCGGGGTCACGCCGGGGGTGATTGCCTCAGAAGGGTGCTAAGTTCTGGGGCGGTTGGTGCACGGGGGCGGATCGGGCCTGGTGGTCCGACTGGTCTTCAAAACCAGCTGGGGTCCGGATGGACCTCGGTAGGTTCGATTCCTACACGCTCCCGCCACGTTCTGTCCGCTTTGTGTCGCACCCCTGCGACACGGCTGCGACTAACGTGCCTCAGTCGCGCTCACCGTCTCTACGACCATTCGGTGCGAGCCGTGGCACTACCCTTGCGATAGAGCACGTCGGCTCGCGGGGAGTGAGCCGTGCCCCCGTCTTCGCTCAGTTATGAGGAACGGAGACAGGATTGTGGGTCCTCGGCCCACTCCCTGCGGCGCCGCCAACCGTCGCGCAAACCCACCTCAGCCGGTATGTTGTCCCTCTCTTCACCGGAACCGCCGGCATGTGGGTCCTTCTCCTCCTCGTAGTGCTGCTCGGCGGCGGCCCCGGCCCCGGTCCCGAAGCGTTGCCCCGCGCGACGGTCCTCGTGGACTCCGGTGCGCATCAGCTCGTAATCCAGCTGCCCCCGGTGGATGTGCCGGCGGCCGGCCGTGGGGGCGAGACGATGGTCGGGCTCCCGCTCTGCCAGGTCCTCGTGCCCGTGGACGCGTCGCTCCATACCTCGCACGTGGAAGTGTTGGACGAATCGGGGCGGCCCCTGCCGCACGAGCTGCTGCATCATTTCAACCTCAGCGATCCGGACCACCGTGAGCTCTTCCTGCCGATCGGGCTCCATCTGTTCGCGGCGAGTAGGGAGACCCCGGCCATCACGGTCCCGTGGCTGCTGTTCGGACTCCCCTTGGCGCGCGGACAGCGGCTCATCGCGGGCGCCATGCTCGCCAACACGTCGGACGTGGCCTATCGCCGGGTGCACGTGCGGCTCGTGCTGCGCTACGTTCCCGGCGGCCGGCCCTGGCCACTGTACCGCACTTACCCCTGGGCCATCGACGTCCAGTACCCGCTCGGTCGCCCACCCACGGGGAGCAAGGCGTTCGATCTTCCCCCGGGCCGCACCGAGCGCTTCTGGGAAGGCAGTCCCGCGATCCCGGGCACCATCCTCGGTCTGGGAGGCCACATGCACGATTACGGCGTCAGCCTCGAGCTGAAGGACATGACGACCGGCACGGTGCTGTGGCGCGGCGCCCCGGTCACGGACGCCGCCGGGCGCGTCATCACCTTCCCGCTGGCCCGTTTCTACAACTGGCGCCGGCTCGGGGTGCACCTGGTCCCGGCGCACCGCTACCGCCTGACGGCCGTGTACGAGAATCGGACGGGGCGATACATCCGCGACGGGGGCATGGGGGCGGTGGCGGGGTTGTTCGTGCCCGACCGGGGGGCGGAGTGGCCGGCGGTCGATACCCGGGACACGCTGTACCAACGGGACCTGGCCGCGACGATCCGGGCGGGTAGCGCTGACGTGATGGCCGACATGATGATGGAGCACCACACGGATCCCTGAGACAGCTTGCCGAAGGCGGTGTGGCCTACATCACGCTCGCCCGGCGGCGCCACACGTATTTTCGGCCGTGCCCAAAATGCAATGGGGTCGGCTCCAGGTGGACGTGAACTGCGCGCTGCGCCGCGGGGCCTGGTACCGCGTCGCGGGCCTCGCAGCGCTCGAAGCCATCCTCGATGTGAACCGCAAGCCGCTGAAAGTCCCCCACTATCTGGTCGAAGTCGTCTCACGGCCGCCCACGCGGTGGTCCGTCGTGCCGCGCCCGGAAGGGGCCGGCGAGCTGCCGTCCGAGTGGGGACCGCACTACGGCGTGTGCCCGAGCTGTCGTGAGCGCGCGGCGCTGCACGGTCGTCCACGCCGTCTCACGTGCAATCGCTGTCGGGGGGAGTTCGACGTCGCCTGGGACGAGGAGTATCTCGTCGAGTTCTGACGGGGGCTTTTAGCCGCCCATCACGCGCTCTACTTCCGCAAGACGCGCCTCGATCTCGATCGGCCGGTTGGCGCGGCCCGGCCGCGGCTCGAGCTCCTGATGATAGCGCGTCACGGTCTCCGGATCCTTCAGCAGGTGTCCCGTGAGCACCGCGACCACCCGGTCGCGCGGGCGGATCACACCCTCGCCGACCAGCCGCCGCGCCCCGGCCAGCGCCGCGGCACTCGCCGGCTCGCACCCGATGCCCGCACCGTCCACGACCGCCTTCGCCTCGAGAATCTCGTCGTCGCTCACGGTCGTGACCATCCCGTTCGTGTCGCGGATGGCGCGCACGGCGCGCTCGTACGAGACCGGGTTGCCGATGTTGATCGCCGTCGCCACGGTGTGCGGCTCCACCCGGCGCCGCTGGGCGAACCCCTCACGGAAGCTCTGCGCGAACGGCGCGGCGCCCTCGGCCTGGACGGCGGCGAGTCGCGGCGTCCGGTCGATCAGCCCCCACGCCCGCGCTTCCTCCAGTGCCTTCCCGAACGCCGCCGTGTTGCCGAGGTTGCCGGCGGGCACCACGATCCAGTCGGGGGGCTCCCAGCCGAGCTGCTGCAGCAGCTCGAGCACGATGGTCTTCTGGCCCTCGAGCCGGAACGGATTCACCGAGTTGAGGAGGTAGACCCCCAGTCGCTCGCTCGCCTGGTCGGCGAGCTCGAGGCAGACATCGAAGTTGCCGCGGACCAGCAGGGTGCGGGCCCCGTACGCGAGTGCCTGGGCCAGCTTACCGAGCGCTACTTGCCCCTTCGGCACCAGGACCAGCGCCGGCAGCCCTGCCAGCGCGGCGTACGCAGCGAGCGCCGCCGCCGTGTTGCCGGTGGACGCGCATGCGACCGCGCGCGCCCGCACGCGCCGCGCCTGCGTCACCCCGACCGTCATGCCGCGGTCCTTGAACGAGCCCGTGGGGTTGTGGCCTTCGTGTTTGAGCAACAGCTCCGGCGCGGCCACCCACTGCGCCACCGCAGCGCTCGCGAGCAGGGGCGTGTTGCCTTCGGGAAAGGAAAGGATGTGCTCGCCTGCGGAGGGGAGGACGGCCTCGCAGTAGCGCCACACACCCGACGCGAGGGCGCCGCGCCGTACGCCCCAGCGCGCATCGAAGGTCGCCCGCAGCGCGTTCCCGCCCTGGGCAGGGGGCTGGTGACGCAGCTCGAGCAGCCCGCGGCAGCGCGGGCAGCGCGGGTGGGGATCGGTCTCGGGGAGTTCGCTGCCGCAGCTCGCACATACCTGCCAGGTGAGGGGGGCAGGGGAAGCGCTCATGCGCCGGCGAGCTTCAGGACGTCGTTCAGGATTCCTCCCGCGGTCACTGCCGGCCCCGCGCCGGGCCCGGTGATCACCAGCGGGTTCTTCTTGTAGCGCATGGTCGTGAAGATAAACTGGTTGTCCGTCCCGTTGAGCGAGGCCATCGGACTCGACGCTTGCACCACGACGAGGCCGACGCGGATGCTCTTGCGCGTCACGATCGCGCGGTAGCGCAGCACTCCGCCGCGCGCCTGCGCCGCCGCGACGCGCTTTGCCCACGTCGCGTCGAACTGCTCGAGCGACGCGAGGAACCGGTCGAGCCCGAGTCGCTCCGCCCCGTCCGGAACCAGGGACTCGACCGCGATGTCTTCGAGCTCACCGGTAAAGCCGAGCAGCCGCCCGAGGATCAGCGCCTTGCGCGCCACATCCATACCGGACAGGTCATCGCGGGGGTCGGGCTCGGGATACCCCTTGGCGATCGCACCGGTGAGCGCAGCCGAAAACGCGGCGCCGCGGCCCAGCTCCCCGAACAGATAGCCGAGCGTCCCCGACGGGCACCCCTCGATCTTCGCGACCCGGTCCCCGGATTCCACGAGCTTCTGGTAGGTATCGATGATCGGCAGGCCGGCGCCCACGGTCGCTTCGAGCAGCAGGCGGCGCCCGTGCGTCTGCGCAGCGGCGCGGAGCGCGTCGTACTTGCGCTTGTCGGTGGTGACCGGACGTTTGTTGGCGAGCACCACGTGCATCCCCGCACCGAGCGCGGTGGTGAGCGTCTCGGTCGTGTCGTCGGCGGTGACGTCCACCAGGATCGGGTTGGTAAGGGCATGGCGGGCGACGAACGCGATGGCTTCGGCGGCGCTCGCCCGCCGTCCGCCCGCTGCTTTCGCGAGCGGTGCGCCCTTGGCTTTCGCCGCTCCCAAGGCCGCGAGTCGCCGCGGCGAAAAGCCGTCCGCGTCGAACACGAGGCCGCTCGAGTCGATCAGTCCCACGATGTGCAGCGTGAGCGCCTCCCGCTTCACCTTCGCGATCATAGGGGCGAGTGCCCGCCCGATCTGCCCGAAGCCCAGCAGCACGACATCGCTGCGCTCGGGGTGCGCCACCGCACCGCCGCCGATCTTCGAGAGCTGAAAGGCGGCGTGCACCACGCGCTGGGCGCGCGGCGCCTCCTTGCCGTCCACCACGAGCGACAGATTCAGCTCCGACGACCCTTGGGCCGTGGCGATCACGTTGATCCCCGCCTCGGCTAGGGCGGAGAAGACGCGGGCGGCGATGCCCGGCGTCTCCGCCATGCCGAGCCCCACCACCACGAGCGTCGCGAGGCCGGTGCGCGCCTCGACGCCGTCGATCTCCTGCCGCGCGATTTCCCGCTGGAACGTCTCCTCCAGACTGCGACGCGCGCGTTGGGCGCTCTCCTCCGGGACGCTGAAACAGATCGAGTGCTCGGATGACGCCTGGGTAATGAGCGACACGGAGATCCCTTCGTGGTGCACCGCGGCGAACGTGCGCGCCGCGATGCCGGGGACGCCCAGCATCCCGCTGCCCGTGACCGTGAGCAGCGCCTGCCGCGGGATCGCCGAGAGCGCTTTCACGGGATACTGCTCGAGGGTGCGGCGCCGCGAGATCTCGGTGCCGAGGGACGCGGGGTCGGCGAAGGGGCGGATCCGAATCGCGACGTTCTGCTTTATCACCGGGACCAGCGCCCGCGGGTGCAACACCTTGGCGCCGTAGTACGCGAGCTCCGCTGCTTCGCGTAGGTGTACCTGCGGCACGACGCGCGCGTCGGGCACGATGCGGGGGTCCGCGGTGAGCAGGCCCGGCACGTCTTTCCAGAGCGACACCTCACGGGCTCCCAACACGCGTGCCAGCAGCGTGGCGGTCAGGTCCGAGCCGCCGCGCCCCAACGTGGCGACCTGGCCGTCGGGCGCGGCACCCAGAAAGCCGGGCACCACGGCGACGGCGCCGCGCGCCAGGACGGGTCCGAGCGCGCGGCGCGCGCTTCGCACGGTACCGCCCAAGTCGGGAGACGCGTTGCCGAACGTGCCGTCGGTCTGTACCACGACCGTCGCGTCGACGTAAGCGACCGGACAGTCCTGCGCTGCGAGCGCTGCGGCGAACAGCTGCGCCGAGAGCCGCTCGCCCCGCGCGACCACGTAGTCGATCGTGCGGGGCGTGATGTCGCGCACGATCCCGAGCCCGCCGGCGAGCTGCTCGAGCTCGGCGAACGCCGCGTCGATGAGCCCGACGAGCTCGTCGAGCGGGACGCCACGGCGGACCAGGGCACGGGCGGCCTCGACGTGCCGCGCGCGCAGCGCCGTGGCGGCCGTGCGTACCTGGGCGGCCTCGCCCCGCGACGCGCGGGCGGCGCATTCGAGCAGGGCGTCAGTCACCCGCTCATCGCCGATACCACCACCACCTGCGGAGCAGGGCGGTACCCGACGACGATCTTCGCGGCGTGCGTTATCCCGGCGGCGCTCGCGAGCGAGGCACCGCCGAACTTGTGGATGTGCGGGTGGGAGCCCCGGGCCCCGGCCATGGTCTAGTCCCTCTCGAAGCCGCCGGCGGGGCGCGCGGCGTGAAACGTCTCTGCGGCGATGCCGCGGGCTCCCCAGGCGCGCACCATCGCGTCGCCCACCGCCCGCACGCCGTCGGCGGCGACTACGGCGACAACGGTCGGTCCTGAGCCGGAGAGGGTCGCACCGTACGCGCCGGCCTGCCGTGCCGCGCTCGTCACCTCGTCGTATCCCGACACGAGCGCCCGGCGGAACGGCACGTGCAGCACGTCGTCCAGCCCGGCGGCGAGGAGTCGCTCGTCGGCGTGCGCCAGACCGTGGACCAGGGCGGCGCTCTTCGCGGCCGCCCGCACGGCGTCCGCGTGGGGCAGGGTCGCCGGCAGGGCGGCGCGCGCGTGCTTTGTCTCCACGGTGAAGTCCGGCACGGCGAACACCAGCGCGAGCGACGCGTGAATCGGCAGCGACGTCACGACGAGCCCGTCGGGCCCGCGCAGCACGAGGTTGGCGCCGCCGAACACGGCGGGCGCGACGTTGTCGGGATGGCCTTCGAGCTCGCTCGCGAGCTCGGCCAGCGCCGGCGCATCGAGCTTCAGCTCCAGCAGCGCCGCGGCGGCAGCGGCCCCCGCGACGGTCGCGGCCGCCGACGAGCCGAGCCCGCGGGCCACGGGAATGTCCGAGTCCGCCGTCAGCACGAGGCCAGCTGGCACCTCCTGCCGCGCTCGCCGGCACGCGGCGACGAATCCGCGGTACAGCAGGTCCGCTTCCGGCGCGGTGTCGAGGCTGCCGAGCGTCCCGCCGCGCTCGATCGTAACGAGCCTCCCGGCCGCGTCGGGCGCCGTCCGGGCGGTGACGCGGAGCCAGCGCCCGATGGCCACCCCGATGCAGTCGAACCCGGCGCCCAGATTGGACGTCGAGCCGGCCACCCGCACGGTCACGCTCGCTCGCATCGCCTGCTCTTTCGGGAAACAGAAAAGCCCGCGCAATGCCACGCCGCGGGCGCTCACCACGACCACTTCGGTTGTATGTATGTTCAATACTCGCCGCAGGCGTCCGATGCGTCAAGGAGCAGCGATGGGAAAGATTCGAGTCGGCATTCTCGGGGCGACGGGCACCGTCGGGCAGCGCTTCCTCCAGCTGCTCGAGCAGCATCCCCAGTTCACCGTCACCGCGCTGGCGGCTTCCGACCGGTCCCAGGGCAAGGCCTACGCCGCGGCGTGCATCTGGCGACTCCCGGGCGCCGTGCCGGACGCCGTGCGCGGCCTCGTCGTCCAGGCGCCCGAGCCGCCGCTCGATTGCGACATCGTGTTTTCCAGCCTTCCGTCCGACATCGCAGCGTCGGTCGAGACGCGGTTCGCCCGCGCGGGCTATCGGGTCGTGACCAATTCGGCGCCGCACCGCATGGACGATGCGGTGCCGCTCTTGATTCCGGAGGTGAACCCGGGTCACCTCGCGCTGCTCGACGCCTGCAAAGGGACGGGCGGCGGGTTCATCGTCGCGAACCCCAACTGCTCCACGGTGATGATCGCCCTCGCTCTGGCGCCGCTCGCGGCCCGGTTCGGGGTCGCCGCGGTGGCCGTCACGACGCTGCAGGCCATCTCCGGCGCGGGATACCCCGGAGTGGCTGCACTCGACATCACCGACAACGTGATCCCATTCATCGCCGAGGAAGAAGAAAAGATCGAGCGCGAGACCCGGAAGATCCTGGGGTCTCTGGAGACCGGTCGCGTGACGCCCGCGGAATGCGCCGTGAGCGCGCAATGCCATCGGGTGAACGTGGTGGACGGGCACCTGGCGGCGGTGCGGGTGAAGCTCGCCCGCGCGGCGGAGCCGGCGGAGCTCCGCGAGGCGTTCGCGTCCTTCACCGGGCTGCCCCAGGAGCTCCGCCTCCCCAGCGCCCCGGAGCGGCCCATTCTCGTGCGCGACGAGCCCGATCGACCGCAGCCGCGGCTCGACCGCGACGCCGGCGGGGGCATGAGCATCAGTGTGGGCCGGATCGCCCGTGATGGAGTCCTGGGGCACCGCTTCGTCGCGCTGAGCCACAACACGATCCGCGGGGCCGCCGGCGCGGCGATCCTCAACGCCGAGCTGCTGCTCGCGCAGGGGTACCTGGCAGGGCCGTGACCAGGCCCCCGGCTTCGTAGTCTTTACCTTACCGGGAGCGCTGCCCGGGACGCCGTTAACGCCTGTAACGTCCCCTCCGTCTAACCGGCGTCATGCTCACAGCGCCCTGTACTCGAACCGTCGGAGGATCGTCGCATGCGTCGCATGTCTCGGAGAGTCTGGCGCCTCGCCGCCGGCACCATCACCGTCGCATTGTTCACCGCGTGTTCCCCGGATTCCCCCACGACGTCTCCCAATCCCGTTCTCACCCAGCCCGAAGCGAACGCCATGGCTGAAGTGGTGGCGACCGACGCGGCCGCGCTGTCGCAGGGGGCCACATTCGACGCCGCGACCGGCGTGCCGTTCGCGGTGGACCCGATGATGGGTGCACCCTCCATGCCCACGTCGTCCGCGACCTGCACGCCCACGCGCAGCCCGTCCCCGCCGGTGAACTCCGACGGCGATCCCGTGCCCGATTCCGTGCGGGTGGACTTCGCGGGCTGCACAACCAGCCGCGGGTCGTACACCGCGACCCTGAGCGGCACGATCGACCTCGTCGACCCCACGCCGGTGACGACCGACCGGGCGTTCCGGATCCGCTCCACCGACTTCGCCCGGAGCGTGACCAACTCGGCGACCGGGAGCACGCGCTCCGCGGTCGAGAACGGCGTTCGCTCGGCGGTGCCGACGGCCGACCAGGTGCAGCTCGCCGATACCATGACGACCGAGTACACCTTCGCGAGCGGCACGACCGCGTCCCACGTGCGCAAGTGGCTGGCGACGTTCACCGCGGACCAGGCCGGGTCGATCCAGGTCGGCTCGCGCCTCCCGAGCGGTGATTGGACCATCGCCGGGGCCTCTACGTACACGTCCGGCACACGCAGCTACTCCCTCTCGGTCACGACCAGCGCCCCGCTGCACTACAATCCCGGCTGCACGACCGAGCCCCGGTTCGATTCGGGAAAACTCAGCGCGGTCGTCACCAAGGGCACGACGTCGACCACCGTCACCATCGAGTTCACGGCCTGCGGCCAGTATACGGTCACGCGGTCGTAGCGACCCGCTGCCCCCGAGGGTTTGGAGGCCCGATCCGCTGCCGGATCGGGCCTCCGTGCGTATAATGAAGCCTCTGATCCACGCCCACGTCGTGCTCAACCCCGCAGCCGGCCGCGGCGCGGCGGCCCGCGCGCTCGATCCCATCGCGCGCGAGTTCCACCACCAAGGCTGGTCGGTGGAGGTGGAGCGCACCGAAGGGCCGGGCCACGGTGCGGAGCTCGCGGCGCGCGCGGTGGGGGCAGGGGCGCAGCGGATCGTGGCCGTGGGCGGTGATGGCACGGTGCACGACGTGGCGAACGGATTGCTGCATCACGCAGCGGGCGCGGATGTCGCGCTCGGCGTGGTGCCGATCGGCAGCGGGAACGACTTCGCGAAGCTCGCGGGCATGTACGGGCACAGCCCGGTGCGCGCGGTGCAGCGGCTCGTCACCGCGCAGACGGCGCGGTTCGACGCCGGCCTGGTGTGCGACGAGTATTTCGTGAACAGCGTGGGGTTCGGCTTCGGGCCGGAGGTCGTGCGCGTCCGCAACGCCATGCCGGGGCTGTCGGGGTTCGCGTCGTATTTCGTGCCGGTGTTCCGCGCGTTCGCGCGCTATCGCCCGCACCGCTTCGAGGTCCGCTCGCGCGGATTCGCGGAAACGGGGTACATGATGATGATGGAAGTGTGTAATGGCACGACCGCCGGCGGCAGCTATCGGGTCGCCCCCGACGCGCTGCCGGGAGACGGTCGCCTGGACGTGTGTCTCGTGCGGCGCGTCTCGCTGCTGCGGTTCCTCCTGGCGGTGCCGCGCGTGATGCGCGGGACGCACGCCAAGATGCGGGAGGTCGCCCTGTTTCAGACCCGCGAGGTCACTATCCGCTCGCTCGACGGACCGCTGCTGCTGCATGTGGACGGCGAGCTGCGCGAGCCGGACGCGCGCCACTGTACGGTGCGCCTGGAGCCGGGGCGGCTGAAGGTGATGGTGGCGCGGTGACGGGGGCGGTTTGGCGGACGGGCGGACGGGCGGTCCGTGGAGGCGCATGCGTGGTCGCGCTCCTGTCCGCCGGTCCGCCCGTCCGCCTGTCCGCCCAACAGCCGGACACGACTCCGCCACCGATCGTCACCACCGGCGCCCTCGTCGTTCCCACCGATACCGCGCACCGCATCCGGCCGATGGGCGCGTTCCTGCGCTCGCTGCTCGTGCCCGGGTGGGGGCAGGCCGCGACGGGCCGGCATGTCACGGGCGCGCTGTTCGCGACCTGGGAAGGCGTGGTCGCGATGATGGCCCTCAAGGCGCAATCGGAAAGGCACTACCTCAAGGAAACGCACTCGGCGAACCTCAGCGCGAAACAGCAGGAGGTCCAGGACTGGATCGTGCTCTGGGTATTCAATCATCTCTTCTCCGGGGCCGAGGCGTTCGTGGCGGCACACCTCCAGGATTTTCCCAAGGACTTGAAGCTTCAGGCGTTCCCGGGCGGCGTCGGGATCAGCCTGCCGGTGCCCCGTCCGTGAACCCGGCGCCCCTCGGGGTCTTCGATTCCGGCATTGGGGGACTCACCGTGGCCCGGGCGGTGTTCGAGCGCCTGCCGCATGAGTCCGTAATCTATTTCGGCGACACGGCGCGCGTCCCCTACGGGCCCAAGTCCCCGGACACCGTGCGCCGCTACTCGGGCGAGATTCTCGCGTACCTGTTGCAACGCGGCGTGAAAGCGCTGGTCGTGGCGTGCAACACCATCAGCGCGCAGGCGCTCGAATTCTTGAGGGAGCGCTCACCGGTGCCGCTGGTCGGCGTCATCGAGCCCGGCGCGCGCGCGGCGGTCGCGGGCACGAGGTCGGGGAAAATCGGCGTGATCGGGACGGCGGGGACGATCGCGAGCGGCGCCTACGAGCGCGCCATCAAGCAGCTTCGGCCCGACGCCGCCGTCTGTGTGCAGGCCTGCCCGCTGTTCGTGCCGCTCGTCGAGGAGGGGTGGTTCGACCACGCCGCAACAGAGGTGATCGCGCGGGAATATCTCGCGCCGCTCGAGCGCGCCGGCGTGGATGTGCTGGTGCTGGGTTGCACCCACTACCCGCTGTTGAAGCCCCTGCTCGCCCGGGTGCTGGGCCCCGGGGTGACGCTCGTCGACAGCGCCGAGGAGACCGCGAAAATGGTGGCCGCGGACCTGACGCGGCAGGGGCTCGGGGCTGCCCCGAGCAATCGCCCGACGCACCGCTTCGTCGTGTCGGACGACGAGCCGCATTTTCGTAAGGTGGGCGCGAGGTTTCTAGGGGAGAAGCTGAAGCACGTGGAAGTAGTTCCCCTGGGATAAGGCGTCACGTGAAGACGGTGTTTCGTGACGTTCTCTCGCGACGTCTTACTGAAACGCCTTTAGCTCCACGTTGTCTTTCGTTATCACCGCATACCTGCCTCCGTCGAGGAAGGCCCCCGGGTTCAGATACGCCCGCCCATTCGGCAGCTGCGCCAACGCCGGACGATGGGTGTGGGCGAGAATCACGAGCTCCAGGTCCGGCCGGCGCCCCAGCAGCTGTTGGGCGTACTGCGCCTGGGCCCGCTCGGCACGGTCGAGCACGGCCCGGTCGCGGGTGTTGTCCGCGAGCTTGCGGGACAGCTGGTGCGCGATCCAGGACCCCACGTCGGGATGGAGCGCCCGGAACGCCCGGATCGTCACGCGGTGACGCGTGACCTGGTGCATCACGCGGGCGCTCCAGTGCTGCTCGGTCAGGCCATCGCCGTGGGCCACGAACGCGCGGCGGCCCGCCACGTCGAGCTCGGTTTCCCCGGGATGAAACGCGATGCCCAGGTCGTGGATGAGAAAGTCGCCGCCCCACCGATCGTGGTTGCCGCCCACGAACGTGATGGGGACGCCGCGCGTGCGCAGGGCGTGGAGCTTCGCGACCGTCCCGAAGTGACGGCGCGGGATCACCGAGCCGTACTCGAACCAGAAGTCGAACAGGTCGCCGTCGATGAGGAGCGCGTCGCCCAGATCCGGCACGGCGTCGAGGAAGCGGTGAAACGCCGTGGCGACCGCGGGCGGGACCTGGCCGAGGTGAGCGTCCGCCACGACGACCACACGGGAGGCGGGGAGGGGCACGGCCCCAAGCTAGTGCGGTATTTGACTTTTCGCAGGCCGCGGCGGATGTTGCCCGGGCGTGATCAGCTCGATAACCCTGCGCGTCAACTATTCCGAGACCGACCAGATGGGCGTGGTGTACCACGCCAACTACCTGATCTGGTTCGACCGCGCCCGCACCGAGCTGATGCGCGAGACGGGGCTGACCTACAAAGAGCTCGAGCAGCAGGGCGTCTACCTCGCCGTCTCCGAAGTCCGCGTCCGTTATCGCGCCGCTGCCCGTTACGATGACTTGGTGCGGGTGCGCTGTTGGGTCCGCGAGCTCGCGTCCCGGCGGGTCACCTTCGGATACGCGGTCGAGCGGGCGGAGGCGAATGAGCTGCTCGCCACGGGAGAGACTTCGCTCGTCTCTCTCACCCACGAGCACACGCTCAGGCGTATGCCGGATCATGTCATCGCCCTGCTCAAGCCGATTCCGGATCCGGTGGATCTTTAAGACGCTCATGCCAGCGATCGTCATCGGCTTTAACTCTTGAGACCGCAACATTTTCCGCTTGACCCGCGGATAGTACTCTCCTACATTGCCGCCTGTGTGCTGCTGGCCGGTTGTCCGCGCCGGCCCGCACCGTTGGTGCCGCAGCCGCCGGCTCCCGTGGATCGGGACTCCGCCGTCGCCTGGAGTCGGGGCACGCTGCCGACGCGCCACACGGCGATCCGGTTCCGGTGGAAGTATCAGGACGACCAGAAGCGCTGGGGCGGGCGCGGGCAGGCGCGCATCGCACCGCCGGATTCACTGCGGTTCGATTACGTGGGGCCACTGGGACTCGGGGCCGGTGCCGCCGCCATCGTCGCCGATTCGGCGATCTGGGCCGACCCGGAGAAGAACTTCCGCTCGCTGATCCCGGCGGTGCGGATGCTGTGGGCGGCGCTCGGCATTCTGCGGCCCCCCGCGCCGGACGCCCTGGTATTTGGTGGTGGTGTCGATTCGAGCGCCCGGATCTGGCGGTTCGCGCAGGACGGTGACACGCTCGACTACCGCGAGACGCGCGGCGGCGCGCGCGTGCTCGAGGCGGAGTGGCGGCGCGAGGGCAAGGTGTTGGCCCGCAGCCGCACCGAGTTCGACGCCCAGCGGATGCCGGCGCGCGCCCGCATGGATTTTCCTGAGGAGAGGGCTCGGTTTGAGCTTACGGTGGTCTTGGTCGATACGGCCGCGGTGCTCGATCCTGCGATGTGGCGCGGGCGCCGGTAGCGCGCTGGCCGTCGCGCTCAGCGGTTGCCTGTACGGTTTCGCCGGCGGCGGCTTGCCCAACATCAAGACCGTCGCCATTCTGCCCTTCGACAACCAGACGCCCGAGCCGGCGCTGACGAAGGAAGTGAACGACGCGGTGCTCGAAGCGTTCCAGCGCCGGCTCGGACTCCGTATCGCGGGGGAGAGCAACGCGGACGCGGTGGTGCGTGGCAAGGTCACCCGTTACGACCCCGACGTGCCGGTCGCGTATCAGGCGGGCCAGCGCCGCACCGACGTCACGCAGCGCCAGGTCCAGATCACCATCGACGTCGAGATTCTCGATCAGCGGGAAGGCAAGACGCTGTGGCAGCGGCAGGGGCTCAGTGAGGTCGGCGACTACGCGCCGCCCCAGGAATCCGAGGGCCGCAAGATCGCGCTCCAGAAGCTCGTCAACGACCTGGTCGACGGGGCGCAGTCGCAGTGGTGAAACACTCCCGCGGCGCCAGCTCCGCCGGTTGCCTGGTCTCGCTCCTCGTTCTGGTCGGGGCGCTGTACTACGGTGTCAACATCGGTGAGTTGTTCTTCCGGTACTATCGGCTGCTCGACGAGATGCAGACCCAAGCCCAGCTCGCCCCCTCACTCGACGACGGCACGATCCGCCGCCGCATCCAGGCGGCCGCGCAGGACATCGGCCTCCCCGCCGCGGCCCAGCAGATCCGGATCGTCCGACGGGCGTCGCCGCGCGAGATCGTGATCGAGACCGAGTACAGCGAGAGCGTCACCCTCCCGCTGTTCAACCACACCTTCAACTTCCATCCCAAAGCGACGCAGCCGCTTTAGCCCGCCCGTGTGGGCGCTGGCCGCAGGCGTGCCCCTCGTCCTCGGGGCGGCCGGCGGCATCGATGTCGCCCGTTTTTTCACCGTGTTCGCGATCATGCTGCTCGCCGGGAAATTCGCCGGCGAGGCGTTCGAGCGCTTGGGACAGCCGGCCGTCATGGGCGAGCTCCTGGCGGGCATCGTGCTCGGCGCAGGCTTTCTCAGGGTGATCCCGATCGGTGCCGATGACCCGCTCACGCCGGTGTTTCGGCTGCTCGCGCAGGTCGGCGTGGTGGTGCTGCTGTTCGAGATCGGGCTCGAGACCGACCTCAAGGCCATGATGCGGGTGGGGACCGCCGCGACGGCGGTCGCGGTCGTGGGTGTCGCGGTGCCGTTCGGCCTGGGCTTTCTGTACTGGCGCTCCGGCTGGCACGGGTACGAGCACACGTCCGCCGACCCGTTGACGACCGCCATCTTCGTGGGCGCGACCCTCACCGCGACCTCGGTCGGGATCACCGGGCGCGTGCTCAAGGATCTCCAAGTGCTGCACAGCTTGGAGGCGCGGATGATCCTGGGGGCCGCGGTGATCGACGACGTCATCGGGCTGGTGATTTTGAGCGTCGTCTCGGGGCTCGCGGCCGGTACAGCATTCAACCTGCAGGGTGCGCTGCGCATTCTCGGGGTCGCGGTCGCCTTTCTCTTTCTGGCCCTGTGGATCGGATTGAAGGTTGCTCCGCGGCTATTCGGTTTCGTGGATCGAATGCGGGTGCGGGGCGTGCTGGTCGTATCGGCCTTCGCCTTCCTGCTGCTGCTCTGTGTCCTCGCCGAGCGCGCCGGCACGGCGCTCATCATCGGTGCGTTCGCCGCCGGGCTGATCCTGTCGGAGACGAAGCAATTCGGCGCCATAGAGGAGCGGATCAAACCGGTCGCGGACATCTTCACGCCCATCTTCTTCCTGAGCATCGGCGCCGCCGTCGACGCGCGGGTGTGGAACCCCTTCGTGCCCGAGAGCCATCAGACGCTGGCAATCGGTGGCACGCTCTTCGCCATCGCCGTCATCGGGAAGTTTGCGAGCGGTTGGGCCGTCCCGTGGCGGCGGTTCAACCGGCCGGCGGTCGGCGTGGGGATGGCCCCGCGCGGCGAGGTGGGACTGATCTTCGCGCAGATCGGGTTGACGGCGGGCATTCTCTCGAACCGCCTGTTCAGCGCCATCCTGTTCGTCGTCATCGCCACGACGCTCGTGACCCCGCCGCTGTTGCAGTGGACCCTGCGCTGGGGCGCGACGCTCGACCAGGACTCGGCCCCGTGAGCACGGCCGACAAGATTCGCGCGCCCGACGACGCCGCTCGGTGGCGGGAGCGGCAGAGCGGTCCCGTCGTGTTCACGAACGGCGTGTTCGACCTGCTCCACGTCGGGCACGTGACGCTGCTCGAAGCGGCGCGCGCCGAGGGCGGGGCGCTGGTCGTGGCGATCAACAGCGACGCGTCGGTGCGACGGCTGGAGAAGGGGACCGACCGCCCCATCGTGCCCGAGGGGGAGCGGGCCCGCCTGCTCGCCGCACTCGCCTGCGTGGACTGTGTGGTGGTGTTCGACCAGGAGACGCCGCTCGCGCTGATCGAGCGCCTCCGCCCCGACGTGCTCGTGAAGGGGGCGGACTACGCGCGCCGCGCGATCGTCGGGGCGGACCAGGTCGAAGGGTGGGGCGGGCGGGTCGTGCGCGTTCCGCTCGTCCGCGGGGCGTCGACCACCCAGCTGCTCGCGCGGCTCCGCGGCAAGGCCGGCCGGTGACCCCTCCCGCTGCTTCCACGAGGCTGTTGATCGCGACCCGCAACGAAGGCAAGACACGGGAGATCCGCGACCTGTTCACCGGTCTCCCGTTCCAGCTGGTGTTCCCGATCGACCAGTTCCTCGAGCGGTTACCGGACGAGGCCGACCTGGAGCGCGGCACGAGCTTCGCCGAGAACGCGGTCGCCAAGGCGCGGTATTTCGCCAAGCGCGGCACCATCCCGACCCTCGCCGAAGACTCGGGGCTCGAGGTGGACGCGTTGGACGGCGCGCCGGGCGTGTTCTCCGGGCGGTGGGCGCAGATGCACGGGACAGCGGGGGCGGGTGACGCCGCGAACAACGCGCTGCTGCTCGAGCGCCTGGCGGGCGTTCCCGACGAGCAACGCACGGCGCGCTACCGCTGCGTGGTCGCGTATCTCGACTCGCCGCTCGCCAAGCCGCAGCTCGTCGAGGCGACGTGCGAGGGGCGCATCCTGTCCGCGCCCCGCGGGAGCGCCGGCTTCGGCTACGATCCGCTGTTCTTCTCGACGGAGCTTGGGATGACCTTCGCCGAGGCGCCGATGCCCGCGAAGCAGCGTGTGTCGCATCGCGGGCGCGCGATCCGCGCGCTGGTCGAGGTACTGGTGCGGCGCCCGACGTAGCGCGATTCACCTCGCCTAGCGACTATTATCTCCGGTACGTCTGTTCTGTGCGTCTGTGCGTGTGCGTCTGTTCTGTGCGTCTGTGCGTCTGAAACTGTTCACGGTTATCTAGTATTACAGCGGGGCGTAGCGCAGTCCGGTAGCGCGTCTGGTTTGGGACCAGAAGGTCCCGGGTTCAAATCCCGGCGCCCCGATTCATCTAACTCCTACTGCAGCAACCCTCTCCACGCTGAGCCCCACACGGCTGCACGCTCCAAAGGTCCGCGGATTGCTTTCCCGGGCTTACCCTGTAGCATAAGACAGGTTGTACCCACCAAGCAGCTGGGCCGGATAGCCACCACGGTTGGGGAGGCATGATGAAGCAGGCGGCGGCGCTGAGTGCGTTGTGGTTGGGGATGGCGCTCGCGGCATGCGCTGGATCCCACATTGTCCTCACCGTTGACGTGCTGAGCTTCCTGCGTGCGGACAGCCTCGACGCATTCTCCTTCGGCGTGCGCGGCGGCGTGCCCCAGACGGACCTCACCGTGTCACGGCCGTTCTCACTCCCGTCGCGCTTCGGGCCGGGCAACGTCGACTCCGTTGCGGTGACCGCCGGCGCGATCCTCGAGAGCACGCAGGGCGGCGGGACCGTCGCTCTCGACGTCTTCTTCGCCAAAGACGAGGCCAGTCTCTTCACCGGCCAGCCCTACGTCGGCGCCCACGCCACCGTGTCGGGCGTGCAGACCGATACCCTGCTGCCCCCGACGACGCGGTCGGTGAACGACACCGTCTTCAATACACCCACCGTGTGGGTGGGTGTTCGCGCCCGCCTCGCGACCGATCCCGGCCCGGACTTCGTCGGCCGGTTAGCGCTGACCGTGCTGCAACTGCGCGTCGTTATGCACGACCAAGGCTTCTAGGCGCCGCCACAGGCGCGCCCGTCTGCGGGCGCCGCGATAGGAGGCACCTGTGCGTCTCACCCTATTCTTCTCCGTCTTGCTCGCCGCATGCTCAGGCTCCGGCTCTACGGCTCCGCCGGAAACATTCCTCGTCGGGGCAGTCATCACCAGCAGCAACGTTGACCCCTTCGCCGGTATTTATGACGTTTCGCTGCTCATTACACCGGCGTCGAATGCCACGGGCACGATCTTCATGGCGGCCCGCGCATCTGACGGCTTGTTCTCCTATGGTGGGTCGCCCGGAGGCACCGGTCTCTCGGCGAGCTGGGAAGTGAGAGCGAACAACGGGGCAACGCACACCGCGTACGCATGCGCCACCAGCGGATCCAGCTGCACGGCCGACCAGCCAGTGTTCACACTCATTTTCTGACCCTGATGGTTCGCCCTCGCTCGATGTAGCCGTCACGCCGCGCACGAGGTGATGGCTTGAGCGCCTAGTCACCGACCACGCACACGTGCTGCCACAGCCGTTGGACGATCTCAGGAACAGCGAGTTAGTGAGTCGGGGTGTGGCCGGCGGCGGCCGAGTCGCCAAGCTGCGGGACATGCACGCCCCGGTCTCGCGCGCTGGCTTCACCCTCTTCGAGATCCTCATTGTCATTGTGCTGATCGCGCTGCTGGCGACACTCGTCGTGCCCAAAGTGTTCCATGTCGACGACGCGAAGACCGTCACGGGCCGCTCCCAGATCGAGATGCCCGGCGCCGCGCTCGACACCCACCGATTCAATGACCGTCGCTACGCCCCGACCCCGCTGCTGCCCCCGCCCTCGGCCGACGCCCCACTCGCGCGCGCTGCTCAGGACGAAACCTGGGGCACCATCGGTGTGTTCAACGCTTCGGGACGCTCGGGGGCCTACTATCTTCCGGCCGGGCCTCGCTCGCAGCCCGCGCCGCTCCTGGTCGTTCTGCACGGGACCGGTCAATCGGGGCAGGATTTCATCCCCGTCTTCTATGAGTTTGCTCAAGCCCGACACTTCGCGATAATCGCCCCCGACTCGCGTCGCAGCACGACGGGGCTGCTAACCTGGGAGGTAGGCGATCAAGCGGGAGACGTGACGCCGGATCTCATTCACACCATGAGTTGCATCGAGTGGGTGCGCACCCACACCGATCTCGTCGTCGATGACGCGCACGTGCTCATCGCCGGGTATTCCGGGGGCGCAAGCAGCGCGCCCTATATCGCCAGCAACCGGCCTCCCTTCACGCACACAGCGGTCCTGCATGGAGGCGTCTTTCCCGGGGGCATCGGTCCGCGCCGCATGCCCGCGTGGTTTTCCACGGGAGAGGAGGACCCGTACCGACCGGTCGCGCTCGTGAAACAGTCTGTCGACGCGCTCGTCGGCCTGGGGTTCACAGCCGTGAACTTCCGAACTTATCCTGGGGGGCATGGGCTTAGCAGCGCGGAGGTGAGTGACTTGATCACGTGGTGGCTCGGTCAGTGAGCACGCGTTGACCCAGGGCGATCGCACGAAGCTGCCCCGTAAAACGACGGGGATACCATGGGCGCACTGCGATCGGCCGTCACAAAGACTCCAGGAACGCGATGATGGCTTCCCGATCGCTCTGGGTCAGCTTACGAAACCGGTTGGACACGCCGCTCGCTTCGCCCCGATGCCGCACGATGGCGTCGCGTAACGTCAGCGACGCCCCGTCGTGCATGAGCCGCGGGCGCAGGCGCACCCCCCATAAGGGCGCCGTCCGCATCTTGTTCCGGGTGCGGCCGACACTGTCGATCGAAAACTCCCTCCACGCGACCTTATAGACGGCTGGCCCATAGTGCTCCGGCATCGCCATGACGATCCCGTCGCCGGTGCCGACATTGTGCAGCAGGAAATCGCCGAACGGGTGAAACGTCTTCTCGCCCAGCGCCGACGGGATGGTGTCGGCGCCGCCGTTGATCGCGGTTCCGGCGGCGGCGGTGACAAGGGTGCGAACGTGGCAGGTGGCGCAGCCGATCGCGTCGAACAATTCCGACCCGCGTCGCGCCGCGGGGGTCGCAGCCAGCAGCGTGTCGCGGGCGGGCGCCTTGGTGGCCCGCAGGAAGCGGGTGAACCGGTCGATATCCGCAAGCCCGGAGGAGTCGGTCGTATTGTTCGGCTCGGATACCGTATTGCACAGCGTGGTCACTTCGTCGCGTAACAGCCGGCTGGTGATGCCCATCTCATTGAGGTAGGCATCGGCCGAGAACGACAGCAGACTGGCGTGCTGATCCTTCCAGCCGAACCGCCCGATGCGCGTTTCCCCCGGGGCCTCCAAGATGGGTACATACAGCGCCTGGCCGCGGATCGTGCCGCGCGTCGTGCGGCGTTGCGCGCGCGCGATCTCGATCAGCGTCTCGTCGGCGACGGCTTCCACCAACCCGTCGCCCAGCAGGTTGAGGGACGCGCGCGTGGTGCGAATCGTCTCCGTGTCGGGCACCCGCTCTTGAATCTCGGAATCCGGGAGCGCGGCGTTGGGACAAATGGCCCGATCGTTGACGAGCGTGCGACCGGAGATGACAACAGTGCCCCGCGCGATCGGGATGTCGGCATTGCGGAATCGCCCATCCGGTCCCAGATGACCCACCCGCAATTCCGTGATCTGACTCGCTCCGCCCGAGGTGGGGTTTTGATGGCACTCGCGGCAAGCCTGCGCGTTGTAGAGTGGTCCCAAGCCATCCGCGATTTCTTCCACCTCGTCGAATACGTCCTGATCGGCTTGGTGGATGGAGTCATTGCCCGCGCCGTTGCTCCGGTTGTCGAATCCGGTGGGTGCCTCCGCCGCGGTGCTCGGAACCGGGACCTGAATCGGTGGTGCGGGCGCACCCACACCGCACGCCGCCAGCGTGACCGTCATGGCCGTGAGCCACA
>WNGK01000468.1_pt1 | contig 61397 bp, 57 predicted proteins | sample 5400601 | NCBI WGS metagenome assembly WNGK01 (sample SAMN13153376, study PRJNA577476) | soil metagenome | isolation source: 60 cm soil or saprolite under Garry oak tree replicate 1 | place: USA:California | collected 2016-06-15
TCGCGCTCGTGTGCCGCGTAGCCCTTGACCGTCTCCACGAGGTTCGGGATCAGGTCGTACCGCCGTTTCAGCTCAGTGTCGATGTTCGCCCAGGCGTTCCTGATCAGGTTCCGCTGGCTGACGAACCGGTTGTAGCTGAGCACCAGCGACAATCCCACGATCACCACGATGCCCAGGACGATCCACAGCACGATCACGACGGGCTCCCCTCCTGTTCAGACTTCGCTTCGGCCGGGGGCGGCGTGCCGCCCGCTCCGTACTCGTTCCACACCAGGCGCGGGATGTGGTCGTGGAACCCCTTCGCCGTGCCGAACAGCGGCACCAGCTCGAGGGGCTTCATCTTGTGGCAGTACGTCAGGACGGTCGGCCCCCGGACCTCGAAGCCGAACTTCCCTCCCGAATCCATCAGGAACTGCATCATCCGGGCGTCGACCAGCTTGAAGGCGAACTCGCGGTCCTCGCTCTTCACGTTGAACTCGCGGTTGAAGTCCTCGGACTCGAAGTCGATGTCCGGGAACCCCATGTGGTCGGCCATCCGGGTGAACAGGTTCTCCTTCGCCACCGACACATAGGGCATCGAACAGCCCATGTCGGCGACCACCACGGAGAAGTACTTGTAGGACTTCGTCCGATGGCCCTCGCCGTCGGTCGATTCCGTGTAGTACCAGTAGTCGGCTTCCTTGAGCGGCACGCCCTGCCACCCTCCGGCGAGCACGTTCTCGCAGCCCCGGCCGTCTCCCTGGCGGAAGAGCTTGAACTCGTAGCCGAGCAGGTCGTACGGATCCTCCCGCGAGTACGTGAGGCCGTACTGCTTGGCGAACACGGCGAGCTCGTCCCGGCGCTTCTTCTTCAAGTAGTAGGAGAACCAGATGCCGGCGGCGACCACCGCCACGATCAGGATGACGATCAGCACGCCCATGCGTGTGAGTATGACGAAGCGGAGCCCTGCTCGCTGCGGTGGCGGACGCTGTCTCGCCGCACGGCGCGGGCTACCCGGGCGGCTCGGACGCCGATGCGCGGAACACGAGCCCGCCCCGGGGCTCCCGGTCGACCCCGATCGCCTCGCCCTCCCGGAACTCTCCGGTCAAGAGCTTCATGGCGAGCGCGTCCTGGACCTCGCGCTGGATCAGCCGCTTCAGCGGCCGCGCTCCGTAGGAGGGGTCGTACCCCTTATCGGCCAGGTACTCCCGGGCCGGGTCGGAGAGCGAGATCGACACCTTCCGGCCCGCCAGCCTCGCCTGCAGCCCGCGGAGCTGGATGTCGACGATGCGGGCGATGTCCTCTTTCGTCAGCGGCTGGAACACGATGATCTCGTCAACCCGATTGACGAATTCCGGACGGAAATGCGCCCGCACCTCGGCCAGCACCTTCTCCCGCTGCTCGTCGGGCGAGAGCCACGCTTCGGCGAACGCCGACGAGCCCAGGTTCGACGTCATCACGATCACGGTGTTGTTGAAGTCGACCGTCCGGCCCTGGCCGTCGGTGAGCCGCCCGTCGTCCAGCACCTGGAGCAGCACGTTGAACGCGTCCGGATGAGCCTTCTCGATCTCGTCGAGCAGGATCACCGAATACGGGCGCCGGCGGACCGCTTCGGTGAGCTGCCCGCCCTCGTCGTACCCCACGTACCCGGGGGGCGCGCCGACCAGCCGCGAGATCGCGTGGCGCTCCTGGTACTCGCTCATGTCGATCCGGACCATGGCCCGTTCGTCGTCGAACAGGAACCCGGCCAGGGCCCGGGCGAGCTCCGTCTTCCCCACCCCGGTCGGGCCCAGGAAGACGAAGGAACCGATCGGCCGGTTCGGATCGGAGAGCCCGGCCCGGGCCCGCCGGATGGCGTTCGACACCGCCTCCACCGCTTCGTCCTGGCCCACGACCCGCTCGTGCAGGCTCTCCTCCATGTGGACGAGCTTCGCCACTTCGCCCTCCATCAGCCGGGACACGGGGATCCCCGTCCACGTGGAGACGACCTCGGCGACGTCCTCCTCGTCGACCTCCTCCTTGAGCATCTTGCGGTCGGACTGCAGCGCGGCCAGGGCTCCGTTCGCCGCTTCGAGCTCCTTCTGCAGGGACGGGATCCGGCCGTACTGGATCTCCGCGGCGCGCTCCAGGTTCCCCTCGCGATCCGCGCGCTCCCCCTCGGAGCGGGCGATCTCGATGTCGCTCTTCAGCCGGCGGATCCGGTCGATGCCTTCCTTCTCCAGCCGCCAGTGGGCCTTCATGCCGGACGACCGCTCCTGCAGGTCGGCCAGATCCTGTTCGAGCTTCGCCAGCCGCTCCTTCGACGCCGCGTCGGTCTCCTTGCGGAGCGCGGCGCGCTCGATCTCGAACTGCTTCATCCGGCGCTCCACCTCGTCGATCTCCACGGGCATCGAGTCGATCTCGATGCGGAGCCGGCTGGCGGCCTCGTCGATCAAGTCGATGGCCTTGTCGGGCAGGAAGCGGCCCGTCACGTACCGGTCGGACAGCACGGCGGCCGCGACCAGCGCCGTGTCCTTGATCCGGACCCCGTGATGGACCTCGTACCGCTCCTTCAGGCCGCGGAGGATGGCGATGGTGTCTTCCACCGACGGCGGTTCGACCAGGACGGGCTGGAAGCGGCGCTCCAGCGCGGGGTCCTTCTCGATGTGCATCCGGTACTCGTCGAGCGTGGTCGCCCCGATGGCCCGCAGCTCGCCCCGGGCGAGCATCGGCTTCAGGAGGTTGCCGGCGTCGACCGCGCCCTCGGCCGCGCCGGCCCCGACGACGGTGTGCAGCTCGTCGATGAACGTCACGACCTGCCCGTCGCTCTCGGCGATCTCCCGGAGGACGGCCTTGAATCGCTCCTCGAACTCCCCCCGATACTTCGAGCCGGCCACCAGCGCCCCGATGTCGAGGGCCACCACCCGCTTGTCCTTCAGCGGGTCGGGGACGTCACCGTCGACGATCCGCTGGGCGAGGCCTTCGACGATGGCCGTCTTCCCCACCCCCGGCTCGCCGATCAGCACCGGGTTGTTCTTCGTCCGCCGGGAGAGCACCTGCATCACCCGACGGATCTCGTCGTCGCGGCCGATCACCGGGTCGAGCTTGCCCCGGCGAGCGAGGTCGGTGAGATCCCGTCCGTACCGCTCGAGCGCCTGGTACTTGTCCTCCGGCGTCGGGTCCGTGACGCGCTGGCGGCCCCGGACCTCGGCCAGCGCCGCCAGGACCTGGTCCCGCGACAAGCCGGCCGACCGGAGCACCGACGTCGCTTCGCCGGCGCCATCGAGCATGGCCAGGAGCAGATGCTCCGTGGAGACGTACTCGTCGGTCAGCGCGGCGGCTTCGTCGAACGCCCGGTCCAGGACACCCGCGGTGGCCGGGGAGACGAACGGCTCTCCGGTGCCGCCGTAGACCTTCGGGACGCGGTCGAGGGACTCCTCGACCCGGTCGCGGAGCGCCCGCGGCGCCTGCCCGACGCGCTGGAGCAGCGGGTACACCACGCCGTCGGGATCGGAGAGCAGGGCGAGCAGCAGATGCGCCGGCTCCACCTGCTGGTGGTTGCGGGCGCGGGCCTGCTCGGCCGCCGCCTGCAGCGCGGCCTGGGACTTGAGCGTCAGCTTGTTCGGATCCATCCGGTCCCTCGATGCCTCATGGATCGATCGTGGCGAGGTGGGTCCGTCGCGCCTCCCACTCCGTGCGCAGCAGCCCGTACATCACGATGTCGCCCGAGCCGCCCGGCCGCTCGCCGAAGAACCACCGGAGCGTTCCCTCGGCGGTGAAGCCCAGGGCCTCGAGGCAGCGACGCTCCGCCACGTTGCCCGGCGCCGTTCCGGCCTGCACCCGGAACGCCCCGCGTTCGCCGAAGAGAAGGTCCAGCAGCGCGCGCTGGGCGCCCCGCCCGTGACCCCTCCCCCGTTCGGCGGGATCCCACAGCACGATCCCGATCTCGAACACGCCGTCGGGCAGCCGCCCGCGGGCGTTCCAGAACTGGGCCTCGCCGATCACGCGGCCGTCGACCTCCACGGCGAGGCGCGTGACGGCGCCGGGATCCTCGCCCGCCACCCGGCGTCGCACCGCCTCGTCCGAGAGCGGCGGCAGGTCGGGCGGGAACGGACCTCGCGACGCGCGATCGTCGACCCACCGCCGCACCACGGCGAAATCGCCGGACCGGTAGGGGCGGAGCCGCAGCATGCCGCCCTCAGCCCCCTCCCGGCCCGGCCGGGATCGGACCACGGCGTGGGCGGCCGGCGCCTCGCGCTTCGGCGGCCGCTCGGGCCAGCTCGTGGCGCAGCTGCCGCAGAGCCGAGAGCGGGACGATGTCCGTCCCGGGACCTCGGATGCCCGTGCGTTCGAGCTCGCGGTGCATCCGTTCGCGGGCCCGGTCCAGCTCGGCGGACAGCTTCTCGGACCGGCGGCGGAGCCGTTCGACCTGGTCCTCCATCTCCAGGATCATCTGCACCCCGGAGAGGTTGACCCCGTACTCCTGGGTCAGCCGCTGGATCACGCGGAGGCGGGCGATGTCCCGCTCGGAGTACCGGCGGGTGTTCCCGGGCGTACGGGCCGGCTGGAGAAGGCCCTTGCGCTCGTAGATGCGGAGCGTCTGGGGGTGCATCCCGGCCAGCTCGGCCGCCACGCTGATCACGTAGACAGCCCGCTCGTCGAACCCCTCGGCTCCTTCGCGACTCGCCACCCTCCCTGCCTCCCTCACGCCTCCGCGGTCAGGCGCGCGCGGGGCGAACCCTTCCTCGCCTCCACCTCGCGGAGCTCCTCCAGCAGCCGCCGCTCCTCCTTCGACAGCTTGTGCGGCACGTCCACCCGCACGGTCACCAGCAGGTCGCCGGCACCACCCTTCGGCTTCGGCGAGCCCTTCCCGCGGACCCGGAACGTCTTGCCGCTCTCCGTGCCGGCCGGCACCTTCAGGGTGACGGGGCCGTCCAGGGTGGGCACGTCCACGTTCGCTCCCAGGGCCGCCTCGGCGAACGTGACCGGCACCTCGAGCGTCAGATCCGAGCCCTTCCGTCCGAACAGCCGGTGCGGCTCGACGCGGACCACGACGAAGAGGTCGCCGGCCGCTCCACCCGGGTCTCCCTTCTCGCCCCGACCGGCCAGCCGGATCCTGACGCCGTCCCTGACGCCCGGCGGGATCCTGACGGAGAACCGGCGGGTCGTGCGGACGCTCCCCGAGCCGTGACACGTCGTACACGGCGTCTCCACGACCCGACCCGCCCCCCGGCATCGCGGGCACGGGCGGGCGAACGAGAACGGGCCCTGGTCCTCCGCCACCTGGCCGGTCCCACCGCACTGGGGACACGTGATCGGGCTGGTGCCGGGGGCCGCGCCCGAGCCACCGCACGTCGAACACGCCGCCGGTCCCTTGATCTGGACGGGGACCGTCGCGCCGCGCATGGCCTCGTCGAAGCCCAGGCGAACCTCCGTCTGCAGGTCCGCCCCGCGAGCGGGCCGTCGCCCGCCGCCGCCCCGGAACAGACCGCCCAGCAGGTCGCCAAGGTCGCCGATGTCGGTGAACCCGCCGAAACCCTCCGGGAAGCCTTCGACCCGGACCCTCCCTCCGGTCCCGGGCCGACCCGCCCGGCCGGGCCCGCCGCCGAAGCCGCCGAAGCCCCCGGCGCCGCCGAACCCCGAGGCCGCCATGTCGCGCACCTGGTCGTACTGCGTGCGCTTCTCCTGGTCGCCGAGCACCTCGTACGCGGCCGACACGTCCTTGAAGCGCTCTTCGGCTTCCCGGTCGCCGGCGTTCGCGTCGGGGTGGTGCTTCTGGGCGAGCTTCCGGTACGCCTTCTTGACCTCCGCGGCCGACGCGTTCCTGGGCACGCCGAGCACCTGGTAGTAGTCCTTCTCGAACCACTCCCGCCGGATCTCGCCGTTCATCCCGACCTACCGCTCCTCCCGAGAGACCTTGACCCCCGCCGGCCGCAGCACGCGACCCTTCAGCAGGTAGCCGGGCCGCAGGACGTCGACCACGACGGGTTCGCCGTCCCCGTGCCCCGTCTGCATCAGCGCCTCGTGCCGGGTGGGATCGAACGGTGCGCGATCGGCCTCGATCGGCTCCAGGCCTTCGGTCCGAAGGATGTCCATGAGCTTCGCGTAGACCAGCTCGACCCCGTGCAGGAACCGGTCGAAGTCCGGCTTCTCCTCGGCCGCCATCAAGGCCAGTTGGAACTCGTCCAGGACCTCGAGCAGCCGGGCCACCAGCCCCTCTGAGGCCATCTCCACGGCTCGCGTCTGGTCCTTCACCATCCGCTTGCGGGCGTTGTCGAAGTCCGCCGCCATCCGCTGGAGCTGCTCGCGGTACTCGGCTGCCTGCCGGCGGGCCACCTCCAGATCGTCCGCCGGGTGGGCAGCCTCCGTCGGCTCGGGCGGCTCCGCCGGCACGGCTTCGACCGTCGGCGGCTCGCCGGACCCGGCCCCCTCCGTGTGCGGCTCCGGGCGATCGTCGTCCGGGCGAACCCGTCGCTTGTCGGTGACCTTCACCCTGCGGCGCTCAGGGTCCTCCCGCTCGCGGTCGCGGTCCTCGCGGTCGTGGTCGGGCATCTAGGACGCGCCCCCCTCGTCGACGATCTCGCCTTCGACGACGTCGCCGTCGCCGTCCCCCGAGGCGGCTGCCTCCCCGTCCCCGGACGGCGCGGTGTCGGCATCCCCGCCGCCGGCCGCGGCCGCCTGCTGCTGCTGGGCGGCGGAGTACATCGCCTCCCCGATCCGCTGGAACGCCTGCTTCGCCGCGTCGGTGGCCGACCGGACGCGGTCGGTGTCGTCGCCCTTCAGGGCCTCCTTCAGCTCCGCGTTGGCCGCCTCGACGGCCTCGCGCTCGGATGCCGGCACCTTCTCGCCGTACTCGGTCAGCGCCTTGTCGATCGCGTACGTCAGCTGGTCGGCCTCGTTCCGAGCCTCGGCCACCGCCCGGCGCTTGCGATCCTCCTCGGCGAAGGCCTCGGCGTCCTTCTGCATCCGATCGATCTCCTCCTTCGACAGGGCCGTGCCGCCCGTGATCGTCATCTGCTGTTCCTTGCCCGTGGCCGTGTCCTTCGCGCTCACGTTCACGATGCCGTTCGCGTCGATGTCGAAGGCCACCTCGATCTGCGGCAGGTTGCGCGGCGCGGGCGGGATGCCCACCAGCATGAACTTGCCGAGCGACCGGATCCCGGGCGAGTACACCGTCTCGCCTTCGCCCTGCAGGACGTTGATCTCCACGGAGGTCTGGTTGTCGGCCGCCGTGGTGAAGATCTCGCTGCGCCGGGTCGGGATGGTCGTGTTCCGCTCGATCATGCGCTGGACGACGCCGCCCAGCGTCTCGACGCCGAGCGAGAGCGGCGTGACGTCGAGCAGCAGGATGTCCTTCACGTCGCCCTTCAGCACGCCGGCCTGGATCGCGGCGCCGACGGCCACGACCTCGTCGGGGTTGACGCCCTTGTGCGGTTCCTTGCCACCCGTCAGGTTCTTGACCAGGTCCTGGATCATCGGCATGCGGGTGGACCCGCCCACCAGCACGACGTGGTCGATCGCGCTGGGGTCCTTCCCCCAGTCGGCCACGGCCTGCTGGAACGGGCCCTTGCACCGGTCGACCAGGTCCGCCGTCATCCGTTCGAACTCCGAGCGCGTCAGCTTCTGCTCCAGGTGCAGCGGGCCCTCGGGCGTGGCGCTGACGAACGGCAGGTTGATCGTGGTCTCGGCCACCTGCGACAGCTCGATCTTGGCCTTCTCCGCGGCCTCCTTCAGCCGCTGCATGGCCATCCGGTCCTTCGACAGGTCCACGACGTGCGCGTTCTTGAACTCCTTCACCAGCCAGTCGATCACCCGCTGGTCCCAATCGTCCCCGCCCAGGTGCGTGTCGCCGTGGGTCGACTTCACCTCGAACACGCCCTCGCCGATCTCCATCAGCGAGACGTCGAACGTCCCGCCCCCCAGGTCGAACACCAGCACCGTGTGGTCGTGCTGCTTGTCGAGCCCGTAGGCGAGCGCCGCCGCGGTCGGTTCGTTGATGATCCGCAGCACCTCGAGCCCCGCGATCTCGCCCGCCTCCTTGGTGGCCTGTCGCTGGGAGTCGTCGAAGTACGCCGGCACCGTGACCACCGCCTGGGTGACCTTGTCGCCCAGGTAGCCCTCGGCGTCGCGCTTCAGCTTCGCCAGGATCTGCGCGGAGATCTCCTGCGGTGTCCAGTTCTTCCCGTCGATGTCGAGGGCCCAGTCCTTGCGGCCCATCTCGCGCTTGATCGAACGGATCGTGCGGTCGGGGTTGGTGATGGCCTGTCGCTTGGCCACCTCACCGACCAGGATCTCTCCGCCGGCCTTCGAGTACCCCACCACCGAGGGGGTGATGCGGTGTCCCTCGGCGTTCGGGATCACGACCGGCTCGCCGGCCTCCAGGACGGCGATCACCGAGTTGGTCGTGCCCAGGTCGATCCCCACTGCCTTCGGCATCCGGGTTCCTCCTCGATCACGCGTGCTCGTAGCACGGCTGATGAGTACGTGACCAAGATAAAGCTTGAGTGTCTCGTTGGCAAGTTTCGGGGCTGCCCGGCCTCGCCGAGATCGAGCGCCGGTTTGCCCGGCCGCCGCAGCCGCCCATAGACTTCGGAACCACCGTGCTCGGCCCTCTCGGAGTCCTCGCGTTGATGAGCGTACGGCCGCTCGGCGTCGCCGGCGCCCTGGTGCTCCTTGCCCTGCTGGCCGTCTCGGTCGGAGTCTTCGCCCGGCGGACCCGGCTCCTCTACCGGCTCGTCCGGCTCGGGCAGCCCGTGGACCGCTTCGACGACGTGCCGAAGCGCGTCCAGATGGAAGCGACGGTCGTGCTCGCCCAGCGGAAACTGCTCCAGCGAACCCTCCCCGGGTTGATGCACGCGTTCATCTTCTGGGGGTTCCTGGTCCTGCTCACGACCATCGTCGAGGCCATGGGCGAAATCGTCAGCCCCACGTTCGCCCTCCCCCTGGTCGGTCGGAGCGCCGGCCTCGGCCTGGTCCAGGACGTCTTCGCGTTCCTGGTGCTGGTCGGCGTCGGGATCGCCTTCTCCATCCGCAAGGTCCAGCGGCCCGAGCGGTTCCAGGGCAGCCATCTCCGCGAGGCCGACTACATCCTGCTGTGGATCACCGGCATCATCGTGACGCTCTTCGGCATCAAGGGGACCGCCATCGCCGCCTCCGGGTTCGGTCCCGAACCGGCCGCCTGGATGCCGGTCTCGCACGCGGTCTCGCACCTGTTCACGGGGCTCCACGGCACGGCGCTGAGCACCGTCCACGGCGTCTTCCTGTGGGCGCACATCGGGTTGATCCTCGGGTTCCTCGTCTACATCCCGTACTCGAAGCACCTGCACATCTTCGCCAGCGAGCCGAACGTGTACTTCTCGAGCACGCGGGCCCGCGGGCACCTCCGGCCCCAGAAGATCGATCTGGAGGCGCTGGAGTCCTCCGACGAGATGCCGGCGCTGGGCGCCGCCTCGGTCGAGGACCTCACGTGGAAGGAGATCCTCGACACGTACACGTGCACGGAGTGCGGGCGCTGCCAGAACGTGTGCCCGGCGTGGAACACGGGCAAGCCGCTCTCGCCGAAGCTGCTCATCATGAACCTCCGGGACCACGTGTTCGACCAGGGCCCGAAGATCCTGGAGGCCAGGGCGAAGGGCGAGGACTACGAGCGGGTCCCGCTGAACCCGGACGTCGTCGACGACGAGGTCGTGTGGGCGTGCGTGACGTGCGGCGCCTGCATGCAGGAGTGCCCGGTGAACATCGAGCACGTCGACCACATCGTGGACATGCGGCGGAACCTGGTGCAGGCGGAGTCGCGCTTCCCCCCGGAGGCGGGCGCGCTCCTCCGGAACCTGGAGAGCTCGTCGAACCCGTGGGGCCAGCCCCAGGCCCAGCGAGGAGACTGGGCGAAAGGCCTGGACGTCCGGATCGTCGAGCCCGGCGCCACCGACCTCCCCGAGTACCTCTACTGGGTCGGCTGTGCCGGCTCGTTCGACGACCGGGCGAAGAAGATCGCCCAGGCCGTGGCCCGGGTCCTGCAGAAGGCGGGGGTTCCGTTCGGCATCCTGGGTCCCTCGGAGCTGTGCACCGGCGACCCGGCCCGTCGCATCGGCAACGAGTACCTGTTCCAGACGCTGGCCGAGCAGAACGTCGAGACGCTGAACGGCCTCGGGGTCCGCAAGATCGTGGTCAACTGCCCGCACTGCTTCAACACGCTCGCGAACGAGTACCCCGACTACGGCGGGACCTACGAGGTCGTCCACCACACGCAGCTGTTCGCCCGGCTGCTCCGGGAAGGGAGGCTGCGAGCCACCGACCAGGTGGACGAACTGCTGACGTACCACGACCCCTGCTACCTGGGCCGGCACAACGGGGTGTACGACGCTCCGCGGGACGTCCTCTCGAAGATCCCCGGGCTCAGGACCACTGAGATGCACCGCCATCGGGAGCGGGCGTTCTGCTGCGGCGCGGGCGGCGCGCGCATGTGGATGGAGGAACGGCTCGGCAAGCGGATCAACATGGAACGGACGGAGGAGGCCGCGTCCACCGGCGCATCGGCGATGGGCGTGGCGTGCCCGTACTGCCTGATCATGCTCGACGACGGGGCCAAGCAGCACGGAGGCGCGCTGAAGGTGCTCGACGTCGCCCAGGTCGTGGCGAGCGCGGTGGGCGCGGGACCGAACGGTGCGACCCGCGCCGTCCCCGCTGCCGAGGATCCCGCGCCCGACCCGGACGGATCGACGGAACCGTAGCCCCGACACCGCCGGTCCGCCCTTGAGCCTCGATATCAAGGAGGCCTCCGGACCGACCGATAGGGAATCGGTGAATGGGACGCGCGTACCGCAGGATCTCCCTGCCGCGCGCCGTGACCGGAGCGGCCGGTCCGGCTTGGCGAGCGACGATCGAGCCCGACTGGCCGATGAGCTGCACGATGGACCCGTCCAACTGGCGGTGACGGTGGCGCTGGAGTTGGAGACCGTCCAGCGCCGGCTCGAGGCGGAAGGCAAACTCATCGACCCCTTGGTCGCAGCCGCGCTCGAGCGCTCGAAACGGGTGATCCTGGAGGCGGTCGCTGAGCTCCGGACGATCGTGAAGCAGTTGCACACGGAGGGTCGCCCTCGAACGGTCCGACGCCGACCGGGAGGACGGAGACCGGACCCGACCCGGGTCCCCGACGAAGAGGTGACGACGTGAAGATCCTGCTCGTCGACGATCACACGCTGGTCCGAAAGGGCATGGCGCAGCTGCTCATGTCGGTCATGCCCGAGGTCGAGGTCACGGAAGCGGGAGAGGCCGACGAGGCCGTCCGCCACCTGAAGCGATCGACGTTCGACGTCGCGCTGGTCGACATCCGGATGCCGGGCCGGGGCGGGCTCGAGTTGCTCCAGGAGATGCGACGGGACTGGCCGAAGCTGCCCGTCATCATCGTGACGAACTACGACAATCCCGAATACGTCAAGGCCGCCATGGCCCAGGGGGCGGCCGGGTACCTGTTGAAGGACGCGACGCCGGGGGACCTCTCGCAGGCGATCACCGTCGCCATCTCCGGTGCCGGCAACGTGATGTCCGCGCGGGCGGTCCGGAACCTCTTCGAGGAGTCGGCGACCGGGAACGGCCATGCTGACCGGTCCGGCCAGCGCTCGCAGGAGGCCGGCCTCACGCGGCGCGAGACGGACATCCTCGAACTGCTCGCGGTGGGCCACAGCAACCGTGAGATCTCCCGGCGGCTGTTCCTGTCCGAGAAGACCGTCAAGGCACATCTGGCGTCGGTGTTCCGCAAGCTCGGCGTGACCAACCGGACCCAGGCCGCGATGATCGGCGTCTCGATGGGGATGGGACCGATGGGCGCCATGGCCCGGTTCCGCGGGCCCGACTTCCAGGAGCCGGTGGCTGCCGTCTAGTCCTAGCCCTTCCGGAACTCCTCGAAGAACCGGCTGGGCGTGGGACCACGCTGTCCCTGGTACTTGCTTCCTCGCCCGCTCGACCCGTACGGCCGCTCGGCCGGCGTGGTCAGCCGGAAGAACGAGATCTGGCCGATCTTCATGCGCGGGTAGATCGTGATGGGGAGGTTCGCCACGTTCGACAGCTCGAGCGTCAGGTAGCCGTCCCAGCCGGGGTCTACGTAGCCGGCCGTCGAATGGATCAGCAGGCCGAGGCGTCCCAGCGAGGACTTCCCCTCCAGGCGTGCCACCAGGTCGTCGGGGAGCGCGACCCGCTCCAGCGTGGACCCGAGGACGAACTCGCCCGGATGCAGGATGAACGGGGTGTCCCCGTCGACCTCGACCACCTCGGTGAGCCCGCCCATCTCCTTCTTGACGTCGATGTACGGGTGCCGGGCGTTGTGGAACGTTCGGAACGTGCGGTCGACGTGCAGGTCGACAGACGACGGTTGGAGGCACCGTTCGTCGAACGGATCGATCACGACGCGCCCGGCCCGGATCTCTTCCATGATCGAACGGTCGGACAGGATCATCGGGAGCGAAGCCTACTCGGTGCGCCCGGCCGGCGGGAACCCGGCCGCGAACGGTGGTTGGTAGAATCCTGGTCGCGGTCCCGCGGCGGGCGAGACGGGTCGCGGGACGGGTCCGCGGATGTAGTTCAATGGCAGAACGCGAGCTTCCCAAGCTCGAGGTGGGGGTTCGATTCCCCTCATCCGCTCTCTCCGCTTACGGCTCGGTGCCGGAGGAGGGTGTGACCGGCCACCTCGTTCGCTATGTCCTCGCAGCCTCCACGGTGAGCACCCAGTCATCGAGGGAGAAGGTGGGAGTTCCGCCTGCGGTGGTCACGGCGACCTGCACCTGGACCGGGTACGAGCCGGGAGCGAGTGGGCCGATCGAACGATCAATCGAAAGGGATCGCTCGCCGATCTCGCAGCAGGCCGGGAGCGAAGATTCCCAGACGAAGCTCGTTCCCACCGCCGGGGCCGCCTCCACCCCGCCGACGAGGATCCGAACGGTACACCAGCTGTTCAGGTTGCCACCGTTACACCCGCTCGACCCGGTGAACCGAGCCAGGACGATCCACTGCTGAGCGGGCGGCACGGTGACCGTGGTGCCGGCGCCGGGAAGATCGACCCAGGTATCTGAGGTCGTGTGAAACGTGCGGATGTCCCGGACCACCTTCACTGCCGCCGTTCCCCTTCCGCTGATCTGCGTCTGGCCCGAGGAGACGCCCGCCATCGCGGCCTGCACCCCGAGCGTGATGAGTACCGTCGCGAGAACGAGCGACAGGGTTCGCCACCACCTTGCGACCACGAACCTCTCCTTCCTCAGGGCCTCCGAATGATCAGGGCTGCTGGCGAGGCTGGATGCCTGGATCCTACGCACATCGAACATGGCGATCTTCCACTCGTTCGGCCCCGGGATCCCCCTCGGGCGGCGATCACGACCTGACGAGGAGGGTCGCGGCCGCCCACGCGGCGATCACCAGCCCGACGACGACGTTCAGGACGACCCGACCCTTCGCCGGCGGTGAGGGCACTTTCTTGCCGGTCCTGCGTTTCACGACTTGCGGGCGAAGGAGCGCCCACAGGTTGCCGGCGAAGAGGGCGACCCCCAGGCCGAGGATGAACTCGACCCCGAGCTCCGGGAGCGGGATCACGATCGCCGCCTCCGCGCGGGCCGGGCGTTCGGATCGCCGTCACCCAGGAACAGCGGGGCCGTCGGGCAGAGGTCGCGCAACGGACAGAGCTCGCAGCGGGGCCGGCCCGGACGGCACAGCTCGCGGCCGAGCCGGATCAGCCCCACGTGCATCCGGACGCGCAGGCGGGACGGGACCAGGTCCTCCATGACCCGGTGGGCCGCGGCGGCGTTGGTGCGTTCGCCGTAGAAGCCGAGGCGTCGGGCCACCCGGAACACGTGGGTGTCGACGGGGAGCGCGGGCCGGCCGAGCGCGAACGCCAGGACGCAGGCCGCCGTCTTCGGTCCGACGCCTGGGAGCGACATCAGGTAGCTCCGCACCTCGTCGTCCGTGGCGCGAGCCATCCACACGAGGTCGAAGGACCCGCCCTCCCGGCTCCGGATCTCGGCGAGGATCGAGAGGATCCGCGGGGCCTTGATGTTCGACAGGCCGCCGGGCTTGATCGCGGCTGCCAGGTCGACCTCGCTGGCCGCCGCCAGGGCCTCCCACGTCGGCCACCGCTCCCGCATCGCGGCGAACGCGCGGTCGCGGTTCAGGTCGTTGGTGTTCTGTGACAGGACGGTGAGGACGAGCTCTTCGACGGGCTCGCGCGTCGGCGGCGGCTCGAGCGGGCCGAACCGCCGGGCCAGCCGCCGGTACATCTCCCGGACGGTGGCCGGAGGCGGGGGTTCCGCTCCACCAGCGGTTGCTCGGGTGGCGGGTCCGGGGGCGGCTCGTGCCATCGGCCGCCTAGCCTAGCGGTTCGCCTCACATCCCCCGGGCTGCGTTCCGGAACAGCGTGAGGTGCGGCAGGAACGTGAGCGGGATCGTCGCCGTGGGCCCGTTCCGATGCTTGGCCACGATGATGTCGGCCTTGCCCTTCTTCTCGGGCTCGTCGGGCGTGTCGTCGCGGTGGATGAACATCACGATGTCGGCGTCCTGCTCGAGGCTGCCGCTCTCCCGCAGGTCGGACAGCTGGGGCCGCTTGTCGGCTCGGGTCTCCGGGTTCCGGTTCAGCTGGGACACCGCGATCACGGGGATCTCCAGCTCCTTCGCCAGGAGCTTCAGCGATCGGCTGATCTCCGCCACCTCCTGCTGGCGGCTCTCGGTCCGGATGTGGCCGGACATCAGCTGCAGGTAGTCGACGATGATCAGCCCAATGCCCTCTTTCCGGGAGCGCAGCCGCCTGGCCTTCGCCCGGATGTCCACGATCGTCACGTTGCCCGAGTCGACGATGTACAGGGGGGCCTCGTGCAGCGACTCGGCAGCCTCGACGATGCGCGTCCACTCCTCGGTGGCCACCTTCGCCGCGCGGACCTTCTCCCAGGGCACCTTGGCCTCCCCGCACAGCAGGCGCATGCCGATCTCGAAGCGAGACATCTCGAGGGAGAACATCACGACCGGGACCGGGCCTCCGCCGCCCTCGCCCACCGCGACGTTGCGAGCGAGGTTCGTGACGAACGAGGACTTCCCGACGCCCGGCCGGGCCGCGACGATGATCAGGTTGCCCGCCTGGAGGCCGGACAGCAGGTGGTCCACGTCGACGAACCCCGTGGGGATGCCGGCGAACGCGCTCTCGCGCTGATGGATCTGTTCGAGCTGAAGGATGCTCTCGTCGACCAGTTGGCGGAGGTGGATCACCTCTTCCTTCTCGCTCGTCCGGGAGACGGCGTAGATCAGGCCCTCGGCCTGGTCGGCCGCCTTGCGGGGGTCTCCGGGGATCGAGTACGCGTTCGCCATTATCTGGGACGCCGCGTCGATCAGGCGCCGGAGGAGAGCGTGCTCGGAGACGATCCGGGCGTAGTACGCGGCGCTCGCCGGCGTGGGGACCGACTCGACCAGGTTGTAGACGTACAGCGGGCCGCCGACCGATTCCAGGTTCTGCCGCCGCTTGAGCTCCTCGACCGTGGTGATGGCGTCGACCGGCTCGCCGCGGGCGTAGATCCCCAGCAGGGCCTCGAAGATCCTCTGGTGGGCGGGACGGTAGAAGTCGTCCGCCTTCATGACCTCGACCACCGAGGCGATGGCTTCGCTGGAGAGCATCATCGAGCCCAGGACCGACTCTTCGGCCTCCAGGTTGTGCGGCGGCACCCGTTCGGTCCGGATGCGCGCGACATCCTCAGCGGTCTTCACGTTCCCCCCTTCGCCGCGCGCGGACCGTACCGGATGCCCCGTGTGGATAACCACGCCCACAGGCGGTGGAAGAACGGCGAACGAACGCTCGGACGGGCGATGACCTGCGGCGACGCCCGGGCGAACTTGTCGCTCGATTTCGTCCGGGCCCGCTCACGCGTCGAAGCGTACCGACCGCCTCTGACACGCCCGAACGGACGTCGGGCTACTCGGGGACGACCTCGATCGTGACGGTGGCGTCGACGTCTGGGTGCAGGTGGACGACCACCTCGTGAGTCCCGACGCTCCGGATGGGGTCGTCCAGGCGGATCTCCCGCCGGTCGACCGGCGCCCCGGCCTTGGCCAGCTCCGCCGCGACGTCGGCGGCGGTGATGCTGCCGAACAGACGCCCGTCCTCGCCGGCTCGGGCCGGGATGCGAACGCCGGTGGCCACCAGGCGGTCCGCCAGCGCTCGCACGTCCGAGGTCTCCTTCTCGATCCGCGCCTGATGGCGCGACCGGAGGCGGTCCGCGTGCTTCACGCCACCGCGGGTGGCCGGCACGGCGAGCCCCTTCGGGATGAGGAAGTTGCGGCCGTACCCGTCGGCCACGTCGACGACGTCTCCGGGGGCGCCGAGCTTGTCGACCTGGCGCTGCAGGAGGACCTTCATCGGGTGCTGTAGGGCAGGAGAGCCATCTCGCGCGCGTTCTTGATCGCGGTTGCGACCTCGCGTTGATGCTGGGAGCAGTTGCCCGTCACCCGGCGCGCTCGGATCTTGCCTCGATCCGAGACGAACTTCCGGAGCGAGCCCGAGTCCTTGTAGTCGATGTAGGTCACCTTGTCCTTGCAGAAGGCGCAGAACTTCTTCTTCTGCTTCTTCTGCCAGCCCTTCTCTTCCTTCTCCTTGCGTGGCTTCCTCTGTGGCTTAGCCATCCCCCGGGGTCTCCTCCTCTGGTCCGCCCGACCCGGCCGGTCCGCCCGACCCGACCGTGACCGCGTTGGACCAGTCGCCGCCGGAACGGGACTGCCGTTCCACCTTCGCGGTGGCCCACTTCAGGCTGGGGGCCACCTCCTCGGCTTCGATCTCGACCGCCGAGCGCTTGTCACCCTCCGGCGTCTCCCACGAGTTGGTCCGGAGCCGCCCGATGACCACCACGCGCATCCCCTGGGTCAGGGTCTCGGCGACGTTCTCGGCGAGCTGGCGCCACGCCGTGACGTTGAAGAACGAAGTCTCCACGTCGCGCCACTGCCCGGACTCGTCGGGGGCTCGCTTGCTCCAGGCGATGCCGAACTTCACGAGCGCCGCGCCGTTCGGCGTGTACCGGAGCTCGGGGTCGCGGGTGAGGTTCCCCACGATCGTGATCTGGTTGTCCTGTGCCATCTCGCTCACCTACTTTCTTCGGGTCCGACCCCCGGTCGATGGCGCTCCCGGGAGCGGGGAAGATTTCTTCGGGGAAGCCGAGCCGCTACGACACCGCAGTGGCCGGCTCGCTCACCGCCTCACCGCGGACGATGACCTTGAACCGGATCACCTCGTCGGCCAGGTGCAGCACGCGGTCGAGCTCCTTGATCGACTCGGGCTCGCCCGTGCAGTCGGCGATGACGTAGAACCCTTCGGTCCGCTTCTCGATCTCGTGCGCGAACCGGCGACGACCCCATTGGTTCACGTTCGTGACCTCGCCGCCGCGCTGACCGAGGATCTTGGCGACCCGGTCCACGGCACCCGCCACCACCGGCTCCTCGGCCTCGGCGGGCAGGATCAGCATGATCTCGTACTTCCGCATTCCACCTCCTCTGGACTCGGCGGCCCCCTCGGGGGAGCAGGAGAGGAGCCTCCATGCTAACAGCCGACCCACCGGCCGCCGGGCACCGCCGCCGTCCGGATCGGATCGTACCTCGGGCCACCGACAGCCCGCCCCGTTCGAGCGTCGAGACCCGCCGGCCGGGGTACACTCCGGGCACCAGAGCCGTGCACTCGACCGAAGGAGGCGCGAGCCCATGTCCATCACCGTCCGCGACGTGCGGGCCTTCAAGGAACGCGGCGAGCGGTTCGTCATGCTCACCGCGTACGACTACCCCACCGCGAGGATCCTCGACGAGGCCGGCGTGCCCGTCCTTCTGGTGGGCGACTCGGTCGCCGACAACATCCTGGGGTACGAGACCACCGTGCCGGTGACCATGGAGGAGATGCTCCACCACACCCGCGCGGTGGCCCGCGGGGCGAAGGACGCCCTGGTGGTCGGCGACCTCCCGTTCATGTCCTACCAGACCTCGCTGGAGGACGGCATCCGCAACGCCGGGCGGTTCCTGAAGGAAGGCGGCGCGCACGCCGTGAAGTTCGAGGGCCCGATGATCGAGCTGGCCTCGGCGCTCGTCGACCGGGGGATCCCCGTCATGGGACACCTGGGCCTGACCCCGCAGTCGGTCCACGCGATGGGCGGGTATCGGGTCCAGGGCCGGAACGAGGAGGACGCGCGACAGCTGTTCGACGCGGCGGGGGCCCTGTCCAAGGCGGGAGCGTTCTCGCTGGTCCTCGAAGGCATCCCGGCCGACCTGGCCCGCGACATCACGGAGGCCGTCCCGGTCCCCACGATCGGGATCGGAGCCGGGCCACATTGCGACGCCCAGGTCCTGGTGATCTCCGACCTGCTCGGGTACGGCCTGCGGAAGCCGGCGAAGTTCGTCAAGGCGTACGCGGACCTTCACGGCGAGATCACGCGGGCGGTGACGGCGTTCAAGGACGAGGTCGTCGCCGGAACGTTCCCGGACGACGAGCACTCGTACCACTGAGGCCCGCCGGACCGTCCGCCCGGCCGCCATAATCCGAACGATGGACGGCCGGGCGACGACGCGCGTGGCGGCGACGGTCTCCCTCGGCACGGTGATCGTGGCGACGATCGTGGTGCTCGGCGCCGGCGCCGCCTGGAAGGCGCCGTGCTCCGATGGATCGTGGAGCGACGGGCGTCAGTACAAGCTTCTCTGCTACTCGGACATCGTTCCGCTCTACGGCACCGAGCACCTCCAGGGCAACCGCCTCCCGTTCCTGGACGCGTGCCCCAGGTCCGAAGGCCAGTGCGACGAGTACCCCGTGCTCACGATGTACTTCATGCGCGTGGCCGCCTGGGTCGGTCACGGCTACGGGCCGTTCTTCTGGGCGAACGCGGTCGGCCTGGCCGGGACCGCGCTGTTCACCGCCTGGGCGCTGTTCCGGATCGTGGGGCGTCGGGCGCTGTGGTTCGCGCTGGCCCCGACGCTCCTGATCTACGGCTTCGTCAACTGGGACCTGCTGGCGGTGGCCCTGGCCGCGGCCGGCACGCTCGCCTTCTTCCGTCAGCGCGACGGGTGGAGCGGCATCCTGCTGGGGCTGGCCGCGGCGGCGAAGCTCTTCCCGGCGTTCCTGGTCGTCCCGTTCGCGTTGGCCAGGCTGCGGCAGGGCCGGCGGCAGGACGCCGGGGTGATCGCCCTCGGCGCCGCCGGAGCGTACGCGGCGGTGAACCTCCCCTTCGTGCTGTTCGCCCCGCATCCCTGGGCGACGTTCTTCCGCTTCAACGCCGCCAGGCCGGCCGACTGGGATAGCCTCTGGTTCGTGCTCTGCCAGCGGATGCACGGCGGGGTCGGCTGTGGCTGGCCGGCGAAGGCCCTGAACGTGGGGTCGGCCATCCTGTTCGTGGTCCTGGCCGGCGTGGTGTGGTTCGCTCGCCGGGCCCGGGACCGCGACTTCCCGGCCTGGACCTTCGGCTTCCCGATCCTGGTGCTGTTCCTACTGACCAGCAAGGTCTACTCGCCGCAGTACGGGTTGTGGCTCCTCCCCTGGTTCGCCCTGGCCCTGCCGAACCTCTGGCTGTTCGTGGCGTTCGAGGCCGCCGACGTGGCGGTCTTCCTGACCCGGTTCACGTGGTTCGGCCGGTACGCTCGGGACACGGGACAGGCGGCGTTCCAGCACTTCCACGGGGCCCCGCTGGGCGCCTTCGAGTTCGCCGTGGTGATCCGAGCCGCCGTCCTGGTCGTGTGCCTGGCGGCGTGGGTGCTGGGCGAACGGGGCCGCCACGCCCTCGGCGCCGCCGGGCTCGAACGCGCGCCGGGACCGGCGTTGCTGGAGGCCGGGCGGTGAAGATCCTCGACGCCGTCACGAGGCGGGACCGTGACGGCCGCGGTCAGGCCGCGACGGCCGCCGCGCCCGCCGGAGACGCCGGGGAGGCACCCCGCCCGGTCCGACTCCGCGACGGGCTCGGGTACTGCCTGAAGGTGTTCATCGCCGTCCGCATCCTGCTCTCGGTGATCGCGCTCGCCTCGACCGCCGTCCTGCCGAACAACAAGGTGCTGACGGCGCCCCCGAACTACGCGCTCCCCGTGCCGGTCGGCGTGCCGGGATGGCCGGCCCACGTGACCACGCCGGGATGGCACAACCTGGTCACGGCGTGGGAGCGGTTCGACGGGCTCTGGTACCTGCGGATCGCCGCGCACGGGTACGCGAACGGGGACGGCAGCGCCGCGTTCTACCCCCTCTACCCCATGACCGTGCGAGCGGTGTCGTTCGTCCTGGGCGGGCACCCCCTCGCGGCATCGCTGCTGGTGTCGAACGCGTGCTTCCTGGCGCTCCTCCTGGTGTTGTTCGGCCTGAGCCGGCGGGAGCTGTCGGAAGAGGCGGCTCGACGGGCCCTCCTCTACGCGGCCGTGTTCCCGACGGCGTTCTTCTACCTGGCGCCGTACAGCGAGTCGCTGTTCCTGCTGCTCGTGCTGCTCTCGTTCTGGTGGGCTCGGGAGCGCCGGTGGGAGGCGGCGGGGGTCGCGGCCGCGCTCGCCGCGCTGACGCGGAACCTCGGCGTGCTGCTCGTGGTGCCCCTCGCCGTCGAAGCGCTCCTCCAATCCCGCGACGATCGTCGCGCCGCCCTGGCGGCACCGGTATCCCGTCCGCCAAGCCGGCATCGAGCGCCGGGCGGCGAGCGGCGCATCCCCGTCCGCGCGCTGGCCTGGTCGATGGCGCCGATCCCCGCGTCCGGGATCTACCTGTGGTTCTGGCAGCGCGTGTCCGGGGATTGGCTCGCACCGATCCACCAGCAGACGAACTGGCAGCGCACCCTGTCGAACCCCGTCTCGACGCTGGTCAAGGGGACGCATGAGGGACTCCGGTGGATCGGGTTCTACCCCGGCGGGTACCACCTGCTCGACTGGCTGATCACGGTGCCGGTGCTGGTGGCCGGCGTCTACGCGCTGGTCCGGTTCCGAGCCACGTACGGGATCTACGTGTGGGTGTCGCTGCTCGCCCCGCTGTCGTTCATCTTCGCGTCCCGGCCGTTGATGTCGGTGCCGCGGTTCGCGCTCCCGCTGTTCCCCGTGTACTGGTCGGCCGCCCGCTGGACCGAGGGGTCGCGAGGCCGCCACGAGCTGGTCCTGGTCGCGTCCGCCATGCTGCTCGGCGTGCTGCTGCTGCTGTTCGTGAACTGGTACTACGTGTTCTGAACGGGGATCCGACCCGAACTTGTCACCTTGCGGTGGTATGCCGGACACGCCAGGATGGCCACACTTCAGAAGGAGCGATTCCGAGCCGATGGAAGAACCATGGTGATCAAGGTAGTCATCGCTGACGACCACTCCCTGGTGCGTCAGGGCCTTCGACGGTACCTGGAGATGGCGGGCGACATCGAGGTGCTGGGCGAAGCCGCCAACGGCACCGAGGTGCTCAGGCTGATCGAGAACACGAACGGCCAGGGGCAACCCGACATCGTCCTCCTGGACATCCGGATGCCGGAGATGGACGGCCTGGAGACGGCCCGCCGCATCCGGACCAAGTACCCCGCGATCGGCGTCATCATGCTGACCGCCTACGACGACCGGCAGTTCGTGGTCGAAGCGGTCCGCGCCGGGGCTCGTGGATACGTGCTGAAGGCGCGGGACGCCGAGCACCTGATCCAGACCGTCCGGCTGGTCGCGGGCGGGAACATGGTGATCGATCCGCAGCTCGTGGTGGCGCTGGCCGAGGAGCTGCAGGACGCCAAGGATCGGGACCGCAAGGCCGAGACCCTCACCGCCCGCGAGGTGGAGGTCCTCCAGCTGCTCGCGTTCGGGCACACGAACAAGGACATCGCCGCCCAGCTGTTCATCTCCGCGGACACGGTGAAGACGCACCTCGAGCACATCTTCGAGAAGCTCGGAACGTCCGATCGCACGGCCGCGGTGGCCGAAGCGCTTCGCCGCCGGCTGATCGAGTGATCCTCGATCCTGACTAGTCGTCCCTAGCCCACACGGGCCAGGCGAGAAACTCCCCAACTGGGGGGTCCCTCCCCCTCAATGGAGGGCCGACTTCCGGCCGATACAAGAGCGATGGCGATCGAGAGCACCTCCCGCGCTGGGCCGGCGAGCGCGGCCCCCGGCTCGGCCACCTCGCAGGGCATGTGGGGCGAGCGCGCCCTGCTCGTCATGCTCGTCGGCATCAGCGTCGTGGTCGCCACCGTCGAGCTGCTGGTGGCGCGCTCGTCGGCGGCAGCCGCGCCGACGCCGCGCGAAGCGACGTTCTTCGCCGCGGACCTGGCGGCGGCGATGGTCCTGTGGCGCCTGGCCCGTCGGACCGATGCCTGGCTCGGAACCCGCTGGTACGCGTGCGGCATGCTCGTGACGGCCGCGTTCGAGTCGTTCCTCTGGGTGGGCCGAGAGGCGGGGTTCGGCGTCTCGGAGGGGGACGGTTTCGCCGGCGCCATCGGCGTGCTCCTCCTGGTCGCCATCGGGGCGATCCTCATCGACCTCCGCCAGCACGTCCGGTCCGACGCCGTCGAGATCGCTTCGGACTGGCTGCTCGTCACCGCGTTGGTGGGCGGTGGGATGTACCTGCTGCTGCGGGGTGGGACCGCCACGGACGGCTGGCCGGCCGACCCGCTCCTGACGATCGGGCTGGCCGCGACCGGCACCTTCGTGATCACCGGATCGGCCGTCCTGACGCTGTGGCGACCGTCCAAGATGCACCTGGCCCTGACCGGCTGCGTCACGATCCTCGCCGCCGCCGCGATCGCCGTCGACTGGGCTCGCCAGCACGGTCTGGCCGACGCGGCGCCCACCGGAGCGCTGGTCCTCGCCGTGGCGGGCGTCCTGGCGATCGCCGCCGTGCTCGTGGTGGAGGAGCGACTGTTCGCCCAGGCGCCGCGGGAACAGCGGGTCAATCCGTGGGTTCGCTCGGCTCTCCTCACGATCTCCCTCGGAGGGGCCTGCCTCTGGCTGGGGTTCGCACTGGTCGCCGAAGGCAACCGCATCCGCCCGCTCGAGAGCACGACCCTGATCCTGGTGGTCGCCACGATGATCTCGGTCCGGACGTTCGCCAACCAGCGGGCCATGATCCGATCCGCAGGTCAGCTGGCGGAGGCGCTGGAGGAGCGCGAGCGAGCCGTGGGCTCCCTCCGCGAAGCCGTGGGCGAGGTCGCCCACTCCGAGGCCAGGCTCCGCCTGCTGGTCCAGGCCGCCGTCGACGGCATCGTCGAGCTCAGCTCTGAGGGCGGGGTGCTGCGGGCGAACGAGGGGTTCTGCCGGATGGTCGGCCTGACCTCCGAAGAGGTCATCGGGAAGACCTGGGCGGAGGTGGCCGCCGGTTTCGGGGCCGGCGGCGGAACGTCACTCGCGTCGCTCCCGCAGACGGGCCAGGCCGAACTGGACGCCGACGGCCGAACGCTGTACCTGGAGGCCCGGACGTCGGTGCTGCCCACCGACCCGCCGGGCAGGCTGCTCCTCATCCGCGACGTGACCGCGAGCAAGGTCGCGGAGCAGACCATCCGCACGCTCTTCCAGTTCCTGCAGGACCGCGACGAGGACCGGACCAGGTACCTGCGCCGAACGAACGTCGCGATCGAGGCGGAGCGCAACCGCATCGCCCGCGACCTGCACGATGGCCCGATCCAGGGGGTGGCCGCCGCGTCGCTGTCGCTCGAAGCCGTCAAGATGATGATCGAGTCGGGGCAGCAGGAACGCGCCGCGGTGATGATGGGGAAGATCCGCCAGGAGCTCTCCGAGGAGACCGAGAACCTACGCCGGTTGATGAGCGACCTGCGCCCGCCCCTGCTGGAGGAGCGCGGGCTCGTCCCCGCCGTCCGCGACCTGTGCGGCAAGTTCGAGAAGACCAGCGGCATCGACGCGACGATCCACGCCTCCTCGGACGGGCTGATCCCCAGCGAGGCCGAGACGATCGCCTTCCGCGTGATCCAGGAGGCGCTGTCGAACGTCACCAAGCACGCGGGCGCCAACAGCGTGTCGATCCATATCGAAGGGTCGCGGGGGACCCTGGAGGTCGAGGTCCAGGACGACGGGGTGGGATTCGACCCGGCGTCAGCGCGCGAGTTCCTTCGCCGGGGCAAGGTCGGGCTCGCGTCGATGCGCGAGCGAACGGAGCTGGGGGCGGGGACATTCACCGTTCGGAGCCGTCCGGGTGGCGGGACCTCCGTGACGGCGAGGCTCCCGTACGACCTGCAGCCGCCGCTTTCCCGCTAGACCGGCCGGCGGGTCGACGGCGGGGCCGACGCCGACGCGCTGGCGCTCGCGCTGGGACTGGGACTCGGGGAGGGCGACGGGCTGGGGCTCGGGCTGGGCGACGGCGACGGGGGCGGGCTGGGGCTGGGGCTGGGCGACGGCGACGGCGAGGGGCTCACCGCCCCCGACGGTGTGGTGTTGAACCCGGAGAAGCTGGGCGTGGCGAAGTTCACGACCGGGAGGTTCGCCAAGGCGGCGGCCATGAAGTCGTGCCAGATCATCGCCGGGATGGTTCCGCCGAACACCGCCGGCACGCCCTCGACGTTCGTCAGCGGGACCTCGCCCCGGCGGTAGCCGACCCAGACGCAGGTCGCCAACTGGGGTGTGTAACCGCAGAACCAGGCGTCCGCGTAGTTCTGGGCGGTACCCGTCTTGCCCGCCACCGGGCGTCCGATGGCTGCGGCGGTCCCGGTGCCGCCGGTGACCACCCGCTGGAGGGCGTACGTGACGAGGTCGGCGTCGTTCTGTTGGAGCGCGGGCGTGCCCTGGGTGGAGGCGCGGGCCAGGACCTTGCCGGACGGGGACTTCACCGAGGCGATGAAGGACGCCGGGTGGTGCGTCCCCCGGTCGGCGAGCGTGGCGTAGGAGTCGGCCATCTCGAGCGGCGTGACGGCCTGGCTCCCCAGGGTGATCGAGCAGACCTGCTGCAGCGGCGACGTGATGCCCATCCGGTGCGCGACGTCCACGACCGCGGCGGGACCGACCTGGGCCACGACCTGCGCGAAGATCGTGTTGACGGAGTCGGCCGTGGCCTGGGCGAGGCTCATGGTGCCGGCGGCCTCGTCGGCCGAATTGCTGACCTGCCACGGGGCGCCGCCCGAACCGGCGCACGCTGGGTCGTTGATGGTGATGTGCGAGGGGCCGTTCCACACGGAGTTCAACGAGATGCGGCGCTCCATGGCGGCGGCCAGGGTGAACGGCTTGAACGCGCTCCCGGCCTGCCGGTGACCCTGGGTGGCCAGGTTGAACTGGGACCTGGCGAAGTCCCTGCCGCCCACCAGGGCGCGGACGGCGCCGGTCCTCGGATCGATGGCCACGACGGCGGCAGAGGGGTCGTTCGGGCTCTTCAGGTGCGCGGCGACCGCGGCCTCGGCGTCCTGCTGCATCGCCAGGTCGAGGCTCGTGGTGACGTGGAGCCCTCCCGTGAAGGTCCCGGCGTACCCGAACTGCCGCTGGAGCTGGGAGCTCACCGTGCTGACGAAGTACGGGGCCAGCGTTGCCTGCGTCTTGCGGTGGAGGACCTTGACGGGCTGGGCTTCGAGCGCGGCGGCCTGATCCGGGCTGAGGTAGCCCTGCTGGGCCATCTGCTGGAGGACGGTGTCCCGCCGGGCCTTCGTCGCGTCCGGGTTGGTGACGGGGTCGTAGGTGCTGGGCGCCTGGATGAGGCCGGCGAGCGTGGCCGACTGGAGCGCAGAGAGCTTGCTCGCGGGGATGCCCCAGTACGTCTCGGACGCCGCCTGGACCCCGTAGGCGCCGTTCCCGAAGTACACGGTGTTCAGGTACTTCTCGAGGATCTGGTCCTTCGTGTAGCGGTGGCTGAGCTTGACCGCGATCATGGCCTCGGTGATCTTCCGGGCGAACGTCCGCTCGCTCCCCGTGTAGACGAGCTTCACGTACTGCTGGGTGATGGTGGATCCACCCTGGACGATGCCCCGATGGGTGAGGTCCTGCCAGGCCGCCCGGACGATGGCGGTCGGGCTCACGCCGCCCTCGTGATAGAAGTTCCGGTCCTCGATGGCGATGACCGCCTGCCGGAGGACGACGGGCATCTCGGCCACCGGGATGTCGGTCCGGTTGACCGCGGCGTGCAGGGTGGTGATCAGGTGGCCGTGCCGGTCGTAGACGAACGTGGTCTGCGGACCGGCTGCCGCGGTCGGGATCTGCAGGCGCACGTAGACGTAGAAGAGCGTGGCCGCGACGGCCAGCAACACGACGAAGGGCGCGCCGACGAAGGCCCACCAGTAGCGCCGGAAGAATCCACGCTTCCGGGTCGTCTGGCGGGCCGCTGGCTTGCGCTTCGTCGAGGGTCGGGAGGCCCGGTGAGCGCCCCCGCCTCGGGGGCTTCGAGTACCCACCGTGCGCGGATTGTACCCGGGGTCCCGAGCCAAAGACGTGAAGAAGGTGTGCTCGGGCCGCGGCGCCCTCTCCGCCGGAGGGGCGTCAGCCGACCGCGCGGGTGAGGAATGCTTCGGACAGGTGGTTCCAGGAGCAGTCGACGCAGACCTCGACCACGTAGCACGCGCCGCCGCGCTGCCTGGCAGCGAGCGTCAGGGCCTCACGGACGTGGAAGGCCCGTCCGTTGTTCGCCCGCAAGCCGTCGGCGTAGACGTACGCGAGCAGGCGGAGATCGTCCCCCTCGCACACGGGGCACGGGCGGCTCGCCACCTCGCCGAGGTACCGGGCGGCCCGGAGGAGCTCGGGGTGGGCGTCGCAGATCTCGAGCCGGGAGAGGCCACCCCGCTTGAAGCTCCCCAACAGAGCGCGCTTCGCCAGCGTGTAGTCGACCACGCCCATCCCGCGGGCGGTGGCCCTGGGTCCCAGGCCACCGGAGCCCGAACCCGTGGACCGTCCGGTCGCGCCTCGGGCTCGGGGCGCCCGGGCGGGCCATCCGGTGGATCGGCGCAGGTCCGGCATCGCGCGTCATTCTACCCGCCGGGTCGGCTCGCGCGGCCCCCGCGCCGGGCGTCTCCACCACCGCCCTCGCGGCGGCCCGGACCGTCCGGTCGGGGCCCAGGAGGACGAAGGCCACCCGGAGCGAGACCTGGACGACCGCCTCCGAGGTCCCGGGTTCGCAGTCGCAGGAATCGAGAGTGGCTCCGTTCCGCTCCGCGTACTCGGTCGCCACGGCAGACGGCGACCTGCCGGATGGCAGGGCGATCTCCTGGGCGGCGGCCAGCGCCGCGGCGTCCGCCGCCGTCTGGACCCGCGACCTGGCCTGGAGCGCTCTCATCAGGTCCACCGAGACGAGCGCCAGCACGCCGACGAGGAACAGCACGCCTGCCGAGAGGACGCTGACCGAGCCGGACTCGGCCCGCCGTCCCCAGCCGCGCGGTGGGGATCGTCCCAGCGGTCCCGATACCACGCTCCGGTGGTGCCGTCGACTCATCCTGTCTCCTGGCGCATCGAGGCCGTCGCCGAGAGGTCAACCACGGAGGGGAGCAGCCATCGCACGATCGGGATCGCGACGGGCGCGTGGTAGACGACCGTCACCGACACGGGGTCGCCGCCGCCACCGTCACGCTCGACCGTCACGTCCAGGCGGCTCGGGTCGAGGCCGACAGCGGCGTTCACCGCGGCCTGACGGGCGCTCTCGTCGTCGGTGGTCACGGTCGCTTGACGAGCCCCCGCTCGAGCCGCTTCCTCGACGACCAGCTGGTCCTTGACGAACAGGCCGATCTGAACGAGGACGAGCGCCATCGTGAGCACCAAGGGGAGGACCAGAGCGAACTCCACCGAGGCCGAACCACGGTCGCCCGCGCCGACCCTCCCCCCTCGTCCGCGCTTCAGAGCGTGGCCGCTCACGCGTTCTGCGTGATGTCGTCGATGATCTTGTCGAAGAACGCCGGCAGCTTGCCCGACGTGCGGGCCCAGGCGATCAGCACGATCGCCACCGCCGCGGCGGCCAGGATCACCAACGCGTACTCTGCCGTCGTCTGCCCCTCCTCACGCGCGAACCTCCCCCGCAGGACGGGCTGGCACAGCGCGCGGAGGCACCCTCCGAACAGCCCACGGATCCGTACGTACAGCCGAAGCAACGAGTCACCTCCTTCCCCATCGGTCGGGTCGTTCCGTCAGTGCAGGGACCGGATCGTCGAGAGCAGGACCGGCCCCACGGTGAGGAGGAGGAACGCGGGAAGGATGAGGAGGACGAGGGGGAACAGCATCTTGACCGGCGCACGGCGGGCCAGTTCGTCGGCCCTGGCACGTCGTTCGGCCCGGAAGTCGTCGGCCACCGCTCGGAGCGATGCCCGCGTGGAGACACCGGCTCGCTGGGCACGGCTCAGGGTTCGAGAGAGCTCACGGAGGCCGGCCGCACCGGTGCGGTCGACGGCACGATCGAGGGCGGCACGCCATGGCACTCCCAGCCCGACCTGACGGACCGCGGTTCGAAGCTCGTCGCCCAGCGGCTCCGACAGCGCGCGGCTCGCTCGCACGAAGGCTCCCGCCGGGGGGAGTCCGGCCTCCGTCGCCGCGACCAGCAGCTCGACCAGCTCCGGAACCTGCCCCTCCATCCGACGCAGCCGTCGGCGGGCCGTACGGGCGAGCGACAGCTCCGGCGCCTTCGCTCCGAGCGCCGCCGCGAACGGGACCAGGGCGAGCAGCGGCGGCACGGAGAGCGACGCCACCAGAACCACCACCACCCCGGCGCCGGCGACGGTGAGTTCGAGACCCGCCAGGTCGCGCACGGTCCACGTGGTTCCGGACTGGTCGAGACGACGGCGAAGCATCGCCCGCCCGGCGATCCTGGTGGCCAGCCGCTCGCCCAGCCGGGAGGCGCCGATCCGGGAGCGGATCCGGGCGAAGAGCGTTGGTGCTCCCGAGGCCGTCGGCCCACGGCGCGGCATCAGCAGGCGTAGCCCGGCCGGCTCAGTCCGGACCGCGAGTGCCAACCCGACGAGGGGCAGCGCGGCGGCTCCGATGACCGCGATCGTCCAGGCCATCACAGTTCGACCTTCAGGAGATGCCGGATCCAGACGTACGCGAGCCCTTCCAGGACGAAACCACCCACGACCATGGCCATCCCTGGACCCGACCGGTAGACGGGCGCCAAGTCCCGATGCGACGTGGCCGCGAGCACGAGGAAGAACCCGATGGGAAGCGTCCCCAACACTGCTCCCGAGATCCGTCCTTGCGCCGTCAGTGCCCGGAGCTCCCGGCGGACCCCGATCCGGTGTCGGATGGTGGCGGCGACCTCCTCCAGCGCGCCCGCCACGTTCCCGCCGCTCCGGTGGTGGATCGACATGACGAGGACGAACAGTCGAGCGTCGTCGGTCCCGATGCGGTCACCGAAGCGCGAGAGCGCGGCCTCGAAGGGCGCGCCCAGACGCTGTTCGGCTCCCAGGGTCTCCACGAGACGTGCCATCGGCGGCCGGGCGTCTTCGGCGGCGAAGTCGAGCGCCTGGGTGACGGAGAATCCGCCCCGCACGGCGAGCGCGCATCCGTCCACGATCTCGCCGACCTGGCGCTCGAGGAGCTCGGCGTCCCGTCGTTCGCGCCGGCGTCGCCAGGCCGAGGGAGCCCAGGATCCGGCGCCGGCGCCGGCCACCATCGCGGCCGTCCCGGCGAGCCGGGCCCCGACGATCGCTCCCAGCAGCGCGAGTCCCACGCGGATCACGGACGAGGGGCACCCCGAGAGGACGCGGCCGACCACCCGCCGGAGGCCAGTGGGTGACGGCCTGGAGTCGAGCGGAACCGCGAGGAGGCGGAGGCGGGCCGCCGTCCGGACGTCCGCGGCCCTCGCGGCGAGGATGAACGCCGCCGCGAGGAGAGCGACGGCCCCGAGCCCCGTCATCGGCCCTCCGTCACGGTGCCCAGCCGCCGGAGCGAACCCGGCCATCCGAGGATCGGACGCCGACGCTCGCCGGCGCCTCGAAGGATCGGGGTCCGGCCCGGGATCGCGGAAACGGGCTCCGGGCGTGCGACTTGACGCTGTGGGGTGCCGGCACCGTGCGCCGGCGCGTGAGCGTCCGGCAGAACCATCGATCCGTCGCGCTGACGTCCGTACAGGTCGGTGGTCCTGATCGTTCCGCCTCGCGTGCCCTCGATGGCCGTGACGGCCACGACGGCCCGCTGGCCGTCGGGAAGCCTCGCTGTATGGACCACGAGGTCGAGCGCGCTGGCGACCTGTTCCCGGACGTGCGAGACGGGAAGGTCGACGTCGGACATGAGGGCCATCGTCTCCAGCCGGGAAAGCAGGTCGCGCGGGGAGTTCGCGTGCGCCGTCGACATCGAGCCCTCGTGGCCCGTGTTCATCGCCTGGAGCATGTCGAGGGCTTCGCCGCCCCGGACTTCCCCCACGATGATCCGGTCGGGCCGCATCCGGAGGGCGTTCCGGACCAGTGCCCGGACGGTGACCTCCCCCACCCCCTCGACGTTCGGTGGGCGGGCTTCGAGGGAGACGACGTGCGGTTGGGACAAGCGGAGCTCGGCCGCGTCCTCGATCGTGATCAGCCGTTCCTGGGACGGGATGAACGACGACAGCACGCCGAGCAGGGTCGTCTTGCCGGAGCCGGTCCCGCCGGAAACGATCAGGTTGGCACGGCCGCGCACCCGTTCCCCCAGGAACCGCATCACGTCCGCCGGGACGCTCTCCATCCGAACCACGTCCTCGGGCGTGAACGGTTTCAGCGAGAACTTCCGGATGGTCAAGGAAGGACCGCAGAGCGAAAGGGGCGGAACGATCGCGTTGACCCGCGAACCGTCTGAGAGCCGGGCGTCCACATACGGTGACGACTCGTCGACCCTCAGACCGAGCGGGGACACGATACGCTCGATCAGATGGAGGACCTGCGCCTCCCCCTCAAACCACAGGCGGGATAGGAGTTAGGTGCCTTGAACCGTAACGCGGGTGCGCTGCAAGCGAGCCTCTGCGATCGGCCTGCTTGCAGCGCTGAACCGCGTCTGCATTGTTAGGGGCGCCTGGGGATATTGTTATAGCGGCATAGTAATATCCTCGCCAGGATGCCTCGGACGCCTCTTAGCAACGCGGCCAAGGAACGTGGAAGAGCCCTCAAGGCCAGACTCAAGGCTGCACGCGATCAACGGTCGCAGGAGGACGTCGCGGCCGCTGCGGGCATGCGTCTGGCGACCCTAAAGGCGATCGAAGACCCCCGTCGAAGCTTCCATCCCGGCTTCTTTGCTGTGGCAGACATCGCCCGTGTTCTAGGAATCCGGCTACAAGAGCTCGACGAGACCACTCAACGGCCGGCGACATCGGAGCCGCTTCAGTGAGGTCCCTTCTCTCCAGGGTTGCAGAAGCTGTGGGCTTCTCCGGCGAGCTGATCGAAGGCGTCAGGCTAGAAGGTGAGACCGTCGCGGTCGCCGTGGTAGTAGACAAGCAAGAGCTCGCGCGCAGGAATGAAGTGGGGCTTGGCGCCGTACGGAATCGCTCACTGCTAACTGCACTAGGCTCACTTCCTCTCGGCTACGCCATCGAGTGGACCTCGATAGATCCTGCGCAGTGGCCCATTCTGGACGCGGCTCCGCGCGGCGTGCTCTCGACGACAGAGCTTCGTGTGACTCGACTATGGCAACCCGCGATAGCCGTTACCGGCGTGCTGAAGGTCAGTGCTTCGTGGGAGGCAGGCTCTCGAGTCGGGCTCTTCAATCCAGATGCCCCGACAGTCGCGGTGCTGCGTGGAGTTCCTCGGCGGCTGGACTCAGTGCTTCACGAAGCATCGCGCTTCGGGATAGGGGTCGCTCTTGCCGCCGAGAACGACGTCCTTCGATTGGTCCAGTTGCCCAAGCCTCGCCCCCACCGACAGACCGTCCGGCACTGGCGTTTCCTAGAGGACGTCTTTCACGGGTGGCAGGCGCATCAGGCCAGCGCTGCCCAAGCCCGAACGTAGGCGTGCGAGCCAAGAGGCACGCCTGTGCGCTCCTCCACTACCGCGACCGCGTCGAGGGCGGCCTTGCAGACGCGCGACCAAATACTGGGACGATCTGCGTCCGGGTATCCGAGGAGCGCGTTGGCGAGGTTCGTCGTGCTAAACCACGAATGCAGGATTGCCTCGTCCCGTAGCAGGGGATCGCCAAACCGTGACAGGTTCGCGCCCGAGCAAACGGAGCACGAGCACGCGAGGAGGTCTCCCGCCGATTCCAGTCGTTCCAGCAATGAGCCTCGACGATAGTCGGCGAACGAGGGCACCGACACGGTAGGGCTCGGATCTCCCCAGCGGCCGCCGGCACGACGCCCAGGCGGTACAAGATGACGCGACGAGCTGGTCGTACCGATGGCGCCGAACCAGGCTCCGTTCGCGACCGCAGCGAGTCCACTAAGGTCCGTCCTCAGGAGGGCAGTGGAAGGGAGTGCTTGGAGAAGATGCACCAACCCCTCCACGGCGCCTGGCCGATCTAGCGGGTTTGTGGGATCAGCAAGCACAAGGCCGACCGGACACGAATGCGCCGTCAGTGTCCTGATGAGCCAAGCCACTTCCCGCCCGAGGACCCGGCCATCGAGTGGCAGCACCGTGAATACGGGTCCCGTTGACTCTTGCCGTCGCACCTGGCGCTCAAACTCCTCACCCGAGCGGAGGATGTCGCGAACCGCCGCTTGATCGCGCTTGCCCACAAAGCCAGTTGTCGGCGTGAGGTACGCGGACACCTGGTGGTCCAGCTGAACTCGGAGCCAGTAGTCCTTTGGCTCCTGACCCTCGAAGTCGGCCGCACCTGCAGGGTCGTACTGCGCTGGGTCAATCAGCAGAGCTCCCTCCGAGCCTCCCGCTACGACGTCTCTCGCCAGGCTGGCGCCTCGACGTCCGCAGAGCACGACGCCCCAGCCGGTCCGCGTCAGGGCAGGTAGCAGTTCGCTTCGGGTGCTGCGGCCGAAGTAGGTCAGGACGCTTCCTCGGCGGAGTTCCTTCCGAGTCTCGAGCTGGGCTCCGTTGAACACGACTCATATTGTGCACCTGGGCTCCGACAAGAGCACGGAGCTCCGCCAACTCTTCTGACCACGGATCTCCCCTGCATCGCTCCGGGAGTTCAGACGAGCCCCCGGCTCTGTTCGCGACGTGCCCGCAGGAGATCCGACTCGCTTGGGGGGTGCGAATCCGGTGATCGAGGGTGGGTTCACCACGACATGCTCGCTATGGGCGCGATACGATTCCGGCGTCAAGGCGGAGGGGGACGGGGTGAGGTTCTCGGAAGTCTTCGAACTAGAGCTAGACGAACAAGACGATTGGTTCGACCCGTTCCTTGAGGCGGACACGCGCCTCTTCGTTGATCCGTTCCTGGTTTATGCCGACGATGAGGAGCACTGGGCGGCCGCGCACGGCCGCCTGATCGACTTCTTCAACATGGTTCTTGAACTGGTCGCTCTCAGCGGGTTCCGCCGGCACTCTGCGCATTGGCGAGCGGCTGAGCGGCTGATGGTCTTCCCAGAGCCTGCGGAGTTTTGCCTTGGCTTCGCGGAGAGTTCAACGGCGGGCGCAGGGTCCGGCCGCGGCCTTCAGGCTGGGATGCTCGAGGGAGCAAAGAGCTCTGTGCAGTTGGGCATCTTGGCGGTGGAGCATTTCGAAGAGCTGACTCTCTTTGAGTCTGGCATCGGGGCTGATCGTATCGGGGATATCACCTGCAACGTCCTCAAGCATGAGTTCGTCGAATATACGCAAGGCGTGGCCGCGCGGCACGATGTCCCGACAGAGTCCATACGATTACGTCATGCGACGTGGAATCGGGACGCTCGCGCTTGGTTAGACCGCTTCGTGAATCTCCCGCGCAACCCATACAGCGGGCGGGCGATCCTCCTTGCTCCGCGGAGGTTCCTAAGAGAGCTACCATCAGTTGACCCAGTCGATTTCTGGAACTGGTGTTGGTCGAACGCGAACGAGGAGATCCGCGGCGCCTTCAACTACGACATTGGTCGCCATGTAGACGGGCGAACCATCGCACGGTTCGCGCGGTTGAACCCGCACTTGGCTGGCAAGTATCTGCGGCATCTCGAAGAGCAGCCAAAACCTCCGTACGACTTCGAGCGTGACCCTCAGTGGCAAGTCGAGTGGTACGCGGCTGGAGCCCGATTCGCCGACCAGATTCCGCTTGCACGACTTGCCACCACTCCGGCGGAGTTCTGCGATTTCGTCGAAGCGATCGTAAGCGCTTTCGCTCAGAACGTGGAGGAGCAGGATGGGTGGATACTTCTTTGGAACGACGAAGAGCGGCCGCGAGCCGAGCGCATCGTCCAAGCTCTCTTCCGCAGTACAGTGATTCACTACTGTCGAGCAAACGACATCGACCTCTCTGGTGAGTCGAATGCAGGCCGCGGGCCAGTCGATTTCAAGTTCAGCCAAGGCTGGGAAGCCCGGGCCGTCGTCGAGGTAAAACTGACCAACAACAGCCGCTATTGGCACGGCCTCACGAGACAGACTCCTCAATACATGCGATCGGAGGAGGTCGAGTGCGGCTTCTTCGTAAGCGTCGGATTCCGCGACGACGACTTCGAAGAGGAGCGAGAATCCCAGGTACAGGAGGCCGCGAGGTCGACGGCCAGCGAAACCGGCCGTGACGTCCGCGTGGTGTTCGTTGATGCCCGTCGTAAGAAGTCCGCATCGAAGCTCTAAGGCTAGGGTTCCAGGCTCCCAGCACGCTCAATCTTTCCATCAACAGCCTTCAGATGGATCTTTCCAGCGGGGCCGGGCCGCCTCGCCTGTATGCTCGCTGCTTATGCACCACATCTAAGTAGCGCTGCCGAGTAGATCGTAGCGACCCCCCGCATCCGCACGCGCACAGCCGCGGCTCATAACGGTTCAAGTAGTCGTCCTCCCGCGTCACCTCGCCCCGCATCCGAGCCTCGATGCTGTTCGACTCCTTCCCGACGTGGATCAGCCATCCGTCGACCGCCACCCGACGCCTGCCGAGCAGCCCTCGGGTCTTACGTCCGCATGGAAGCCCGTCCGGTCCGACCGACTTCGCCTCCTCGTGGGTCCGATAGTCGGCGAGGACCTCCCGGTAGCTCCTGACCCGGATCGCGCCTTGCGAGCCGGTCCCGTACGTCGTGATCCGGTGCTTCTCGCCCGTGTGGGTGTCGTACCACGCGGCTCGTATCCACTTGTCTGGATCGCGCTCGTATGGCGCGACCAATCGGAGCGGTTCGTCGTCCTCGCCCCGCCCATAGGTCTGGTCCGGATAGCACGTCAGCAGGAAGTTGAACGGCTTGACCCTCTCCGCGTAGCCCATGCCCTTGTTCAGGACGGCGAACGCCTTCATCCCACCCGGCGTCGAGACCTGGGTCCGGGACACGGCCGGGAGGTCGAGCCACTCGGGGTCCGGCACGTCCCCACCGAGATCCTCGGCCGGTATCCAGCGCCATGCCTCGGCGATCCAGTCGCGGGGGTCGTCCTCGGGGTCGGTCGGGCTCAGCAGGTGCCCCAACCCGTGTTCGGACCGCTTGACGACCGAATCCTCCTCGTCGGCGTCCTCGCCTTCGGCGTCGAGGTCCGATGCGTCCGAGATCGACACCAGCTCGGACCCCGCCCGCAACCGGTATCGCTTCGCGCTGATCGCGAAGCACCGAAGTTCCCGCTGCCCGCCGGCCTCTGGATCGTTCCCGACGAAGTTGTCGTCCTCGATCTTCAGCAGGTGCTCGACGCCCGACCGATACGGGTTCAGTCGATCGAACCTCGCGGCGATATTCCGGACCTGCTCCCAGGACAGCGCACGGACGCGCTGCTCGTGCACCCAGCCGTTCGAGCCCGCGCCGTGGATCGTGAGCGTCGTCGCCCGACGCGCCGCGACGATGGCCATGCTGTCCGTGTCGGCGAACGCGTATGTCCCGCCGGCCGCGGAAACCTCCACTTCGAGGAGCGCCAGCATCAACCGGGCCGCACCGGTCACGAGCGCCGCGGTCGGAGCGAAGAAGAACGCGCCGGGCTCCTCCGGGGTCTTGATCGGCTTCTCGAACGACGACAGCCCGAAGATCGCGAGGTTCTCCGTGCGCTTGCCGGAGAGCTCGTGGCGATCCATCTGGGCGAAGATCCCGTACGAGGCCGAGTTGGCGAGTACCTTCAGGAACAGCCCGAGCCCGGTCTTCTGCTCGGCCTTCGGCATCGCCGCCCGGGTCTCGACGATGGAGGCGAAGAAGCGGCCGGAGCGAAGATCGGCGTCGACCTCGCCGCGGACCTTGACCGATTGGAGTCCGTCTGTATCCCCGCGAGGCTCGAACCGGATGACTCGCTCGATCTTCGAGACCTGACCCGACAGCAGGAACGACGCGATCACGTCCGGGAGCGTGTACCACAGGGCCGGTGCGTCCTCTTCCCACTCGCTTACCCCGATCCCGAGCGCGCTCGTCTTCCCCGCGTACCGAGCTCGGATGGGGAACACGTCGCCGGGCCGCGGCTGGACGAGACAGATCGCGTTCAGCTTCCTCCACGTCCGCTTGGACAGGAGCTTCTCCGTCGTAAGTGTTCGGACCCACCGCTCTGTCGCCCGGGCGCCACCCTCGATGGCGTCGATCGCCTCGCACGTGAGGAGCCGTTCGAGCCCCATCAAGGTCTGCACCGTCGGATACATCGACGTGAAGTCGCACAGCACGCACGGGACCTCGCATCGCCTTATTCGGCACTCGGACCGCCCGCCGTAGTACGCGACCATGGCGAACCCGAGCACGCGGTCCCAGGTGTCGCCGGCCGTCGCGCCGAGTCGCTGCAGCGGCGAAACGACGCCCATCGCCTTCAAGTACGCCTTGCCGATCGAGGCCGGAGAGTAAGCCCTCGTCGCCTGCAGCTCGATCGGATGCCGAACGTACTCGCGCATCGCCTCGCGCCAGAGGCTCGCGGTCGCGCCAACGTCTTCGCGGTTGTAGTCCACGTACTCAGGCGTGATTCGCCCGTGGGTGACCTTGCGCTTGGTGTATGGGACTCCGAACGCGTCGCACGCAGATTCCAGCGTGTGGCCGCGATCGGAGAGGGCGAACGTGAGCGTTCGCAAGTCGAGCAGATGGCCGCGGAACGCGTGGGCCTCTCCGTCCTCGTCGTAGATCAAGTCCTCGGGATTCGTGAACTTCTTCGCTGCGGGGCCAAAGGCCTTCAGCGCTCGCTTCGAGTCGATGTGCTTGATCCTCAGCCGACCCCAGGCCGGGTGGTCGTGCCACTTCCCGTCCTCGCCGATCCATCCCTTCAACGACAACGACCAGCCGCCCTCGAACGCCGAGCGCTTGAGCTTGGCCGGCAGCGTTCCGTCCTCGCCGCGTTGTCGGCGTCCAGCGCGGGCCGGGCTCGCGCGCAAGGCGATCCTGCTCAAGTCGAAGGGTGCGTTGAAGCAGACGACCTGACCCTGGGCCTCATACGCGAGCGGGAGCCACACCTCGTCGAGGAACTCGGTCACCGAGCGAAGCCGAAGCGTCATCTGCGGATCCGGCCCGTCCGGATTCACGTCGGCAAGGTGGGTCCTGACGTAGCGGTCGAGAACCCCATACTCGTCCGGCCGCCAGGTGGCGAGGTCGTCCGGATGCACCAGCCCTTCTTCGGCGCACGACAGCGACGGAACGCTATCCGTCCAAGTCGCATCGATGACGCGGTAGGACGCGAACAGCAACCGCTGGGACGGATCGGTCGTGGTCTCTGTGTCCAGCACGAGCAGCCACGGCGGATACCGCCAGTCCTGCCGCAGCGGCTCCGGCGGGCCGGGGGCGCTCTCGTCCTCAGCGGGATCCGCAGCGCGGGTGAATGCCCGCACCGCGACCTGAAGCGCGTCGCTCACAGCTGGAGTTCAGCGAACGTCGCCACGAACCGCCCGCCGACCTGGACCGGATCGACTCCCGCAGCCAGCCCGGTGATGAGAGCGCGCATGGCGTCGTCGATCGACACCAGCAGCGCGGCCATGCGGGGGAACGCCATCATGGCGACTCGGTCCTCCGGTGCGGTCTGCAAGACGCGGGCTCGCTCGTCGAGCGCGGTCGCCAAGCGCTCGATCGTGTCCATGAAGGGACCCCCGAGATGGGAGCGGATCAACTTCGCGAGCCCTCGGACGACGGGTATCGGATGATCCAGGAGCGCTTCGAGCGTGACCCGCGAACGGTCCTCGCTCCGAGCCAGGGTCTCGCCGACGGAGCTGTTCGGGTTGGCCCGAAGCATCGCCGAGGACGCCTTCGACATCGCCTGCAGGTACCGGAGCATCCCGAAGACGCGCCGAACGGAGACAACTCCGGCAGCGCGTCGCAGTTTCCGGAAGGGATGTTGTTTGGCGCGACGCCGATTCTTCGCGGGCTCCGAGCCGAGCACGGCGGGAAGCGGGCCGCCTTCAGTGGCGTCGAGCAGGTAGGAGAGGCGGGCCATCATCGGGCCGAGCCGCTCAGCGGTGCGGGCGTTGCGCTCCATGCCTGCGTTGTCGGTCGCCCTGGCGTAGCTGTAATCCATCGCGGCGAGCAGGTCGCCGCTTCCCTGGGCCAAGTACCAGAGGCGTTCGGAATCCTTCCGAGCCATGCGGCGCCTGGCCTCGACGCTGTGGTCCTTGAGCATCCCGGCGTCGTATGCGCGCCGCGTGAGGCCGCCCGGGCCGTTGTGACACCCGCTGCACACATCGGCCCGGAGATCCAGGAAGTTCTCCTCCAAGGCCGGTGCGTGTCGGTCCAGCTGCTCGAACCTCCTGCCGCATACCGTGCAGACATTCAGGGCAGCCATGACTACGCCACCTCCGGATACAGGTCCTCGTATGAGATCTCGCCGCGGGCGTCCCGCTCCTCGATGGTGTCGGGGTCGGTCTCCAGGATTTGGGGCTGCCCGTCCACGCCTCGGAACACCTTGTCGCCGTGCTCAGCTTTCCAGTCCTCCATCTTGGAGGGATCGCCCGCGAGCAGCGCTCGCACGGCCTCCTCGTGCTCGCCGACGATCGACGCGTTCGTAGACCCGAGCACGTAGACCTCTCGGTGGCCTGCGGCGGTAAGCGGTTTCATGACCCGCAGGTAGGGGTCGGACTTCGTCGCGACCAGGCGCCCGCGCCAGTTCGTCTCGACCGCGTCGGGGAAGTAGCGACGGACGGAACCGATGCTCGTGCGGACGCCCTTCGACCGAAGGTCGGCGATTGCCTCGTAGACGCGGACCCTGTTCTCCCGGCTGTACGCGATCACCTGCCGAGCGCCGTCGTGCGCCCGGCGTTGCGTGCGGTTCAGAGCTTCGTACTGGCGGGACCCGCGGATCGGTTTCCGGGTCGGTCTGTCGCTACTTCTTGGTACCTTTGCCATGAGATTCCCTCCATATCAGGGGTCTCATTGAGGCCCGCCACCGGCTGCGACCGGGTCGGCGGGCTTCGTTGTTGTCAGGTCCTTGTCGGCGTTCTTCGCATAAGCACTTCCGGGAGAATGGCGCGATGCCGTCGGACGAAGGTGACTGGATCTTGGCGACTGAGCAGCTCCCGCTCGGAACCGTCATCGCCGGACGGGTCCTCAGTCATCGGAACTTCGGGTTCTTCCTCGATGTCGGGTTCGGCGATCGGTTCCCCGGACTGGTCATGGTGTCCTGGTTCCGTCCGGCCACGCAGCCCGGACCGGTGACGGCCGCGGACTATCCGGCGATCGGATCGATGGTCGAGGGCGCAGTCGTCGTCCAGCACACCGATTCCCTCCGCCAGTTCCGCCTCTCGCTCCTGCCGGAGCACGGCGCGACCTGGAGCGGCGCCGAGTGAGCAGCCTGGGAAGACATGTAGAGCTTGCGGACTCCTCACTCAGACCGCCCGCTCTCTGATCCGCCACCGCCACGCCGGGTCCAGGATGGCGACGTAGCGATGTTTCGGCGCCGCCGGCACGCGCTTAGCGTGGATCCCGGTCCGGGACAGGTGACCGGCGTGGTTCGAGCCATATGCCGACGATACCGACCGGGGGTGACACGGCTTCCCGTCGATCAGCAGATACGTCTCCGGCTGGGTCCGGCCGAGATAGGTGAAGCCCGCGGCTCGGTAGATCCCGCCGTTGTGGCCGGCCGCCGGATCGGCGAAGGTCACCAGGGCCTTGAACCGTCCCTCCCGCTTGAGGTGCCGGACGATCACGCCGAGGACCCGGCTCTCGGCGTTCTTCGGAAGCTGGTCTGACAGCCACAGCCGGGAAAGCGTGACGACGTCCTCCCGGCTCGCCGCGGCGAGGACCCGATGAGCCCGTGCCGCTCCGGTCGTGAGCACCGCGGCGCCTTCGAGCCGGTCGCGGAGGTACACGCCGAAGGCATGCGTCGCCACCGCCGGGCAGGAGTGCGTGTAGTGCTCGCGCTCGATGAGGTCCCGGACCTCACCGAGCGGAACCTCGCGGACCTCCAGCTGCTTGAGGATGGAGCGCCGGGGTCGGACTTGCACCGCCCTCTCCGCGCTGGTAGGCGCGGCGTCCTGCTGCCTGGACGACCGGCGCACGCTCGATCACCCCCGATCCGCCAGCAGTCGTCCGACCACCGCGACGGACTTCGCCGAGTCGTACAGACGGAGACCGAGGGCCTCGGCATCCTCCTCACCGAGGACGAGATTGATCGCCTGCACCGCCTCCTGAGGATCAGCGAGCAGCTCGGTCCCTTCCTCCATCGCGATGATCAGCCGTCGCAGGTAGGACGCGATCTTCCGCTGCCGGACCCGTTCAGGGCGGGAGAACAGCTGTGCCCCGACGTCGCCGAGCCCTTCGGCCAGTCCCTTCGACGGAAGCTCCCCCGGTCGGCGCGTCGCCGGGTACGTGTACGTCTGACCTCCGCGGACCACGGTCCGGTCGGTCCGCTCGATCCCCTCTTCGTCCTCCAGGTGCTCCCGGACGGTCTCCACCGTGGAAGGTGACAGCCCGGTCCGCCTGGCCACCTCCATGTTCGAGGTCTGCGGGTCCCGGCGGAACAGGTGCCGGGCGAAGGCTCGCTTGTCCCGCAGCGTGAGCGCCTTGCCATGCACTCGGTTCGCGTCGAACGCCGCGCCGTACAGATCGCCGTCGGCGGGAGCCGTGACCACCTCGATCCGAAGCGTCTTGCGCCCGGCGTTCTGTACCGCAGCGATCGTGTGATGGCCGTCGAACGGGACGTACTCCTTCCCGTCCTGGACGCAGCACGGCGCGGGGAGATCGTCGAGCGCCTCGGCCAAGGTAGCCACGTGTTCGGGGTCCAGCCCGTCCCGAATCGAAGGTTTGGCAGCGACCGTGACAGCTAGCTGACTGGTAGCGGACCGGTTGCGCGTTGCTGTGATAGGTTCTGTCTATCCACAAGAGAAGCCCCCGCGACGGTTGCGACGTCCGGGGGCGCGGCACAGGAAGGAGGAACCTTCCCATGCAGATCGACGATACTCCTGCACCGCTCGCCCCGACCCGAGACGGCACCCTGTTCCTCTCCGGGTTCGCCACGTCGCTCCGCGTCGAGCGCCGGCATCTGGTGGTCCGGACCGGCGCCGGTTCACACATCCGGACCGGACGGTTCTCGAAGGTCTCCCGGCCGAAGCTCCGGCGGATCGTGGTCCACGGGATCGGCGGCGGCTCAATGAGCTTCCAGGCGCTCGCTTGGCTGGACGGGATCGGCGCCAAGCTCGTCTGCCTGTCCTGGGACGGCGAAGTCATCGCGACATCGGCCCGGGCCGGTCTCGACGATCCGGGGCTGCGCCGGGCGCAGGCGCTCGCCTTGGAATCGCCGACCGGCGTTGCCATCTCGAAGCACCTCATCGGCGCGAAGCTCGCCGGTCAGCTGTCGCTCCTCGAACGCAAGATCGACCCGGACGGGGAGCAGTCTGCGGAGGTCCGACGGTGCCTCGTGGCGCTCGATGCCGCCGAGACGCTCGTGCAGATCCGGCTGCTCGAATCGAAGGCGGCGGCGGCGTACTGGTTGGCCTGGTCGGGCGTCGGCATCCGGTTCGGCAAGACGAGCCTCGGGGTCGTTCCGGAGCATTGGACGGCGTTCGGTTCGAGGACGTCGCCGCTATCGTCGGGGCCACGGCTTGCGACGACGCCTGGTAACGCGATCGCGAACTACCTGTACGCGATCGGCGAGGCGGAAGCCCGGATCGCGCTGTACGCGGTCGGGCTCGACCCCGGCCTCGGGATCTTGCACGCGGACCAGCGGAGCCGGGACTCGCTTGCGCTCGATCTGCTCGAAGTTGTCAGGCCGCAGATCGACGAGTATGTCTACGACCAGCTCGCGGCCCGGACGTTCTCGCACAGGGACTTCGTCGAGCTTCCGAGCGGCAACTGCCGACTGACACGCTCGATCGTCGCGGCTCTCGCCGAGACCGGAACGGCCTGGTCCGCTGCGCTGGCGCCATACGCGGAACGGGTCACGAAGATCCTCGCGAAGTCCTCCCGGGCGGTCAGCACGGCGACGCCGCTCACGCAGGCGAACCGGTCGAAGGGCCGGTCGGCGATCCGGACCGGGGCCGCGAAGCCGAAGCAGGCACGCGCGACGCGATTGCCCGACGCATGCCACTCCTGCGGAATCGTGTTCGATGGTGCGTCGCGAGACCGGGACCTCTGCGACGAGTGCCTGCTCGACTCACGCCGGGAGCGAGTCGTCGCGTTCCAGACGGCCGGTCGGGCGGCGATCGACCGGGCCGTAGCCGAGGGGCGGCACGTCAGCACGAATCCGGCCGCCAAGGCGAAGCTGGGACGAGCGAACGCGGCGCGTATCGCCGAGGCGATAGCGTGGGAACGCGAGCACCGGGGGCCAGCCGATCCGGATGTGTTCCGACGCGAGATCCTGCCCGAACTCCAGGATCTGCCGCTGAGCAGGCTGAGCGCCGCAACCGGGCTGTCGAATGCGTACTGCTCGCAGGTGAGGCGAGGGCTGGCCGTGCCGCATCCTCGCCATTGGGAAGCTCTGCTACGGGCAGCGCGGTACAAGAAGAGTCAACTATCCGGCGGCGCCGACTGGGCTCGTAGCCAGCACAGTACGGTCCACGTCGCCTTCAGGTCGTCCTCGTTGTAGGTAGGTATCTGTTCGACCTGTGCCTGGACCTCGCCCATAGCCCCCAAGAGCCCTTCCCGATCGGAGCCCCGTTGGCGCTTCGCCCAGCGCAACTTCGACACGACGCCATCGGCGGTCTTTAGCAGCGCCTCGGCCCATCTTGCGTCGAATTCTGGATGGCCGCGGCTGAACCCTGCCACCCTCTCCACATACTTGAGACCGTACTCGGGCAGCGTAACTGAGCCCTTCACGATGGGAAGCAGGTCGAGCAGATTGCGTTCGACTCGGCTGGCGATCCTGCGCGGATCGCCGAACCGCTCCACGTATCGCCGCAAGGTCGACCGCTCGTGCGCTCCGTAGTGGACAAAGGGGATATCGCCGTACTCCCTGAAAACCGTCTGACATGTGGTCAGGAAACCCGTCCAGCCTCGACCGTTGATGCGACCCCGCAGGCCCATCAAGAGGTAGGGATCGGAGAACAGGTTGCCGAGGCGCCCCAGATATTCGCCCTGCCGATCGCCGAACACCTGGAGCCCCCAGAGATACACAGCCCCGCGGTAGTCCTCGATGTCGAACATGGCGTACTGATGCGATTCAGGAACGACGGGACGGCGACGCCACTCCGGCTTCCCGGAAGCGGCGATCCTTGCGCGAGCGAGCAGCGCCTGTGATCGCTTCGGTCCCACCAAGCGGGGTTCACCGTTGACCCGGAGTTCAATCTCAGCGAGGGATGACTCGTCGTGCTGGAGGAGATCCGCAGCAGTCTCGATGCCGGCGTCGTGGAATGCCTCTGCCCAGGCGAGTTCCTGCGCGACGAGCGAGATGTCGCCCGCGGCCGTCGCGGTCTGCGCGCAGCGCTCTCGAAAGACGCACTCCTTGCACTTGCTCTTCCCGACCGGAGTCCATGGTTCTTCGTCCGCGGTGACCAGGCGCCATAGCGACTTGAGCGTCTTTCGTGCCGAGCGGCCGCCATCGTATTCCAGTCGGATGTAGCGAGGGGTGAAGGAGATGCCCACGCTCAGCCGTATCGGCGCGACGCCAAAGGTTTGCTCAAAGAGCCAACCGTAGAGCTGTAGTCGCTCCGCCCAGTAGCTGGCGGTCGCGCCGCCAGCATTGGTCGCCGGGAGGGAGTCTTCCTCGACGACCCAGTTGCGTGCCCCCCCACTTACGTGGGTTCGCCCGACTACCGTGACGAGCCGTCCGCCCAAGCGTGTCTGACCCCGGAGTAAGACGGGCATGTATCCGGCGAAAGCTCGTTTCCTCTTCCCGTCAATGTGCTCCCGTACGTAGTCATTCGAGAACCGTGAGGGTTGCTCCTCCTCGATCCCGGCGATGAGGTCGGGATAGGCGGCCTCAAGGTCATGCCGCAGTTGCTGCCTTGTCCTTGTGTACGACGTAGGGGATCCTGGGAACTCGCGGAAGGTGAGGTAGGGGCGCCGCACGCAGTACGTGGGGCGGCGTAGCACGGCGACATAAGAGGCCGCGAGGTGGCCGGAAGAACGATCCCCAGTCTGACGGTCCGGTTGGTTCATCGGTCGCTCACGTCGCTGATTCTGGCAGGGGAAGGCCGGCCCCACTGGGCCGACTCTGGCGCAGCATCTCGCTCGGAACGTATGCTGCCGATATGCCGAAGAGAGGCAGCTGGCCCGAGTGGCTCCCCGCCGACTTCGTCGCTCCGGACCGGGTGCGTTTCGAGTTCGACGGATACTGGTTGAACATACTGGGCGAGGAGCCGCCCGTCGGCATCACCGGGAAATACCTCTTCTTCCACGAGGATCCACTGGGCCTAGTCAGGATCGCGATCACGGAAATCGCCGAGCACGGCTTCCGCCGGGCGAAGGTCAACAGCACGCTCGTGAGCGGACCGGAACACGTCCTGTGTCTGTATGACCTCGACGGCTCACGCGGACGCGAACTCCGCGACCGCAACGCCGAGAGGTATCACGTGAAGTACAGATGGTGGAAGGCCGACGCTGACACCTACGCCGGACGGTACTCCGAGGAGTTCCTAACCGATCTCGATCCAGCGCAACGGAGAGCCTACGAGCGGAGCCACCCACATCGAGAGCGATGAGGCACCCGATATCGACGGCTCGGCGCAAGTCCGACTGTCCTCGGTTCTTATGCCCACCAATTACCGGATGGAAGCCTTAAGCGCCTCCGCTACGTCAAGCGCGATCAGACGGTCCTCTTCCAGGTCCATCAGTAGCTCGGCCATCGACCTGTTCGGACGCAGCGCCCACAGCCGACCGATCGCCTCTGCCCGCTGGTCCTCCGGCGCCAAGATCACGTGGAGCAGGGCGCGCCGGACCTCGAGCCGGAAGCCCACGACCGCCGTCCGAAGGGCCCGTTCCCGCTCCTGGATCTCCACAGCCCGACGAGATTATCGGACGCGGACTTGCAGCGGAAGATCTGTCTAAGCTATGGTCCGAACACATGTTCGACCTCTCGGAGGTGAGCCGGAGGGCAGTTCGCAAGGCGTTTGGGTGGGGCTGAACGAGGAGAACGAGGTGGACGAGGTGTCGATCGCCCTCCATCCGGGGTCGCTGCAGCCGGTGCCGAGGACGCCGGCGGTCGACCAGGCCGCGCAGAGCCTCGCGCTGCTTGCGCTTCGGCTGTCCGGGGTGCCGGAGAGGCCCCGCGACTGACTGTCCGGGCGCAGGACTGCCGGTCAGACATCCGACCGTCACACGATCACCACCGAACGGCCCTGCACGCTTCACTCGCGACCGCTAGCCTGAGCACCCTTCCCGATGAGTCTCAAGAGAAGCCTACGCAGGCGGACCCGGTGGATCCGCCACCCGATCCACGCATTCCGCAGTTGGCAGCGGCGGCACCGATACCCCTGGCGGTATCAGCCAACCTGACGCGCTGCGGCCCGTTTGGCTGCTCGCGCGGCGCGAGCCTTCGCAAGCGAGGCGCGCCGCTTGGCCAGGATCTCGGGATCGGTGACCCTGCGTCGCGGGCTCTTGGTCGCCCTCTTAGCGGGAGCTCGTCCCTTCGGGCTCGCCTTCGCCTTCGGGCTCGCCTTCGCCTTCGACCGCCCACGGCCGCTCTTCGGAGCCGATGCCGCACGGGGACGTCCGCGCCTCGCCGTGTGTGTGTTGGCCAAGAGCTCTGATAGGTGCTCTGAGCACAAGTCTTTGCGATAGCTCCGGCCGTTCACCGTGATCGCTACGGTCTGGGCCGGAGCCTTCCCGCACGTGTCGCACACCACCACGACCTGCTCTGCCATGCCTCACCTCGCCTCTCCGTCCAGTTGGCTAGTAGAGCGCACAGTAGCCGATTGAACGATAGCGGCGGTGCCAGCACGATAGGGCAGACTTGCATGCGCACAACCAGGCAGTCGAAGTCATCATGGGCGACATTCCCCGTGACGCCTGCTGCCGCCGTTTGCTAGGAAAGGCATGGCACGATCGCCGGCTCCCTTGAGGGCAGGTCAAGCGACCGGATGCTCGAGACGCTCAACCAGCCATTCCCAGGTCCGCCAGCATTCACGAGGTGCGCCCCAGCAGGGTTCCCCGCGAACGTTGACCAGTTCCCACAGGTAGCGCGTTCGGCAAGGCACTACGAGCCGCCCGGCCTTAGGTCCCCGCGAGACCAGGACCACCGCCCACGGGTCGTCGGTCCGATGCCTCCATCGCCCTACGCCTCCCACGACGGCCAGGGATCGCGGGAAGTCGTCTGGACCGGCGAAGTCAATCTTCCTGCCCTTGACCTCAAGGCCCAGATCGCCGCTCGGCAACTGGACGAGGAGGTCGGGCGCATGAGGGTCGAACCGGGCCCCAGACCCTGGGGCAGTACGCGGTGGATTCGGCCAACCCACCCGGTACCCGCGCTCGAAGAGGTCGTGTCCAACCTGCCGTTCGACGCCGAGGCCGTCTTGCAGACGCTCACGGAAGCCGACGCGTTGCTCGTCGGCTCCTCGGGCCTGCTCAGCCGGCAAAGGAAGTCCTGACACCTCAACCCTCTCTGGCGATCCCGCCTATCTGATCGGCCTATCGGCGCGCAGGAGGAAACGCTTGACACCATGCGCGCGCTACACCTCACTCGCGACCTAACCGCCGAGCTCGGCGAGGAGGGTCATCTTTCGTGGCCTCGATCCAGGAACTCGGCCACGGCTGCGCGGGGAACTACGATGCGCCTCCCGATCCGGACCGACCGGAGCTCCTGCCGATGCACGAGCTCATAGGCCGCTGCGCGAGAGATCCCGAGCACCTGGGCCGCTTCCTGCACGCTCATCGTGAGCGGCAACTCGGACGCCGTATCGTCCCCAGGAGTCGTGGCCGCCTTGGTTGCATCGCGAGCCGCCGCCTGAACCGTAAGGCTGAGCGCGCGGCCCAGAGCCCGACCGGCCTCCGCCCATGCGCGTTCCAGCTGGCTTGGCTTCGTACCGTCTAGCGGATCCATCGGACCACCCGCCTGCGATGCCGCCTCCGATGACGGAAGACGCCGTCCGGAGCGCTACGGTTCGGGGCCTGTGGGTTGCCCGCCCTTCCCCCTATGCCTCTACGACCTAGACTCCGGCCGTGAAACGAGCGTTACTCTCCCTGCTCTTGGTCGCGGCCGCCGCCGGCGTTGGTCCCGGGACGCCCGTCCAGGCGTCGGTGGCGAGAGCCGTGGACTGGCAGACGTACGGCTACGACCTCGGCCACACCGGGTTCAACCCCGATGAGCACCTCCTCGGTCCGGACAACGTCATGAAGCTCGTCAGGACCTGGACCTTCACCGACGCGACCTACGCCTCGGCTCCACCCACGGTCGTCGACGGTGTCGTCTACGTGGGTTCGTTCGACAACAACCTCTACGCCGTGGACGCCGTCACCGGGATGAAGCTATGGGCCTTCCCGACAGGGGGATCGATCATCAACTCGGCCGCAGCCGTGCATAGGGGCTTGGTCTACGTGGGCTCCCAAGATGACCGCGTGTATGCAATCGACGCCGCCACCGGCACTGAGCGCTGGTCGGTACTCACGGGCGGAGGGGTGTACTCCTCTCCCGTCGTAGTCGGCGGGGCGCTGTTCGTAGGCTCCACCGACGGGTACCTGTACAAGCTGAACGCCTCCACCGGCAACGTGATCTGGGCCACGTCCTCGCCGGCTGCGATCTACGAGTCCCCGGCCGTCGTCGATGGTCTCGTGTACGTGGGCTCGAACGATCAACGCCTGTATGCCTACGATGCAGCCACCGGCAAGAGGCGGTGGTGGGCCGGGCTGAACGGCGGTCCCACGCATTCGCCGGTCGTGGCGAACGGCATCGTTTACGAAAGCACGATCGTATCGCCCTACACGATGGGCGCTCTTTACGCCTTCGACGCCGTCACCGGACGACGAATATGGCGCCGGAAGGTGGCCAACGGCTACGGGCAATCGGTGGCCAACGGGGTTGTCTACTACAGCTCAAGCGCCAGGCATCTCGTGTCCGCCCGCGACGCCGTCACTGGCGCCATCATCTGGACGAAGCCGTTGCCCGACAACTTCCCGGTCACCAAGCCCACGATCGCCAACGGCTTGGTCTACTTCGGCGCCTGGTTCAATCGCGTGTACGCCGTGGACGCGGCAACCGGCGCGACGGAATGGATCGGGTTGTCGTCTCCGGGCCCCGAGGGCGAGCCGACGGTCGTGAACGGCCGCGTGTACGTCACCTGCTTCGGCGGTGACATCACCGCGTTCCGTCTTAGGTGACATCACCGCGTTCCGGCTTAGTAGATAACGTCGACCTTCGGACCTGTAGGGCCCGCCAAGACCCAATCACCCTCCGTCTCCCTGGCTGGACACCGTAAGCGGAGAGAGACTGGCCGAGGGACCGCGAGGGAGCGTTACGTTTCGGGGCCTCTAACTCCTATCCCCTCAAACCACAGGCCCTCGACCTTCTCGATCCGCCCCTTCCGCTCCACGTAAACGTCGTCGGCCCCGTTGACCATGACCTCGCTGACCTCGGGGTCCTTGAGCAACCGCTCGATGGGCCCGAGGCCGACGACCTCGTCGGAGACTTCGTTGACCACCTCCGCGAGCGACCCCACAGGGAGGATCGCCCGCGCATCGCTCAGCGCGTCGTGAACGGCCGTCTGGACCGCGAGCCGTCGCTCGGGAGCGCTCAGCGCTTCGAGTTCCGGGTCGCGGAGCAGCCGAGCCCTGACGAGGTCCTTGATCCTCCCCGTGTCCACGGCAGCGCGGCTCACGTCACGCGTCCTTCGCCGTCCGCCTCGGCTTCGCCGGGTACGGTCAGCATCTCCGCCAGCGCCTTGACGTCCCGCCAGGCCCTCCGGGACCTCGCCGGCAGCAGCTCGCCTCGGTCCTGGGCCCGCCCGACGGCTGGATCGCACCGGAGCACGGAGGCGGGTCGGACGCCCAGGATCCGCTCGGCGTCGGTCGCGGTCAGCTCGGAGCGGCGGCATCGGTTCACCACGACGACGAACCGCTCGGGCGAGGCCGTTGCGCGGGATCCGGCGAGCGCGCGCCGGGCCCCGTACAGGGACAGGAGATCGAGCCCCGTGACCAGGAGCACCCGATCGGCCAGTCCGATCGCCGAGCGAGCCACCGGCTCGAGGGCACGGCCGACGTGCAGCACGACCGCGTCGTGGTCGCCCGCCAGCAGGGCCACGGACGCCGAGTAGAGCCCGGGAGGGACCGTGGGGCCCGCCGTCTCACCCGGACCCGATGCCAGGAGCACGCCGAACCCTCGCGCGTGCCGGAGGAGCGCCTGGTCGACGTGATCAGGCGAGAGCTCTTCGACGACCGGAAGCAGGTCCGCGATCGTGCGGGGCTCTTCGTCCGCCCCGATCCCGAGCACAGCCGAGAGGCCCGAGTACGCGGGATCCATGTCGACGAGCACGGCCCGAAGCCCACGATCGGCGAACGCAGCGGCAAGGTGCGTCGCGAGGAACGTCACGCCCGCGCCCCCGCACGCACCGAAGACGGCGACCACCCGGCCTCGGGTCCGCGGGCTCGACGGCCGTGATCGCCGCACCCGCGGGATGACCGACGCGAGTTCGCCGCGCTCCTCGGGCCAGCGGTAGGCGCCCTGCGCGCCTGCCTCGATGGCGCTCCGAAGCACGGGAACGGTCAGCTCCTCCGCCACGAGGAACATCGCCGCGCCCGTCTCGCGACCGGGGCGATCGCCGAGGGCTCGACCGAGGACGGGGCAGATGATCGCGGCGTCGGGTTCGACCTCCCGGAGGGACGCCGCCAGTCGCTCGGCATCGGTGGCCGACGCCGCGATCTCGATCTCCGGATGCCGACCGAGGAAGTCCTGGACCTCCTGGTGGAAGGGGAGGTCGTGGATGCCGATGACGACCCTTGCACGAACGTGCCCGCCCGTTCGCCGTCCGTCCTCGGGCGGTCCCGCCCGATCCGCGACCAGCAGAGCGGCGGACGCGGCCGGTCCCGTGGCGCCGCCCGGTTCAGCCTCTCGCAGAGCACGTCTCATCGTTCGCTCCCTCGCCCGGTCCGCGCGCGGACCCGCTTCGACCCATGGGAAGGCCGCCAGGGGGAAGTGCGCGGGGAAGGGAGAAGGACGGGAAGGAGGGGTGCTCTCCGGGCCGGCCGGGGAGCGGGGCGGAGGCGAGGGTCACGGTACCGGAGTGGCCGGCGCCGAACAATCGGTCATCGTGGGGATTCTCTGACCCCGTCCGGGGGAGGCGGCCTCGAGGAACGCCCGCTCGAGGACAGAGGCCGGGTAGGCCGGGCTCGCCGCCTCAGTCGGTTTCGACCGGCTCGATGCCCAGGCGGTCGAGCCGCTGGCGGTGCCGGTCGAGCAGCGAGAGCACGAACCGCTTCCCGCTCTCGTCGCCGCCCAGGAGCGTGCGCAGCCCCTCGGTGGCCTCGAGGGCTCTGGCCGTCTGGGTGAGGGCCTCGCCGACGATCAGCCGGGCGAAGTTCCGGATCTCCTCTGCCCGCGCCGGCTCGTCGCGGAGCGCTCGGGTCAGCTCGTCCAGCGCGAACGTCTCCTGGTCCTCCCGGTCCCCGAGCGCGCGGCGGATCACCTCGCCCGACACCCGGTCCACCAGGGGGATCAGCACGTCGGCGAAGTCGGAGACCAGGGCGTCACCCACGTAGTGGAACGTCTGAGCGTCGACCCAGTTCTTCGGTTCGGTCCGCGCGAAGAAGGCGTCGAAGAACGGCCGGACCCGTTCGATCAGCTCCTCGCCGCCCATCTCCTGGACCCGGGCCTCGACCAGCTCCCAGTTCTGCCGCTCCAGGTCGGCGATGTGTTGTTGCTGGTTCCGGGAGCGCGGGTCTGGCGCGAGGTCCACGGAGTCCTGGGCCCGCTTGGCCCCCAACCGCTCCCCATAGGCGAGCGCGGCGAGGACCTCGGACACGACCGCCCCGCCGGGCCCGCCCCGGTCGGCCGCCGGTTCGGGAGAGGTCCCGGAGGCACCTTCGTCGTCCACGAGCGCGATTCTAGTTGCCCCGGCGGCGGCGGACGGGGCGGCCGGCGCATCGCCGCAGGTCAGGCGCTGTCAGAGCCGGCGGCTAGCATCGCTCGTATGGGAACGGTCGTCGAGCTGGACGGGTGGAGGCGGGATCATCCCGGTCGCGAGGTGAGCCCAGGCGAGGCTGGCCCGGCGTCATCCGGCTCGGCCGTGGCCGGGGTCGCCGAGGCGGCGACCTGGCGCTCGGAGGTGGTGGTCCGCCGGCTCAGCCCGTGGCCTCAGGGGCAGGTGGCCCGGCTCGAACGGGCGGTCGAGCGGCTCGACCGGGCCACGTCCACGGTCCTGGCGGCGCGCGGACGGCTCGAATCGAACGTCGAGACCCAGCTGCTCGCGCTGATGGGCGAGCTGTCGATGGGGCTCGTGGCCGAGGCGGCGGGGCGGGCCGAGCGGCTGGCCGACCGGCTCACCGCGCGAGGATCGGCGGGGGGCTGAGCGCGCCGGCCGGGGCGAGCCCGGTCACCCAGCGCGGGGAGCTTCTCTGCCGGCACGGCTGAAGCGGATCCTGAGGAGCAGCCACCACACCGCGGCGGCCAGTCCGACGGCGAGCGCGGCGCGCGTCACCCGCGGGTCGGGCTGCGGAACGCTGGGAAGCCGTTGGCGCAGACGGACCGGGCGCCGGAAGTCGCGGACCTGCCACCCGCGCTCCATCGCGATCTTGCGCAGTTCGCGGTCGGGGTTCACGGCTATCGGCTTGCCGACCGCTTCGAGCATCGGGAGGTCGGACACGGAATCGGAGTATGCGTACGAACCGGACAGGTCGATGCTCTGGCGTTCGGCCACCTCGCGGATGGCCACGGCCTTGTTGTCGCCGGCGTTGTAGAACTCCAGGTTGCCCGTGTACTTGCCGTCCTCGATCTCCGCCCTGGTGGCGATGACCTCCACGATGCCCAGGTGCTCGGCGAGCGGACGGACCACCTCCTCCGGCGAGCTCGACACGATGAAGACCTTCCGGCCTCTCGCCCGGTGCAGCTCCATCAGGTCGAGGGCCTCCAGGTAGATGTACGGGTCGATCAGCGTCGCCAGGGCCTCGCGGACGATGTCTTCCACCTGCCGGCGGTCCCAGCCGCGGGTCAGGGCCAGCATGCTGTCCTTGACCCGATCCATCTTCCTGTCGTCCGCCCCCACCAGCAGGTACACGAGCTGGGCGTACGCGCCCTTCAGGAGGGTCGAACGCGAGACCAGCCCGGCTCGGTACATCGGTCGGGTGAGCGCCAGAGAGCTCGACTTGGAGATGACGGTCTTGTCGAGGTCGAAGAAGGCAGCCTCCACGCACCCATGGTAGCCGAGGGGTCGGGCTTCGAGGCCGGTTCGCTCCGCTTTCCGGGAATGGCTACGATGCCCCTCCGCGGCGAAGGGAACCGTCATGCGCGTGTGCCTCATGATCGAAGGCCAGGAGAACGTGACGTGGGAGCAGTGGCTGGCGATCGCCCTGGCGTGCGAGGAGCAGGGGTTCGACGCCCTGTTCCGTTCGGACCACTACCTCTCCCTCGGCGGGCACGACGTTCAGGGCACGCTGGACGCCTGGACCACCCTCTCGGCGGTCGCCGCTCGCACCGAGCGGCTCCGTCTGGGGACCATGGTCTCGCCGGTCGCGTTCCGGCACCCGTCGCTCCTGGCGAAGGCCGTGGTCACCGTGGACTACGTCTCCGGCGGCCGGGTCGAACTCGGCATGGGCGCCGGCTGGCACGAGCGCGAGCATCGGGCCTACGGCTTCCCGTTCCCCCCGCCGAGCGAACGCGTGGACGTGGTCGAGGAGCAGGTGGAGATCGTGCACCGGCTGTGGGACCGGGACGAGGAAACCGTCTCCTTCGAGGGCCGTCACTACCGGCTTGAGACCTGCCGGTCCCTGCCGAAGCCCGTCCAGGACCCACACCCCAACCTGATCCTGGGCGGTGCGGGCGGACCCCGCGGAGCCCGCCTCGCCGCGCGATGGGCCGACGAGTACAACACCACGTTCCGCGACCCGGAGGGGTGCCGGGCGGTCCGAAGCGCGTTGGACCGGGCGTGCGAGAGGGCGGCCCGCGACCCGGCCTCCGTCCGGCTGTCGCTGATGACGGGCGCGCTGGTGGGTTCGGACGAAGCCGACCTGTCGAGCCGGGCGAAGCGCCTGATGGCGCTCCGCGGCGAGTCCGGGGAGCCGGCCGCCTACCTGGATGGCCTGGACGATGCCTGGATCGCCGGGACGCCCGACCGAGTGCTGGAGAAGCTGGCGCGCCTGTCGGATGCCGGGGTCGAACGCGTGATGCTGCAACACCTCCTCCACGACGACCTCGAGGCCGTCGCCTTGATCGGCCAGGAGCTCATCCCGGCGGCGGCGAGCCTCTAGGCACCGAGAACCGACCCGGCGGGAGCCCGGGGTCCTCTCCCAACGCCAGGGCGGCGAGCGCCTCGCCGATCAGCGGCGCGAACTTGAACCCGTGCCCGCTGAACCCTGCCCCGACCACAACTTTGCCCACGCGGTCCACGACGAAGTCCTCGTCCGGAGTCATCGTGTACAGGCACGTCTCGGGGGCGACCGGTCGCGCGCGCAGGCCGGGGAGCCGGCGCTCCACGTACGCCGCGATGGGCCCCAGCGCCGAGGGGTCGACGTCGAACGGACCTTCGGCCGGGTCGACGACGGGCCCGACACGGTGCTCCCCCGCTTTCGCGCCCGGAGCCGTGCCGGCCGGCGGGACGGCGTACCAGACGTCCGTCGGGCTCAGCCATTCGATGAACGTGGGCATGCCCTCGGCCACGCCCGGCTCCCGAGGCTCGAAGTACGCCAGGTGCTGGAGCGTCGGCGTGAGGGACGTGGCCCCCACGATCCCGCCGAGCAGCGGGCCCGCCCACGGCCCGGCGGTGACGACCACGACGTTCCCTTCGAGCTCGCCGTCCTTCGTGCTGACGAGCACCCCATCCGCCGAGGGTTCGATCCCGAGCACCTCGGTCTCTTCCCGGACCTCGACCCCCGCCCGTGCGGCGATGCGGACCTGGGCCGCCACCGTTCGTTCGGCCAGACACACCCCCGCGTCGGGCTGGAACAGCACGCGCTCGAAGCCATCGAACGCGATGGCCGGGAACCGGTCGGTGGCCTCCACCTGAGTGAGCCAGCGATGCTCGATCCCGGCCGCCGCGAGCGCTGCGCCGCAGTCGTCCGCGGTCGGACCCGTGTCCAAGCCGCCGGTCCGGACCAGCAGCTCCTCACCTGCGTCCTCCTGGAGGCTCCGCCACCCGTCGAGTGCTCGCCGGGCCAGGCGAACGTAGTCCCGATGGGGATAGGCGAGCCGGAAGATCCGCGTGGCCCCGTGCGAGGAACCCCGTGCATGTCCCACCCGGAAGCGCTCCAGGAGGACGGTTCGAACCCCTCGGCGCCCGAGCGATCGGGCCGTGGCGGAGCCCATGACGCCCCCGCCGACGATCACGACGTCCACACGCTCCATCGGTCAGAGGATGCTAGTCGGATGGCGGTCGCTATCCTTGCCGTCGGAGGCGTCCGAGTGCCTGGTGGACTCCCCGGTCTTCAAAACCGGTGTGCCGGCGAGAGCCGGCAGGCGGGTTCGATTCCCGTCCGCCTCCGCTACCAGGGAAGATGCATCCGTTGAAGCGACGAAAGCACCCTCCAGGTTTGGAGCCAGGAGCAAGTTCGCTAACCATTTGCTAACGCCCGCCGAGCGCTTCCTCCAGGGCGGCTGCCGCGCCACCGATCATCCCATCGAGCACGAGGTAGAAAGCGCTCAGAGGTCGACACCCAGGTCGGTCGCGAGCATCTGCTGCTCACCCCCGACGATGCGGAACGCCTCCTTTAGCCCGAGGCGCGCGATCGGCCCGAGGTGCGCCGGGTTGACGAAGTCATCGGGCGTCTCGCCGATCTCGACCTCGCGTACGTGGTGCTGAAGTCGGATCTGCCAAAGGAGCCGGAAGGCCTCTTCGAGCGCCTGCCGACGATCGGCCTCCAGCTGCCCTGTGGCCTCCGCTGCGCGGAGCCGGTCGAGCGTTCCTTTCTCAGGTCTGCCGGCTGCGATCGCATACGCCCTCGCGACGTTGGCGATGATCGCGACGCCGCCGCGTTTGATATCGAGCCGCCCCGCGTGCTCACCCTTGGACTCCACGACGAAGTTCCGCATGAACCCCGTTGGCGGCTTGCGGTCGAGCGCGCGACGCGTGAGGTGTCGGAGGAACTGGGGATACGCTGGCGCAGTCGCTACGACGGCGTGCAGTGCAGGCTCGACGTCGAGCGGACCGTCTACGCGCCGGAAGTCGAACGCGATCGACGACAAGATGCTCCCGTCCAAGCTCGGATCTGACATCCAGGTTCGGAACGCATCGGCCCACGAGTCGATAGACCGGCGGAGTCCCGGGTGCACGGCCATCGCATCACCTTTGCAGCGCGGGATCCCGGCGGACTCGAGCCCATCGGTGACGCGTTCGGCGAGCTGCGCGAAGTAGGGATCGAGCTCCTCGGTGGTGCGATCGCCAGGATCGTAAGCCAGGGCGTGGTCCTGGTCGGTGAGCAGGGCCTGTTCCAGACGCGCTTCGCTCCCGAGCGCCACCCACGCCCACGGAACGGGCGCTTCGCCAAGGTCAGCGATCGCGAACCCAAGCAAACGTCTGGTCAAGGCGTCGATCGACGACCCGACCACCCGCCCCACCTTCGTCGCGTCAGCTCCGGCGGCGACGAGCGCACAAACGCCTGCTGGCAGCTCCCGCGCAGCGGCTACGGCAGCCGTCTCGTCGTCGGCGTGTTCGATCACCTCGATCAACGACCGGCCGTCGGTGTTGAGCGAGCGCGACAGCCCCCGTCGCAAGCTCGCTTGCACGAACGAGATACCGCCCGCCGTCCCTAATACGTTGGTTGCCACGCCCGGGTCGAGAAGGAGGCACTCGACGTCCTCGCTCGCGCGAACCGTGGCCGTCGGCGCCGATCGGGCGAGCAGCGACAGCTCGCCGAAGACCTCGCCGGCGCCGGGCAGATCTACGAGCTGACCGTCCACCCGGATCTCGACGTGGCCCGAGCGGATCACGTAGAGGTGGATGGCTGGCTCGCCACCCTGATTGAGGATGGTCACTCCTGCCGGGAAGCGTTCTGCGCGCACCGTCGCGGCCAACGCGAGCAGCCGCGGTTCGTCCAGCCCTTCTGTCGAAAGCGTCTCCCGCAGGAAGGTAAGGGCCGCCGCCGCATCTTCGTCTTTCAAGTGAATCCCTCCCATGACATGAAGTAGTGCTCATCCAGTCGTCCGTACGCCTGGTGGGACTCAGGAAGGAACGTTGCGATGGTCTCCCAGCCAGGAACGCGACGAACGATCCCAGCGCCGCATCGCGGCAGGCCACAAGGGGTGAACCCGGCATCAGCCAATGCCATCGCCTCTTCCATGTAGGGGATAGCCGATGCTTGTTCGTGAACGGAAGGAACGCCGTGGAGTCCATGCCGTCGAGCTTGTCCGAGTCGGCGGCCGTCGCGGTCTTCCCGGTCCTCAAGGAGCAGCAGCGCGATCCCAAGCCGCTCGTCGTCAGGTGACGATGATCGTCCCCGTCATCGACGGGTGGACCGTGCACACGAAGTCGTACGTGCCCGGGGCCGGTGCGGTCGCCTCGCCCGTCTCGCCCCCCGGAAGCCCGACGGCCACGTCCGTGCCCCTCACCGTGAAGTTATGGGGCCTGGCGTCACCGTTCGCGACCGAGATGGTGGACCCTGAGGCGACGGAGAAGCAGTTCGGGCTGAACGCGAAGTTCTTGACCGTGAGTGTCCCGGTGAGCTTGGTGGCGTTCTCGGACGTGCAGTCGCTGCCTCCACCTCCGCCACATGCGGCGCCGGTCAGCGCGGCGAGGACCGCGACGACCGCGAGCACCACGATCGCCCGCAGCGGCGTGGTGGGGAGCGTGCGGCCTCGCCGGCCGAGCTTCCGTGATTCCATGACCCCTCCTTCCCGTCCTGTATCCCGGACGACACCGGTGACTGCACGACCTCGCTTCACGGCTTCCCTCCTCTCTCTCCGGGCACCTGCGCCGTCCGGTTTCGATGAGCCCTCATGGAATCCAGAGCCCGGTCCTCTGGACCGTCGCCCTCGACCGATTCCAAGAGGTGGCGCGGCATATCCCATCCCGCGCCACCTCGACTCACCTCTCCTTCGGCTCTCACTGGCCTGGAGGAATGGGCTGGAGGCTGTAGTCCGGGCGGAGGCTCGCTGGGTTGGGCCGGTTCGGCGTCCCCAGCGAACCCGGCACCTCGAATGCGTACACCTTGCTGTCGTCCGACCCCACGTACACCACCCCGTTGGCCACGGCCGGGGAGGAGAAGACGCCGCTCCCCGTGGTGTAGGACCACGCGCCCTCCAGCCCGGGGGCGGTGGATGTCGACAGCACGTTCTCCGTCCGGTTGAACGCCGTATGGGGGAGGGTCATCCGGAACTGGGGCCAGTCCGTGGACACGGTGAACGGGGCTTGTGCCGCGAGGCCCGAGCTCCTGCCCGCGGCGGTCACCCAGTGGTCACCCGGCAGGGTCGAGGCCGGCACCTTGATCGCGATCCCCGAGAACGACCCGCCCGTCGTGGCAACGACCAGGGCGAGGTCGGTGACGTCCAGGTCGATGTCGACCAGCTCGCGTGATCCGAACCCGGATCCGGACACGATGACCTTGGCTCCCGGAGGGCCGGAAGTGGGAGTGGGGACGATGGTGGCCCCGGTCACGATGAAGCTCGCGGAGCTGCCGGCAATCCCGCCGGGCGTCCTGACCTGGATGGGACCCGACAGGGCCGAGGCGGGCACCGTGGCCGTGATCTGGGTCCAGGAGTCCACGGTGAACTCGGCCGGCGTGGCATTGAACCGCACTCCGGTGGCCCCGGTGAACGCCGTCCCTGTGATGGTGACCGCCGTCCCCACCGGCCCGGACGGCGGGCTGAACCCTGTGATGGTCGGGACGACCTTGAAGATGGATACGGAGGTTGCCGTGCCGGCCGGGGTGGTCACCGTGATGGGGCCGGTGGTCGCCCCCGTCGGCACACTCGTCGTGATCTTCGTATCCGAGTTCACGGTGAACGTGGCGCTGGTGCCGTTGAACGCCGTGTCGGTGGCCCCGGTGAATCCCGAGCCCGTGACGACGACGGAAGCGCCCACCTGCCCCGTCTTCGGCGCGAACGACGAGATGGCCAGGGTTGTCGTGGCCAGTGAGGGCACGGCCTGGAGGACGACCACCATCAACACGGCAAGGAATGCCCCCGTCGCCGATCGCGCATGCTTCATTGACGTTCCTCCTCTCGCTCCGAGCACCAGGCCCTGGGGCGTCGATCGGCGCTCAACGAACACCTCCGGTCTTCTCGGGACCGTCCTCGAAAGGGGGCGCGCTTGCCGCCACCGACACGTGTGCGAGTGGACGAAGGGCGCGGACCTGTCCGGAGCCGCCGGACACGAGCGCAGCGGCCGGGCTCGCGGACCTCGCGGGGTCGAAGGCCCACCCCTCGAGGACCACGGCGACGATCTCGTCGTCCTGCAACACGGAGACATGTGTCACGCCGAGTCCGGCCAGACGCCTGGCCGTCTCCGACTCCAGCGACACCTGGACGCCGACGGCCGACATCAGCAGCACAAGCATCGCCATCTGCCCCTCGCTTCTCGACCAGCAGGGCGCCGGTCGCTTCAGGCGAGGCTAGGAGCGGAAGGGACTCGCCATCATCGGGGAACTCCCTCATCCCGCGATGGGAATTCCCCCATCCTCGCCAGGTTCGCAGCCACCTCCGCACGGTTGCGAAGGCCCAGCTTTGTCAGCACGTTCGAGACATGACGCTCGATGGTCTTGCGGGAGAGGAAGAGTGACCGGGCGATTTCGGGATTGGTCGCACCGGCCGCGATGAGATGGGCCACCTCGCGTTCGCGCAGTGTCAGCGCCTCCAGCCCCTCACCGACCTGGGCGCGGGCGCGGCGCCAGGTGCGGACGCCGAGCGAACGAAGCGCCTTCTCCGACAGGTCCAGCATCGTGCCCGCGCCGATCTCGGAGGCCATGGCCGCCGCCTGCCTGAGGTCCTCGACGGCGCGATCCCTGCTCACACACGTGAGCGCGAGCCCGAGCTCCAATCGTCCCCACAGTGCTTCCAGCCGGTATGGAGAGTCTTCGGACACGGCTACGGCCGCCTCGAGCGGAGCCACCCGCTCTTGGTCCCTTTCCTCCGCCATCCCCTGAGCCCGCATTCGAATGAGCAGCTCCTCGGGGTCGGGCCGGCCCCGCGTGGCATCCCACCGGGCCAGCCTGTCCCGCGCCTCGGCCCGATCGCCCACCCGGGCCAGCGCTTCCGCCGAGATCAGGAGGAGCTGAACTCCGCATCGAATGCAGCCGACCGAATGCGCGCAGCGATCGCCCCTGGCGACGGTCTCGCGGACGGCCGTTACCGTTTCCGGGCCATTCAGGCGCGCCATCCACAGCGCCAGATACCCGAGCATAGCGATGCGATAATGGTCGTTGCGGAGCTCATCGGTGGCACGTTCGAGCTGAGCCAGAGCCGGCCACGCGGGGCCCTGCTCCAAAGCGACGTGGCATGCGACCCTGGCGACCGGATGGCGCGCTCGCGGGAGGTCGCCCACTCGCGCCGCCAGGTCGGTGGTCTCGACGATCACGAGCTTCGCTTCGTTCAGCCGCCCGAGCTGTCGGAGCGCCTCGGCCAGCCGGTAGCCGGCGTCCACCATGAGCCGGGGAAGGACGTGGCGGTGGCTTTCCTCCCACACCCGCCGCATCCGCGTGAGCGCCTCGGCCTGGTGACCCGAACGAGCGAACCCCACTCCAGCCGTCCTGACCACCGCCGTCAGGTAGTCCTCGATTCCGATCCCATGGGCGGCGGACTCCCATGCCTCGGCAGCGTGGAAGGAGGCTTCCGTGTCGCCCTCCTGGACGGCGGCCTCGAAGTCGACGCGAAGCGCTTCGAAGTGGGCCCGACGAGCGCGGGCCAGGTCCCCGGTCCGCCCCTCGTATCGAGCGATCAGTTGGTTCGCCCTGACGGCGGCAGCGTGGGCCTTGGCGCGCCCCTCAGCGGTCCGCTGCTCCAGCCACAGCAGGACGGCAGCCTCTTGTATCCTCCGCTCGAGCTCGAGGATCTCGTCGTTCCCGTCGGCCTCCCTGCTGCGGGCCAGCAGGTCCCGGACCTCCGCGGGGCGCGCCAACGCGAAGGCGGCCTTGGCCCCCGCGAGCAGGGCCGAGGCGGAACGTGACGACGTGCCCGCTCGCTCCGCCACGATCGACCACCATGCCAGGGCCTGCTCGTCCCGACCGAGCTCGGTTGCCAGCGACGCCACCTCCTCGTACAGGTCCAGGGAGTCGGCATCCAGTGGATCCGTCTCGTCGGCGATGCGGCCCAGCAGATCCAATCCCTGTTCGCCGAGCAACGTTCGATGAGGGGAGCGGGCCAGTCGCAAGGCCAGGTCGAGCAGCGGCATCCCCGCGGCCCGACGGTGCTCGAGCGCTTCGCGAAGGAGGCCGAGGTCGGTCCCCGCTTCGCCCTCGAGTCGCTCGGCCAGGCGGTTGTGGATGCGGCGACGCCAGTCCTGCGGCAACTGCTTGACCGCCGCCTCGCGGATCAGGTCGTGGGTCAGCCGGGGCGCGCCGCCGGCCTCGGACGCGAGGCCGCGGTCGGCCAGCTCGACCAGAGCCCGTTCGAGACGCTCAGCGGGCCATTCCGCGAGCGCGGCGATGTCCGCTACGGACATGGGCCGGCCGGCCACGGCCAGGAACCCGAGCAGCGTGGCGGCATCGGGTCCCGCCCCGCGCAGTCGGGCAGTGAGGAGCTCACCGAGGCCCGCAGCGATTCCGCCGATGCGGGCCAGCGCTTCCAACCAGAACGGAGATCCGTTCGCCTTCTCCCACAGCTCCGCGGCCCGGTCTCGGCTGAGGGTCGCGTCGATGGCTCGGGCAAGCCGGACGCCTTCCTCTCGGGTGAGGGCCGGGAGCTCGATCACCGAGACGCGGTCGGGGGGCAAGGAGTCGGTCAGCGCTGCTCCACTGCCGCCGGGTCGAGTCGCGGCGAAGGTCGCCACAGAATCCCCAGCGTCACGGGCAGCGCGGATCAGGTAATGGCAGAGCGCGAGCGAGAGCTCGTCCAGCCACTGGAGGTCGTCGACCACCAGGAGCACGGGCCCGAGAGCGCGGAACGCACGAAGGGCCGCCTCGAAGACCCGGAGGGGGTTCGTTGCGATGTCGTCGCTCGACCGGACGAGGATCGCCTCGAGACTTGGCCCGTGCTCGCGTTCCTCGGCCAGCCCTCGGAGCAGGCCGGCCGCAGCCGACA
>WNGK01001828.1_pt1 | contig 61331 bp, 50 predicted proteins | sample 5400601 | NCBI WGS metagenome assembly WNGK01 (sample SAMN13153376, study PRJNA577476) | soil metagenome | isolation source: 60 cm soil or saprolite under Garry oak tree replicate 1 | place: USA:California | collected 2016-06-15
TTACGCGGAGGCAGTCAGAAGCACCTTGTGGTTTTCAAAAGCGTTCACGGCAATGCATCTGAAACCCTTCAGCTCACGGCCGGCCCCCACACCCTTCGGCTGCGGGCTCAGTCCGCCGACCAATCCGTGGATCTCTCGAGGACGATTGCTGCGAAGTTTGCTGATGGCGATGACAAGACCTTGCATGTCACCTTCGACAAGCACAACACCACCATGCAGTTAAGCCTCGAGTAGCAGCGACAAACGGAGGCCGTGACTTCTAGTGCCTTAGTCCCATCCAGCTCTCCGACACGACAAGCGAATTTCCGGGATTCTGCGGATCATATTTCACCGAAGTATGCAGACCCAGGCGGCAGGAGTGAAGGTTGATCCACTGCCGCAGGTAGGTCACATCCTGCGAGCACTCGTAAGAAACTCCGGCCACGTCGTATTTATAGATCAAGTGGATGGCCGCGCTTCTTCCTTCGGAAGGAATTTCCTGCACATCGATGACCGTGCCGTCTGTTATGCGCCCAACACCATCGAGCCAGGCACGGCGTTCGCGCTCCAGCTCCTCCGGCGTTTTCTTCTTGCGCCGCAAAAGCGCATACACGACGAACACAACTGCGCACCCTGCCGCTATTAGCCAGTAAGAATGAAATGAGCCCATACTGAAGTGATTGGATGTCAGGGACGCAGCGCCCACCCCTAGTATCAGCATAAGCTGGATGCTGAAATCCTGAAAGGGGAAGGGGTGGTTACCGGAGTGCTATGCGGCGGAAGTTCACAGCGATCGGCCGTTAGCGGCTTTGCCCGCAAACGTACTTGCTGGCCATTTCAATAAAGCCACCTTCGGAGGGCTGTCCGAATTCGTCATCCCGTCGGGTTTTCTTACTGACGACGAGTTTGCCGTTGCGGTCGCGCGCATACAGCCACTCTGCACTGGGCACGGCGACACCGCTTCCGCAGTTGAAGCGCACACGGGCCCGCAATTCCACAAACGTCCCGCCTTGTGGAAGCCTGGTTGGCTCCTTGAACTCCACCTTGACCAGGGCTGTGCGCAGATTGTTCTTCAACGGCCCCACAGAACTCACCGAGACTTTGTGGCCAGCCTCAGTCTCGCCCACCTGCCGCCAATCCGCCGCCGCCAACGCGACCAGGCTAGCTAACACGACCGACGCCAGCACAATGCCAATGAGGCTCAGTAACCCCTTTTTCATAGACGGAAGTGCGCCTCTGAACTCAAAGCCAGAGCTCCAGAAAACGCAGCAGACACTCTTATCGAAAATTCGGTTTCTGTCAACCGAATGGGCACAAGCAGAAGCGGCTGAGGACGCAACCTATGGCGCGACGTCTTCATATCCATTTGATTCTGGAGCGCTTAGCTGGTGATATCCTTATTGGGCACATGCCTCCGTGCAATATTTATGGAAACCCTCACTCGCACGACCCTCAACTCCCCGATGGGCCCGCTTTTTATCGCCGCATCCCCGCAGGGGCTGGTTGCCCTGGAATTCCATGCCAGATTGCCTGGTCAGCAGGCAATTCGTCCCAACCCGCGCCACGTCCGTGAGGAAAAGAAAGCCATCGCCTGGCAGGAGTCAGAGGGCGAGATGCTCCCCTACGTTCGTGAACTCGAGCAGTACTTCGCGGGACAACGTCGCCAATTCAGCTTTCCTCTCGATCTACGGGGTACAAAATTCCAGCTCGCCTGCTGGAATGCCCTTCTGGACATTCCCTACGGCGAAACTCGTTCCTACGCCGCCATCGCCCGCGCCGTAGGAAATCCAGCTGGCTTCCGCGCCGTCGGCATGGCGAACCATCGAAACCCCGTAGCCATAGTCGTGCCTTGCCACCGGGTCATCGCCTCGGACGGCACCCTTTGCGGCTACGGCGGAGGCCTCGAGGTGAAGCGCAAATTGCTCGAACTCGAGGGCGCGCTTACGGGAGTTTGGGCAGCATGATGTTGGGAAGTCAGCGCCGATCACCGTCTTGCGGTACACTGACTGACCGTGACGCGCCTCAACTTGCCCCGCTTCCTTATTTCGGCAGGCTTTGTGCTACCGGTTCTTATGACGGCAACCGCCGCCAGCGCTCGCAAACAGGAAACAGGTTTCCTCAACCGCGTCGTCACCGTCCAAGGAGAGACTTACCGCTACCAGGTCTACGTTCCCGCAGACTACGATTCGCACAAGAAATGGCCGGTGATTGTTTTCCTTCACGGAGCGGGCGAGCACGGCGATGACGGACTGCTTCAGACTGATGTCGGCCTCGGCCACGCCATCCGAGAGCACGCAGCGACCTTTCCTTTCATCGTCGTGATGCCGCAGTGCCGCAAGGACAAGCTCTGGATCCAGCCCGATATGCAGGCCCAGGCCCTTGCCGCCCTGGATCAATCATCCAAGGAGTTTCACGCTGACCGCAATCGGGTGTACCTGACCGGTCTTTCCATGGGCGGATACGGCACTTGGGATCTGGCTGTGAAATATCCCAAACGTTTCGCGGCCTACGTCGTTATCTGCGGCGGTGTCCGCGGACCGGAGCGGTTGCCACAGCTCCACGTGAGCCTGGTAGACGATCCTAAAATCGCTGACCCTTACGCCGAAACCGCGCGCCGCATGGGCAAGACTCCCGTCTGGATCTTTCACGGTACCGATGACCCGGCCGTCCCAGTAGACGAGTCACGCAAAATGGCAGATGCACTGAAGGCAGCGGGAGGCAGAGTGCAGTACACCGAATACCCAGGCGTGGGCCACGAATCCTGGCTGAAGGCCTATGCCGAACCCGATCTTGTTCCCTGGCTGCTGAAGCAGAAGCTAAATCCATGAAGGGATATCGCTCCTCGACTTGTCATCCTGAGCAAGGCGAAGGGTCTCTCGAGGCTTGACCTCCGCCACGAAATCCGCCGTCCGCAAAGCCAGCCTCTTTTACCTCGTCTTCGTAATGTTCTCCTACACGACGGGCGGTCCCTTCGGCCTCGAAGACATGGTCACCACATCCGGCCCGGGGATGACGTTGATCTATCTGCTGGTGCTGCCGTTTTTCTGGTGCATTCCGGTTTCGCTGGTCTCGGCTGAGCTTACCACCGCCATGCCAGTGCAAGGCGGCTTTTACCGCTGGGCTCGCGCCGCCTTCGGAGATTTCTGGGGATTCCTCGCGGGATGGTGGAACTGGTCAGCGTCATTTCTGCTCGGCGGCGTCTATGCCGTCCTTTTTGCCGACTATCTATCTAACTATTTTCCCCAGATCACCGGCTGGAAGCACTACCTGGTCTCGCTGGCGCTGATCGCGATCATCACCTGGATCAACCTGCGCGGCATCCAGATGGTCGGACAGGTCGCCACCGCGCTTGAGATCTTCATCTTCCTGCCGGTAGTGACAATGGTCGCAATCGGCCTGGCGAAGTGGCAGCACAATCCTTTCGTCCCGGTTGTTGTTCCTCGCCAGCCTCCGTTCAAAATTTTCGGCGTCGGACTGGCTTTGGGCCTGTGGCTCTACTCCGGCTACGAGCAACTCTCGACCGTCGCCGAGGAAGTCGAAGATCCGCAGCGCAGCTATCCTCGCGCTCTCGCTCTTGTAGTACCGCTCTCCATCGCCACATACTTTCTGCCTACGCTCACCGGACTCGCCGCACTCGGCGACTGGCAGAACTGGCACACCGGACACTTCTCCGAGGTGGCAACTTTGATCGGCGGATCATGGCTCGGCACTTGGCTGACTCTGGCCGCTACTGTGGGCAATATCGCGCTGCTCAACAGCACCGTCCTCACCACCACCCGCATGCCTTTCGCCATGGCCGAAGACGGCTACCTGCCCGCCGCTCTCACCCGCAAGCATCCAGGTTACGGCACGCCGTGGCTGGCCATCGCAGTCTCGGCGATCATCTACGGTCTACTGGCGCGCCAGAGCCTCACCCAACTCATCTCCGTTTATATCTGGTTGCGCTCCGCCACGACGGTGCTGACGGTGCTGTCGGCATGGAAACTTCGCCGGACTCGGCCCGCGATGCCACGCTCATTCGCGATACCGGGCGGAAATGTGGGGCTCTTCTATGTGGTAGCCGCGCCCCTGGTGATGGCAATCCTGGCCCTGCTCGGCAGTGACCGCTTCGGGATGATCGGCGGCGCAATCGCGCTAGCGCTGGGGCCGGTGGTGTACAAAATCGTTGCCCGCGGCTCCCCTTAGATATACAATTATAATGTAGATCTAATGGGGGTTTATGCAGGTTTCAAAGTGGGGAAACAGCCTGGCGATTCGCCTGCCAGCAGCGGTGGTGGAGGCTCTCGATCTCAAAGAGGGCGATAGGATCGAGATTCGAATCGCCGGCGGTAGGGTCTTCGAGGTCAGTCGCGATCAGAGCAGAGAACGCGCCCTAGCTCGTCTGCGGAAGTTGCGGCGTCGTTTGCCCCCAGGATTCATCTTTGACCGCGCAGACGCGAATGCCCGCTAAAGCCTTCCTCGATAGCAACGTACTGATCTATGCTGTCGCGCAGGAAGATCCACGCGGTACTCGGGCCGAGGAGTTACTTCGGATGGGCGGCATTCTCAGTGTCCAGGTTGTGAACGAGTTCACGTCAGTGGCTCGCCGCAAAATTCGAATGCCTTGGGCGGAAGTCAGAGAGGCATTGGCGGCCATCCGGGTCTTGTGCGCGACGCCAATCCCCATCACGGCTCAAACCCACGAAACCGCATTGCGGATCGCGGAGCAGTACAGCTACGGCATCTATGATGCGCTCATCGCTGCCGCAGCCCTGGAAGCTGGTTGCGTAACGCTCTATTCTGAAGATTTTCAGGACGGTCAGATCATTGATGGTCAACTGACCATTCGTAATCCGTTCAAGGGACTCGGGCAACAGCTTGGTTGACAGTGTTCTAACTCACCCAATCCAAAAACTTGTACCAGGCTCCCGCAAACGGCAGAAACCACGGCCTCCCGTTGTACAACCCCAGCGGCGCCCCCGGGAAAGGGATTCCCACAAAGGGATTCTCCGGCTTGTCCCCGGCCATTAACTCCGCCACCTTTTGCCCCTGATAAGTCGCCATCGCCACGCCGTGTCCCGCATACCCGACAGCATAGTACATGCCGTCCAACTGCCCTGCATGCGGCATGATGTCGAATGCGAAGTCGAGCGTTCCTCCCCAGACGTAATCGACCTTCGCATCGCGCAACTGGGGATACACATCAATCATGCCTTGCCGCAAAATCTCAGCACTCCGCCGAACCGTCCGATCATTCTCCGGGAAAAATGCCGCACGCCCGCCGAACAGCATGCGCCGATCCGGCGTCAGCCGGTAGTAGTAAAGATAATTCTTCGAGTCGTAGATCATACGGTTGCGAGGGCTCAACTCCCGTGCCAGCTTCTCCGGCAAAATTTCGGTGGTTATGATGAACGACCCGATCGGAATGATTTTCTTTCGCAAGGCAGGGGTAGCACTGCCCGTATACCCGCTCGTTCCCACAAACACTTCCTGTGACCACAAGGTTCCGCGCGATGTCGAGATCTTCCAGCCCTGTTCGCCTTCGTGCGCCGCCCGCTCCATATGTTGCACAGGCGCATGCTCAAAAATCTGTGCGCCCGCTCTCAGGGCTGCCTTACCCAGGCCAGCCACATAACGAGCCGGATTCAATCCCGCACTTACTTCATCCACCATGCCGCCGTAATAAATATTCGATCCAATTTCCGCGCCCAGCTCATTTTTCTGCACGACACGCAGACCGTGGTTAAACTCCTTCGCGATCACCTCCGCCTGCCGCGCATAGTCAGCGAAGTGTTTTTGTTTACAGGCTACTTCTAAGTGCCCACAGCGCGAGAAGTTGCAGTTGATCCCTTCCTCGCGCACAGTCTGCTCCACGCAATCAATCGTCGCCAGCGAAGCCGCATACATTCGTCTAGTCAGCTCAGGTCCATACATCGAAATCAGCTTGTTCACGCCCAGTTTCATGCCCGTGAGCACCATGCCGCCATTGCGCGAACTTGCACCCCAGCCCACAGTCTCGGCTTCGAGCACCGCGACTTTCGCGCCCCGTTTGGCCAAAGTGCGTGCCCCCGACAGCCCCGTGAAACCCCCGCCAATCACCGCCACATCGACACGCTCAGGCAGCGCCTGGGTACGATTCCCCGTCGGCATCGAAGTCGTTGTCAACCAGTAGTTCCGTTCCTGCAATCGCTATGCCTCGTAGGACTTCAACCCTTGCACCTCGCAGCGGCCTCTGCGCCGTCTCATGCATCATCCGCCCCTCCGCAAAGCGCGAAAGATTCAGCAACCACGCGTCGATCAGATCCGTTGTCCCCGTAAGTATCAAGTCGCTGAGAATCTTCCCTGTAGCCGGAGCATGCATCACACCGTGCCCACTGAACCCGTTCGCCAGAAAAAATCCAGGCACCTCGGGCACCTCGCCCAGAACAGGGTGATGGTCCGGCGTCATCTCATAAAGCCCCGCCCAAGCCCGCTTCGGATTCACCGGCAGATCAGCAAAACAAGGGACGCGATCCGCCGCCCTGGTCAAGATTTTCTCGATGAAAGCCACATCAAAATCTGTCTTGTATCCCGGTGTCTCCTCAGGATCGTTCCAGGCCAGAAGAAATCCGCGGCTCTCCGGCCGAAAGTGGAATCCGTTCGACATGTCGATAATCATAGGCGCGGTATGAGGAAACTCATCAAGGGGCTCGCTCGGCACCAGCATCCGGCGAAGAGGTTCCACCGGCAATTTCACGCCCGCTAAGCTCGCAACTCCCGCCGCCCAGGCGCCCGCGCAATTCACAACCTTGCGAGTCACCACGGACCCACGCGTCGTTTCTACGCCGGAGACGCCGCGCCCATCGCGCACAATCCCCGTCACTGCAGTGTTCTTCCACAAGGTCGCCCCGTGATCAACCGCGCAGGTCATGAACCCCATCATCGCGCTGTGGGGATCGACGAAGCCGTCTGTCGAGCAAAAACTTCCACCCGCAAGATCATCCCCGCGCAGCTGCGGAAACATACTGCGAATCTCATCCCCCGTGATCAGCCTTACGCCTTTCAGTCCCATGGAAACCTGTTTTGCATAATTCGCCCGCAGGTAGCCCATGTGTTTGTCGCTGGTCGCGCAAAACAGATATCCTTGCGGCCGGTAGTCGCAGGGATATCCCAGACGCTCATCGAAGCTGGCATAAAAAGGAATCGAATAGAGCGACATCGTAATATTGACCGGCGTCGAGAACTGCGCCCGCACTCCGCCCATGCTCTTGCCCGTCGATCCCTTGCCCTGCGCCGATTCCCGCTCAATAACCAGAACATTGCGGCATCCCGCATCAGTGAGGTAATAAGCAATGCTCGAACCAACAATTCCGCCACCGATAATGACAACGTCCGCCGTCTGCATAGGCTCTTGTCCATGTTGTAGCTTGGAGACCTAGCTTGCTAGTCTCCGCGACTTCGCGCAATGGCGTAGAAAGCGGGCGGGGTATTCCCGACCAATCGCAGCCCGCGATAAAACCACGGACCGAGCATTCTACCGCGTGCGCCCGCGGTGCCGGATACCAACTACCGATCCCGATGACATATACCGGCGGACATGTACCATGGAACATGTACCGCCGCGCGCAGTCGCCTGGTGTCAAAGGAAACTCGCCTTCCACCTCGGTAACTTGTTCTGGTTACTACAACCACCTAGGCTAATTACTATGGTCTTGCGCTGTCTCTTGTTTGCCTCGGATGAAGCCACCGCCCAGTCGCTTTGGCGTGTCATCACCGAACTCGGCATGGAGGGAGAGCATTGTCGAAACGCTCTGGAGGCTGTGGAGAGGCTCACTAATCATCCGTTTCATATCGTTATCGCCGATTGGGATGATGAACCCGAGGCCAGCTTTCTGCTCAAGACGGCGCGTGAACTAAAAGCTACAGAGCGTCCTCTGACGCTTGCCATCATTAAGGATGAAGCCACTGTCCCGAAGGCATTGCAGGCGGGCGCCAACTCTGTTCTGCGCAAGCCGATTGTTCCCAGTCAGGTCAAAGACACTCTCGGCACCGCCAGAGATCTTCTGCGTGCCAAACTGGAGCCTGCAATATCTAAGCCGCAGGTATCCCGGGCAAGCACCGCCATGGCGGCCGCCGCAGCCCCGGCGCTCGCGCCGCATCACGGGGTTCGCGCTGGAGAATTCATGCAGCCTGCGGCCTCCGGTCTGAGCGCTCAGTTCGATCCTCGGTCGGAAGTGTCGAATTCCCTTAAGAGTCGCCTCCAAGCGGAAGTCGATACGCTCAGCGAGTTGGAAGCCATGGCAGCCTCAGTGAAAACTGCCGAGCCGCCTCGCGAAGCTCCGCGCCAGCTTCAAAGTAACCCAAGGTCGGCGATCGAAGCCAAATGGTCTCAAAGTCGCCGTGGCGATCTCCCAGCTGCGTCGGACAGACTACACAAATCGGATCCTGCCGCGTCAGCTCCGAATATGCAGGAGCCGGAGAAGATCGCTCATCCGGCTGTGGCGAAATCAAGCGCTAAGCTCCGCAAGATTCTCCTGGCAGCCGCACTGGTGTTGACCTGTGGAGGGGCCTACCCAAAAGTGCCGCGTGCGCTATGGCGTGAGAAGCTGCGCTTGCTATATGCCCATGCAGTGCATTCCGGACACGCTTGGCTCCATCCGCAACCCGCGGCTCCGCCTCAAATCGATGCCCATGAGAATTTTGGCCAGGCGGGTGATGAGTACAAGTTGCCCGTTCCCGAAAACATCCCCGACGCGACCACTGACCCCTCGCAGATTCAGGTCTTTCCGGTAGTGGACCCCACTGCCAAGCCGACAAATGGCTCGTTGGGGGACTCCGGGCCGAATCAGATTGACCCTGGCAACACTGGCGCCAGCGATCAAGAGCCGAACGGACAGATACAGTCCGCACAAACCCAGAGTGCACAAGTTCGTGGGGAAGAGAATCAGGCGCCGGTGACGCAGATTCCCGCTGATAACCAGTCGGTTGGCGTCTCCCCCGGCAATGGTTCCGGACTCTCCTCACCGGTTCCGTCACAGCCGCAGCAGTTGAGCACGAATCCATCGAACGCACCCTCACCCTCGATGCGAACGCCCACTCCATCGGCCCCGCAGAGCCATCCCCAAGGGCATCCGACTTCCATCCCAACCCGCGCCGGAATTCCTCGTAGCCTTCAGTCCCAGAGCGCTGCAATGACTCCCGCGGCAGGAGGCACCAAGCCGGCAGAGGCCGCACTGCCCTCGATCGGACCGGTCGATCTGCCCGAGGCCACGGCACGGGCACTTCTGGCGCAACAAGTTGAGCCGACCTATCCCGAGTCTGCGCGGGCCAGCCGGCTGCAGGGTACGGTCGTTTTGCAGGTACTCATTGGCCGTGATGGTGCCGTCGAAGACGTCAAGGTTCTGCAAGGTTCTCTGGCCTTCGCTCGAGCCGCCATCGAGGCCGTAAAGCAGTGGCACTTCAAACCTTATTCTTTCAATGGGCGACCCACCGTCGCGCGCACCACAGTCACTCTCAGCTTCAAACCCACGTCGTGATTTTGGAGAAAGCCAGGGTGACAGAGCAGGGCGTCTCTCGTCTCATCATCAGAGAGATCGGGTGCGCCCGAACCTATCGAAGATGGCGGCCGGCTGCGACAGAGGGCCGATCTTTGGACTCAAGCCCAAGCATTTTGAGAGGGTTACCGAAGAGGCGTAAATTGAGCAGCCGAGGAGCAAAAACCCGCATCTACTAGGGATATAATGATAATTAGGTCCTTGGGAAGTAATCCCGTCCTAGAAAACGATCAACTCTGATGTCTATGAAAATCAAAGCCGCGATTCTGGTCTCGTCATTCGCCGTCCTGTTGTTTGTTGTAGTCGGGTCCATGGGAGGCGTGCACGCCTCCTCGAACGACGGCGCTTACCGCCAGTTGCAAGTTTACAGCGAGGTTCTGTCGCGCGTGCGCAGCGAGTACGTCGAAGAGCCCAACATTCCCAAGGTGACCGATGGCGCCCTGCACGGCCTGCTCGAGTCCCTGGATTCCAATTCCAGCTACCTCACCGCTGAGGCCTACAAGCAGTATAAGACTCATAAGCAGGAGTCGAAAGGCGAGATCGGCGCAACCATCTCGAAGCGCTTTGGTTACGCCGACGTGGTCTCGGTATTGCCCGGTTCGCCTGCTGAAAAAGCGGGCATAGAATCGACCGACATTTTCGAGTCGATCGAGGGTCAGAGTACCCGCGACATGTCATTGGCTGAAATTCGTAACGTGCTTTCTGGGCAACCCGGCTCAAATGTGACGGTTTCTGTTGTCCGTGCCCGGCGGGCAGAACCCCAGAAAGTGGTTATCACCCGCGACGTCGTCAGCATTCCTCCCGTTGCCGAGAAAATGATAGAAGATGGAATCGGCTACATTAAGGTTGACGCTCTTACCAGGGGTAAGACACAGGAGATCGCCGGCAAGATCAAGTCTCTCGAGCAGTCCGGCGCGAAAAAGTTCATCCTGGATTTGCGTAATGATTCCGACGGAGAAGAGTCTGAGGGCATCTCGACCGCAAATCTCTTTCTCAATCATGGCACCATCACGTACCTGCAAGGCCAAAAGCATCCTCGCGAGGCCTTCAACGCCGAGCCTTCGAAGGCTATAACAATCCTTCCCATAGCTGTCCTGGTTAATAAGGGTACGGCCGGGGCGGCTGAGATTGTTGCGGCAGCGATTCTCGAAAACGCCCGCGGCGATGTGGTCGGCGAAAAAACCTTCGGCGACGGTTCGGTGCAAAAAATCATCGATCTGCCCGACGGCTCCGCCTTAATTCTGTCCGTGGCCAAGTACTATTCGCCCAGCGGCAAGGCCATTCAGGACGCATCGGTCACGCCTACTCTGGTGGTGGCTGACGCAGAAGATAGCGTTGGCCCGGAGGACGACGAGCAGGAGACAACTCCTCAGCCCGAAGCCAAGCCCAAGAATACGCAGGATGACCAACTCAAGAAGGCCGTCGAAGTGTTGCAGAGTCACAACGGCTAGGCGGTTTAGTCTTTGCTCCATATTTGGCAAGTTGATCGCGCATCTTCGAGGTGCGCGATTTGTTTGTTGCCGCTATTTCGTCCGGCTGCGCTATTCGTAGCCGCCCACTCGACTCCCTGTTATCCTGACCACATCCGCCAATGAAAAGGCTCTACGAAGATCTTCCGCCGGTGGAGATTGCCGGACGGAAGCTGGTGGGCCGCGTCCTCTTCGGCCTGTTGTTTCTGATAGCTGCGCTGGTCGGCGCCACGGCCGGACTCATGCTCGTCTACACCACGGATCTTCCTCAGGTCGACGCTCTCGAGGCTTACCGTCCCAGCTCAGTGACCGAACTCTATGACGATCACAGCCGAGTGATTGGATCGTTTGCCTTGCAACGCCGTGTGGTTGCCACTTACGAAGATTTCCCGTCCGTATTGCGTGACGCGCTGGTCTCCATAGAAGACAAAGACTTCTATCGTCACTCCGGCATTAATCTCTGGCGGATTGTCGGCGCTGCTTACCGCGATATCGAGTCTGGAGGCCGGCTGCAGGGCGCTTCCACGCTCACGATGCAACTGGCGCGCAACCTCTTCCTTTCGCCCGATCGCTCCTTTCACCGCAAGGTGCAGGAAACCATGCTCGCGATTCAGATTGAGCGTCGCTTCACCAAGCCGCAAATCTTCACGCTCTATGCCAATCAGATTTTCCTCGGTCATGGTGTTTACGGATTCGAGGCCGCTTCTGAATATTACTTCAGCAAGCCGGCAAGGAGTCTGACGCTAACTGAAGCCGCGCTGCTCGCCGGCCTGCCCAAGGGACCAGGCATTTACTCACCCATCAACCATCCCGAGCGCGCGCAAAAGCGGCGCAACCTGGTGATCAATGCCATGCTGGAGGATGGAAAAATCACAGCCGCACAGGCTGCCGACGCTCGTTCCGCGCCGGTCGCTTTGCATCTGCAACACGATCCCAATTCACTCGCGCCGTATTTCGTCGAAGAGATTCGCCGCTACCTCGAAACAAAGTACGGTGCCGATCAGGTTCACGAAGGCGGATTGCGCGTCTACACTTCGCTCGACACGGATTTACAGAAAGCCGCGAATCAGTCCGTGCTCGACGGTCTGGCGGCTTACGAGCACCGTCACGGCTGGAAGGGACAATTGGAAAATATTCTTGCCCAGGGAATTGTCCCCAACCGCTATCACGATGCCGACTGGGATAGCGAGCCTGAGGTCAATGGATACATCCATGCGCTGGTCACCGGCGCCGGCAGCGGGATTGCCACCCTCAGGTTTGGCCGCTATACCGCCGCGATCGGCCAGCCCGACGTAGCCTGGACCAGGCAGAAAATTCAGGCCATGCTCAAAGTTGGTGACATTTGCTACGTAAAGATTCTTGCTCTCAGCGCCAACGGCGCAGCGCGGGTGAGTCTCGAGCAGGATTCCGGAACCCAGGGCGCTTTGGTCGCCATCGACAACGCTACCGGCGCCATCAAGGCCATGGTCGGCGGACGTGACTTCAACGACTCCAAGTTCAACCGCGCAACGCAGGCGCTGCGCCAGGTCGGATCATCCTTCAAGCCCTACGTGTACGCGACGGTGATCGATCAAGGCGCCAGCCCTGATGACACCATCCTGGATGAGCCCACAACTTTCGAAACCGCTTCCGGACCATACTCTCCCCACAATTACGACGAAAAATTCGAAGGCATCATCACCTTGCGCCGTGCGCTTGCACAATCGCGTAACATTCCCGCGTTGAAGCTGGCCAATAAAGTCGGGATCAAGAGTGTCATCGACTACGCCGAGCGCTTCGGCATTACCTCCAAGTTGCCGCCATATTTGCCGGTCGCACTGGGGTCGGCCGAAATCACGCTCATCGAGCAGACCTCCGCCTACAGCGTGTTCCCCGACGACGGAGTCCGAATCACCCCGCGCTACATCACCAAGGTGACCGACTACGAGGGCCGCGTGCTGGAAGAGGATTTCCCCGAAGTCAAAGATGCCATCAGCTCCCGGACCGCACGCATCATGACCGGCATGCTCCATGAAGTGGTGATGCATGGGACCGCGATCGCGGCGTCGAAGATGCCCTTCCCGATCGCGGGCAAAACCGGCACCACCAATGATTTTACCGACGCCTGGTTCGTCGGATTCTCGCCCTCAACCACTTGCGGAGTCTGGGTCGGCTACGATGAAAAAAAATCTCTGGGAGCAAAAGAAACTGGAGCCCATGCCGCTCTTCCCATCTGGATGAATTTCATGATCGCCGCCATGTCCAGCAAAGACATGGCCGGAAAAGATCCCGGCGACTTCCAGCCCCCACCCAACCCGCCCGCAAGTCCGGCGCAAAAAGTCGACACGCCCGACACCGCCCCCGCCACCGAAGAAGCACACTGAGACGAGAACCACCACGACCCCCCGTAGGGACAGCCGCCTCGGCTGTCCGGGGCCGAGCAAGGTTCGGCAGCGCTTTCCATTGCCCCACCCCGAGCGAGCTCTATGCCACCGACGCCGCACCGCTGATTTCCTTCGATCGCCGTAACCGTGCCACCACGAGTCGTATTTCCTCAAAAGTAATCTCGGGGGGCAACGATTCCTGCAAAAGCTTCAGCCGCTCCAGCCCGAGTTGCGCGCAAGCCGCCGCAATAATCGCCGTGCGATCTTTATCCACCCAAGCGGCCTGAAACTCGACTTCCCCTTTTTCCACCAGATTCGCAATCATCCCCACCACCGTTCTAACCTGCCGCCCGCGGATAGTGGCAATCTCCGCGATGCTTCTGCCTTCCGCCAGCAACCGCAAGGTCTCATCTGCGGGCTTGGAAGTCTTCTCGCTCAGAGTGCTTGCCCGCGCGCCTCCACGAAATCGCCCCAGCGCCTCGAGAATCGGCACGCCATATTTCTCGACCTTGCGCTCACCAAACCCCGAAATATTTCCTAACTCGGCCAGCGATGCGGGAGGCCGCCTCGAAAGTTCATCAAGCGAAGTGTCATGCATAACGATAAACGCCGAAACTCCTCGCTCCTTCGCCGTCAACCGCCTCCACTCGCGAAGATATTCGCGCAACTCGGGATCAACCGCTGCCGTTGCCGATGTGGTCCCAGCCCCAACCGGAATCCTGGCCTGCTGGGCTCCTGGCTGCGCCGCTTCCTTGGCCGGACCTTGCCCTATCCGCAGCCCACTCGCCAGCACTGGTGCAAACCGTTTCTGCTTAGGCCGAACTCCCTCGACCGGGGCAGACAACCATCCCGGCGCTGACCCGCAAACATCACAAGCCCCACACTCCTCCCGCTTCAGGCGCTCGCCAAAATGCCAACAAATCTGCCGGTGTCGGCAAGCATCCGAATCCACAAACCGCCGAATGATGTGATAGCGCTCCCAGGACCGCTCTTTCTCCGCAGCATCGGCAATTTTCCCAATAAAGAAAGCTAGCAAGCCCGCATCACGCTGCTGCCAAAGCAGGATGCAATCCGCCGAATTACCATCCCGCCCGGCGCGCCCCGCCTCCTGGTAGTACTGCTCAATCGACTTCGGCAGCGCCAGATGAATCACTGCTCGCACCGTCGCCTTATTAATTCCCAATCCAAACGCAATCGTGCCCACCAAAACGCGCACTTCGTCCGACATCCACCGTTCCTGATTGCGTTTGCGAGCCTCCGTCTCCATCTTCCCGTGATACGGCACCGCAGCAATCCCCTGTTCCTCGAGATAGTCCACTGTCTCTTCCACCCGCGCAATCGTCGGAGCGTACACAATCATGTTGCCATCGCTGTAGTTGCGCAGCCCGCGCACCAGCAAATCCATCTGTTCGCCGCCATCGCATTCCCGCACCAGATAGCGCAAGTTCGAACGATAAAAGCTCGCAATATACTTGTCCGGATTTCGCAACTGTAGCTGTGCCAGGATGTCATGCCGCACCTGCCGCGTAGCACTCGCCGTAAAGGCCGCAATCGGATGCTCGGCAAAATGCGTCCGCAACCGGCTAAGCTGCCTGTATTCTGGACGAAACTCATGCCCCCACTCAGAAATACAATGAGCCTCATCAATGGCAAAAAATGCCACCGGAACCTGCCGCAGCCAGCCTACGGTATCGGCTCGAACTAGCCGCTCCGGAGAGAGATAAAGGAGCCGATACTCCCCCGCCCGCGCCTTGCCCATGACCGCCGCTTGCGCATCAGCCGCCAAAGTGCTGTTCAACACCGCCGCCGGAATCCCCATTTGCGCCAAAGCCGCCGCCTGATCCTGCATCAACGCAATCAAAGGAGAAATCACCACTGCCGTCTTCCCCGACACCAGCGCCGGCAACTGGTAGCACAACGATTTGCCCCCGCCCGTCGGCATCACCACGCAAGTATCGTGCCCTGCCAGCAAGCTGCGAACGATTCGCTCCTGCAGAGGACGAAACGAACTGTACCCCCAATACCGCCTCAGGGGGCTGATCAGGTCCGTTTCCCAGTTAGGCGGCGAAGCGGTAGTTGCTGCCAGCCGGTCGATCTGCAGGTTCGCGTCAGAAGTCCTGTCTACAATCGCCACGCACACAGTATAGGAGTACAACCGCTCCCACCAGACGCTTCATGATCGGTTTGACCATGCCCTTTCCCGAATTCGGATTGCGGCTCGCGCACCCAGAACAGCAGGTCTCCCAGAAGGGAGATTCGTATCGATGCCAACCCTGCGCCTTCCCCCTTTTAGGGACGGCCCCTCCGCTGCCGGAAAGCCGTAGCCTGCAAGGCCAACAGGGTGTACCATCCTCTTGTTGTCTTCCTAGTGGACGAACCAATAGACGGCTTTATAGCTAACAGAATCGTTTTGGCAAACCCGAGAACCGCAGCTCATTGTTTCTCCGGGCCGTGCGCGACGGAAACGCGCCTTGCCCCATATCGGGTTCTCGGCCGGCCACTAGGAGACCCCGTGCTACTTAGTCTGAAAAACTCCATCCTGCGTTCCCCAGTCACCAAAACACCGTTGCGATTAGCCTTGTTTTTAGTGTTGTGCGTCACCATGGCGCCGGCGCAAAAACCCTCGCAAGATGCAGGTGGCCTTCCCAAGTACGACCTCCATTCCGAAATGAAAACCAAAGGAGTGGTGGATGAAGTAAAGCTCCTTCCTCTAGGAGCGAAAAGGGACATCACAGAGCTCGTCATCAAGAATGGGGACGACAAGGTCTACATCTACGTCTGCCCCAAAGCATTTCAAGAAGAGATGGGCATCAATTTCGCCAAAGGTGACGAGATTGCAGTCACGGGTTCAAAAGTCAAACTGGAGGCCTTGGACGTAATCCTCGCCCGGCAATTGGTAAAGGGCAACGATACTCTCCAGTTCCGAGACGACAAGGGCAACCCGGTGTGGGATTGGCGCACGGGAAAGTGATCACTCTGGTCACGAAAAGATAGCCTCCACCTTCGGAAGCAATGACCGGTTTTGAAGCAGGCAGGGCTTTCGGCTCTTAGCCTTCCCTGCATCAGGGCACGACTTCCCATACCTGGCAAGCTTCATTTTCCGCAACACCCAGTTTTCCGCTCTCGCCAAATTGCTTCCGCTGATCCGAACACGCACGCTTTCCAACCGCTATAATCGCTGCGCCATGAAACACGAAGACAAACTGGCCGAACTCAAGAAACGCAATCGCCTTGCCGAACAGGGCGGCGGCGAAAAGCGCCGCGAACGGCAGCACAAAGAAGGGAAGATGTTGGCGCGGGAGCGCATCGAGTTCCTGCTGGACGACGGCTCTTTCGAGGAGACCGACAAATTGGTTACGCACCGCTGCAATGACTTCGGCATGGCCGAGCAAAAGTACTATGGAGATGGTTTCATTACGGGCTATGGACGGATTGAAGGTCGGCTGGTGTATGTGTTCGCGCAAGATTTTACCGTGTTTGGCGGGTCGCTCGAAGATCGTGAAGATCATGGACCTTGCAGCGAAGACGGGCGCGCCCGTGATTGGGCTGAACGATTCAGGCGGCGCGCGTATTCAGGAGGGCGTGATGTCACTGGCGGGCTACGCCGACATTTTTCTGCGCAATACCCTCTACAGCGGTGTGGTGCCGCAGATTTCGGCGGTCATGGGACCGTGCGCAGGCGGGGCGGTCTATTCGCCGGCCATTACAGATTTCGTTTTCATGGTGGACAAGACTTCGTACATGTTCATCACGGGGCCGGACGTGATCAAGACGGTCACGCATGAGGACGTCACGAAAGAACAACTGGGCGGCGCCCTGACGCACAACGAAACCTCAGGCGTGGCGCACTTTTTAGCGCACGACGATGCTGAATGTCTGTCGATGGTGCGGGAGCTTTTCAGCTTCCTGCCCTCAAACAATATCGATGATCCGCCGCGGAAAGCTTCGTCGGATCCGATTGACCGCGCCGACGGTGCGCTGGACAACATCGTGCCCGAACAGTCGAACCTGCCTTATGACATGAAGGACGTGATTCACGCGGTTGTAGATGACGGCTACTTTTTTGAGGTGCAGGATCACTACGCCAAGAACATCGTGGTAGGGTTCGCACGGTTGGACGGCCGCCCGATTGGGATCGTGGCTAATCAGCCTGCGATGCTGGCGGGAACGCTCGACATCAATGCATCCATCAAGGGCGCGCGTTTCGTCCGCTTCTGCGACTGCTTCAACATTCCTCTGGTGACGTTTGAAGATGTGCCCGGATTTCTGCCGGGAACAGCACAGGAATACGGCGGCATTATCAAGCACGGCTCGAAGCTGCTTTATGCCTTTGCAGAGGCTACCGTCCCCAAGGTCACCGTGATCACTCGCAAGGCTTATGGGGGCGCGTATTGCGTGATGGCGTCAAAGCACATCCGCACTGACGTGAACTACGCGTGGCCGAGCGCCGAGATCGCGGTCATGGGACCGGAGGGCGCGGTGGATATCGTGTACAAGCGCGAACTGGACCGGGCCGCAAACGGGAGCGCGTTGAAAGAAGCAGAACGGCAATCTGTGCGCAACGGCAAGATCGAAGAATTTCGCGAACGCTTTGCCAACCCCTACGTGGCAGCGGAGCACGGGTTCGTGGACGCCGTTATCCAGCCGCGGGAAACGCGCAAGAAACTAGTTCAGGCGCTGGCAATGCTCGAGACTAAGCGCGACAAGAATCCTCCGAAAAAGCACGGAAATATACCGCTGTGACTGATTCACAGCAGACTCCCGCTGATGACGTCAGATCGGCTGGCATTAAATCTGAGCTCTTAAATCCCTTAAATTACTTGGCAGGAATCAGCGCATACGGGCTGGAGGCTCGATATCGTTTTTCAAATTCTTCACGGGTGCAAAGCGTTTTCACGTCAGTGATCCGGTCGACGGCGAGAATGCCATCGAGGTGGTCAATTTCATGTTGAAGAAGCTCCGATAGATTCCGGTCGTCGCTTGCCTGAACCTCATGCCACTCGGCGCCAGCATCTTGATAACGGACAGTGATTGCGCGGTGCCGTTCCACTTGCATAAAGATTGAAAGAAAACTCAGGCAAGCGTCCCAGACGACGATCTTCTCTCGACTGCGCTCGATAATTTCCGGATTCACTAGTGGCCAGGCTTCGGCACCCGGCAATTGCAGGAAGATCACCCGGAGGCTCACACCCAGCTGGGGTGCGGCGATCCCGCGGCCGTAGCCAGTCCGAGTCCGCCAATGGGCAAGAGTATCGGCGAGATCTTTGACCAGCAAGCTTACCTCGGGCAACCTTGGATCCTTCACCGGGATGGCGGTTTCGCGCAATCGCGGGTCACCCAGTTGAACGATGGGTCGGATGGGCATGGGCAATTCTCAATTGTCGGCTATCGGCGACTTGCGCTTGCTGGATTTTACCTCGTTGTGACCGCAGGATCAGATCCCATCGGCAATCTATCTTGCGATGGCGGCGTCGAACAGGTTGAGGAATTCCAGCTTTTTTTCGGCGGGCAGGAATGACGCCTCGAAGGAGTTGCGGGCAAGCTCGCGGAGGTGCTCGTCGGTGAAGGCAAAGGCTTGCTGCGCGAGCTGATATTCGTGCGACAACGTGGTGCCGAACATGGCTGGGTCATCCGTATTCACTGTGATCATGAGGCCATGATCGAAGTATTGCTTCACCGGGTGTTCAGAGACGGTCTTGCAGCAGCCGGTGCGGACGTTGCTGGTAATGCAGATTTCGATTGGCACTTGACGTTGGGCGAGTTCCTCAACAAGGTCAGGGTCCTGCGCGGCGGTCAGGCCGTGACCGATGCGCTCGGCTCGCAGGTTGATCGCTCCCCAGATGGATTCGGGGCCTGCGGTCTCTCCCGCGTGCGCGGTTAGGTGAAGGCCGTTGTCGGCGGCGTAGGCGTAGGAATCGCGGAACAGTTCTGGCTTGGCCTTCTGTTCGTCGCCGCCAATTCCAACCGCGATCACGTTGCGGTCGCGGTAGCGGACGGCCAGCTCAAATACCTTTTGCGCGGCTTCGGCTCCGAAGTGGCGGACGGCGTCGAAAATCCACAGCACCGAGATGCCGAAGTCGCGCTCCCCACGCTGGCGTCCGCGTTCCAGTCCTTCAAAGATCGCAGGGAAATCCTGATTCCGCCACAGGCAGACTCCCACCGAAACGTAGATCTCGGCGTGCAGAATGTTTTCTTCCTTCAATTGCTGCATGAGGCCGTAGGTAATGAGTTCGTAGTCCTCCGGCGAGCGCAGATGCTCGGTGACAGCTTTGAAGGCCATCAAGAAACTGTCGAAGTCTGAGTAACGATACAGTTTTTCGACTTCGGCGAGCGAACCAGACTGCCCGTGGCGATGTTTAAGTTCGAGCAGGGTAGCTGCCTGAATAGCGCCCTCGAGGTGCAGATGCAGTTCGGCCTTGGGGAGGAGGCGGATGAAGCTGTTCGGCCGGTCGGGCGCTGGGGACATAGTTCAGATTGTAGATTGTGGATAGCATATTTGCGAGAGAGAGCAAACTCACAGGGCGAAGCAGAGCGTCGAATGCGGCGGGGAAGACTCTTGAGGCTGGTTGCGGCTGACACTACTTCTTCCCAAACTCGCTGCGGTGGCGGCTGTAGAAAATGTAGATCAGCAGGCCCAGCGCGAGCCAAATCACAAAGCGCAGCCAGGTGATGACGGTGAGGCCGGTCATCAGGCCGCCGCACAACACGATCGAGATCAACGGGAACAAGGGAACCAAGGGCACTTTGAACATCCGCTTGCGGTCGGGTTGAGTACGGCGCAGGATGATCACGCCCAGTGACACCAGAACAAACGCAAAGAGCGTGCCGATGTTCGAGAGATCGGCGGCATCGCTGATGGCAAAGATTCCTGCGGGGATACCGACGGCAAAGCCGGCGATCCAGGTGGAGTAATGAGGCGTCTTGAACTTTGCGTGAACCTTGGAGAATAGCTTGGGAAAAAGGCGGTCGCGCGACATGGCATACCAGATGCGAGCTTGGCCGTATTGGAAGACCAGGAGCGATGAAATCATCCCGGTAAGCGCTCCGATCACGATGATCGAACGAGACCACCGGCTGGCGCCGAGCACTTGCAACGCGTACGCCACGGGGGCCTGGGCAGCTTTTCCGGAGACGAATGTGGTGTACTTCATCATGCCCAACAGCACGATGGAGACGCCGACATAGAGAGTAGTACAGACAATCAGCGAGCCGATGATGCCGATGGGCAAATCACGCTGCGGGTTGCGCGCCTCCTCGGCCGCGGTAGAAACGGAATCGAAGCCGATGTAGGTAAAGAAAACGATGGCGCCACCGGTGATGACGCCTCCGAATCCGGAAGGCGCGAAGGGGTGCCAGTTCGAGGGATTTACCAGTGCGCCGCCGACGACCAAGAAGATCAAGATGGCGCCAATCTTGATGGCGACCATCACGTTATTAGCCTCCGCGGATTCGCGCACCCCGCGCACTAACAGCACCGTGAGTATGAAAATGATCACGAAAGCTGGCATGTTGAAATAAGAGCCTGTCCAGCGGCCCGTTTCCCAGACCGGCGTGGACCATTGGTCGGGCAAGTGCAGGCCAAAAGATTCCAATTGTGCCTTGGTGTAGGCGCTGAAGCCGACGGCCACCACGACGTTGCTGACAACGTATTCCAGGATCAGGTCCCAGCCGATAATCCAGGCGAAAATTTCGCCCAGCGTGGCGTAAGAGTACGTGTAGGCGCTGCCCGCAATGGGAATCATCGACGCCAATTCGGCGTAGCAGAGTCCAGCGAAGCTGCAAGCCAGGGCTACGAGAAAGAATGAGACGGCGATCGAGGGGCCCGCGGGCGGGCGCCCGTGCATGAGGACTTGCGCCGTCCCTCCGCCGCGAAGGAAGTTCACGATGAGATCGAGAACTTGCGCGTGCAGGATGGATGGCGCCTGAAAGTATTCTCCGGCGGCGGCGGTGCCCGTGAGCACAAAAATGCCGGAGCCAATGATGGCTCCAATGCCCAGGGCGGTCAGCGACCATGGCCCAAGCGTCTTCTTCAGACGGCGAGCGGGATCTTCCGCTTCGGAAATCAGCTTGTCGATCGACTTGCAACAGAAAAGCTGGCTAGACGAGGTTCGGATAACATTATCCGCTGGAGGCTCAGTCGCAGTTGGTGGTTGTGCCAAAAGGTTGTTCGTCTCCTCACCCGGCTCTGGGCCGCTAGCACTTGGCAATAGCTGACCTGCGCCACGGTTCCCGAACCGCTGTCAGCGAGATGCGAAGCGGCGCCCAATGCCGATTGCTGCCTTTACCGTTTCGCCTGACCGCGCGCCAGCTTCTTCACCTTGGGCTTCTTCGATCCGCGTGCGTAGTCGCGGGGCTTTTTCGGCTTTTCCGCTTTACTCTTCTTGCGGGCGGCACGGCGGGCTCTCTTGCGTTCTTCCTTGCTCAGTGATTTCGTATTTGCCATGAATGCTTTCTTGGATTGAATTTGTAATTGACCAATTACTCAATCGTCTTAAGCCCGCTCCAACTGGGCATACTTCTCCACCAGCTTCTTCAAGCCGAAGCGAGGAAATTGTACCGTAATCTTGGCTTCTTCGCCCTCTCCTTCGCGTTGGTAGACAGTTCCTTCTCCGTATTTGGGATGGCGGACTTTCTGGCCGGGACGAAAGCCGCGCTTGCCAGTGGGCAGTTGTACAGGCGTTTTCGGGACAGTGAACTTTTTGCCGCGCGAAGCGAAGAACTCGGCGATGTTCTCGATAGAGTTGTAGGGTTTTGCTGGGGTGGTGGGTTTCTGGCGAGATCGATGGGCCGCGATACTGCCGGCATTATCGCGGCCTCGCCAACTCATGCTTTGATCCTCATCTTCGTAGGAATAGTGTGAGGAAGTGTGATCTTCGCTACGCGCCGGCGTGGACAAATCTTGCCCTGAACCTATCCCAGAGGCGCCTGCCCCCGCCGCCGATCTGCCGCGGCGCGGCGTGCCTAACTCTTCGATGAGAGATGCTGGCACCTCTTCCAGGAAGCGCGAGGGCACGCTGGCTTCCGGCAGGTCGGTCCCGTATCTCCGGCGGTAGACGGCGCGCGTGAGGATAAGCAGATCCATTGCGCGAGTCATGCCTACGTAGCAGAGGCGGCGCTCTTCCTCGACGTCGTCGGGCTGCAGCAGGGTGCGCGAATGCGGGAGAAGTCCTTCCTCGAGACCGCTAAGGAATACCAGCGGGAACTCCAGACCCTTGGCGGCATGCAGGCTCATGAGCGTGATTTGCGCGCGCTCGTCGTAATCGTCAGCGTCACTCACCAGAGCGGCATGATCCAGGAACTGGTCGAGCGTTTCGGCGCGGTCGCGCGAGTCCATGGCCGCATTCACCAATTCGCGGAGGTTTTCGATGCGCGAATAAGCTTCAGGAGTATCTTCTTCTTCCAGTTGCTTAATGTAGCCGGTGCGGTCGATGAGGAACTTGAGGATGTCGGCGGTGGAGACGGTAGGGGTCGGGAAGTGGCTGGAGAATTCCGGCCCAGCAGCATCTGGACGAATGTCCGGCTGGGCGTCGGCGCCCGGCGGGACGCGGGTGCTGTCTCCCACGGCGGTCTCGTTACCCGCATAGCTTCCACCGAAGTCGAAGGCCGTATTGTCGAACTCGGTCGGATCGAACGCAGTAGCGTCTCCGTTCGTTGGGGCTGATTCCGTTACGGCATCCGCAGACGCTGGCGAGTCGCCCGCGCCCACAGTTTCTTCCAAGCGCTCGACAAAAGTTCCGGCTAGCGCCGCGCGGGCGTCTTCAATGAGCCGCTGGAAGATCCGCAATGCAGCGAGGGCGCGCTGAGGCAGGAGCTGACGACGAATGGCATCGCCAATGGCGCCCCATAGCGGCAGGCCTGTTTCCAGGGCGAGCCGTTCCAGGGTATCCATCGTACCCTTGCCGATGCCGCGCGTCGGAGTGTTAATGACACGCAACAGCGAAATCGAATCATCCGGATTCAAGACGACTTTGAGATACGAGATCATGTCTTTGATCTCGGAGCGCTCGTAAAACGAGAAACCTCCGACAACGTGATACTTCAGACCGTAACGGCGCATGGCCTCTTCAAACAGGCGCGACTGGGAGTTCGTGCGGTAGAGGACTGCAGCGCGGGAGGCCTCTCCGCGATGCGCAGCTTCGCGGACGTAGCGGGCAATCCAGTCGGCCGCGAAGAGAGCTTCGTTCTCACCGTCGGGAGCTTCGTAGTAGCCGATCTTGGCGCCGCCCTGGTGCGAGGTCCAAAGATTTTTTCCTTTGCGCCGAATGTTGTTTGCCACCACAGACGACGCCGCCTGGAGGATGTTCTGCGTGGAGCGGTAGTTCTGTTCCAGGCGAATGATTTTGGCCTCAGGAAAGTCTTTTTCGAACTCGAGGATGTTGCGAATGTCGGCTCCGCGCCACGAGTAGATCGACTGATCTTCATCGCCAACGGCGCAGATGTTGTGGCGTGTGCCCGCGAGCATCAGCATGAGTTGGTATTGCGGACGGTTCGTGTCCTGATATTCGTCGACCAGGATGTATTGAAAGCGGCGGTTGTAATACTCGCGCACCGGCGCGGACGACTTCAGCAGACGAACGGCGTCGAGCAGCAAGTCATCGAAATCGAGGGCATTGGCCTTGCCTAGCTCCTTTCGATATTCCTCGAACAGATGCGCGATCTCTTCCGTCTTGGGATCAGCCGATTGCAGGTAGAGTTCCTGCGGATCAAGCATGTGATTTTTCGCCCACGAGATTCGCGAGAGCACGGTGCGCGGAGTGAGTTGCTTGTCGTCGAGACCAAGGCGCTTCATGGTCGATTTCACCACGGAGAGTTGGTCGGCCTCGTCGTAAATGACAAAGTTTTTAGTACGTCCGATGGGCGGCCGACCGGGCGTGGATGAAGGAATGCGCAGGGCCTCAATGTCGCGGCGGAGAACGCGCACGCAGAAAGAATGGAACGTCGAGATGACCGGTTTGGCGATGCTCAAGCCGCCCACGAGTTTGTCGACGCGCTCGCCCATTTCAGCAGCGGCCTTGTTTGTGAACGTCATCGCCAGGATGGATTCCGGCATAACCCCCAGATTTTCGATGAGATGGGCAATGCGGTAGGTAATGACACGCGTCTTGCCGCTACCCGCACCGGCAAGAATCAGCACCGGGCCTTCCGTAGTCTCCACGGCTTCGCGCTGCTGCGGGTTAAGTTGGTCGAGAAAAGACAATGCGGGAGTGGCTCCGGAGTTGGTACTTAGATTTTACAGCGTATTGAGGAGGCCCGGCGCGGGAGCGGGCAGGTTATCCCGCCGCTCTTGTGGCCGCGCACTCCCGGCACGGGCAAACTTCGCGAAGGAACTGCCATGAGTAAATACCCAAGTCGTGCCCATCGTTCCATTTGAACCTGATGGCGTATTTGCCGATTCCTTCGGCAGACACCGGCTTGGCGGAGGGCTTGAACATGGGCAGCGCGCCGGGAACGGGTTTCGCAGGCTCGCCCGGCTGGCGGCTGGTTTTGTCCCGCTCTTCATTGCACAGGGCGCAGGGGCAGGCGTCGCGCAGATAGGCGAAGTTGTAATGCGAGCGGTGACCGTCCTTCCACTCGATGTCCACTCCCGTTCCGGTCGTGAGATTCACGTTCACGGACTTGGGATCTGTGGCCGCCGCGGGGGCCTGAAGTGGGGACTGCATGGCTTCAGTATTGCATAGGGTGATCGGTCACCGACTTGACTCTTGTACGGACTGCCATTTGAGCACGACAGCGGCCCATCCAGGGGGTAGAGAAGGAACAGGAATAAGCAGAAAGAGCGGTCCCCAGCTGGCGACACAATTCGCCGGGACAGTAGTGCGTAAAGGTTAGTATTGTGATTCCTAAATAACGTATCAACAGGGAACGGTTAGGTAGCTATTGACTCTGCGATCTTACGAGGCCCTGCAATCCCAACCACTTACAGTCGGACTACCGCACCAAAATCTCACCCAAGGCGACCTCATTCGGCAGTTACCGTGGTTACCAAAGAAATCATGCCATAGCGCCAAAGCCTGCTCACAAAAGTTCAACATCGGTGATCTCCGATAACCACACTGAAGCCTTGTGACGGCTTGCTCTTTTCATGGCCTAGGTCTATTGTTTTCTGCCAGACAGTACAGCTTTCCGCAAAGGAGAAGAGATCCCATGGTGAAGAATCTACTCGTGCTGTTGTTCGTATCTGTGATTGCTTTCCCGACGTCAGCACTGTTCGGGCAGGCGGCTCCCGCCCAGGAGAATATGGACAAGATGGCAAAGCAGGATCGCTGGGAGGGCAATGTCGTCCGGAGCAGTCAGGATAAATCTACATTGACCGTTCGCAAGGTGGGTTCGAGCCAGGAGAGGAACGTCGCTTACGACAGCTCGACGCAATGGGTCAGTCAGAAGCACGGCAGTAAGAAGGTTAACGATATTGATGCCAGCCAGGTTAAAGACGGTGATCGAGTGATCTGCAAGGGCACTTGGGGGAAGGATGGCGTACTCCACGCCACGCTCATCTCCAAGCGACTCTCCCATTAAACGATGCGGTTAAAATGGTGGACACCGGTTATTGTTCGGGCTCCGAGTTCCCTTGCGCGGGACAGCCGTCATTCATGCTGGGAGTAGAGCGCCCACGCGCTTGCCAAGTCTTGGACGACGTGGCCGAGGGACTTGTAGACGGTGATCTCCTCTGCCGAACGACGCCCTTCAATCTCGCCCGCCAACACTTGACCAATTTCAGCGACGATGTGCTCATCGCTGACTAAGCCAGCCGCTTTGGCTCGGAGAAACTCCGCACCTTGGTTTAGAACGCCCTCGCGACTGTCGGCAATGAACCGCGAGCGGATGACGAGATCGCTGTCCACTTCCGCGGGTCCCGCGTAGCCTGACCCGACTAAATTCAGGTGTGTACCCGGTCGTACCCACTCTCCCTTTAAGATCGGCTCGGGCGCCGAGGTAACGGTACAGATTATGTCGGCCTCGGCGACTGCTTCTCGGATGACCCCTGCTGCGGCAACCGGCACAGCGAGCTCCGCTTGGATCCGCTCCGCGAAGGTGTGGGCGCGGTCGCGCGACCGCCCCCAAACAACGATGGATTCTAGAGTGCGAATCTTCTGGATCGCCCGCGCGTGGGTCGCAGCCTGTTCGCCATAGCCGAGCAGAGCCAAGCGCCGGGCGTCTTTGCGTGCCAATGCGTCGGTGGCAACCGCACTCGCCGCTGCTGTACGAATGGCTGTGATCTCGCCGGCATGGACCGCGCAAACAGGCGCCCCGGTTTCGGGATCGAATAGGATGACGAGACCCTGGTGTGACTGTATTCCACGAGTGAAGTTCTCGTGGAAAACGCTGATCAACTTCGCGCCAAATGGGGCATGTGCACCCATCGCACCCGGCATGATGCCGAATAAGCGACCCTCCGACAGCGGGATGATCGACCGCAAAAGTTGCTTCGTCTCGCCCCTTGAGAATGCGATCATCGCATCGCGCACGATCGGGATGCACATTTCATAAGTGAGCCGTCTGGCAACCTCTTCGCGGTCTATGAATCGCATCAGGTGCTCCCTTGTGGTTTCGGTCGGTTGGGTCTACAACGTTGCAAACTTCACAGACTCGGATGCTAGCTGAACACAGATATGTTAGCCAGCACAGCGGCCGAGGGAGCGCAGGATTATTCAATGACGCAGACCATTTTACGCAGTGTCAGAGGCGGTCAACGTTGCCCGAACTGAAATCGTGCACACAAGTGGCGCACTGTAGCCAGGAAACGTATGAGTTGGCAACTCTCGGAAGCTGGCTTCGACTGATCGGCCGTTTACCGGCCAACACAGACGCGCACACTCCAAGAAAGATTACATCGGAAAAATTTGCAGGAAAATCACGTTGTAACTCTCAAGGGAAATCCTCAGGAACGTCAGCGAAACAGGCACCGTCTACTACAATTTCGACACCATCGATGTAGACGGAAAACCAGAAGTGCAGTTTAAGTGTTTGAAAATAATGGTCGGGCCTAGAGGACGATTTTCGAACTTTCCTGCTGAATGTGCCCGATTTTGAACCAGTGCATTCAGCAGGTTAAACCCAGGCGAATCGAATAGTTACACCCTAAGCGGACGATTTTCGAACTGCCGAGTGGATAACTTCCCGAGTGGATAACTTCCGTCTTGGATCTTGGACAGGAACCCGCAAAGGTGGTATTCATGAATGAACCTTCGTCCTCACTGGTCGGGTACGGTACGGCCCAGATTTCGGCGGAAGATAGGCCGGCCCACCGAGCGGATATAAATCCTGAATACAAGCGCTTCGCGAGACCATCCTTGAAAAAGGGGGAATGAGCCATGCGATTCTTAATCCCTTTGGCCGTCTTGAGTCTTATCCTGAGCGGTCTTATCCTCGCCTCTTCAGCATCTCGTTCGACGGAAGCACCTACCGGTTTTGACAACAAAAGCAACGGCGTCGCCGACGATGCGACTCATCAGGCCGATCAGGCCAAATTCGAGGAAGTCGAGCAACAGAGCGATGGCCTCGGACCGCTCTATAACGCGCAATCCTGCCGCGAATGCCACCAGAGTCCGGTTTCAGGCGCCGCCTCCCAGGTCTCGGAATTACGCGTTGGCCATCAGGGGCCAGAGGGACACTTCCGCAATCCGGACATCCCGATTGCTCACGGAGCCGAAGTGATTTCTGGCCGGTCGCTCGTGAATGAGCGCGCTATTTGTCCCAACGCTGCTTTTCTTAACACCGAGATCCAAGAGCGAGTTCCAGAATCCGAGACGATCCGGACGTTTCGCCTTTCTGTGAGTCTGCTAGGGGACGGCTTCGTCGAGGCGCTGTCCGATCAAACCCTCATGGATCTTGCCGAGCGACAATGCAAATCTTCTCATCGGAAAATCTGCGGACAGGTTCTCCAGGTTCCTATCGTAGAAGCCCCCGGACAAATGAGCGTAGGCAGGTTCGGTTGGAAAGACCAGCATGCGAGCCTGCTGTCGTTCGCTGGCGATGCGTACCTCAATGAGATGGGAATCACAAACCGCCTTCAACCGGATGAGATGACCAAGCTCTGCAACACCGCTTCGGTGCCGAATGACAAGCCAGGGCCGGACGGCCTCTCTGACGTTGATCACTTCGCCCGGTTTATTCGAGCCACGAAAGCTCCTGCGCGGGATTCCCAGCTCGCGGGCAGCGCGGTTGCGACGAAGGGCAACGGCTTATTTGAAAAAATCGGTTGTGCGACTTGCCACGTCGAAACATTGACCACTGCTCCCGCTGGAACGAAGATCAACGGTGGAACGTTTACGATTCCGGTCGCGCTCGGGTCAATCACATTTCATCCATATGGGGATTTCTTGATGCATGACCTCGGTACAGGCGACGGAATCCTGCAGGCGACCCGGGAACACTACGGGAACAAAGTCTTTCAAATGATGTCGGGGTATCTTTCGAAACAGGACTTCGAGAGCAGTCGAAATAAAATACGCACCGCACCCTTATGGGGAGTCCGGTTGCGTTCGCGGTTGATGCACGACGGCACATCCCTGACGCTTCGCGACGCGATCCTGCGGCACCGCGGCGAAGCAGGTCATGTAAGTCAGCAATTTGAAAAACTGAAGAGGGAGGACCAAGAAGCCATCATCGAGTTCTTGAAGTCTCTCTAAACTCACCAAGGGCTACGCCTCTCGTCCGCATCTGGCACAACCGCCTTGCTCTGAGGGGCTGCGCCGTTTTCCGCAGCAGGGGCCGCGCGGCCTCAACGAGCTTTCCCGCGCTCCTCATCACCGAGCTGTCAGGTGCAAAACGAAACACAGCGCCCCTCAATTCTCGGCATGATTCTTGACCCTGAGCGTGAATCAGGGGAATTCGTCTCTGTCAAGTTTTGTCCGAGTTACGGGTAGGGACATCACTTGGAAAGAATCGCCAAGGTAAACAAGGCGGACCACATCTCCGGTCAGCGAATTGCACATACCGAAACTGAGCCACTGCGAAACATCGCGGTTTCTCCGGTACAAGTTGTACATTCAATGGGCGTAAGAGACTAGCCGAACGCCCGCGCCTCGTCACGCATGTCGCTGCCGGACGGTGCGGATGAGGCTAGCTGCCCACGAAGTCTGTAACTCTGGATTCGCAGAGTAAAGGGTCCCAGGATGGATCTGCTGAATGTTTCCAACAAGCGTCGCTGGACCATCATTAGCCTGCTCTTTACAGCATCATTGATCAACTATCTAGACCGCGCCGCGATTTCATTCGCACTGCCGTTGATTTCTAGGGACTTCCACCTGACGCCGGAAACCAAGGGCCTGCTGCTTTCTTCCTTTTTCTGGTCGTACGCGCTCATGCAAATTCCCATTGGCTGGTGCGCCGACCGCTTGAATTTGCGCTGGCTCTATGCCGGAGCCTTTGCCCTTTGGTCATTGGCGCAGGGGCTTACGGGTCTGGCGGGAAGTCTTACAGTCTTGATTGGGTTCCGCATTCTTCTTGGCGTCGGAGAGTCCATCTACCTTCCGGGCGGGACAAAGATTGTCAGCTTGCTTTTCACGCGCAAGGATCGCGGTCTGCCCTCAGGACTTTTCGACTTTGGTACTCGAACGGGGTTGGTCCTCGAAGGCATCCTTGTCCCTTGGCTCCTAATACGTTATGGATGGCGCCACACCTTCCTCCTTTTGGGCTGCGCGGCTCTCGTCTGGATGGTCCCCTGGTTTTGGTTTTTTCCCCGCCAGTTGCAGCCAGTGAACAAGGCCGTGGCTTCTGCGCCGTCCGGGATTTCGTCTCCTATTCGTTGGAGCGCCTTGCTCAACCGCAATTTGTTGGGCATCTGCCTCGGATTCTTTTGTTTTGACTACTACTGGTATGTGCTGGTCACGTGGCTGCCCGACTACCTCGTGACGGTCCGCCGCCTTAGCATCGTACAGGCCGGCTTTTATGCTTCACTCGCGTTCTTCACGTTCGGGGTTGCCGAACCGATTGGAGGATGGATCGCCGACAACCTGATCGGCCGGGGCTGGGATGAAACGGGGACTCGGAAAGGAATCGTGACCGCGGCTTTCTTTATGGGCCTGTTACTCATGACAGCCGTGCGAACTTCGGACACTCGGATGGCTATCGGGTTACTGATGGGAGCCTCCCTTGTCGGGCTTTCCACTGGCAATCTGCTCGCAATTCTTCAATGCTGTGCACCACTCGAAACCGTCGGGATATGGACCGGAGCTGAAAATTTTGCGGGCAATCTCGCCGGAATCATCGCGCCACTGGCCGTAGGAGTGTTGATCAGGCGGAGCGGCTCGTATGTTCCAGGTTTTGAGCTCGCCTCGATCGTTCTTCTTGTGGGACTGCTCGCCTACTGGTTCGTAGTCGGTGAGTTAAGTCAGGATTAGCAAGGGATGCGGTCTGTGATCGCCTGGCGTTCGCCTAATTGAGCTTTGAAAGTCGGACTGCTGCTTGCGGCGCCAGAGAATGTCAAAAGGATGTCGTATGGCGAGACAGTCCACTCTCTTCAGTCCGGTTTGTCTTAGGAGTCATCGCAAAATACGGGCATTTTCTGCGACTTTCACAAAAAAGGGCGCAGCAGTCTCCAGACTGCATGGCGGAGAGGGAGGGGATTCTATTACCGCCGTTACCTGCAAGCCACTGTGAAATCTACACTTCCGTCATAGTACGCTGTGTTTGAGCGGGTTACAAACGAATCCGTTCTTCGGGTACAGTTTCCCTTATTAGCTGATTTCCGTGTAAAACGGTATCACTGGTATCAGTGAGGGCGGATGTTTAAGTGGCAAACTTGCCTGCGTGAAGTCCTGGTATTTTTCCACAGTCAGCCAGCAGGCCATTTCAAAACTGAAATTGGCGGGAAATAGCAATGCTAGATCGCAACCAGCAGCACTCCACAGCCAACTAGCGAAGCGCCCACCCAGCGCTGCCACCCGATACGTTCTTTCAGGATGTACTTTGCCAGCACCGTTTCCAACACATAGCTGAATGCCGTCGCTGGCACCGCGACGCTCAGGTTGGCAACGGACAGCAGCGCCATCAGCGCGAAAAATGAAACTGCCATAGCGGGCACGCCAACAGCAACATAAGGATTACGTGCGAGGGAAGCGATTAACCGAAAAATTGAGCTTGGGCGGAAGTCGCACACCTCGCCATTGCGCTTCATACCCATGGTGTTAAGCAAGTCCGCAACCGTGCCTGGAATCACGATGAGCGCCATGAGCAACCACTTCATTGCGCCGCCTCGTAGGGCAGATTACGGGATCTATACAGCACAGGTGCAGTGCGCGGCACGGTGCGTGCCACCAGGCTCACGCCCAGGACAACAAGGCCAATTCCAATCCAACGCTCGGTGGAGACCGGTTCATGCAGCAGGAATTTGCCCATCAGCGCGGTCAGCACGTACGAGATCGAGGTCACCGGCAGAACATAACTCAGGTCGACCCGGCTCAACAACGAGAGCTGCGTGATCAGCCACACCATCAACAGTGCCACCCCCGCCGCTACCAACGGATTTAGAAATGCGTGTATATATGGCCAGGGGGCAAAAGAGACCAGCGGACCGACTTCGTGCAGCCCGCGGCTCAAGAAAAAGTGTCCCAGCACGTTGCTTACGACCACCAGGACAATTACGGTCCGAGTTTTTAGACGCAAAGGCTGGGAACGGTTGTTCAAGACACTGCGGACGGTGGCGGTTGACGAGCGCGATTCCATTCGCGCCGTAAACTCCCGAGTCAGTCCTGGCTCATCGCAATCACCGCGACCATGGCCCATGAGCAACCGCTCCCTTTCGAGCTCTTGGCGATCAGCCCATGCGGAGTTTTCACGGACTCTACAATTCGATCGCGCCCAATCAGCTCGAATGCTTGTCCAAAGACTTGAGGTTAGAGTGCGGTTCCTCGGTTCGCTGTTGCGCCGAAAATTGGCCCAGTGGCGATTTTGGGAGGGATTGCCCGACGCGAGACGAGACACGAGGAACGCGTATAGGTGGCCCTCCGCCGAACCGGATCGAAGTTGTCTGGCGACCCACGATGAGTCATACGTTCCACGCTCCAGAGAAATTTGGCCTGCTTCGCCTGATAGCGGAAGAGCCCCAGTAGCGCCTCCGGCGCTGTCCCGACCTGATTCAACTTGATCACCTCCCAATTCTTTGGACCCAGCGCCGTCTGCTGTTCTTCAGAATTTTTCACTTGCTGTCGAAGTCTTGGTTTGTTCTGGACAAAAGACAACCAAACGATATAAAAAGAAACGTTCCGTTAGCATTCGAGCAATTTCTTGCCGAAAACAGCGGAGGTTGGAGCCGCCTGCGAGATTTGCTGCTGAGCCATTGATCGACACTGCATCTTGTCCGGGGAAGGAGAATCACTCATGAGAAAGACCATTGGAGTTGTCGTTTTTCTGATCAGCGCGGCGCTAGTTGGGTTAGCGCAAGTCGATACTGGCAGCCTGGTTGGAACCGTCAAGGATCCAAGTGGTGCAGTCCTTCCCGGAGTCACCGTAACGGCTGCTAGTGCGGATACTAGCGTTGCTACCTCCGCAAAAACCGAAGTTGACGGCAACTATGTGATCACCCCACTCAAGATCGGCAGATATTCTGTTTCTGTTGAGGCAGCCGGGTTCCAAAGGGCGATCAGGAACGACGTCGTGCTCGATGTGCAGCAGACGATCCGGCTTGATTTCAGTCTTAGGGTTGGCTCGGTGACAGAAACGACAGAAGTCAGCGGAGCTGCTCCGCTGCTGGAAACCGAGAACGCCTCCCTGGGCGATGTTGTCGCCAGCCAGCAAGTAGAGCAGTTGCCTCTGAACGGGCGGCGCTATGCGGACTTGGCGGGGCTCACTTCTGGGGTTGCCAAGGTTATCGAGGGACCGGTTAACGGCGGCAGCAGTCCGACCAACGGCAATGCCGGCGGAAGTTTCGCCGTCAATGGAACCCGCGGGGACCAGAACAACTTCTTGCTGGATGGAATCGACAACAATTCCAACGACAATGGTGACCTGGCCATATTGAGCAGCGTGGATGCCATCGCGGAATTCAAGATTCAGACCTCGAACTACTCGGCTGAGTTCGGACGGAGCGGCGGAGCTGTAATCAATGCCACGACCAAGTCGGGGACAAACCAATTCCACGGAAGCGCCTGGGAGTTCCTGCGCAATGAGGCGCTGGATGCTCGCGGATACTTTGAATCTCCGAGTGACCGCAAAGCGCCTTACAAGCAGAACCAGTTCGGAGTGACTTTCGGCGGGCCTATCGTAAAAGACAAGGTATTCCTCTTCGCCGACTATGAAGGCACGCGAATTCACTCGGCACAGACTGACATCGTCACCGTGCCGACCCAAAAAGAGGTCACTGGAGATTTCAGCGATATTCTCGGCGGGCAGTCGATGTCCTGCGGCCCGAATAGTGATCAGCCCTGTTTCGATGCACTGAATCGGCCCATTTTCACCAGCGAGATTTACAATCCAGCGACCACTCGCACGGTAGGTGGTTCCACAGTTCGAGACGGCTTCGGATTCGATACAACGACCGGTCTGCCCATAGCGGGCCAGGCCAACATCATTCCTGGTGGCATGAGTCCACTTGGCCTGAATTACGCGGCTCTCTATCCCGCAGTCACGACACCCGGGGGCGGCAACTATATCGTGAATGCTCTGGGTACCCATTCTGTGGATCAGATGGATGTGCGGGGCGATGAAAACGTCACGTCGAAAATCCAGCTCTTCGAAAGGTTCTCCCTAAGCCAGGATCAACGTTTTCAAGCGCCGGTATTCTCAGGCATTGCTGACGGAGGCAATTACAACACTGGCAATCGGCCTTTGGACACCCGCGGTTTCGTGCTCGGCTACACCCACGTTATCAGCTCGAGCCTGGTGAACTCGGCCCGTCTCGGATTCAACCGTGTCCATTACATTTCCAACAACCCTACTTACGGCCAGCAGTATCCACCGTCCGGCCTGCAATTCCCGGGCGTTCCTAACAATCCATCCATCAACGGACTGACACGGTTCGGATTCAGCGGATACCATGGGCTCGGTGAACCCCTTTTCACACCCACCAAGAGCACCACCCAGGACATCCAACTGAATGACACTCTCAGTTTTGTGCACGGGAAACACTGGCTCAAGGTGGGGCCACAGTTCCGGTTTGATCAGTTCAACCTGCTGCAGATTGGCCAGCCCCGGGGCAACGTTCAATTCAGCGGTCAATACACGGCCGTGGATCCGGGCAACCAGCAGGGCAGCGGAAACGCGATCGCCGACATGCTCCTGGGCCTTCCTGTTTCTGGCAGAATTTCGACGGTCACGTACTTCGGAAATCGCCAGCATTCTTACGGGGCGTTTGTAGAAGACACTTACAAGGCGGCGCCAAACTTAACTCTGGATCTCGGTTTGCGCTACGACTACGCCACGCCGCTGTATGAAGCCCATAATCGGGAGAGCAATTTCGACTACACCAAAGGACAAATCATCCCCGACGGCACGCCGGGCTATCCCAAACACCTGGCTAACGTGGACAAAGCCGACTTCGCGCCCCGGATCGGACTATCGTATAGCCCGTTTCCGTCTCACCCCTTGGTTGTGCGCGCGGGATACGGGCGCTTCTTTATCTTTTACGAGATTCGCACCGGCGATCCCCTGCAGATCGATTACAACTTGCCGTTCTTTTTCGAGCCTAGCTTCCAGGGCGATGGTCTGACGCCCGCCTTAACGTTGGCAAACGGGTTCCCGCCACTGGATCCGAGCCAGGCCCTGTCGGGCGTTACCAGCCAGGACTGGCGCCTGCATACGGGTGTCTATGACCAGTGGAATCTGAATCTCGAGTACCAATTGCCTGGCAATATCCTGATTAGTCCCGCTTACGTGGGCACCAAAGGGACCCACCTGCAGTCTCTCGTGGATCGGAATCAGATTCCCACTCCGCAGCCGACGTTTGATCAATCCTTGCGGCCCTATCCGCAATATGCCGGGTTCACTTCGATCGTGAATCACGGGAACTCAACTTACCACGCCTTTCAACTCAAGGCTGAGAAGCGAACCTCCCATGGCCTCTATTTCTTGAGCGCCTTTACTTTCAGCAAGTCCATCAACGACCAGCCGGAGATTTGCTGCAATTCGCCCTGGCCGCAGAACAGCTACAATCTTGCCGCGGAAAAAGGGCTCTCCGACTTTGATAACCGCGAGCGTTGGGTCACTAGCGTGGACTACGCCCTGCCGGTCGGAAAAGGACAGAAGTTCCTGAACCGAGGCGGAGTGGCGGACGCGGTTTTGGGCGGATGGCACCTCGGAGGGATCATTACCTTCCGTTCAGGCTTTCCCTTCTCCCCGCTCACAGGAAACGGCGACCCGACCAACACAGGCTCTCAGGGGCTGCTGCGAACGGATCGCACGGGAAGCGGTCATCTGGCGCACCCCAGCCCCAGCTTGTGGTTTAACATCAACGATTTTCCGGTTCCTGTGGGTCACTTCGGCGATGCGGGGAAGAACATTCTCGAGGGTCCAGGGGAGAAAGGCGCGGACCTGTCCGCCCGCAAGTACTTCAGCATCAACGAGCAGATTCGTCTCGAGTTTCGCGCAGAGTTCTTTAACGCCTTCAACCATGCCGTCTTTTCTCAGCCCGATAACTTCGTCACAGATGGACCCGGTGCTGCGGGCGTGATCACATCTACGGTGATCCCGCAGCGCCAGATTCAGTTCGCGATGAAGTTGCAGTTCTAGCGTTTCGCTTCGCCAGAACCGCCAGTCAAAGCCGAGGTTTGCCGGCTGCTAAGCGAATTCGTCGCAGAGCGCAAGGATCCTCTGCCGGGAAAGATCTGGCAGGCCCAGTCTGTGCTGCCGCAAGGCACAAGATGGCAGGGACTGAAGCTCAAAGCGGAGATCGAGGTGAAGGGCATGCGTTATCCCGTACGCTGGGCCTGTCACCAGAAGCCTGAATGATGATGGCTCACTCACGCTGCGTCCCAACTTCTGTCCGGAAGTTTGATTACAACGGCTGATCTATCCGGCAAAGATTTGGAAATGTTAGCGGACTTGCGAACCCGGGGGTGCGCACAGGATTAGTGCAGCCATCGCTCCCGAACGTACCGAAACCATCGTGAGGAGAACCATTCATGCGCAGGCGAGACTTCGTTAAGACCGGAGCAGTTCTGGGAGCAGTAAGCAGTCTCATGCGCCCGCGGATGTGGGCAGATGTTCCCGACCATCTATGGGAGGGCTACGACTTCGGCTGCGCGACCGTAACCAACCGCCTCGACCAAGGCCCATTCGGCATCGCCCAGGACGAAGGTTGGTTCACGATTTTCGCCACGCAGCCTTCGCGCAATCACATCCGAAATTTCGGCACCGGCTTGGTCGGCTACACGTGGTAGGAAAACGGTCCGGCCCTGACCGTGCAGTGTGGCAAAGAAACGTTGGAACAGAGCGTCGAGAGAATGGCGTCTCTGCCATTCGTCGATGTCTTGTACATCCGTTGCGACTGGCGAGATGTGCAGACCAGTCCGGGAAAGCTGCAACTTTCTCCCGTTTGGGAAGCCACATTCGACGCCGCCAAGCGCCACAATCTAGGTGTCGGTTTCCGAATCCAGCTCTCCAGTCCAAATATCCAGCCGCACAAGCTCTCGATGCCGGACTTCCTGCACGGCAAAGTTCCCATCGTCAATATCGGCCACAAATCGAAAGAGCACCACACCGGTTTTGATTTCTACGAGCCGCGCTACGACTCCCCCGAATTTCAAAAAGCTTTTGCTGATTTGAATGAGTTGCTTGCTGCAAAATTCGAGGGCAATCCTCAGTTGGAATACATGGACTTGATGATGTACGGGTTTTGGGGAGAAGGTCACACAAACGACCTGCCTAGTCCGTTCCCCGACTACCTGACCGCCGAAAAGACCTTTGTTCACATGACCCAGCTCCAGATCGACGCCTGGAAGACGACTCCTCTGGCGGTCAACACCCAGCCCGACATTAGCAACGTGGGCAACCGTCAGGTGCAGGATATGGCCGTTCGTGCGGGATGCTGGCTGCGTTCCGACAGTCTCATTATGGATGAACCTATCCAAATCGAAGAACTCGGTCATCGTCCACCCTGGGTCGCCATCGTCATGGAAGATGGTGAAAATCGACACTATGTGCTCCCTGAGTTCGCGGCCGAGGAGAAAGCTTGCCTAAGCAAGTTATCCGACTCGATGCTTGCCTTTGTTGGACCGGACGACGAAGCCCTGCCGAACGACGACTATCCTCACCGCATCGGCGGCCCGATCGATCGGCCCTATCGCGAGAGCGCGAGCTTTCACGCCCTTGATATCGGAACGAACTATTTTGGACTCTGGACCGAATCCGATAACATCCGGCGCTACTACGAAAAGTATCCTGCTTCGCTCCGCGCCATGGAACAACGGCTCGGGTACCGCGTGCGCCCGTCCATAATCTGGCAGAGAAAACGCTACGACACGATGGAGCTGATTCTGGGCATCGTCAACGATGGCGTTGCGGGAGCGCCGGGAATTCTAGGCATCTACGCCGAGACTCCCCACGGCCGAGTCAAAGTAGGAGGCAATCTTGATGCGGGCCAACCGTTCGCAGGCAAATTGCGCCAGGCCTCGATCATTCTCCCCAAGGACATGGACGGTCAGCAGATCAATCTGCGAGCGGAACTTGAGATCAAGGGCGTGCGGCGGCCTGTCCGCTGGGCTTGCCACGAGCGAACCAACCCCGACGGTTCCCTGACCATTCGTCTTAAGAGGGGCGGCGATCCAGACTGGAAGAAGGGAGTATAAGTATTCTCGCTGTTCGCAACAGCCGACAATCCATAGATTCTCGAAGGGCTGAATATGGAACTGCGGCATCTTTCGTTCTTCAAATCGGTGATTCTTCGACGTTCGAGTCCCCGGCGAATCATCTCCTGCAATGCTCAATTAGGCGAACGCCAAGCGATCACAGACCGACCAGCGGGGTAAGGCATAAAGGTCTCCTCGTTCTCTGGACGCTGAAGTATGCCTCGAAGGCCGTTCGCCTGCCTAGTGAAATATTATCTTGAATTTTAGCAGGGTGCTCTTATGCGGTGACGGTTGAACGCAACAAGCGGGGAGGACGATGATGAGCGATAGAAAGAATCTGGCGGCGCTGACCAACGGGCCCACGCGGCGGCAAGCGATCGTCGGTGTTGCGATGGCATTCGGTGGTTTGACCGTGGGGTCAACTAAGGCTTGGGACAGTTCGACAAGGTCATACAGCTCAGTGGAGTCATGCAGTCCATGCACCTGGGAGACAAGCCCGCGGAGATCAGTCGTGAAGTGGGAGGCGCGTTCACGCTCTTCGGTGGCTACATCACGGGAGCGACACGTCGAGCATGTGCCGAACGAGCGAATCGTGCAGGCTTGGCGAACGGGCGGCTGGGCTCCGGGCGTCTACTCGATTGTGAAATTTGAGTTGGTGGAGCAAGGCTCCGGGACCAAAACCGTATTTGACTATACGGGCTTTCCTAAAGGCGAGGCGGCGGTCCTGGCGTCGGGATGGAAAGCGCACTATTGGGAGCCGCTCGAGAAACTCCTGGCTTAGGTTCTGCGCGGGACGCGGGAATCCGAAACGGCCGGAGTGTACAAGGACGATGTTCGTTGCACTACTGGGAACCATAAGGTTGTCCCCAAATGATCCGAGGACCTCTACCATGAGAACGCAGGACCGCGCGCCCAGTCGTTAGGCGAACTTGCGCATTTCACTGCGGGCTGTCATCTCCGGCCTTCTGATTACTCTTGCTGCTGTCAACGTGTGGCCGCTGTTGCTTCTGAACCTTGGTGTGCCGCTCGCTGCGTTCGCCGAAGCGATATTCCTGGGGCTTTTTCTCTGGTGGACAGGAGGAGGTCCTCCACACACAACGAAACCCCCCCCGCGCCACGGCGTTCCGTCGTGGCAGGCTGTCGCCCACGCAATGGTTTTGGGGCGTCAGATCAAGGCTTCGGTTGTTCCAGCGCAGCTCGCGTTCGAGCTGCACGCTTACGTTCAGGAGGCGAACTGGGCGTTCAAGTTATTCGACCACTCGACTCTCGAAACGGTTAGCAGTCGGACTGCCTGCTAACCAGACAATCCGAGTGCAAAAGAATCTCTCACTGAGAACCTCTCACTGTAAGACACAACCGGAGCAGGGATTCGCGCGAATTTCTTGATGATTGCTTCCGTTTTCTCGGCTGACTTCGTTGAATCGGGGGCGTATTTCGTTTTCTGGGATCGTACGATAGTGTGCCGGCTCCGCCGCAGCAAAAGCCGCGGCGGCTCGCGGTGTTTCACGGTGTGATGGCAATGACTCGGAGAGGACTGCCGGAGCCGCCCACGATTTTCAGTGGCGCGGCAACGACGACGGCACCGGTCGGCGGAAGCCGATCAAGGTTGGATAGACCAGCCAGCCCAAACTTGCCGCTGCCGTGCATGAGGTAGTGGTTCGGGAAGGGCGGGTCAAAGGTTGCGGCCTGACCGGCATCGGTTCCAACCGTCTCCACACCGACACCCAGCACATCTCGCTCCTGGGCGAGAAAGGCGGAGCTTTCCTGAGCCAATCCGGGAGTGTGGGGGCCATTCTCTTTTAGGTTGATGTAGTCCTTGGGATCTTCCCGCTTCGACCAGTCTGTGCGCAAGAGAACCCATGCGCTCGCCGGGATACGCCCATGCTGTTCTTCCCACTGTCGGATGCGCTCCGGAGTCAGCAGATAGTTTGGGTTTCTTGCCACCTCCGAACTGATGTCAATCACGCAGGCGGGACCGACAAATTTCTTCGGCGGAATGCGGTCCACGGTGTTGTCCGGAAGATCTTTCCCGGAGATCCAGTGGACTGGAGCATCAAAATGGGTGCCGGTGTGCTCGCCGGTCTCAAAAGCATTCCAGTACCAGGCGGGACCGCGCTCATCGTAGCGCGACAGCTCCCAGATCCTGAATGCGGGCGTGTTGTTGAACTGCGGCGGTAACGGCAGCAAAGGCGTCTGCGGACTCAAGGGCTGGGTCAGATCCACGACCCGTAACCGGCCAGCCGTGAGTTCTTCAAGCAGTTTAGCCAGGACGCTGGACATTGGTGCACCTCACAAGCCTTTTTGCATTCGGCACTCTAGCTAGCTCCACTGGATCGGATTCCGAGTGACGCTGCCCAATCTTCATTGCCTCTTGAGCGACTGAATATGCCGGCGGAATTGAAACCGATTCTCAAGTAACGACAGGTCTGTGACATACGCGGCGGGACCCGTGGCTTCGACCTTGGCGATGATGGTTGTCAGTTCATGGCCATGCGCGGCGTCGGTCACAGCGGCCTTAAAACTCTCCACACTACGCACCGTTGCTACTCGCGGAACGCCGGCGGCACGGGCGATCCCTTCCAGGTCCGTACCTGTGCTGGTCGCCGTTGGGAAGCCGCCGACCGACAGCAGGCTCTCGTTGTCGAAGACGACGTGGACCAGTTTTTTGGGGCGGTAGCGCGCCATTGTGCTAAGACTGCCAAGGTTCATCAAAAGCGAGCCGTCACCATCGAGGACGATCACTCTTTGCTCCGGCAGGCACAGAGCCAAGCCCAGTCCCGTCGAGGAGGCCAGTCCCATAGCGTGTTGCAGGTAGAAGAAATTGGGACGGTGACCCAAGGAGTGCAATTCGGCCGCGACTGCTCCCATGATCGTGACGACCAGGCAGTTTTCCAGCTCCGAATAAGTCGACCGAAGACAATCAAGGCGCAGCATCAATCCTCCCACATCAGGTCGCGTGTCAAGAGAAGGGCGACCGGCTGCAGACTGCTTTCGGCGAGAGTCTGCGCCTGCCGGATGCGCTTTTTGACGTTGTCCAACGCATCCAGGAAAAAGTAAGGGATGCCCAATGACCGCAAGAGCGGTTCGGTGACGTTGCCGCCTTGCGTTTGCCACGGGTCGCGCTCCCCAAAGGAGCCTCGGTAGCTGATGAGCATTAATAGAGGAATCTTGTATAGGTGTGCGAAAGAGACGATGCCGTTGATCGATGCGAGAAAGCCGTGGTTCTGCATTAGCATAGCCGACTTGACCCCAGCAAAGTGTGCTCCAGCCGAGACACCGACCCCTTCCTCCTCCTTTGCCAGTCGCACCAGAATCACCTCTGGGTCCTCGTCTGCAAAACGGATGAGATGGACCAACCAGGTTTCCGGCAGAGCTGAGAGCAGGCGGATGTCGCATTCCTTCAAACCGTCGTAGATCAGTTTGGAGTGGGTCAAAGATACCGGCATAAGCTTACTTTCAAATTTGATGTCGTGCCGTATCGCGCCGCTCGTGGCAGCCGACACTATAGACCGTTTTTCTTACCTCTCGGAACAAAGAGAACATATTCTACCCTCCGAAGGTGTCAACTGCGCTCTTGACGAGCGTTTGCGCGGGGTATAGGTTGGGCGCTGCTTATTCCACAAGACTTCAGTGCCGACTTTTCAGATGTATCAGGAGCAATAGCGTGCAGGCCAAATCCCAAGGCGTTCTCGACCCCAGAATCTCGTCTGCATCGAATGCAAACTTTCCAATTGAGACGGTTCGCGCTGCTTTCCCTGCGTTGACGCGCCCTCCGGAATTCGTCTTTTTCGACAACGCAGCGGGTGCGCAGGTTCCACAGATCGTGCTGGACGCGGTGAATCATCACCTCCTCGAGTGCAATGTTCAGCGGGGAGGGCGCTACGCAAGAAGCGGTGAAGTGGATGCGACAATTGCGCGTGCACGGCAGAGCGTCGCCGATCTCGTGAATGCACGTGATGCGAGCGAAATCGCGTTTGGCATGAACGCCACTTCCTTCATTCGTTTGGTGAGTTTGGCGATCGGACAAACGCTCGACAGGCGGAACGAGATTGTCGTAACCGACATGGACCACGAAGCTAACGTCGCCACCTGGCTGGCATTGGAAAGCAACGGTGCAAGAATCCGTTTATGGAAGATGAGGGACGATGGGAATTTGCACGTTGATGACCTCATCCCTCTGGTGTCTTCGGCAACGCGCCTCACGGCGTGCACGCTTGCGTCGAATGCCATCGGATCGATTGTGGATGTCGCGGCGGCAGCAAGAGTGGCGCACGCGGCCGGGGCTGAAATCTTTCTTGATGGCGTGCATTACGGCCCTCACGGACTGATCGACGTGCAAGCCTTTGATTGCGATTACCTGGTTTGTTCGGGTTACAAAATCTTCGCTCCCCACATGGGATTTCTTTGGGGACGGCGTGAGCTGCTTCAAAGCCTTCCCACCTTCCGTGAAGATTTCATCCCCGACGAGCCACCCGGAAAAATTGAAGCCGGCACCTTCATCTACGAAAATGTAGCCGGGATGGATGCTGCGGTACGCTACCTGGAAACCCTGGGCAGGAGCATGGCCGGAAACGATGAAGCGGAGAAATCGGAATCGAGACGGGCCGCTCTGCAGCGTGCGTTCGAGACAATCCGCGCCTACGAAGAATCGCTTTCGCTCGAAATGCTTCGGCTGCTGAACGATTGCGGCGCGTCCGTCTACGGCGTGGCGGAAAAAAAAAGGATCCGTGAACGAGCGCCGACGCTATGTTTCAATTTGCCGAATAAGTCTCCGGCAAGAGTCACCGAGGCGCTTGCGAAACAAAATATCGGAGTCCGCGATGGCCACATGTATTCACCGCGACTGATGAATCGATTGGGGCTTACCAAAGAGAGTGGCGCAGTCCGAGCGTCGTTGGTGCACTACAATACGGTCGAAGAAGTGCGCCGGTTCGGAAGCGCGCTGGCTGAGATGACGAGTGACTGATTCAACAACGCTCAACCACCAACTCATGCTGACCGACAAGCAAGTCCAGGAGATTCGTTCGCGCTTCAACATCTTCCAGCGCAAAATCTATCTCAACACTTGCTCCCAGGGTGCGCTATCAGTTGCCGTGCAGACCGGCCTGGAGAACTACATCGCCAGTTGGCACGAGCAGGGTTCGCCGTGGGAGACGTGGATGGACCGGTATGAGGAGGCGCGAACTGCCTTTGCTCAATTCATCAACGCCAGCCCGGAAGAGGTTGCCATCGTGACCAGCGCCTCGGCGGGCATCAACAGCGTCGCCAGCGCGCTGAATTTCCGGGAACGACAGAAAGTCGTAATGGGGGAGTTCGAATTTCCCACCATGGGTCATATCTGGCTCGCGCAATGCGTACGAGGCGCCGAGGTGCAGTTTGTGAGTGCAGAAGGCAACCACATTCCGGTGGCCAATTACGAAAAGATAGTAGACCGCAATACGCTCATTGTGCCGCTCACGCGCGTCTGTTTCAAGAACGGATTTCGCTCTGAGGTAAGCGCCATCACGCAAATTGCCCATCACTCCGGTGCTCTCGTAATGCTCGATGATTACCAGGATTGTGGAACCCGCCCGGTTGACGTGAAAGCCCTGGACCTGGACTTTTTTGTAACCGGAACTCTCAAATATCTGCTCGGCACTCCCGGCCTTGCTTTCATGTACGCGCGAAAAGAACTTATTTCATCGCTCGTTCCCACAGTTACCGGATGGTTCGCGCAAACCAATCCGTTTGCCTTCGATCCCCAGCATATCGATCTATCTCCCTCAGCGCGAAGATTCGAGTCAGGTTCTCCTTCCATGCCCAATGTGTACGCGGCGGTGCCCGGATTCGAACTGCTGCGAGAAATCGGAATGGAGAATGTGGCGGGCCACATCAAAAGACTCGCGCAATCGCTGTTAAGCTGCGCCCGCGATCTGGGCATTCGCGCCAAAACGCCTGCCAACAGCGCAGGGCCACTGGTGGTATTGCAGTGTAAGGATTCAAACTTAATGGTGCAGAAGCTCGCTGCAAGCGATATTGTCGCATCGAACCGGCACGACGGTTTGCGGATCTCGTTCCATGTGTACAACACCATGGACGATGTGAAGGCAGTCGCGGAAGTTCTCAAGAAGAATATCAATCTTCTGGTCCTTGACCCTGCCAGTGTTGGCAGTTATGACTGATCAACAACGTGCAGCAGTTGGGGCCACGCTTTCCGCTGAGAAGCCGCCAACGCCGGAAGTGGAAGGTCTCCACCGCCGCCTGGGCCAAAGGCAGCTCACCATGATGGCGATCGGCGGCGCCATCGGTGTCGGTCTGTTCTTGGGAAGCAGTGTCACCATTCGCCTGGCTGGACCCGCCGTCATTCTTTCCTATCTTCTGGGGGCAGGAATTGCTCTGATCATGTCCTATGCGCTGGCGGAGATGGCAGTCGTCCACCCTGTCGCCGGCGCATTCGGAGTCTACGCCGAGAAGTACCTCAATCCCTGGGCGGGGTTTTCGGTTCGAGCCACTTACGGGGTTGCACAGATCATCGCTATCGGCGCTGAAGTCACCGCCGCCGGCATCTACATTTCGTTTTGGCTTCCGAATGTTCCGCAATGGGTTTGGGTGGTGTTGGTTTCGACCGCTCTGGTGGCGCTCAATTCCATGCAGGTCAACCGCCTAGGTGAGTTTGAATACTGGTTCGCAATGATCAAAGTGGCTGCCATCGTCGCCTTCATCATCGTGGGGCTATCGTTGATTCTTGGCGTTGGCTCCCGGGGCGCGATTGGCCTGGCGAATTTAACTCAGCACGGAGGATTCTTTCCGGCGGGATGGAAAGGAGTATGGCTTTCGCTCACGATAACGGTCACCAGTTACATGGGAGTGGAAATTATCGCCGTTACTGCGGGAGAAGCCCAGCATCCGGAAGTTACTATCCCGCAGGCAATGCGAAGCATTGTTTGGCGGCTCATTTTGTTCTACGTGCTGGCGATCGCGATTATGGTGACGATGGTTCCGTGGAATCAAACCAGCCGTTCGTCCACGCTTTCCGGCAGTCCTTTTGTGACCGCGTTCGCTGCGGCTCATATACCCTACGCCGCCGCAATCATGAACTTTGTCGTGCTTACGGCCGCCCTATCGAGCGTGAATACGAACCTTTACCTTTCCACTCGAATGCTTTTTTCTTTGGGCCAGGGAGGTTATGCCCCCGAATGGATGGGCAAGGTGAGCCGCAACGGAGTGCCGCATCGCGCGCTGTTCGCCTCAACCGCGGGGATTATCGCCGCCATTCTGCTGGCCATCTGTGCTCCTGAGAATGCTTTCCTCGTGCTTTATGGGACCGCAGTTGCCGGAATGCTCTTCGTGTGGCTGGTGATTTTGAACACACATCTTCGTTTTCGCAAGGCAATCACGAGCGAGCGGTTGTTGAGTTTGCCCATGCGTCTGCGGGCGCACCCGTTTTTCACGATGGTCGGTATTCTTTTACTTCTTGCGATCTCGGTCAGCACCTTCTTCGTGGACGGATTGCAGTGGTCGCTTCCGGCATTTTCTGTTTTCTTAGGGTTGATCTCGCTCTTGTACCTGCGAGGCCGGCGGCACAACACTTTCTAGAAGAGCGAGTCATTGTTGGTATTGAAATACGTTCTGCCAGGAGAGCACAAGATGGTCGAAGCCAGCGAAGAGGTTTACTCTTCGCTCCACCGGCGATTCAAAGGTGATCTGCTGCGCCCCGGCGAAAGGGGTTACGAAGATGCGCGCACCATTTGGAATGGCATGGTGGCTCGCACACCAGGCCTTATCGCGCGCTGTGCAGATGTAAGCGATGTGCAAACCGCAGTCCGAGCCGCCGCAGAGAACGGAATCCTCACCGCCGTCCGTTGTGGAGGGCACAGCCTGGCAGGTTTTAGCACGTGCGATGGCGGCCTGGTGATTGATCTATCGAGAATGCGCCAGGTGACGGTTGATCGCGAAGCCCGCCGGGCGCGGATCGCTGGCGGCTGTCTGTTGGGATCGATCGATACCGCAACGCAAAAAGCAGGACTGGTTTTTCCGTCCGGCGTCGTCTCACATACCGGCGCTTCCGGGCTGATCCTGGGCGGAGGAACCGGATGGCTGACCCGGCGATTCGGATTATCATGCGATAACGTCGAGGGGTTCACTCTCGTAACTTCGGATAGTTCCGTTGTACGCGCCAACACAAAGGAGAACCCGGATTTATTCTGGGCCTTGCGTGGAGGTGGCGGTAACTTCGGAGTGGTGACCGAATTCGAAGTGACGCTTTATCCGCTTACCTCTGTTGTGCTCGCTGAAGGACTGTCTGCGGAGACTGATATCCGCGGACTCCTTGAGTGCTGGAGAGACTTCATGGCCGAAGCGTCACTCGACTTGAAGTGGAACATTGATCTACGCCTTGCTCCGCATACAAAGACAGTACCTGTTGCCCTCCGCGGACGGCCGGGGGCTAGCAGTTCTTTGGTTTGGACTGGCGACCCCGAGGCCGGGCGTCCATATTTGGAGCGCGCGCTTTCCATGTGCACTCCGGACTCTGTGAGCAGCAAGGTTGTGTCGTTCATAAATCTGCAAACCATGGCGGATTCCGATTTTCCGCATGGCCGACGCTATTACACCAAATCGGGCTATTTCACTTATCTCGACGACCGCACTATTGATTGCATGGTGGAGGCGGTTGCCACGATTCCCTCATCGGAAACCCAGATTGAACTTGCCTATCTTGGCGGCGCGGCTGCTCGGATCGACGCGAAGGAGACCGCGTTCGGCGATCGCAGCGCTCCTTTCATCATGAATTTGTTGGCGAACTGGTCGGAAGAGTCCGCAGATGTCGACAATATTTCCTGGATTCGCGAGCTCTTCAACAAGCTTCGGCCGGCTATGAAACCGGGTGTTTACATAAATTTTATGAGCGGCGACGAGCAGGATCGCGTGCCCGAGGCTTATCAGGAACGATGGGACCGTATGGTAGCGGTTAAGACGCACTATGATCCAAATAACTTCTTTCGGCTGAATCAGAATGTTCCACCGCGGAAACTCCGTTCCAGCGCTCGCGTGACGCCGACCATATAGACGTCCAAGTCGAGTCGCCTTCGCCGCCCAGCACCGGAGCGCGGTACAAGTATTTCAGCGTCCGTGCGGCGATTGTTTGGTTGGATACGAGGGCATCGACTGAGACTCCTCGTTCTTTATGGTCTTTCTCTGGCGGGAGCGATCCATGCAGCCTTTGTATTGCGCGAGCTGACCTTGAGCATGACAACTCATCTGAGCCTGCCGGAACAGCGGATTGCGGCTGTTTCGTTTCTGTCCGTCAACGAGGGAGAGATACGCCAGCTTATTGAATCAGCTGAGCGTGCCGAAGAAATTCAAGATCGTATTAAACAACTCGACGATTGGATCCTCGTGCAAACAATGGACGGCAAGTCTCGGGTTGGCCACGAGATGATCGATGCCGGCATGACTCGCATAAGCGCCAAGAACCTGCCCCTCAGCGAGAAGGGCATGAAATTAGTGTTTTCTCGACGCATGGATCGCTTTGCCCAAGAAGACCCTTTCAGCATACGGGTTCGCTGGCAACCCGTTCTTGTCGCCGAAATGAGCGGACAGAAGATGTGGCGGGTGATCGAGCTTAATCAAGGCTCGTTCCTCGGCAATCCCGTGATGCCAGTTTTCTAGTTTTTTCTAATCCTGATTGAAAAAATTCCAGTTGTTGGCGATGGGACACAATCAATTTCGGAATAAATAGCGTCAGGGGCATTTTTTGGTGGAGCATGGTCGCGCTCCCGATCCAGATTAGTGCGGTTTCTTGATCGGCAGAAAAGGCGAATGGCAGCGATTGCCGGGCCATAAGACGCAACTTTGCAGGTGGTTGGCGTTTGAACCGGTTAGCACGTGACTGCCTGCTTACCAGGCAGTCGGGAAACCAGAGAATATCTCCGGCGATCCAGGAGCAGAAATCAGCAATTTGGCCGTTTTCTAGCATTTCTTGCCGACGCTTCTTGCAAATTGACTACCAGAAATTGGCGGCCAACTTGCCGCGTCTAATTGCATAGAAAACGTATAGTGTAGTAGAATAGACGTAGTATGTAGTAGATAAAGGGTGCGCCATGCAAATTCCCATACGGAATGGCCGCGAGTTCATCGCGGAGGAGCTGTTAAGTCGATTGCGAAAGTGCGCCGTGGCGTTGCTCGTAGTGCTGGTTCGGGCGGTGCAACTGAGCGCCCAGTCTGCGGCTCCCGCGGACCTCGTTTACGCACGCCCGGGCCAGCTGGTTGCCGTGCACGGATTTAGCCTGAATCTCTACTGCATGGGGAGCGGCTCGCCCACGGTCGTCTCCGATTCCGGATGGGAAGACTGGGCGCCCGCGTGGTCAACGGTGCAGCCACAGATCGCAAAAGTGGACGCGCGCGTGCAGTTATGATCGTGCCGGGGCAGGGTTTAGCGATCCGTACGCATCGCCGAGGAGCTACGCACCGCGCTGCATCGTGCCGGCGTGGCCGGAGGTTGCCGCGGACATCATCGGCGACGACTATCAGCGCGCCGGAGACATCAAGAATGCGATTGAGATTTTCCAGCTCAACCTTCTGGCGTATCCGGACTCTGCTGATGCGAACTCCAACCTTGCAGACGCCTATTTGGCGGATGGGCAGAAGGACCTTGCCCGCCAATATGCCGAGAAGGCATTGGCCCTGCTCGATTCGCATAAAGCCCCGGCATCGTCGTGGTCTGATACCGATCAAAGGCGGGGCGAGATCCGCCACAGCGCAGAGCAGACGCTGGCACAAGCGACCAAGGGACCCGATCATTGACATCTCATGGCAGCTTGAATCGCGAGGACATTCCTGCAGCGAAGAGGACCAGGTGCATACAGGGATAGCACAAGCCGGTCTCTTTGTGGTTGGTTCGAAATGGGTTTGGTTCGTATCTCAAAAGCGTCGATGGCCACGCGACTACACGTCGAGATTGGTGCCGGGAGGTCGGCTCGTGGGAATCAGTCGAAGCCACTCCCGAATGACGGGCAATCCTTCCGTAATCGGTAAGGGAAGGATTGCCGACGACTATCCGGGGACTATCGCGTGGGACTGGATTGAACAATTCCAAGCCAGCGTGATAGATTGCTGACGCTTAGGGAAGTCCATTTTCGCTACCCGCTGCCCGATGAATCGAAAACCATTTTTGTGGGCCCTCAAGGAATTCGGGCGGGCTGGCGATTTGCGATTTTTGTTTTTCTGCTCTTTGGTTTCAGCAAGCTGTTCTTCTGGTTCTTAACAGTACTCTTCCACCATCAAGAGCATGCCGGATGGTTTCCCACAGATTTCCTGTTGGATGGCGCGCTGAGTTTTGGGGCCGCACTTCTCGCCGCGGGGATCATGTCGAAGCTGGAACGGCGGCCGTTTCTGGAGCATGGCCTTCCATGGCGGTCAATATTCCGCAAGCATTTCTGGCAGGGCGCTTAGCGGGGGTTCGCCGCGTCGTCACTCATGATCATTCTGCTCAGGCTATTCGGCGCCGCTTCTTCGAGGGTGTGGCACTGCATGGGCAAACTTTGGTCAAATTTGCCTTGCTCTGGGCGGCAGCCTTCCTGTTGCTCGGCTTCGCTGAGGAATTCGCATATCGTGGCTACTCGCAGACAACGCTGACTGGTGGAATGGGCTTCTGGCCAGCGGCCTTTCTCTTGTCGGCCATTTTCGGCGCGGTCCACTATTTTTTCAAGCCGATGGAGAACTGGATGGACGGCCTGAGCGTGGGACTCTTCGGATTATTCTGGTGTTTCACGTTCGACGTACGGAGACCCTGTGGTTCGCAATCGGGTTCCATGCGATGTCTGACTACGCGGATATGGTGCTGTTCGCGCAGCCGAACACCGAAAATAACGGTCAGAGCCTTACCGGACACTTGCTGAACGTGTCTTATCACGGGGCCGAGTGGCTTACAGGCGGCCCGCGTGGAACGGAGGCGAGCGTACTGGAGTTTCTGATCCTCGTCCTTATGTTTTTCGTTTTGCGTGGGCCTATCCGAGGATCGAAGCCCAGTCCGTGGCATCAGATCGTGAGTTATCTCGCGCCCGTTGACGTAAGGCGGCTACGTGTGGCCACAACCCTTCTTAGAATCGGCACCGCTCGGATGGGAATGCGGGCGATGACGCTGTAAAACGGTAAGGAGAACAGATTCGGTATGACCACGAAATCTCTTTTCATGATTGCTTTGTTCGGGGCGACAGGGTTAGTGGCGTTTTCCCAAACGGAAACCCGGCCGCGGATCCGTGACCTGGGGGTGGAAGTGGGCATATTGTCGCCCGGTCCGCTGAATGCCATCACGGATGTTGCCGGGGTCAAAGTCGGCCAAACCACGCTGGTTCGAGGCGACAGTATCCGCACGGGTGTTACCGCCATTCTGCCGCACGGAGGGAATCTGTTTAGAGAAAGAGTTCCTGGGGCAGTTTTCGTCGGCAATGCTTTTGGAAAACTGGCTGGGTCCACGCAGGTGAATGAACTTGGAGAAATTGAAACGCCTATCCTGCTGACTTCCACGCTCGTGCCCAAAGTCGCAGATGCCCTCGTCAGCTACATGTTGAACCTCAAGGGTAATGAAAGTGTGCAGTCGGTGAATCCCCTGGTGGGCGAGACCAACGATGGTTACTTGAACGACATACGTTCCCGCCCCATCGGGCAGGAGGATGTGTTCGCGGCGATAACCAATGCAAAAGAAGGCCCGGTGGAAGAGGGTGCCGTGGGCGCTGGCACCGGCACCGTAGCCTTTGGATTCAAGGGGGGAATTGGAACTTCATCGCGGCGCCTTCCGGCCTCGCTCGGTGGCTACACCGTGGGGGTGTTGGTCCAGACAAATTTTGGCGGAATTCTCAGCATCGCGGGTGCACCGATTGCCAAGGAATTGGGGAACCATTATCTGAAAGATTACTTAGAGGAAAACAAGGGTGCTACCAACCGGACGCCAGAACAGACGGCGGATGGCTCGATCATGATTGTGGTGGCGACTGATGCTCCGCTCGAACACCGCAACTTGAGTCGCCTGGCGGCGCGAGCGATGATGGGTCTGGCCCGGACCGGATCTAGCGGCAGTAACGGCAGCGGTGATTACGTCATTGCCTTTTCGACTGCTCCAGAGGTTCGTATCGAGGCGGATAGTCCGCTGTACCAGCCCAAGGCGCTGTTGGCCAATGGGAGTATGTCCCCGTTATTTGAAGCTGTGATCGAGGCTACGGAAGAGGCGATTTATAACTCGATGTTCCGAGCACACGATATGTCCGGACACGGGCACACAGTGAAGGCGTTGCCTCTCGAAGAAACAATCGATCTCTTGAGGAAACACAATGCTATTCCCACAAAATAAGCTGAGACCCAGCTCCTGCGGTTGCCGGATGCGGACTGTAGAAGGCGTTTTTCCGCAATCTGCGAAAGCTTCCGCAATCGCGGATTTGACCCCTCCAATCTCGGACGAATACCACGAATCCTGCGCCTCCCGCAGTCATATCCGTGCTAATAGAGTTGTGTCTTCTCGGCTGAGGCGAGTCTCGATTCATAAGATCTGAGGCGCAGATCAGAACAGTTGTTTGCAGGCGTTGCAACCTTAGCCTTGGATGCACATGAGCCTTTTGTGACAAGACGCAGCAAGGCTAAGTTGTTGAAATCCTGGGTACGAGAAGGAGATAAATCGCGACGCTGCAGTTCCATGCCGCTAAGCGGCAGAGGTGGGTCCCATTCAGCGATCGCTCCTTGCCGGGGGTACCTTTTCATGGCTCATTTGCAAAATTGCACGCTCCTAGGGCTGCTGAGTCACGCCAAGTGCTTTAATCTGCTTTAGATGTCCCAGTGAATAAAATTCGCACTGAGTGCTGAGGCGTACCAGCGCCCGACTGGAAAGCGGAGACTGCTTATCTCGCATGGCATGGCCGATGCTTCCATGAATTCGCGTTGGTTCCCACCTCAAGACATTTTGAAAGCGCGATCGGTGTCGAGAGTGTTTTGAGTCGGATCGTGCATGGAGATGAGATTACCTGCTTTGTTGTTGGGGAGGAAACGGCAATGACCACAGCGTAGCAGAGCACCAGAGCACCGAGGATATGACGTTTATTCCATAAGGCAGCTACATTGCCAAACGAGCTCGCACAGGTAAGACCGCAGGTCATTCACGCCCCAGAATCGCGGGAGACCCCCCGGTTTTGAAGATCACCTGGTGTGTTCTGATGCGTTATGAAAACTCTCTACTCTACTTGATTTCTCTACAGCATCCTCGTAGACGCCGTGCCTCAGAAGCCGTATCGCAGAGCAAACTCCATAACACGAGGCTTTGTTAATGTCTGGTTGTATTCGCCAAACGTGCCCGTGGTTCCGAGCGAAGGTAACCCACCTCCGTTAGAAAGGTCGAAACCACTGAATTGGTAATGTTGAACGCTTCCCAGCTAAACCTGAGGGATTGTGACTCGGCAAGTCTCCAAGTCTTGCTAACGCCCGTATTGATGCCAAAGAAGCCGGCTCCACGAACGACATTACGATTGCCGGACTCGCCGGGGTACGCAAAACGAAAAGATGCCAAAGCGGCGTTCATGTCCTTGAAAATATTTGGGTTTCCGGAGGAATCGCGAAACGTACCGCTTTCGGGTACTTTACCGGTGAGGACTGCTGCTCCCTCCAGGTCCCAATTCGTCGGGAAGAAGAAACCGTTACCTATGCTGTAGGGATAACCGCTCGTCCAGCGCAAGAGCCCTGAAAACTGCGATCCGCCTAATAGTGCTTCAGAGAGTCTACCCATCGCGGAACCCCACCGCTCGCCGTGTCCGACCGGTAGCTCGTAAACCCAGTTGGAGTTTATCTGTGAAGCGCATCGAAGTCGGAAGGCCCGCGAAACTGATTCGGATCCCATGAGTTTATGATCTGGCTTGCATAAGAAAAATAACCATTGAAATTCGTGCGTTCGGCGTTCGAACCGACGTCGATCGACTTCGAAAGGGTGTAGTTGACATCCATCTGCAGTCCATGTGTCATGCGATGTTGAAGCGAGAACTGTGCGGCATTGTATGAGCTATTCCCGATGGATCTCCAGGCATACAAAGTTGCGAACTGTCCGCTAAAGAATTGATAGGGCTGTGTGACACCCCCAATGGGCACAGGCCGGAAAGCAGAACACGTCAGCGTTCTGCAAGGCCACTACTTCGTTGTGTAGGTTGCAGAAATAAGAGTCGTACATGGCCTGCGTAGCCGTAACCGTGGTCAGTGCGGATTCTCCCGGGGCCCCACACCCGGACAGTTGCGTCGCATCTGGCCCAGCCGCGTTCGGGAATATATTCTGCCAATACGGGATCTTGCCAACGGCGTTCACCGGTGTGCCAGCGACGCCGAAGGACAATTCGCCGAAGGACGATATTGCATTCTGACGAGCAGAAGGAGCAGAAGCTGAACTGTGGACAAGAACAACTTTCCAGATTAAGCTGTGCCCGCATGCGAACCACTCTCTCGGCGATCCTGGTCGTTCTATTGGCATCCGGTGGTGTCGGACAGCTAACTACTGTGCCTTCTGCGAAGTCAGTGGAGGCGACCCTGGACAGTAAAGAACAAGAGTTGGAGCGACTTTACGCGTCGTACTGGCAGATCCAGTATCAACTGGAGCAGGACGCCACGAGCGTCTCGGACAAAGATGTTAATCGCAAGATCCGCGATGTGATTAGTGATCCTGAATTCCTCCACACATTAAAGGTGGCGCATCTCGAAGACCCTGTCCTGCAGCGCCGGCGGCAGTTGTTCCTGGAAGTTGCAGCGGATTCACAGATCTCTACCGATACCGACTTGGTCACACTGGTCGAGTCGATTCGGAGAGACGGGAGCACCATACGATATAAGATTGGCGGAAAACTACTGGACCGGCCTGAACTCGATAATGTCCTTGGCCACGAGGTTGATCGCGATGTTCGCCGGCAGGCTTGGTATGCTCAGGCGGAGCTGACCAAACTGACGGGCGATCGGATCTGCGAGGTGATGAAACTTCGGAACCAACTGGGACCACGCTACGCGGGTGAGCACTTCAGCGATTTCATGCTCAGACGTCGCGCCACAAACCGACAAGAGCTATTGAGCTGGTTTGAACAGATCAGGACATCGACGGAGCCAGAATATCGGGCCCTCCTTTCACGGATGCAACGGGAGCTGCGGGTCGAGAAGCTAGAGCCTTGGGACCTCGAATACTATTTTTCGACTCTGAGTCCAGAGCTTGAGAGCAAGCTCGGACTGGAGGGAGCCTGGAAGCGCACCACCAAAGTCGCTGGCCTGCTTGGATTCGATTTCAGTCGTCTACCCGTCGACGTGAAAATTACCGACATCACGTTCGGCGGCTACACAATGCCGATCTGGTACGGGAAAGAGATCAAATTACTTGTCAGTAAACACACAGGAATTCGTTTCGCGGACACGATTCTTCACGAATCTGGACACGCATTGCACTTCAGTTTTGTACAAGAACCGACGTTCATACTTCGAGACAACTACCCCCCACCCATGGATGAGGGGCTCGGCCAAACAATGTCCCTGATGATGTTTCGACCAGAGATCGCGACTACTGTTTACGGCCTCTCCAGCGATGAAGCAAGTATTCTGAACGAGAGACGCCGTTTGGAATCGAATTATTCCCTACGTGTTCTTATGGTGCAGTCTGAGTTTGAATTGGAAGCTTACGATAATCCGCAACAGGACTTCACCGTTCTTTATGATCGTGTTTGCTCAAAGTATCTCGATGTGGACTGCCATCAATCAAACACCTGGGGATACGATCCTTTCTACGCAGCGATTCCGATCTACCAACAGAACTATGTTCTGGCTGAGATGTTCGCCTATCAAGTCCACCACACTCTGGATCAAAGGTTTGGCAGGAACTGGGGTCGAGAAGGCGGGTCTTATCTCCACGATAAATTCCTGATTCGTGGTGGATCGCTTACATTGGATCAGATCATGCAGCAGGGTACCGGCGAGGGGCTAAGCGCCAAGTACCTTGTCGCGGCGCTCAAAGCCCAGCCCACCGGGGCAGCAGCAAAGTCAGAGTCGAAGTGAGTCCCAAGATTCAAGGATGGCTTTTGTCTGCCGGCAGCTGTTGTTTGATAATTTCTCCTCGCTTCATCACGAACACGACGTTTTCCATGGCGCTGATGTCCTGTGTTGGGTCACCCGAGACGGCGATGATGTCAGCGAACTTGCCTGCCTCTATTGAACCGATTTCGTCCGACAGCCGGAGCAACTCTGAGGCGTGAATTGTTGCAGCCTGAAGTGCCTCGATCGGAGTCAGTCCGCCTTTTACCATTGCTGGAAACTCCTTGGGCAAGAAGTCAGGGTCATCGTCGAGGCCAAAGGCAATTCTTATGTGATGCTTGAGGGCGTGCTGGAAGGCGTCAGATTGGTACTTCACGATCATTCGCGACTTTTCCAAAGCAACCGGATCTAGTCCGCTCGGATTCCCAATGGCTGCATATCGCTGGATCACCGATAACGTGGGCACCAGCCATGTACCTTGTTTCTCCATGAGCGTTGCACCCTCTTCGTCCAGCAGAGTGCCGTGCTCGATTGAATCCACACCTGCCCTTACCGCAGCCTTGATGCCATCAGCACCTTCCGCATGAGCCATGACTAATTTGTGGGCACGATGGGCCACTTCCACGGCTCTTCTCATCTGCTCCTCACTCAGTTCCTGCACATTGAAATCACTTATCGGGTCAGAGATGCCACCTGTCGCAATGACCTTTATCCAGTCGGCACCGTACTTAATGTCGTGCCTAACTGCCGCCGAGATGTCGTCAACACTATCAGTGAGATTTGGCCGACGAGCAAGAGCTTGATCAGGGGCGAGGACATCAGCATCACCATGACCGCCCGTCACCGAGACATAATTGCCCGCTGAGACCATACGCGGTCCTTTGATCAAACCCGCCCTTATGCTGTCACGTAGAGCGAGTTGACCGTAGGCCAGATCCGATTCTCCCGCATCGCGTAACGTGGTGAAACCGTGATCCAGCCAGCTTTGTAAGTTATGGACTCCCCAAAGCGCACCCTGCGGCGAAGACATGCGCAGCGGCCCAGACGCTGACAGGTCCTTGAGATTGCCGAGTACATGCGCATGGCAGTCGATAAGGCCGGGAAGAACTGTCAGGCCTGATAGGTCTACCACTCTGACAGTGTCACTGCCATGTTGGCCGACCCTGGAAGACGGTCCAACGGCAGCGATTTTGTTTCCGTCGATAAGAATTGCCTGGTCAGTCAGAAGCTTGCCTGTACGGGCATCAATCAATCTGGATGTTTTGATCAAGATCAGTTCTTTTGTTGCGGCAGCGGCGGATGCCAGATTGGCGGTTATGACCAGCGACAGAATCAGGAAAGCTCTGTAGATCATCACTCCTCCGAAAAGTACAGAGTGAGATTATCATCCATGCAAAAGGCCCAACCAAATTGTGTTCAACTGAAAATCGGCAACAAGGAAGTTGACCGGAGCAAAGCGGACTTCACGGACTAATCCCACCGTGGAAGCCGGATCGCTTCCGGTTAACCGACCAATCCGGGAACCATCACATCGCGAGAAGCCCGTTGCTGCAGCGTCAGCCGTCTAACGGCCCTGTTTCTTGAGTACCTGCTTTTCGCGATCCAGCACCATTTGGTCGAAAGCGTGGGGCAGCGACTCGCAGCTGGAATAAGGGCCGGGTTTATAGGCGCGGGACTTGATTCCGGCCTGCGAAAGCTCTGAGATAGCCCAGTCTTCACGGTTGGTGTTGTCCCAGAACTCAACCGCATCGTCGGCTTCAAAGTTAGGCTTGACCATTTCGTCAGGGTGGAAGTGCCATTCGCAGATCACGTCGGTACGATCGACGGCACGCGGCCATAGAGTGTGCGTCATTATGTAATCCGGATGGAGGCTTAGCAGCAGATTAGGAAAAATCGCGTAGTAATAAACTTTGTTACGTTCGTCTCTGCTGAGTCCGGGAAGGTAGTCGCGCCGCAGCTTGCCATCTTTGCTCATAGTCTTGGCGCCGCCTTGAAACTCCATTGAGCCACCGATGTATCCGCGATGGGGCTGATCGTTCTCGCCAGAGAGGTAATCGGTAATGGCGCTGAGCGCCGGATGCAGAATGGGACAGTGCAGGCACTCGTTGTAGTTGAGCATGATCAACTTCCAATTGGCCTTCACCGCATATTCGATGTGCCGATAAGTGCGCAGCTCAGCCATTTGCCAATGCAGGAACTTCTGAGGCAGATCTTCTAACTGACTGGCAAGCGGGGCGGGCTCTGAGCTGAGGTTGATAAAGATGTGTCCCTCCCAGACGTCGGCATGAACGGGATTGAGGGGATAATCTTCGCGGCAGAAGCCGTGGTGCGCGTGTGGAGCGCCGATGAGGCTCCCGTCGAGTCCGTAGGTCCAACCGTGATAGCCGCACTGGATCCGTCCGGGGAAATGCCCCTCGGCGCGGGCACAGATTCGGGTCCCGCGATGCCGGCAGACGTTGAAAAACGCCAGCAACGAGTTACTCCCGTCACGCGTAATGATGATGCTCTCACCGGCAACATCACGAAGAAAATAGTCGCCCGGCGCCGGGACTTGGTTGGCCCGCCCGACACAGATCCAGTTTTGGCAGTAGAAGCGTTCGAGTTCTTCGCGGAAGAGATTGAGGTCTGTGTAGTAGCGGGCGGGTAGAGTCATCGTAACGGATTGGGTGTCAGAAGTCGGCACTCAGCACCTAGCAGTCATGCAATCAATCAGCAGTTGGCATTCAGTTTCACTGGGATCCCAGCGTACGAATTTTATAGCAAGAATCGAGTTGGTGGCATCGCAAAGAGGGACGGGAACCCAATAATCTGAAACGAGCTACGCCAATTCGTGTCAAGCAGCGAGGGGAATGGCCGAGGAAGTTGCAAGACTTGCCCCCACGTCTGGCACCCTGGTAGTCTCACGCCCGATGAAACTCTGGGCTTTGGTTCTGATTCTTGCAGCTTCCATTCTCATGGTTGCTCAGGATTCCACGAACTCCAGAACGCATTTTGTTGTGGAGAAAAACGTCCCCGTGCCCATGCGCGATAATGTGGTTCTGCGCGCCGATGTAATGCGCCCAGCCGAGGGCGGCAAACTCCCCGTACTTGTGTATCGGACGCCCTACGGGAAAGATGCCGCGCAGCAGGAGTACACGACTTTCAAGCATGCCGCCGAGCGTGGCTATGCCGTCGTAATCCAGGACGTTCGCGGGCGGTACCACTCGGATGGAGATTTCCGTCCCTACGAAAATGAGGGGCGCGACGGCTACGACACCATCGAGTGGGCTGCCAGTCAGCCTTGGTCGAATGGTGCTGTTGGAACATTCGGCCTTTCTTATCCCGGAGCAGTGCAATGGCTCGCCGCCGTCCAGAGCCCTCCTCACTTGAAGGCCATGATTCCGGCTATGACATTCTCGACGCCGCAGAACTTCTTCTACGCAGGGGGAACGTGGGATATGTCATGGATCGAGTGGATCTGGGACAACATTGCCTGGGACACCCGCACGAAAAAGAACCTGCCAGGCCCGCGCTCTTACGAACAGGCTCTCGCTGCCTGGAAAGGAGAAGGGGCGAAGATGTTGAATACCCTGCCTTTGCTTGACCTAAAGCCTCTCCAGCACGCCGCCCCTTATTATTTCGACTGGTTACGACACCCGCCGGAGGATCCGTGGTGGAACTGGAGCGATCTGCGAGACAAGTACTCTGGCACGCACGCAGCTGTCCTTAACCTTTCGGCGTGGCACGACGACAATTATGGGCCTGAAGGCGCGACTACGAACTATGCAGGCCTGCTCAAGGCCAGGGAGGGCGATAAGGACGCTCGCACGCACCTGCTCCTTGGACCCTGGGTTCATGGCGTGGACAGCACCGAAAAAACACGATCCGGAGAGCGTGAGTTCGGCCCGACCGCGGCGATCGACTACGACGAGGTCGTTCTACGCTGGATGGATCACTACCTGAAGGGCATGGACAACGGCGTGGACCGTGAAAAGCCTGTGCGCTACTTCGTAATGGGACGCAACCAATGGCGGGACGCGGATCAGTGGCCGCCCGCAGCGAGAGCGATGCTAGCGTTCCTGGCTCCGGAAACCCCCGGTACAAGTTTGGGTCGACTGCAAACTACGCCTTTCGACAACAAGGACAGCTTCAGCGAGTTCGTATCCGATCCGGCCAGTCCCGTCGTGAACCCGTACAACTCCCCCGGCGCCCACGATTATCGCAAGCTGGCTGATCGCGCCGATGTTCTGACCTTCGATTCTGCAGTGCTGCGGGAAGATACCGAAGTAACGGGGCCGATCAAAGCCCGCATCTTTGTTTCCTGTGATTGCCGCGATTTCGATCTTTGGGCCCGGCTTCTGGACGTCTCCCCGGATGGAACGGCGATCAACCTGATGAGTCCAGGGCTGGATGTGCTGCGCGCAAGCTATCGCGACCTCGGCCGGGGCCGGCAGTTGTTGTCACCCGGAAAGATCTACGAGCTGAAGTTGGAGAACCTGATCACTAGCAACTTGTTTCTGCAGGGACACCGGATCCGCCTGCAGATCTCCGCAAGCTTCACCCCGAACTTTTCTCGCAACCTCCAGAGTGGCGAATCGGAGGTGAACAGTGCCCAGATGAAAAGGGCGCACGTTCACGTATTTCACGATACTACGCACCCTTCGCAAGTAGTGCTGCCCGTTGTGCCGGTTGTTATGTAAATTGCTGATAGGCCCAGGTTTTCGTTTGCTATGATCCGGCCAGAGTCCCAAGCAGGCACCTTCTGCGACGCAGTCGAGGTATTAAGTCTGTATCGTCGGCCAACCGGAGGTTGGCCCAGCTTGCCCCTGGCGGAAGATAGTTGTGCCGCCCAGACGAACTGGGCGGGGAGCGACAATGCGGCTAGCGCGAGTCCACTCCTCGTCAAGCAGCATGTGCGCGATGCGAGCAGGTCCCGTGCCTCGGGACTCCATTTGCGCCCGGCGTACCTTCATCAGTCCAGTGCGAATCGCATGAATTGCTGGCATGTTCATTTCCAACTACCAAGTTGGGATGTCATACCACATTAGTTGCGCATGGTCGGACGACCGCAGGGGAGCATGATACTGATCAGGCGATTACAGTGCGCGTGAAAGGCGCTGGACCAACAAGCGGGAGAAAAGACCGGCCCCGAACTGGATCGCCTCGACCCGGCAGTCGAAGCAGCGGCGGAGGTGACGACGCCGCCGAAGGCTTCGATGGAGAGGGTCGCAATGGCGACCTGGCGAGCGTGCACGCCGTAACGTACGTGAACGCTGAGCAGCCCGAAACCGGCAATGCAGGAGTTCAACGGGATTTTACAAAGAGTGTCCTGTTTTGCACAGTAGTGCTAGTGGGCAAAAGTGTAAAAGCCAATACTTAGGTCAAAGAGGAATATTTTGAGGAGGTCGTATCGTATGCGCAAACCGTTTCTATTGCTGGTCGTGCTCTGTCTCGCCGCGACCCTGGCCGCAGCACAAACACAGTCGGCAGCAACTGTCTGCGAGATCCACGTCAACAAGGTTAAGCCGGGCATGACGTCCCAGTACGAGCAGGCGCGCACCAAGCATATGGCGTGGCACAAGGGGCAGAACGATTCCTGGTCTTGGGCCGTCTGGGAGATCACCACCGGCGAAGGCACCGGCAACTACTTGGTCGGCAGCTGCGGTCACGATTGGAAGGACTTCGACGGGCGCGACAAGTTCCAGGCCGCCGACTCCACTAACGCCAACTCCACCATGGGTCCGTATCTCGCGTCCGACACGATGGGGTACTACGTACAGCGTCCGGACCTGTCTCCGGCCACTCCTTCCGGCCCACCACCGCCGTACCTCAGCGTCACGCATTTCTTCCTCAAGCCGGAAGGCGTGCTCGATTTCAACGATGGCGTGAAGAAAGCCAGTGCCGCCATGGCCAAAGCCATGCCCAACAATCCATCGAATTGGTATTCCCTCGCCAACGGAGGAACCGGTCCCGAAGTCGTGCTCGTCCGTGACCTCAAGAGCATCTCCGAATTGCAGGGCGTCCCGGGAAAAACGGTCGACCAAGTCGTGCAGGAAGCCTACGGAGATCAGGGCGCCGCCGTCATGGTCGCGATCCGAAAGGCTTACGGCAGATCCTACTCCGAGCTGCTGCATTTTCGTCCGGACCTGAGCTATATGCCAGCGGCCGCAAAGCCCTGACCTACAAAAAAGGGAACACGAGAAACCGGGTGGAGAATGGCACCAGCGCAGTCAATTCGCAAAGAATTTGCAGGATCCGCGGCCAATTCGCGCACCAGAACCATTTTGATTACGACAGCAACGT